>Ga0224495_10000315_pt1 | contig 38758 bp, 29 predicted proteins | sample SF_Jul11_sed_USG_FD_168128 | JGI IMG/M metagenome (GOLD analysis project Ga0224495, IMG submission 168128) | Sediment microbial communities from San Francisco Bay, California, United States - SF_Jul11_sed_USGS_4_1 | ecosystem: Environmental > Aquatic > Marine > Sediment | place: USA: California... | reverse complement strand
GGGTTTCCTCCTGAAATATTTTCTACCGACATTACCGACTTTGAGGCTGAAATTAATCTTTTAAGAACCTATCAGGGGCAAAGTGATGTTACCGAACTAAACACAGACGGAACTATCCTGCCATTCATATTTGGAGGCGGCGCCAATTCAGCGGCCACCGAAGTTCTCGGAACACGGGCGATCATTTCGTCAGATTTTGGCGGAAATCCTCCTTACGAAAAGATGAAATCTATTGCGGATATTACCTTCAAACACTGGCTCTCGCGCACCAATGTAGTACTGCTCATTGGTGGAAAAGCCAATAACACCGATATTTTTGTTACATTTAAGGGTATATTTGACTCGCTAAAAGAGCATATTCATTTAAACCCGAATATCCACGTGGTGGTTGGTCGGGGCGGTCCCAACCTGATTCGGGGGATGGTTTATGCCCGAGATGTTCTGGATAATCTTAAGGTGCCATACCGTTTTTTTGGTTTTGATAGTTCCATGGTGGGAGTATTGGAGCACACCATAAAGCTGGATGACTGGATTATGGATGAAAAAAATTTCACCGAAAAAGCAGTTGGCTAATTGTATATAAATTAAGGGATTATTTAAGGAGAAATCAATGAAAAGAAATAATAATAGCAGTCCATTTCCATTTTATGTAGGCGTAAAATCGTTAGAGGATCTTGCCAATAAAAATTCCAGAGTGGTGATTATGAATATTATGGGGGGGGAAAGCTCCAAAGTGACCCCGGTATCGCATGCATATAGCGGGGGTAATGTTGTTGCAGGAGTACAGTATGGCAAGGCAGGTGAAATTGTAGAAACCCCCATAGGCAATATTCCGGTTTACGGAAGCGTTAAAGATATTATAGAGCATGGAATAAAATTTGACACCGGTGTTATTTATCTTCCGCCTTCTGCTGTATCCCATGCGGTATCAGAGCTTTGCGCCGGCAATGATGATTTAAAGCAAATTGTAATTGTTACTGAAAAAGTGTCGGTGCGGGATTCCAGATATATCCGCTGGGGATGCCAGAGAAGAGGAGTAGATGTAATCGGAGCCAATTCTCTGGGCGTAGCCAACTCATGGGATAAAGTTCGTATTGGAGGAGCCCTTGGCGGCGATAAACCACAGGAAACTCTTGTAAAAGGTTCTGTTGCAATTCATTCCAATTCAGGAAATTTCAGCACGACGATTTCGGAATACATAAAAACAGCTGGATATGGAACTTCCACTATTGTTTCCAGCGGAAAAGATGTTTATATTCATTTTGGTCTGCCAGAATTTTTATATGCGGCAGAAAATGATCCGCGTACAAAAGCGGTTATCGTTTATGTTGAGCCGGGAGGATACTATGAATACCAGGCTTTAAAGTGGATTGAAGAAGGCTTGTTCAAATTTACCAAGCCGATTATTGCCGTGGTTACAGGAAGATGGAAAAAAGATTTAACCCGAGCCGTAGGTCATGCCGGAGCTCTTTCGGGCAGCGGCGATGATGCTATTGCAAAAGAGCAGTTTTTTGACTCTTATTTTGGGATGCCGGAATATAACCCTAAAAAACCAAAAGTTTCTCCAAGAGGAATTCGTGTACCAACCATTCAGCAAATTCCGGAGGCTCTGGCGGCAGTAATGCAGCTTAGAGGCGAGAAATCTGACTTTGAACCCATTGGCGATTTGAGCCTCAAGCCCTGGTTCATAAACCATCAGGGAATTATTTTCCCCAGGGAACTGGATATTGATTCGGTAATTGCAATGCCTCCTTATGACAAGGAAATCGAAGAAGCCAATCATCAGGTAGGGGCGCAATATTTAAGGCAAACCATGCGCAATAATTCCGGGGCTACCCGAATGAATCGAAAAACCGATGTTACAGAAATTCATGGCAGATCGCTGCTGGATCTGGTATCGGAAGATTTTGGAGCATCCGGATTGTTTGCTGTGCTGCGAGAAATGCCGACTGCAAACCAAATGCACTCGATCACTCCTGTTTTAAACTGGTTTATTTCTGAGGGAACCGGATACATTGACTATGCCGTTACTTCGCGTAAAAATGGAGCGACTCCAAATGCATACATCGGGGCAAGTGTTCTTATGTCTGGAAACAATGTGTTGTATAAATCTTTGCAAAACCATACACGTACCCTCATAGATCTCTTCTATGTGGACATTGGAAGCAAATTAGACATAGAGGACGATTTAATCGAAAAGAAGCTGAAGGAAACCAAAGGTTTTTTTCAGGCGCCTGCAAGCGATAAAGACAAAGCCGTCTATGAGTTTTTAATGGATGCGCTTAAAAAACACTCGCTGGAGACTATTTTTACCCGTTTTGTAAATGCGTATGAGAAGAAAGCGGCCAAAGATGGGGTAAATTCTCTTTATCTATTGATTGCCGCCATATTGCTAAGTGTGGCATGGAAACCATTAACCGACCGCAGAATATCACGCAGCGATGCCGAAAATCTCGGAACGTATTTGGCCATCAATGGAATCATTGTTTCCAATGCTGTGGTGGATGCAGAGAAAAACAAATTTTGGACCGATATACGCGATTTAAAAGAATCCAGAATACTGGAAACCAACTATACAGAAAGTTGTTTTAGAATTTTATTTAATCGCAAGCCAGAAAAAAATGAAGTGTTTGCCTTAAACTCATTGTTTAATTTAACAATAACAAATGGTCCGGGAACATTAAGCGCCAAGGGCGCCAAAGAAAGCGTAAGCGCAAAAAATTATATTTCTACCGTTTATGCCGGTTTTATGATGAATACCGGCCTTGCTCATGGCGGTAACGGTTTTGAAGCCATTGCTTTTTTGGTAGATAAATTAAACACCCTGGATCCTTATGGAAAACCTTTCAAAGAAATCGATCCTGAACTGAAAAAAATGGCCGCGAAGGTTGCATCGGATTATCTGGGATACAAAAAAGTGGAAAAGAGCAAAGGGAATATGCAGTACAATAAAATTCCCTGCACCAACCACCCGGTCTTCAAGGGAAAACCTGTAAATAATGATCCGCGTGAAGAATACGTTCGCGAATTATTTAAAAAACATTCCATTGTGAACCCCTTTCTGGAGTTTTACCACCATCTCGTGGTAGAATTGCATCGGGTGGGCGCAACAGATAACGTATTTTGTGTAAATATTGATGCGGTAATTGCGACAGTTTCTCTGGAACTGTTCTGGAAACAATTTAAATCCGGGGAGATTAAAGAGGACGCCATGAAAGACCTCGTATTCTCCATGTTCCTCTTTGGTCGTATGGTGGGAACCGCAGCTGAGGTTTCGGATCATTTGAACCGGGGAACGGATATGGACTGCCGCACACCTGCTTCAGAAGTAAATTTTGTAAATTAATTTTACTTTTGTATTTTAATGACCATCAGAGCAATGTCGTCATTTTGAATGGCTCCCTTGCTAAAGTAAAAGAGATCTTTAATGATAATTGCGGATATTTCTTTTGCCGTAGCCTCGGAGTTTTTTTCAATTTGTTCATGCAGTCTTTTTCGGCCATACATTTCATTATGCAGGTTTTGCATTTCATTGATTCCGTCGGTGTATAAGACAATTATATCCCCGTTTGATACATTGATGACGCAATTTTTGTAGATTTCGTCTTCCGAAATTCCCAAGGGTAAATTTTTTGAATGAATTGTTTTAATTTCTTTATCCTTATGTGAATAAATGGTCATGGGAAGATGACCCGCGTTGACAAATTCAATTTGTCCTGCTATCTGGTTGATGACAAGGTAAATGGACGTAATGAACATATTATTGGTCATTTGATTTGTAATGTTCCTGTTCAAACTCGAAAGTAATCCACACGCATCCATCGATTTTACTTCAGACATCATTTTAAGCATCGTACTGAGCTTGACCATGATTAACGCCGCCGGAATTCCCTTGCTGGACACATCGCAAATGATAACCCCGGTTTTTTCCCCTTCAAGGGGGAAAATATCAAAATAGTCTCCGCCAATCTCCATCGCAGGTTTATAATAGCTGGATATCTCAAAAAAATCTGAATCCATAGTATCCAGGGGAATGTAGGTTCTTTGAATCTCCCCTGCAATTTCAAATTGCTGATCAAAGAGGTTTTTCATAACAATTTCCTTTTCGCTTTGCTTGATTTTCTCTTCATTGTCCACCTTGATTTTTTCATAAAAAAAAACAAGCAATGATACAGCAGTCAGGCTCGAAAGCAACTGCCGTATCTCAACTGAACTGTAATAGAAGCGGGAAATCAAACCATAGTTGTGAAATTCATAGAAAACTGCAACTCCAAGGTAAAGATAAAACAAATACAAAAAACCGCGAAGCTTTCCCTTTAAAAAAAATGCAAGTGCCGGGAATGTGTAAAACCAGTAAACTCCTGTGCCATGAAACCCTCCTGAGATCAGCAAAAGTATTAAAAGTACGATCATGCTCGTTAAAATTACTGAAGAGGCCAGCGGGAAGTTCAGCGACTTTCTGAAATAAAGTACATTTATTATGGCCAGAAAAGATCCCAAAACTTCAAAATAACCCAGGTTCCTGTCGCCATACATTAAATGTGCCAAGCCAAAGAACAATGCGCTTGATATTCCGATTAAACTAAAAAAATTAAAAAACTTTATTTGATTCAAGACCGGATCTGTAACTTCTTTCGGATTGCAGCCGCTGTTTAGAAAGTTTTGCCAGATTTTCATCAACATGGTTTATCTCAATTCCATCATATTATTGTCATAAAAAAATACCGGTGTTTAGCGACAAGATAAAACAGCCTGAGCATTTACCCGAAATTAAGTGAGAATAAATTAAATTAGCGTGGTTTTGCGGCGATTTGCGCCAGAAAACCACAACGCTAATACACTTCATATGAATATTTGACTTCATGTCCATGTTCCCACCACGTTTGACAAATTTGGAAATATTTATTGATTAAATGACGGTGTTATTTATATTGATTAAACTCCTATGAAATATAATCTATCGAAAAATAAACTAATCCGGATTTTGCTATTTACAGGATTAACGGTTTTTCTTCTTCTGGATGCTATTTTTTATAAGGTCATATATGACAATTACAGATTTGCAAAAAGAGAAATTAAAGGTATCAGGCTAATTCAAGATATATTGCCCATCCTTTATGCAATGCAAAACTATCGTGGTCGAGAACAGATTCTTCTTTATGGCCACGGCAAACCAGCATCTACCTCTGAAGAAAAAGTAAAATTATTGAGAAATAATGTTGCTTCAAATATTCTAAAATATGTTCATAATAACGATGCTCCCGAATCAAGCGGCAAGTTGAAAGAAATTGCCCGGCAGCTTGAGACGCATTCCTACAACGATTATTCATCCGCAATAGAGCATTTTCTTTTTCACTCAAGGCAAATTCAGGAAATCATTGGTCTGATTCAGGCAATCCACTATCAATCCAATCTCATGCTTGATCCCCAACTGGAATCATATTATCTTGAATCCATTGGCGTAATCAAAATGACTTTAATGACAGAAAATATAGCCAAAATACGCGGATTATTTTCTGGTTTTGTGCTACAATTGAACCCGGAAAACAAATATCATCACTTAATCGAGCAGGAGTTTACTTTATTAAAAAATAATAGCCTGGAGATAAGCTCACGCTATTTGTATCTGTCGAGCAAGAATTCTGAAATAGCTCAATTGCTCGATATTCCCATGAGTAGTTTATTGAAGCAAATAACGGATTATGAGAATTTTTTTATCAAGGCGATAAATAGTCCTCCCGGAAAAATATCTGCGGAAGATGCTTTTTCAAAAGGGACAATCGTAATTGAAGAGGCGCAGAAAACCCAGAATATGGTTTTGGAACGAGTGAAACTTGAAATTACAAACAGGAGTAAAAAAATAATCAAAGAAGCAATCCTTTTTTCGGTTTTAATCTTGATTACACTTGGAGCATTGTTGTGGGGGATACGCTTCTTTATGTTACAAAATAAAAAAATATCCAGTTTATTGAAGGCAATTACAGAAGGTCGCCAGCATTTAATATATGCAGGCAGCGCCGAAGAAATTTATATGAACCTCTGCAATATCCTTGTTGATCATGGCGGTTATATCGTGATCGGGGTATTTTTAATCAAGCACAATGCAGCGAAAGAACTCGTGCCGATATCGATCTGCGGAAAAGCTGCGGATTACTTGAAAAGTATTCAAGTTTCGTGGGGCGACAATGAACTGGGCAGGGGGCCGGGAGGTACTTCGGTACGCACCAGGAAAACGCAGATATTCAATGATATCAAAAATAACCCGGACTTTAAACCCTGGCGGGATAAGGCATTAAGTTACGGGATCAGATCCAATGCCACCATCCCTCTGATTTATCAGGATAAAACCATTGGCGCAATTGCAATTTATTCCGATAAAAAAAATGCATTTTTGCCCAATGAAATAAAAATGATTCAAGATCTTATGGAGGATTGCATGTTCAATATTGCAGCTCTTGAAACCAGAGCTGAACGGGACAAGGCGATGGAAACATTAAATCAATACAATTCCATCTTGAAAAAAAAGGTTATGGAAAGAACCAAAAAACTTGTAGAAACCCAGGATGCTACAATATTAAGTCTTGCATCCCTTGTGGAAAGCCGCGACAATGAAACCGGTAATCATATATTAAGAACCAGAGAATATGTTAAAATTTTATTAAACTACCTGAAGGATCATCCTGAAACACAAGAGGAGTTAACGCCAGAAAAAATTGATCAAATTTATAAATCATCACCGCTCCATGATATTGGAAAAATTGGCATTGCTGATGCTATTTTGCGGAAACCTGGAAAATTGACAAAAAAAGAATTTGATATAATGAAAAAGCATACACTCATTGGCGCAACCGCCATTAATCGTGCAACACAGGGCATTACTTCGACCGGATTTCTGGATACTGCCAGGGAAATTATATTACACCATCACGAGAAATGGGATGGATCCGGTTATCCAATTGGTCTGAAAGGAAAAGATATCCCTGTTTCGGCAAGAATAATGAGCCTTGCCGATGTGTATGACGCGCTAATTTCCAAAAGAGTGTATAAAGATGCATTTAGTCACGCTGAGGCATGTTCTATTATTGAAAAAAGTCGCGGTACAAATTTTGATCCAACCATCGTGGATGCTTTTCGTGAAAAAGCGGATGAATTTGAAAAAATTGCAAAAACATTCGGAGATTAGCAAGTTCATAAATGAAGCTGTGATTTTTGAAAGAAAAATATCAATTTCATGCTAAAATATAGCTTGAGCCTGGGCATGAACTTCGAAATTCACGTCAGCATGTATTAAAATGAGCAGTTTTGGGGCGCTTCGCGCCCCAAAACTGCGTCAGTCTAAATCATTCTAACTGAATATCGAGTTCATGCCCAGGGTAGCTTTCCGCTATAATCCCGGAATAAATTCCTAAAAATATTTGACAGAACAGGTAGAAAAAGTTTTAAAGGATTATCATGGAAAAGCTAATTAAATTACGAACTCTCCCCGTTTCGACATTGATGCGGCGCGATGTGGCCACCATAAAAGGATCACAAACCGTTGCGGAGGCCATATCTTTAATGAAGGAATATTCTGTAACCAGTCTGATTGTTGAGCCAAGAAACACAGACGATACATTTGGGATTATTACTGAAAAAGATATTCTGGAAAAGGTAATTGACCCAGGTGAAGATGTTCACAAAGATCCATGGAATACGCAGGTACATCTCGTAATGAGCAAACCTTGCGTTTCTGTTAGCCCAACCATGCCGGTTAAATATGCCATCAGGCTGATGAAAAGGGTTGGCGTCAGAAGGGTTCCGGTTGTGAAAGATGACAAGCTTATGGGAGTTCTTTCGCACACAGACATATTACACGCAATAGAAAATTTATCGGGCGACGACAAACACGTTGCTATATAGGGTCAAACCATGAAACCATATGATATAATAATCGTAGGCGCCGGCGGCGCCGGAATGTATGCCGCCATGGAAGCTCTTCAAACAAATCCCGGGTTAAATATAGCGGTTGTGAGCAAGGTGTATCCCACCAGATCACATACCTCGGCTGCCCAGGGCGGAGTAAATGCAGCTCTGGCCAATCGTCATAAAGACGACACAGTAGAATTGCATATTTTTGACACGATAAAAGGAAGCGATTATCTTGCCGATCAGGATGCAGCAACATTATTGTGTGAAATGGCGCCATATGTGGTTCGCGAAATGGAAAATCTTGGCGCACCTTTTTCCCGACTGGAAGATGGAACTATTGCCCAAAGACCCTTTGGGGGCGCCCAGAAGTATCGATGCTGTTATTGCGCTGACCGAACAGGTCATACGCTGCTTCAGACTCTTTTTGAACAGTGCATGAGGAAAGGAGTAAAGTTCTTTAGCGAATATTATTTATTATCCATAGAGCATGACGGCAAAACAGCTCAGGGTATTGTTGTTATGAATATGCAAACCGGCAAAATTGAAGCGATGCCGGCAAAGACTGTCATTATTGCTACTGGAGGTTATGCCAAAATGTACTGGCAAAAATCTTCCAATGCTGCCGGAAGCACCGGCGATGGAATTGCCGCAGCGCTGAGGGCAGGGTTAGCCCTCGAAGATATGGAATTTGTACAATTTCATCCAACTGGCCTGAGAAAAAGTGGTTTGTTAATCAGCGAAGGAGCTCGGGGCGAAGGCGGTTATCTCGTAAATAACAAAGGCGAGAGATTTATGTCGCGATATGCTCCCGAAAAAATGGAACTTGGACCAAGAGACCTTGTATCCAGATCTATTGAAATAGAAATTAATGAAGGACGGGGGTTCGATTCTGACGCTGGTCAGTACATGCATCTGGATCTTCGTCACCTTGGAGGGGCGCTTATAAAAGAAAGACTTCCCCAGATTAGACAATTAGCCATTGACTTTGAAGGCGTTGATCCAATTGACGAGCCGATTCCAATTCGTCCTACGGCTCATTATTCCATGGGGGGTATTGATGCTGACATTAATGGCGCCACCGCAATACCTGGCATTTATGCTGCCGGGGAATGTTCATGTATTTCGGTGCATGGAGCTAACCGCCTTGGCGGCAATTCTCTTCTGGAAGTTCTTGTGTTTGGAAAACAAGCTGGACATCATGCGGCAGTAACTGCTTCGTCATTGAATCCTGGGGCTATTTCAACAGCATCTGTTGAAAAAATTCAAAAAGAAATTGAAGGTTATTCGCACCATGACAGGACAGAGCGATATTCTGATCTTCGAGAAGATCTGGGCAAAACGCTTGGCGCCAATGCCGGAATATATCGAACCCGCAAGAAACTTGAAAAAGGCGTGGCTGATATTATGGAAATAAAAGAACGTTTTAAAAAGGTTCACGTTAAAGATGCCTCGGCAGTATTTAATACGAATTTGTTTCAGGTTTTTGAATTAAAAAACATGATTCATTTGGCTGAGACTGTGGCTCGTGGAGCTCTTGCGAGAGAAGAAAGCCGCGGCTCGCACAGTCGGGAAGATTTTCCAACGCGAGATGACAAAAAATGGCATAAACATTCCATATTCCATATGAATGAAGCAGGAGAAGTGATTGTAAGCGATAAACCGGTGACTATGGGAAAACATGAGTTACAGGAAAGGACGTACTGATAATGGACGAGAAAAAGGATATATACTTTAAGATTTACAGATATAACCCGGAAGTGGATCAAAAGCCTTTTTATGATGATTTTAAAATCAGCGTAGAAAGAGGGGTTACCATTTTAAGAGCCATTAACTACATTAAAGACCATGTGGATTCGTCTTTAAGTTATCGTTTTTACTGCCAGGCCGGAATATGCGGTTCATGCGCCATGCGGGTAAATGGAGTTTCCAAACTTGCATGTACTACCCAGGTTTGGGACGAGCTGGAAAATTGTAAAGAAAAAGACATGATAACCATTGAGCCTCTGAACAATTTTGAAATTATCCGCGACATGATTGTAGATTATAAACCAGTAATCAACAAACTTGAAAAATACATCAGTTGGGTAACGCCCAAAATCAAGCAGGCCGATTTGGGTAAAAAGGAAAATATTATTTCCGAAGCGGAGTTTAAAGTTATTGATGCAGCAACAGATTGTATATTATGCGCTGCGTGCTTTTCAGAATGCAGCATGATGTCGGCAAACAAAGAGTATATTTCACCATTGGCGTTGTTAAAAGCATTTCGAATGGTCAAAGACAGCCGGGATACAAGATCAGATGAAAGAATGGCCGTTTTGAATCAAGATCACGGGATGTGGGATTGTACACATTGTTACAGGTGTGTTGAAGCCTGCGTAAAAAATATTCCCATTATGGATGCGATACAGGGCGTTCGCAATGAGGCATTCATACGAAAACAAAACGGTACAGAAGGGTATAAGCATGCAAATGCTTTTGCCCAGGACATCAGAAAAACAGGTAGATTAAAAGAAGCGACAATTGCGATTAGAACGAAGGGTATTTTTGGCGCTGCTGGAATGCTCCCCTTTGCAATAAGAATGACGCTTCGCGGTCGAATGCCTTCAATGTTTGTAAAAACAATACCTGGCATCAAGCATGTACGAAATATTTTTAGAAAAATCAAATAAAAGGAAATAAGCAGGTAATCATGAAATATGCATATTATTTAAGCTGTATCAATGAATCATTAAGCAAAGAAGCGGAATATTCATTAAACATTTGGACAAAAGATCTGGGTATAGAGCTCGTTCCTCTCGAAGAGGGAACCTGTTGCGGTGGAAGTAACCTGGATTTTGTGAATCCAGACCAGTTCCTGGCCATTAATGGAAGAAATATTGCGCTTGCTGAGAAATTGGGTCTGGATATGATTACATCATGTAATACCTGTCTTCTGGGATTGCGACATGCAAAACATATTCTGGATACGCAGCCAGAAAAAAAAGAAATGATCAATGCAGTTTTAAAAGAAGAAGGTCTGGAGTATACTGGTAAGTCTGAAGTAAAACACCTTCTCTGGGTACTCGTTGATGATTATGGTTTGGATAAACTTGCGGCCAAAGTTACCAACCCTTTAACCGACCTGAAGTTTGCTCCGTTTTATGGATGCCATATCTTAAGACCATCTCCTTTGATGGGGGGATATGACAATCCCAATAATCCTCATACGCTGGAAGATTTAATTCGTGCGCTTGGCGGTAATGTAGTAGAATATAATTCTAAAAACAAATGTTGCGGTTTCCATACATTAATTGTAGCAGAACAGGAATCGGTAAAACTCTCAGGAGATGCCGTTGTCGATGCAATAGATGCAAAAGCCGATTATATCGTCACTCCCTGTCCGCTTTGCCATATGTCGCTTGATGCATATCAAAAAGATGGTCTTTCAACAAAAAACCGTCAGGGCAAAATGCCGATTATTCATTTGCCGCAAATTGTTGGTATGGCTCTTGGTTATACTGAAAAGCAACTTGGAATTGACAAGCACGTCGTGGTTTAACTGAATTTATCCATGGATAAATTCAGTTAAGGCAGGGCTGATTGTCCAGCAAATTTATCGGTTCTCCACAGGCCGTTATGCAGAATTTTGTTTTTTGAATTGTACATAGTTCCAATTCCATGGCGAAGACCGTCTTTCCATTGGCCCTCGTACTTTTTGCCATCGGGCCAAGTCATTATGCCATTGCCGTCTGGTTTGCCGTTTTTCCAGTCGCCTTCATACTCTCTGCCGTCTGGCCAGGCAAAGGCTACCGATCCTGTTTTCCAGTCTCCTTGGGATATTTTTCCTTTTGGCCACTCATAATGCCCCTTCCCCTCTCTTTCGTCATTTTTCCAGTCGCCTTCATATCGTCTTCCGTCCGGCCATACCATGATTCCTTTGCCTTCACGCAAGCCAGCTTTGAAGTCCCCTGAATATTTTCTGCCATCTGGCCAGGAGTATATACCTTTTCCATTTTCAAAGCCATCTTGCCAGTCGCCGTCATATTTTTGCCCATTTAAATATGTAAAAATACCTTTCCCGTGAAATTTATCGTTTTTCCATTCGCCATCGTATTTCCGACCGTCTGAAAAAACCAGTATGCCTTTTCCTTCACGTTTGTCATTTTTCCAGTCCCCTTCGTATTTCCATCCATCAGGCCATGTCATCACGCCTTTTCCAGACCGTACATCCGCCTTAAAATCGCCGAAATATATTTTCCCGTCCGGCCATTTGAAAACTCCTTTTCCTTCCCGAACACCCCCAACAAAATTGCCTTTGTATTGTCTGCCGTCCGAAAAAATAAACAATGCTTCCCCGTTTTGACATTTTCCTTCCCGGCATGTGCCATTTGGAGACTCCATTACCGATATATTCATATATCGGGATGATTCTTCCTCTCCGAATATTGAAAAGAGGAATGACAACCCAAACCACAACATTATATTTCTTTTCATATTTCAATGATACGAATCTCCGGTGCAAATGACAATAATAATTAGCAGGAAAAATCTTCGCAGCCCCTGAAAAGGCTCCGAGTCTGGGCATGAACTTGCGAATTCAGTCAGAATGATATAAATTATTTATTGACGCAGCAGAACAAAAATTGTTATCCATGTGGTGTTCTGTAAATTTTTTTTATGCAACAAGAATACAAAAATATTGTTTTTTCTGAAATCAGCCGAAAAAAATTTTTAAGATATGTTCTTGGAGTCATAGTATTTGTCTCGCTTCCCGTAAATTGGCTTTGTCGTCCCCAAAGTGATACCAAGGCAAAGAATCAAAAATTTCCGGCCTTGAAGGGATTATCCGAAGAGGAATATTTAAATGTAAATGCGATGGCAGAAGTTTTTATTAGCGATTCGCCTGTCCCGGACTTTGATGCGGCCCTTGCCATGGATCATTATATCCATGATAGAATAGAGCCTGTCGCGATTCGGGAGAAACTAAAAGAACTGTTTGCTGTTCCCTCATCAATTTTGATTGCAATTCTTTTTGATTTTAGTCTGACCATCATGAGAGATTTGCCGGTAAAAGAAAGAGCAGTTAGACTCCACTCCTGGAAGAACTCCTCTTTTTCGTTAAAGCGTACTGTTTATCATGCTTTTCGGCAAGGAACGCTTCTCATGCTTACTTCATCCAGAAGATATCAGGATTACACCGGTTATATTGAAGATTTTTATTTCAGACCTTTTGAGAAAAAGATAAATATATGAAAAATAAATATAACAAAATATGGACGCCAGAAGATCACAAGCTTTTAAAAAAGGAAAATTCATTTCAAAAAGAAACCCTCTACCTTGAGGCAGATGCAATTGTAATTGGTTCCGGAGCTGGCGGAGCAGTAGCCGCTGCAGAGTTATCAAAAAATGGGTACCGTATAATTCTGATAGAAGAGGGGCCTTTTGCAGAAGCGGACAGCTTCAGCCCTGACGAGTTTCAATCCCTCTCAAGACTGTACCGTGACGGAGCCTATATTTCCAGCGAAGATTTTTCCATCCATATTTTGCAAGGGCGATGCATCGGAGGATCAACGACAATAAACTGGCAGACTTGTATTTATCCATCAAGATTTACTACCGATGAATGGGAAAACCAGTTTGGTTTAAAGGGCTATTCGCGCGAAGCAATGACGCCATATATTGCAGAGGTCGAAAAACGGATTGGAGTACAGAATATTCCCGAAAATATGATTAACCGCAACAACGATTTATTGAGAAAAGGAGCCCGAAAAATGGGTATTTCCAATTCCATGAACCAAAACAATAACGCCGGTGAATGTATTGGTCTTGGCCGATGTGGCCTGGGATGTCCGGTTAACGCAAAACGGTCAACATTGCTGACATTTATTCCAGATGCATTGAAATACGGCGCAAAAATATTTTCATGTGTTCGCGCTGAAAAAATTATTGACGGCTCCCTTAAAAAAGTCATCGCGCGTTTTTCCCCCGATCCAGGTTTAACCGCTTCGGATAAATTACCTGCTGATGTGATTCAACATTTTGAGTTTACTGCCAAAGCCGTGATTGTTTGCGCCGGCGCAATCGAAACGCCATCTCTTTTGCAGCGTTCGGAACTGGGAAATTCAATGGTAGGTAAACGGCTCAAGTTGCACCCTGTAGCAAGTCTGTTGAGCAGGTTCTCAAAACCTGTGGAAACCTTTTACGGGACTCCCCAGACAGTAGTTATTGATGAGTATGCAAATTTCAATCAAAAAGGATATGGCTTTATTTTTGAAGCAGCTCCATATCGACCCACGATTACATCTTTGCTGGTTCCTTTTTATGGAAAACCGGCGTTTGATGCCATGAAAAACTATCGATATTTACAGGCTGGCCTTGTAATTGTGCGAGACGGTTCCGGAGGTAATGTGGATGCTTCGGTTGAATACTCCGGATCAGGAAGAAAAGTACACTTTAAACTCTCGAAATCAGATACTTCCATTATGTTAAATGGAATTCGAAATCTGGCGCTTTTAATGGCGGCAGCGGGGGCAAAGGAAATTATATTTCCATTTACCAGAACTTCAAAGCCATATGCGATAAAAGATGGCGAAACATTCGACTGGGTTCTTAATGAAAAAGCAGATACTGGCGATATCCTTTTAGGCTCTGCACATCCACATGGTTCTGTGCAGGCCTCTGCATCGCCAGACGACGGAGCTTTAACCCCCGATTTTGAACTATACGGACATAAAAATATATTTGTCATGGACGGTAGCTGGATGCCAACAGCCATCGGCGTCAACCCTCAGATTTTAATCATGTCTGCGGCGATGAAAGCGTCAAGAAAGGTTCTTTTGTGATGAGTATTAAAATATGCGGATTATTTTTTTGTCAGGTCGCCAATTCCATTTAACAATCCCGGAACGCTTATATCCTCGTCAAGGCTTTCCCAGTGAATTCCAGTGCCATCCCCGCTCAATGTAAATTTTTCAAGGTCGAGTCTTTTGGCTTGTTTCAGGCGAGGGAAAAAACCAAGCGGAATGGAAATCTTTCTGCCGTCTTTTAAAAGTATCCATAGGCTGCGTTCGTCAAACCAGACTTTTTTTGCCCTCGATTTAGCAGTCAAAGTATTCATTCCATTTCTCCCGAAAATATTTCTCTTTTACTTTTATTATAGCCAAAAAATTTGCCAGTTCGTTGGTACTATAACCATAATTATAGTTTATGCTAATTTCCGGGTCAAGAAAAATTTTTGTTCTTTTTTCTCCTTTTTTTATGTGAACATGACATGATTCTCGCGGCGAACCTTCGTTCGAAAAAAAGAAAAAACGATTCCCTCTCCATTCATATTTTCCGGGCACTTTATTGGGTATTGCCCAAATTCCCCTGTTTTTTGCATGTTATGTCAAAAAAAACCACATTTAATGTGGTTTTTTTTTAGAGGCTCACCTTTGGGGGTTAGGCCGGAACCCGGCATTCAGGGCTGGTTTCGCTAAAAATTTTTTAAAGTTTTCCAGCATCCATCATCATGGCTTTAATGCGTTCCTGAAACATGCCAACTTCATTTTTCAGGACATCGACCGGAGGATCATTTCGATCTTCAACCGGATTTCCATCTATGATATGATTTTGCACTATTTTTTTAACGTCATCAGCCTTGACAACCGTATACCATTTGCCTTCCGGATAAATGACTACGTTTGCGCCGCGATTGCACATTCCAACGCATCCTGAACTGGTGACAACGACATCTTTTTCAAGGCCATTTTTAAAAACTTCTGTTCGGAATGAATCCAGAATTTCAGCTGATCCGCCTCCACCGCAGCTGGGTACCATCGGTGGTTTGTTCTGAGTGCATATAAAAATATGATGTTTAAACATTTAATAATCTCCTTTATTTTATATGTTAGTAAATGAATACTTGATATATTGAATAGATTTTTTTCTAAATAATTTGATGGAGTCTGTCACGAATTTGTAAATGTTTGGATTTTGCGCAAGAAAATGTATCTTTAAAAGGTTTGGCAGTGAAAAATTGCAGATCTCGCTATAAGCTGTTATTTTCGGGGGATTTTGGACTGTAACATGAAAAATATCAAGTTATTTATTTTTGATTGGGATGGAACCCTTATAGATTCCATTGCGCTTATTGCCGAGTGTTTGATTGTTTCCTTTCAGGAGCTTGGTTTTGGCGATTTAAGCGATGAAAAAGCGCGATCCATTATCGGACTTGGTCTTGTAGATGCCCTTGCCATATTGACCCCCGGGCGCAGCGGCGATGATCGGCAAAAGCTTCTTCAAACCTATAAAAAGCATTTTCATGCTATGCACGCAAACTCCATTCAATTATATCCGGGCGTATTCGGGGCAATATTGGAGCTGCATGAGCGAAAAATCAAACTTGCCATAGCTACCGGGAAAAGCCGACAGGGGCTGGAAAGAGATTTACATTTTACGAATCTAAAGCCATTTTTTCATGCAACGCGCACCATTGATGAATGTAAACCAAAACCCGATCCGCATATGATTACAGATATCCTGTCGGAACTTCAATTGTCTCCGGAAGAGGCGATTATGATCGGAGATACTACTTTTGACCTTGAAATGGCTGCAAAAGCCGGAGTGAAATCTATTGCGTCATTATACGGCGCCCATTCCATGTCCGATCTAAAAAGGTTTAAGCCGCTCGAATATTTTGAGGATTTTTTATCCCTTTCCAGATTTATTTTAAAACAGGAATAAGGCTGTGTTAAATGCGGGGGGCTGATGGACAACTCGTCGCATTTTGCATGTACTTTATTCAGTATTATTTAAAATGCGGCGAGGTGGAAATCAAGGGGCGCGCCAAGCCCCTTCAACATCCTCCTTGTTCAATGTTAAAACTATCGACAAAATGGTTTTTTTGTTCGCATTTCTTACAACCATGGTTCCAAACCCGGTTTTTATTTTTGTTCCCTTTTCGGGAATATCTCCAAGCATATCAATAATAAAGCCCGTAATTGTTTCAAAACCATTTTTCTCAATATTTTGGCCAAAAGTATCATTAAAATCATCAATATCCAGGTTTCCATCCAGCTCATATCTGGTTGCGTTAATTTTCAATATGTAGGGCTTTTCCGTGATCTGCTCTCTTGCCAGAATATCTGCCCCGACAATTTGCTCCGCAATATTTTCCAGCGTAATGATTCCGGTAACGCTTCCATACTCATTTACCACAAAAAACATTTGTATAAATTCCCTTTGCATTTTTTCGAGAATTTTATCCACAGGGATATTTTCCGGAATGTATACTGGATCGAATACATATTTTGATATTTTATCAGAAAGGCGCGCCGGGAGTAAATCCACAATTTTAATATAGCCGAGGACATTGTCTCCCCTGTTTTCAAACACAGGATATCTGGAATACGATGTTCCCTTGATTTTCACAAGGGCTTCCTTGACATTGCAGCTTGCGTTAATGGAAAAAACTTCCGGAATGGGAGTCATAATTTCAACGGCGCGCACTTTTCCAAGGGTGGCGATGCCCTGCGTTATGGGTCTTTTTTCGCGCGCAAACTGACTCCGGATGAAATATACAATATCCTCGCTTCTTGTCTGCCTTGTATCCGGAAAAAGTTTTATCAGGCTCTGACTTAAAAGACTGAAAAAGAAACTGAGCGGTTTTAACATGTAATATACAACGATTAGAAACGGGAAAATTTTTATCAAAATCCATGAATCCAGTTTTCTAAAGAGATTTTTGGGGAGCAATTCAGCCAGAAAGAAGAAAATAATAATTTGTAAGACAAAAACTCCCGCTCTTTCCGGTACATTAATGGTAGCCGGCAGGAATTCATCAAGGGCAAGGGTTGCTGCAACAATGCTGATGTTGTTGCCTATCAGCAAAGTGGAAATTATTGCATCCTTTTTGTTAAGCAAAAAAATAATTTTTTCTTTGTGTTTTTTTTGATAGTGAAATGGCGATAAACCGGCTATCGAAATTTCTGCGCCTGAAAAAAATGCAGACAGTAAAATCATAACAAGAATAAAAATGAAATGACTATTCATGGGTAAAAGCCAGAAGCAATTCGTATATGATGTTGTTCTTAACCTTCATATTCGAGAACTCCATATTTCTGATTTTCAGGGAAGTATTAGACTTTGGGTATCCATCCAGCATTTCTATTAGAAATCCGGAAATGGTTTCTGAATTTTCTGAAACGAGGTCTGTTTTAAAGTAATCGTTAAATTCATGCAGCGTCAGCGTTCCCGAAACTTTATATGTGTTTTTATTGACCGGAAAAATACTGACTTTATCTGTTTTTTGATGCGGCATAAAAGCGCTGTCCACATTTCCAAGCAACGTATGGAATATTTCCTTGATGGTTAATATTCCGGAGAATTCCCCCATTTCATCTATAATAGCTGCAACCTCAAGGTGATTTTTCATGAATTCTTCGAGGACTTCATTTAAGAGCATGGTTTCCGGAAGAAAGATTACGGGTTGAATGCAGGGAGCAATGGACAGGCTCTTGTTTCCCAACAGTTGTATGATGGATCGAGCGCTTATATACCCGGAAACCCGGTTTTCTTTTTCGTTAAATATTAATGCTATGGGAAGCCTGTTTTTAATAAAAAACTTTCTGGCCGTTTCAATGGATTCTCCGGGAGAAAGCATGGTCACGGCGGATTTCGGCACCATGATGCTGTATGCGGTATCATGGTAGAAATGTATACGCCTTTGAAGTATCTTGTATTCCTTTTCATCAATAATTCCATCGGCAAGGGCAAACCGCAGCGTATCTAACAATTGAGCCTCATTGTAGAGATTTTGAATTTGGGGAATCAGCGAAGTTATTTTCATGGTTAGCTGGTTTAATGGCCAGGCGACGGGTTTTGAAATTTTCATCCACCCGGAAAGAAGCCATGCTGTATTTAAACTCCATGTTTCCGCATACCGCAGACTCAGTATCTTGGGAATAATTTCACCCGCAATCAGTAAAACGGAAGTTATAATAATCAGGATAACAATATCTCCCTGACGTCCTGAAAAATATTTGCCGAGAAATAAATGCGCTGTATCCGAAAAGAATATATTAACCGAAAGATTGCCAAGAAGTATTACCGATAAAACCATTTCAGGATTGGTTAGGAGGTTTTTTAAGTATATAAGTTTTTTGTTTTTGCTTTCGCGGATTCTCAAAATTCTGGCATGGCTGAGCGAAAAAATGGCTGTTTCAGCTCCTGAAAAAAACGCCGATACAACAAGCAAAAAAAGAAGAATGATTATTTCATTCATTGTTATCTTGTTTGGATTTCCGGACTTTCGAATGGAATTGCTTTTAGGGATTTTTTGTAGACTTCTGCGCGTTTGGCATAGCTCATGGCCACACTTTTTATCATTTCAATTTCACTATCTTTAAGAGGTCTTATAATTTTTGCCGGAACCCCCGCCACGAGGGTTTTTTCGGGAACCTCGAAATTGGGAGGCACCAGGGCTCCCGCTGCCACAAATCCAAATTTTCCAATCGTTACATTGTCCATCACTGTAGCTGAAATTCCCACAAACGCATAGTCGCGCAGATGCGCGCCATGAATTACAACATTATGACCAACCGTTACATAATCGTCAATTATAGATGCGTATTTGTCTGTGGTTACATGAATTACGCTGTTATCCTGAATATTGCTGAATTTCCCGATTTTTACCGGAAACCCGTCGCCGCGCAATGTGCAGTGAAACCACACCGATGAATTTTCGCCAATGGTTACGTCTCCAACAATACTGGCATCCGGCGCCAGGAATACAGAAGAATCGATTCCCGGGGTTTTATTTTCAATACGATACAGCATTTTAAAATCTAAAAATCCAGGAGGTAGAATTTTAAAGTACTTTCCAGCTCAGGCGGCAGTATACCCTGATTTTCCGAGCGGTATTTTTTATACTTGGGCTCCAGTTCCATTGCCTTGCGTTTTTTAATATTTATGGATTTCTGGATAATATCCTGAAAGCTCGGCAGTTTTAAGAGATTCTCTCTAATGGTTTTGGTAAAGGGAATATGTTTGGCCATAATTTTTCGAATCACTTTATTTAACCTCTGGGTCCCCTCTGACTCATATTTTATCCATGTTACATAGTCATTGATAAATCGCGCCCTGTCGTCGCGAAAACGTTTAAACTCTGAGGATAGTTTTTCCTTGATATCGGGCGAAAGTTCCCTGTTTTTTTTGTAAAATTGAACATAATCCGTATAATCTGCGGTTAATGAAGAAGACGTAATATTATTCCAGTCAGGCCCCAGAAGTGTCTTGGTCAGCTCCCAGCGATAAGCTGCGGAAGCATGCAAAATCATGTCATAAAGATCGTCAATTGCAAAGATCGGGCACAAAAGTCTACCGCGGGATGTACGGTTGTTGCCTTCGCGTTCCTGCCAGAATTGAAAGTTTGGGCCAATCGAAGGCACGAGTATCATATGCGGTATTACCTGAACCTGTATAAATTCTTTGCTTATTCCAATTTCTTCGTTTGTGTAAAGAATTTCACGATGGTAAGCGCTAAAATCAATCGACAACAAATGATCGATTTCAGCTTCAATTTTTTGCGGCGATACATAGGTTCGATCTATGGATTGCGTAAAATGGAATTTGGTCAAGATCGGGAAATGATTGACAATCGTACCCGATGTCAATTTAACCGTTGGAGCAAGCATGTTGGTTATCTCAAATTTTACTCTTGCTTCGGGCGTGTTAAAAGAGGCCGGCAAGTCGGATTCTCTTTTCCAACCGGCGTCGCGATTATCCTGCTTTAAAATTTCAAAAAAAGTAACGCCCAGTTCGCTGATACTTGTAGGCGTTTTCCCCTGATAAATTAACTCCAGCCAGCCAATGGCATCGTAAACTGGATACCTGGATTTGGATCTTTTTACATTGGCAAATATATAATTAATTTGTTCGGGCAAAAGTAGTGTTTCGTCCATAAAACCGGTAAGGAGAAATACTTCAATCAATCTTGGTATGGGTTCTTTTGATGCAAGGGATTTGATTATTGCTTTTTCATACACCGTCCAGTAAAGGGCAGTCAGGGTTCGCTTGATTTTCTTCAGGCTGTCTTCCGGTTCCATCGGGTTTTCAAAGGTTTTAAATTTCGCCAACAGATCTTTAAATTCTTTTTGCTTTTCGGCTTCCAATCCTGAATATTGCAGGATTTTGTTCACGCTGTCCCTGATCATGTTGGCTGTATCGGAATCGGTTTCCATTCCTGACCCTGTTGAAGCATCAGAAGGCGCAGGCTCGCTGGTATGTTGCTGCCTGCAAAATGTAATATACTGATTGATTTTATGGACAGATGGACTGTCAATATTGTATTTATTCTGCGTCCATAATTTTTGAAACTGGTTTTGAATGGATCGAATGGATTCCATAATATATTGCGCGGTATTAAATAATACAGGCGCATTAAATTCATTTTTTAGATTTATTTCAGCTTGAAGCGCATATTTTTCAATCCAGGAATATTCGCCTTGAAAGATTAAATTGCAGCTTCCGATACACTCGCTGTAGGAATCATTCAAGTCTCCCGCAATTTTGGCAAACTCGCTGGCAATTTTTTGTCCGGTAAGTTCAATAAATCGGGGCGATTTTTGCGCAATGGCGCTTAAAATCGGCGCATCGATTTCCATAAATTTTTCATAATAATCCAGATCTTCCTGACTCAAGGATATTTCATTTTCATAGTTTAACCCGATTATTCCAGTAAAATCTTTTTTCAAGTAACTTATATCAATGTTCTCCGGTACGCTCATCCCTTTCTGTGTTAATTTCTCATAAGCGGCGCGGGCGTTTATGAGCGTTTTATCGTGACCTTCCCTGACAGTTAGTTTCTCCGGAGAAAACTGATCGGCCTGAATTTTGGAATAAGCAAAGGCAAGTACATATTGCATATTGGCGGCAAATTTTATGAAAGAAAATATGCTGGAAACTTTGGTCTGCAGCTCATGAATTTCGCGAAGCATTGTTTTTAACGCTAGAATACCGATTTGCGGTTTGCTTTGAATAATTTTCAACAAACTGTCTTTATTGGCCGAATACAAAGAAACAACAGCCGGTGTCTCTGTTAGTGCATAATAAAAGTTGGTCGCTCCTGACAAGATCGATGTAGCGCCAAATATAGCCGGCCCCTTGATACTTGCTCCATAATATGAAGATTCCAGGGAACTGGATTTGCGGTCAGAGGCAAATCGCAACGAAACCGTACCTTGATGCAAAATAATCAAGGCATTTCCAGGGCTTCCCTGAGCCATAATCATTTTTCCTGCCTGTACTGATTGGTTTGCGCCCGGTTTCAGCGTTTCATTAGCCATGTCTTAGATACTTTTCAATCAGAATGGGCGTTGTCAACCATGTTAAAGGGGAAATGTCGCTGGCAGGATTGTCGAGCCCAGGCATGAACTGGAAATTCAGTCAGAATGATTTAGACTGACGTGTTTTTGGGGCGTGCAGCACCCCAAAAACACGCATTTTAATACATTTTGATCTGATTATTGAGGTTCATGCCCATGCTGCGTCGCCCCTTTCTTTTTTTATGTGTACATGTTATAGAACAATAATATGGTCGTTAAAATGCTTCGGCAATATTTAACCAGTTTTTATAGCATGGCTAAATCCCTGACCAGTTTGCGAGCGGGCGAAGAAGGCGAAAAACGGCGGCTTTGTATTTTGCTTGTAATAGTCTGTTTGTCAGCCGCATTGCCGGGACTTGTTGTTGTAAATCTTCATAGTAGGGGAATTGAATCCGGAGCTTATGCTAATTTGCAGGTCATTGCCAGTCTAAAGGCAAAGCAAATAGAAAAATGGATAATTGAACGCAAAGACGATGGCAATATCTTTTTTTCCGATCCAAAGTTTATTGAGAGTATTACTATGCTGCAAAGCGGCGATCCCGTGGAATGGGCCTATGTCAAGCGTCAACTGGAACATATAAAGTTGACGTATGAATATAACGCTATAATTTTACTCAATACAAAAGGTCAACCGATCATGGCTCTTGGTGAACATAAAGATGCTTTTTCGGAGACAAAGGCCATGTTGCCAAAAGCATTTGCTACCGGCGAAGTTCAAACAAACAATATTTTCAAAGAGAGTAGAGGAGAGGACGAACCCTACCTTGACTTTATCGTACCGCTATTTGCTACATACAACGGCGCAAAAATACCCGCAGGCGCCGTGATTTTGCATGTAATGCCGAAGTATTTTTTATTTCCGTTTATCCAGGAATGGCCGACTGCCAGCTCTTCGGGGGAAACATTGCTGGTTCGCCGCGACGGCGATGATGCGCTTTTTCTTAACGAATTGCGTTTTCAAAAAAAGACGTCCATGAAACTGCGGATACCATTACATGAACTCAATTTACCGGCGACCGTAGCCATAAACGATGCAAAACCAGGCGTAACTCAGGGGCATGATTACCGAAAAGTAGAGGTTTTGGCTGCTTACCGGCCTGTGGCGGGTACAGACTGGTTTATTATCGCTAAAATGGATCGCAGCGAAGTGCTTTCTCCTTTATATCTACTGGCTTTCTTGATCAGCTTCATTACGCTAATTGCCTTGTTGATATTGATGAGCATCATAATTTTGTTCTGGCATCAGCAAAAACGTATGTATCATATGGAGATAGAATCTCAAACATTAAAGGTCATGCAGGAGACCGGACGCCGGTTCTGGGCATTAACCCAGTCTGCCAATGACGCTATTATTACCTCTGATGAAAAAGGAATTATAGCTGACTGGAATCCGGGAGCCAAAAGGTTATTTGGTTATTCCGAAGCAGAACTCGTTGGAGAAAGCATCACAAGAATAATGCCGGAAAGATTCCAGGTCAGGCATCTTGAGGGTCTTGCCCGACTTGTTGCCGGAGGCAAGCCTCATTTGATCGGCAAGCTGACAGAATTTGCAGGACTGCATAAAAACGGGCAAGAGTTTCCCATTGAATTATCTGCGGCTCAATGGAAAAACAACAATCGAATGTATTTTACGGCCATTATTCGAGATATCAGTCAGCGCAAAAAAAATGAATTTAGAATTGCCCGCCTGAGCCAGCTTTATTCGGCTTTGGCACAGTGTAATGAGGCCATTGTAAGATCTTCCGGTAAAGAAGAGTTATTTCCCAAAATCTGCCAAATTATTGTGGAAACCGGGGGGATGAAAATGGCCTGGATTGGTCAAATAAATGAAAAATGGACAGAAGTTTCTGTCACAACCTCCTTTGGCGACACCACAGGGTATCTGAAAGGAGAGGCATTTGAGTATATGCGAAAACAAGCTTTTTCTGCTTCTTACGCCAGTTCCATCGATTTTGGAAAGCCTGTCTGGTTTAATAACATTCCAGAGGATGGCATACCCATACACCGGGAAATGTCCCAAAAAGCCGGTTTTGGATCTTCTGCCTCGATTCCAGTATTTCAAAATGAAAAGGTGACGGCGATGTTGAACGTTTACTCTCAAAGCCCCAATGCCTTTGACGATGAAACCCGCACTCTTTTGGGCGAAATTGCCATGGATATCAGCTATGCGATGGATAATTTTGCCCGTGAAGAAGAGCGAAACCGCGCTGTGCGGGTTCTTGCAGAATCGGAACAACGCTTTCGCAATCTGGTTGAACAGCCATTGGCGGGCGTTGCAATTATTCAGGAGGATAAACTGAGGTATGTAAATCCCCGTTTCGCAGAAATATTTGGATATCATTCTGCGGATGATTTAATCAATACAGATTTTTTGCCTTTAATTGCCGAAAAAGACCGTGACGAAGTTCGGCAAAAACTAAATATACCCGTGGACGCCGGGTCGCAAAGCGTTGCCTGCGAATTTACCGGGATACGGAAGGACAGTACCTTAATTGAGCTGGGCTTCCATGGAACCCTTTCCGACTTTAACGAAGAACCTTCGGTTACTGCCCTCATGCAGGATATTACAGAAAAAAAACAGGCAGAGGCAAAAATTCAAAAATACATTACTCAACTGCAAAATGTATTTGTTCACACGGTAGAAGTAGTGAATACCATGAGTGAAATGCGTGATCCATATACGGCAGGGCACGAGCGTCGGGTAGCCGATATTGCCGTAGCCATTGGGAAGGAAATGGGATATAGTAAGCGGCGACTGGAAGGTTTGAAGTTCTCAGGACTGTTGCATGATCTTGGCAAGATCACTCTTCCGGCGGAAATGTTAGCCAAACCGCGAAAATTAACTGATTCAGAATATAATCTGGTTAAAGAACATCCGCAGACTGGTTTTGATATTTTAACTCATGTGGAATTCCCCTGGCCAATAGCTACTATGGTATTGCAGCATCACGAACGCATGGATGGTACTGGCTATCCATTTGGCCTAAAGGGTGAGGAAATTTTGTTTGAAGCGCGTATTATTGCCGTAGCCGATGTGGTGGAAGCAATGGCCTCGCATCGACCGTACAGGGCTGGCCTGGGTCTAACGAAAGCTCTGGCAGAAATTAAAGATGGCAGCGGAACCTTGTATGATGCGGATATCGCTTCGGCATGCCTGCGGATTTTCCATGAAAAGAAATTTGTACTTCCGGAAATTTAAGGTTTCTTAACTTAGCAGGGCTACATACAGGATAAACGCAGATGAGCGCATTACTCCTGTGATAAACTCATCCGTTTTCATCTGTGGCCGGTTTCATTAGGGGGGATCTTTACTTGCCAAATAAAGATTCCTAATGAGGGTTACTTAAACTCGAACAATTTCACTCAATTTATCCATCGTGGTTACTGTCTTCTCGCCGGTTTTTCTGTTTTTGATTTCCATTTCACCCGAAGCCAGATAATTTTTACCTGCAATAATCTGCCACGGGAAGCCTGTAAGATCGGCGTCATTAAACTTTACGCCGGGGTTTTCATTACGATCATCGTAATAAACGGTATAGCTGAGTTCAACCAGCTTTAAAAACAATTCATCAATTTTTGTTTTTTGTTCATCGCCTTTAAAAATTCCAATCAAATAAATTTTAAATGGAGAAATACTCTCCGGCCAGATAATCCCCTTGTCGTCGTGATTCTGTTCTACCACGGTTGCCATAGTTCGGCCAACGCCAATACCATAGGTTCCCATCGCGGGCATATGGGTTTTTCCGTTTTTATCCAGAACGGTGAGTTTAAAAGCTGTGGCGTATTTATAACCCAGCTTAAATATGTGACCCACTTCAATACCACGGGTTGATTTCAGCATTTTTCCGGAGTTGTCCGGCACAAGGTCGCCTTCATGAGCCAATACCAGATCCAGATTTTTTTGATCTTCCGGAATACTGAAATCCCTGCCTTCCTGCAAATGCACATAGTGAATATCTGTTTCATTACCTCCGCTAACGAGTTCGCCGCGTTGCAAAAGGTTGCGATCATAATATATGCAGATTGTTTTTTCTGTTTTTTCCAGCTTTATTTTCTGGCCGTCTTTCACTAACAGCGCATAAGGACCGGCAAATCCTGGAGCGGCGCCGGTTATGATTTTTATGGTTTCCAACCCAGCCATCTCAAATTCGCCTTGCGCTGATATGTTCTTTAATTTAACTTCATTGATTTCGCGATCGCCGGGTACAAATGCGATAATTACAACTTCATTGTTCTCGTATATTACGGTTTTAATGAAGTTTTTTATATTGGTTTTTAAAAAGGCTGCCACGTCTTCTACGGTTTTTAAGTTGGGCGTCGGGATTTTCCGGGGTTCTGAAACCGATGGAATTTTTTCATAAGGTGTTGCCGGTACAAACCCTGTTTTCTCCTGATTGGATTTATAATCGTTTTCTTCGTAACCTGAGACCAGCAGGGTTTCCTCTCCAATTTCAGAAGGAACCATGTATTCTTCCGAAGCTGATCCCCCCATATTTCCTGAATCTGCCTGTACGGTCAATGTTTGCAATCCGCAGCGGGAAAAAATATTTCTATAAGCGATGCGCATTTTTTGGTAGGTGGATTCCAGACATTCTTCATCCATGTGAAAGGAGTAGGCGTCTTTCATGGTAAATTCCCGGCAACGAATCAAACCATATCTGGGTCGAATCTCATCCCGGTATTTTGTCCCGATCTGGTAGAAGTTTACCGGTAGTTGCTTGTACGATTTTAAAAAACCGCTCGTCAGGGATGTCATGGCTTCTTCATGGGTTGGGCCAAGCGCAAACGGATTGCCGTGCCGGTCATTGAACCGCATCATTTCTTTTCCCATGATATCCCAGCGTCCGGATGTTTTCCAGAGTTCAGCATCGGTTAACACCGGCAGTTTAACTTCCACAGCTCCGGCCTGGTTCATTTCATCGCGGATAATTTCTTCTATTTTCTGTTGTACTATTATGGCAAACGGAAGCTGTGTATAAAATCCGCTGGATTGCTTGCGTATATACCCGGCTCGAATCAACAATCGATGCGATGCTACCACGGCATCCCTTGGATCTTCATGCGTCGTAAATAAAGGGATTTGACTAACTTTGGCTGACTTCATGTTTGTCTAAAAATGAAACAAATTCATTGTGTCAACCGGGACTGATAACTGGCGGGTAGCGAACGACCATGGCGTGAGCGAAGGGAGGCTGAGCCTCCCTTTATTTTGCAGCATGGGAATCTACATAGGTTTCAAAACCTTCATTGAAAATAGACAGTTTTCCGTCTTTAATTTCAAAGATACGATTGGCGACGGTTTCTACAAATTGCTGGTCATGCGAGCTAAAAAGCACCACGCCCGTAAATCTGCACAATCCATCGTTAAAGGCCTGAATTGTTTCCAGATCAAGATGCGCGGTTGGCCCATCGAGAATCAGTACATTGGCGCCCGAAAGCATCATGCGCGAAGTCATCATCCGGACTTTTTCCCCTCCAGAAAGTACGCTTACCTTCTTCATGGATTCATCCCCTGAAAACAGCATTCTGCCAAGAAAGCCGCGAATATACGACTCGTCCTGGTCTTTGGAATATTGCCGCAGCCAGGAAACCAGCGACAGATCCGGGTCATTAAAATACGATTTGTGTTCCGCCGGGAAATAGCTTTTTTGTGCCGTTATTCCCCATTCCATTTTTCCGGAGTCGGCTTTGTCGATATCCATTAAAATATTAAACAGGGCGGTGATGGCAATTTCATCGCCCACAAGGGCAATTTTGTCATTGCGGTTTACCTCAAACGTTACATTATCCAGCAAGATTTTGTTATTGACTGTTTTTGAAATTCCTTCCACAGAAAAACATTTATTGCCTATTTCCCGCTCCGGCTTAAAATCAATAAATGGAAATTTTCGCGTTGAAGCCTTCAAATCGTCGAGATTTAAACGATCCAGCGCTTTTTTTCGCGCAGTTGCCTGCTTTGATTTTGATGCGTTAGCCGAAAAACGGGCAATAAAATCCTTGAGTTCTTTGGCTTTTTCCTCGGCCTTTCTTTTCTGGTCGCGCGCCATGTTTCGTATGATCTGCGAAGATTCATACCAGAAGTCATAGTTACCGGTAAAAATGGTAATTTTGCCGTAGTCGATATCTGCCATGTGAGTACAAATCTTGTTTAAAAAATGACGGTCATGGCTGACTACAATTACGGTTTTGCTGAAATTGATTAAAAACTCTTCCAGCCACCGGATGGCGTAAATATCGATGTTGTTGGTGGGCTCATCCAGAAGTAAAATATCAGGATCGCCAAAAAGCGCCTGCGCCAACAAAGTTTTTACTTTATCTGATGTCTTGAGTCCGGACATTAAGTTTTTATGAAGATCATTTTTTACGCCCAGACCATCCAAAAGCTGCGACGCAGTCGCTTCGGCTTCATACCCGCCCATTGCCTCGATCTGCTCCTCCAGCTCGCCGGCCTTAATACCGTCTTCGTCTGAAAAATCCGGTTTGGCATAAATTTCATCGCGCTCATTCATAACGCGCATCAGCTCGGAATTCCCCATCATAACAGTCTGGATAACCGTTTCATTGTCGTATTCATGGTGATCCTGTTTTAAAACGGACATCCTGCTTTTGGATTGAATTTCAACCTCGCCGCGGTAGTCCTGGTTTTCGCCGCTGAGAATTTTTAAAAAAGTAGATTTTCCGGCGCCGTTAGCGCCAATTAAACCATAACAATTTCCCGGAAAAAACTTTACATTGACATTTTCAAAAAGAACCCGGTTGCCATAGTTTAAGCTGATATTTTTTGTTATAATCATAGAATAAGGACATTTTCACAATTTGCGATGTCTTGTAATCTCTCAATTTTTCCATTCCGGTTATTTCACAGCATGGGCAGGAACTCGAAATTCATAGAATGATTTTAACTTCCCCAACCGCATCTCGCGCCATATTTCTGGCAGTTTCAATATCTCCGGCTCTTACGGCAACTACGCCCATGCGGCGTTTTCCTGAAATTTCTGGTTTGCCAAAAAGCCGCAGGTGCGTTCCCGGACAAGATAACACTTTTTGCAAATTGGAATAAGTAATATTTTTGGAATTTCCTTCGGAAAGGATGGCGCATGAAGCAGATGGCCCGAAATTTTTTATTTCCGGGATGGGCAATCCCAGTATGGCTCTGGCATGCAGGGCAAATTCTGACAGATCCTGGGAGGCTATCGTAACCAGACCTGTATCATGCGGCCTTGGGGATACTTCGCTGAAATATACAGTATCTTTTTTTATAAATAATTCCACTCCAAAAATACCCCGGCCTCCAAGGTCATCCGTGACAGTCTTTGCAATTCTTTTGGATTCCCTTAGGGCAATTTCAGACATGGGCTGGGGCTGCCAGGACTCTCTGTAATCTCCATCAATTTGAAGATGACCAATGGGTTCACAAAAGCTGGTCCCCCCTTCATGGCGAATAGTGAGCAGGGTAATTTCATAGTCAAAATCAATAAAGCCCTCTGCAATTATCTTTCGATTGCTAGCGCGCCCTCCCATTTGGGAATATTCCCATGCTTTGTGGATTTCGGATTCATTGTGAACAACGCTTTGCCCTTTTCCGGAAGAACTCATAATGGGTTTTACGACAAAAGGAAATCCAAGTTCTTTGGCTGCATTTTGTAGTTCTTCCTGGCTTTCGGCAAACCGGAAGGGTGATGTCAGAAGTTTCAGTTTTTCGGATGCCAGCCGCCGAATCCCTTCCCGGTTCATTGTAAGCTGGGTTGCTCTTGCTGTGGGAATGACAGTAAAACCTTCGCTTTCAAGTTCTGCAAGGGTTGCCGTATCAATGGCTTCAATTTCCGGTACTATCAGGTGCGGCTTTTCTTTCTGAATAATTTGCCGCAAAGCCTTGCCATCCAGCATGGAAATGGTATAAGAGCGATGAGCGACCTGCATGGCCGGGGCATTATCGTAACGGTCAATTGCAATTACTTCCACGCCAAAACGCTGAAGTTCAATAACTACTTCCTTGCCCAGTTCTCCGGAACCCAGCATCATTACCCTGATTGCTGTTTCCGATAAAGGAGTGCCGATGCTGTCGCCTGCTTTCATAAAAATACAAATTAAAATCAATTTTCTGCTGTCAATAGATAAGTTAAGATAATTTTCTCCAATTCAGAGTCTATTGGGGCAGGGCAGAAACGCGCCAGTCTAAATCATTCTGACTGAATATCGAGTTCATGCCCGAGCTGTTTCGGGCAAGAGTCTCCTGATGAATTTGTAGTTGAGCTGTGGACTTTAAAAAATTTTCTGTATCTTGAACATGGAATTATCCAATCAGGAAAATACTTATATTCAAAAACTGGTGAAAGACGCCAAAAAAGCGGGTATTGAGCTCCGGACAGCAGGAACTGTCAAGAAAAATGCCGCCCTGAAATATCTGGCTGATTTGCTTGATTTTGAAAGAGCCGAAATCAAACTGATAAACTCGCAGGATATTGAAATTGCCCAACAGGAATCTTTGCCGGAAGCCATGATCGACCGGTTAATGATTTCAGACAAGGTAATTGATTCCATGATTAAATCCCTGCATGATATTATTGCCCTGAAAGATCCCGTGGGAGAAATTATTTCTGGATCAACTTTGCCCAATGGATTAAATCTCAGGAAGATTCGCGTTCCGATTGGTGTTATAGGCATTATCTATGAGTCCAGACCCAATGTCACTATCGATGTAGGCGCGTTATGCCTGAAATCCTCCAACGCCGTAATTTTGCGTGGAGGAAAGGAAGCCATTTTAAGCAACAAAAAACTTGCCCAGCTATTTCAGAGCGCTTTAAAATCCCAGTCTATACCTTTTGGAGCGGTACAATTGCTGGAGCAGACCCAACGCAATCTCATGTACGCCATGCTGCGAATGCAAAAAGAAATTGATTTAATTGTACCGAGAGGCGGGGAAGGATTAATTCATTACGTTGTCGAGAACAGTTTGATTCCTGTGATAAAGCACGATAAAGGGGTTTGCCATATTTATGTGCATAAAACGGCAGATATTGAAAAAGCGATACCCGTAATTTTGAATTCCAAAATACAGCGCCCCGGGGTTTGCAATGCAGCTGAAACTCTTATCTTGGACAAAAGTCTTGCATGGGCTCAGGATGCGTTAAAAACTCTTATCGAAAATGGCGTAACTCTTCATGGGGATACGATGACGCGCGAATATTTCGGTAATATTGCAATGGACAATCTTACTGACGAAGGATATCATAAAGAATATCTTTCTTTGGATATTTCCGTAAAAGTTGTAGATGATATGACCTCTGCCATTCATCACATCAATGAATATTCATCCGGTCATTCTGAGGCAATTATTGCAGAAGATTATTCGGCGATTGAAGTATTTCTTCAAAAAATGGATTCTGCCGCACTTTTCGTTAATGCCTCTACCCGGTTTCACGATGGAGGGCAATTTGGACTTGGCGCAGAAGTGGGAATTTCCACCGGAAAACTGCATTGCCGGGGTCCTATGGGGCTTGCCGACCTGACGACATCAAAGTATATAGTAACAGGCAATGGGCAAATTCGGGACTGATGACAGCAAACCCGTTGCCTATTCTTTTTTTTGGAGGAACTTTTAACCCGCCCCATAGCGGTCATGTTCATATTATTTCATATGTTATCCAACATATGAAATTTGAGCATATTTATGTAGTTCCTGCGTTTCACCCACCCCACAAGAGCCAGACAGACCAGGTTGATTTCAAGGATCGTCTTGAGATGACTCGTATCATATTTTTGCAAAACAGAAATGCGGCTAACGTTGATGTAAGTGACATGGAGAAGTATTTGCCTGCGCCAAGTTACACGTATCGCACGCTGAGATATCTAAAGGAGATTCATCCGCGTTCCAAAGTTTTTTTATTAACTGGAATGGATATGTATCAGAATCTGAATCAATGGAAAAACTACAATGAACTGCGAACTAATTATAATTTTATAGTTCTCAAAAGATTAAATATGGAAAATCCAGTAATAAGCGAAGGTGACATAATGCTCGATAATCCCTTCTGGAATGTCTCTTCAAACAAACTCCGGGAAAATATCGCAAAGTATTATAAAACACTTGACAATAAACTGAAGCATGAGCTTGAAAGTTTATTAACAAAAGAATTGCTGGAATATATTATACACAGAAAGTTGTATCAATAACCGCAAAAATTATGGAATCTTTTAAATGTATTGTAGTCGGAGGCGGCCACGCAGGCGCCGAGGCGGCGCATATTATTGCCCGCGCCGGATTTCCTGTATTGCTTGTCACCATGAATCTGGATGAAATTGCTCAAATGAGTTGCAATCCTGCGATCGGGGGAATCGCCAAAGGTCATATTGTTCGCGAGATTGACGCTCTGGGCGGGCTGATGGGAAATGCCATCGATCATACGGGAATTCATTTCAAGCTGCTGAATCGATCAAAGGGTTCTGCAATGTGGTCACCACGCGCGCAGGCCGACAAGGCCATGTACCGTCTTTATGTAAAAAATTTTCTCGAAAAAACTCCTTCTCTTTCCATGATTCAGGATACAGCCGCCGCCTTGATTGTTCGGGATAATATTGTCCAGGGTATTATTACGGAACGCGGGACAAAATATTATGCAGACAATGTGATTTTAACTACCGGAACATTTTTACGCGGCGTGATTCATATGGGAAATCTTTCTTTTAACGGAGGCAGAACCGGGGCGTCCAGTTCAAAAAATTTAAGTCCTTTTCTGGAGACCCTCGGCTTTAATATCTCCCGGTTAAAAACAGGAACGCCCCCAAGAATTCACGCCGATACAATCGACTACAAAAAAATTGAAGTTCAATATCCGGATGAGAAACCTCAACCTTTTGGTTTTGAATTTGAATATTCCGGACAAATACCTGTGCAAAAGCAAATTCCATGCTATGTCACCTATACAACTGTGGCAACCCGGGAAATTGTAAGCGCCAATCTGCAAAAATCAGCCATGTACGGCGGTTTCATAAAATCAGTTGGACCGAGGTATTGTCCATCCATTGAAGATAAAGTTGTGCGGTTTGCCGATAAGGAGAGACATCAAATATTTCTTGAACCGGAAGGGTTGGATACATGCGAAGTGTACGTAAATGGAATTTCGACAAGTCTCCCCGAAGATATTCAGACTCAAATGGTACACAGCATTACCGGCCTTGAAAAGGCAAAAATCATGCGTCCAGGTTATGCCATTGAATATGATTTTGTCCCCCCGACGCAATTGCGGCCAACTCTTGAAACAAAATTAATTCAGGGTCTGTATTTTGCCGGCCAGATTAATGGAACAACCGGATATGAAGAAGCAGCCGGACAGGGGATTATTGCGGGCTTAAATGTAATCCATAAAATCAAAAATATGGAGCCATTTGTTCTGGCGCGGGATGAAGCTTATCTTGGAGTTCTGGTAGATGATCTTGTTACCAAAGGCGTTGAGGAGCCGTACAGGATGTTTACCTCAAGAGCTGAATTTCGTCTGCAGCTTCGTCAGGATAACGCAGATTTTCGCTTGATGAAATATCCCGCCGCTCTTGGTATTCGTCAGGATCTTTACGATAAAATGGAGAAAAAGTATGCTTTGTATGCAGTCATAGACAAAGCACTGGAAAATACAAAAATGGATGATGCCATGATTCTTTTCCTGAAATCCCGTTCTATTGAGGCGCAAAAAGGCAATAGCCTGAAAAGTATTCTAAAAAGGCCCCAAGTATCCGTAGAAATATGTATTGAACTCCTGGACTACTTTCATTTTTTCCAGCCGCCTGATTTTCCTCGAAGTTTGAATGTAACAGACAAGATAAATTTCACAATGGATATAAAATACCAGGGGTATATAAAAAGAGAAAAAGAGAGCGTAAAAAAATACCATGATGCGATGGATAAAAAAATTCCGCCTTCGTTAGATTTTAATTTAATTCCGGGGTTAAAAACAGAGGCTCGACAAAAACTAATCAAAATCCAGCCCGAAACCGTCGGGCAGGCATCCAGAATCAGCGGCGTGGATCCTTCTGATATTGATATAATTATTATTTACCTTCAATCTGGAAAATATAAACTGTAATGGGCATGGGCATGAACCTCAATAATAATTCCGACTGAACATTGAGTTCATGCACAAGTTCCAGGTTATATGATAAATGACAGGCAAAACAGCAAGGCAGCCAAAGAAGACATAAAAAATTTATTTTTTCTTTTGTTTATCGTTTCAGTAGCTACATTTTTAATATTTATATATCTATGGCGAAACATTCAAATGGCCAATCTGGATATGGAAATTGAGCATTTGAAAAAAGAAAAGAAAAAATTGTTGTTTGAAATTGAAGCTATCCATGCCTCCATTGCCAGCACCACAACTCCCGAAAGAATTGAAAAACTGCTTAAAGAACACGAAATATACTTACCGGTGAGAACAGGCAAGAGCATCATTTCTGTCAAGCTGCCTCCCATGAACGAAACAATGCAGGGAAAAAAATAATGCGCTTTAAAGTTTCCAGCAAATGGGCGCCGGCCGGAGATCAACCAAAAGCCATCGAAGCGCTTGGCGAAATGCTGGGCGATCCGGAAGGCAAGGCTGTCCTGATGGGCGTCACCGGTTCAGGTAAAACCATGACCATGGCGCATGTCATTGAAAAAATACAACGCCCGACAATTGTAATTACGCACAATAAAATTCTCGCGGCGCAGCTATACCGGGAGTTCAAAGATTTTTTCCCCGACAATGCAGTAGAATACTTTATCAGCTATTATGATTATTATCAGCCCGAAGCCTATATTCCCTCATCGGATACATTTATAGAAAAGGATTCTGCTGTAAACGAGGAAATTGAAATGCTCAGGCTGCGCACAACGTCATCACTTCTCGAAAGGGATGATGTGCTTGTGGTCGCCAGCGTAAGCTGCATTTACGGTCTGGGTTCGCCCGAAGATTATTCCGAATCCGTTTTAATTCTGAATAAAGGCCAGAAGATTTCCCGCGATGATGTCATTACCAGTCTGGTGAGAATGTTATATGAAAGAAATGATATTGAGTTTCAGCGCGGTAAATTCAGAGTCAGGGGCGATGTCGTGGAAATATTTCCGGCGTACAATCAAGAGGTTTTGCGGCTGGAGTTTATGGGTAATGATCTTGAATCCATTCAAAAAATTGACCGTTTAACCGGCAGAAAAAAAGAAGAATTTTTAAAAACAGCCATTTATCCTTCCAGGCATTTTATTACCTCGCCGCCAAAACTTGAGGAGGCTATCAAAGATATTAAAGAAGAGCTTGCCCAAAGGGTTCAATACTTTCGCGATCATCAAAAACCTCTTGAAGCCGAAAGAATTCAGCAGAGAACTCTCTACGATCTGGAAATGCTTCGCGAAATGGGCTTTTGCAATGGTATTGAAAATTACTCCCGTCATCTCGTGAGAAGAAAACCCGGTACAAGGCCTGCCTGTCTTCTGGATTATTTCCCCAAAGATTTTTTAATTATCATTGACGAAAGTCATGTTTCCATTCCGCAAATAGGAGGAATGTATGCCGGCGACCGAAGCCGGAAAGAAACTCTTGTGGAATTTGGCTTCAGGCTTCCTTCTGCCCTGGACAACCGTCCTTTGAACTTTCCTGAATTTGAATCATTTAGCAAAAATATTTTATACGTTTCGGCAACTCCGGCAGATTATGAGGCGAACCGGTGTGGATATACGGTGGAGCAAATTATCAGGCCTACTGGTCTTCTTGATCCTGTGGTGGAAATTCGAAAGACCGGGGGGCAGGTAGACGATCTTGCGCTTGAAATTAAAAAGCGCGCAGACAAGTCGCAGCGTGTATTGATTACAACCCTTACAAAAAAAATGGCCGAGGATTTAACCGACTATTATGCCAATCTTGGAATTCGCGTGCGTTACATGCACTCTGAAATTGATGCGCTCGAAAGAGCCGAAATTTTACGCGACTTGAGAAAAGGGGAGTTTGATGTTCTGGTGGGGATCAACCTGCTGCGAGAAGGCCTTGATCTGCCTGAAGTATCCCTTGTGGCCATTCTTGACGCAGACAAGGAGGGTTTTTTAAGGTCGCGTCGTTCCCTTATTCAGACGATGGGGAGAGCCGCCCGCCACAGCGAAGGCAAGGCTATTTTATACGCCGATGTGATGACCGAATCCATGAGGCTGGCCATCGAAGAAACGGATCGTCGAAGGATTATTCAGGAGGAGTATAATAAAAAACACGGTATTACTCCGGAGTCCATACAAAAAGATGTGGTGGATTTAATTGACCGAATCAGAGAAGAAGATCAGCATGAGACCGGTCTTCTGGAAGAAATACTGGAAAAATACCGTCCTTCAAAGTATAAAAGCAAGAAGCAATGGAAAGAAAAACTCAAAAAAGACATGATAGAAGCCGCCGACAATCTTGACTTTGAAAAAGCAGCCATGATACGCGATTTATTATTTTCTGAAAAAGAAGATTCGTAAACTGTTCAGCATCAAGATTTTATCCTGGAACATACGACAGGGGTGACGAAGGCCTGCGTTTGTGGCTAAGGACGATTCACGAATCGCCCGCAGGCCGAAGTCAGGGGAAAGGCCTTTCCCCTTGCCTGGAGCGCAAAATTATCATATCAAATAAAAGCTATGGCGTCGTGCATTCGCAGCAAGCCCACAGGTTTTTTATTTTTATCCACGACAGGTAAAATATAGGTTCCTTTATCATGCATCAGGGCAATGGCTTCTTCAACCATGCTTTCCGGCGATACAAAAACAGGATCAACTGTCATAATTTCTTCGGCCGTTTTTTTAAACAAATCTTGAATGTTGCTTTCAAAATTATCAAAAAGTCTTTTCATGTCGCCGTCAGTAATGATTCCCCGGAGATGGCCTTTTGAACCCGCAATTAAAATGGCGCCAAGATTTCCGGTTACCATAAGCGAAATTACATCTTTAAAAAGCGTTGTTTTTCCCGCACAAAACGAATTTGTTTGATCGTACATAACGTCCGAGACTCGGGTGAACATTTTTTTGCCCAGAGACCCTGACGGATGGAATTTCCCGAAGTCTTTGGGGCGAAATCCCTTTAGTTGAATCAATGCAGAAGCAATCGCATCGCCTGTCGTCAGGGATAATGTGGTCGAGGCCATGGGCGCCAATTGCAGAGGGCAACCTTCTTTCGAGACATGATATAAAACAAAATGATCTGCTTCGCGGTTCAACGTACAGTCTTTTTTTCCCGTTACGGCAATTATTTTAGCGCCCAAAAATTTAATGTGGGGAAGGAGCTCAATAATTTCGCGGGTTTCGCCGGAATTGCTGAACGCCAGAACAACTTCATTCTTTTGAATGTTTCCCATGTCTCCATGCAGCGCATCTGCCGGATGCAAAAAAACCGAAGGAGAACCCGTTGAGGTAAACGTGGCCGCCACTTTTCTGGCGATAATCCCTGATTTCCCCATCCCCGTAATAATGACGCGGTTTGGACTCTCGCTTAATATACGCGCGGCTTTTTCCAGGTCTGCAATAAAATTTTCATCGTTCATGTTTTCGAGGATAGAACCCTGCGCGGCTTGCAGCGTTTCCATTATGGTATTTGAAATTTTACCGGACATTAAAAAATATTTCCCTGGGAATCTGTCTTTGAACTTTCAAAATAATCCTTATTGATTTCTTCTGCCTGTGTTTCCCCATTTCCTTTTTTACGCAAAATTACCCATTTGCCCTCGGCTTCCTTGAGTTTGCCCTCGCAAAATTCCTTGAGGAAAACTCCCCGTTCGTACAACTCCATGGATTTTTCAAGAGATTCCCTGCCGTCTTCGAGGCTGCGCGTAATATCTTCCAGTTCTTTCAGGGCATTTTCAAAAGTTAAATCTTTGGCTGATTTGGCTGACATGGATTCAAATAATTTTTCGACTGCATAATGTAAATTCAATTTAATCTTGACAATTCAGGTTATATTTCATATTTTCAACTTAATTATGCTGACGCTTGAAAAACGCGACAGAATACGATCTAATGTGCGGCAATTTACCGGGACTCTTCCTGATGGCAGCAATAGCGATCTTTTGGTAAATGCCTTTGATGAAATTATGGAGGAAGTCGTTATGGTTGAAAGCGAAAAAGCCTCGACTTCTGAAATAAAATTGCTGATTGTAGAAATGCGCGAAGGCTTTAAACGCGTGGATAACCGGTTTGAATCCATGCAGCATCAAATGGATCAACGTTTTAACTCATTGCAATGGTTTATGGGAATTAGTCTCACCGTTCTCGCCCTTTTAATAACGCTATTTGGTTATTTAAAACCCCCCATTACCGCAGACATGCTGGAAAAAGCCATTATTTCGGGAATTGAAAAAGCCAAAATAAAATAATTTACTTTCCCCAAACAGCAAACAAAAGAGGGGCGGTTCATAAATTCATGGGCGCATATGAACCAGACGCCCCCGCTGCGGAGCCGCAAGCGGGCTCCTCCGCTTTTGTGGTGAGGCATTTTTGAGCGCATTCATCAACAATATTTTGATAT
>Ga0224495_10000314_pt1 | contig 38992 bp, 39 predicted proteins | sample SF_Jul11_sed_USG_FD_168128 | JGI IMG/M metagenome (GOLD analysis project Ga0224495, IMG submission 168128) | Sediment microbial communities from San Francisco Bay, California, United States - SF_Jul11_sed_USGS_4_1 | ecosystem: Environmental > Aquatic > Marine > Sediment | place: USA: California... | reverse complement strand
ACATCAGCCACGACCACATCTCCTACATGGGAATAGATGAATCCAGCATCATAGGAATTATTGGGATTGCCAATCGGTCCGTAGTTATAGATCATTCCTTTGGCGCCGTGGGCCACGGCATTTTCCAGCTTATACTGGTGGAAGGAATAAGGACGCCATTTTTTGAATAGCTCTGGATCATCTCTTGGGGAAACGGGCACTTCCCGTTCCATCAATACGATCTTCCCCTTGACATCCACACCTTCATACTCATCATAATCCAGTTCAGGGGCTGTGATTCCATATCCGACGTATATGACCTCAGCGGTTACTTCGCCCGAGCCAGATGTGGAACCGGGGATGAACTCATCGAAATAGTGATAGTATTTCTTTATGCTGGTATCTTTATAAGGAACATGAAGGGAGACTTCGCAATCCTCAAAAACCAGTGTGTAAGGAATGGGAAATGCCTGGAGATAGGTACTGCTGTCACCGGCCGGAGCTATACCCCATTTTTTAAAATTTGATGCGACCCATACTGCACTCGCATTGTACCCTTCGGTTCCTGTAAGCCGGCCCGCGTACTTTTCAGAGGCCAATTCCTTGACATGGCCGAAGAGCTCATGGCTGGAAATGGAATGCATAACCTGAAGGACTTTCTGTTCATCTGTAAGTTCCTCGGATGCTCTCTGGCCAGCAGAGAAAGATAAGACAGCGAGAAAGGCAATCGCAAACGCTATAACAAATCCTCGATATGATTTTTTTCTCATCGTGATCTCCTCACCTTTTTCCTGTTCTTTTGTTCTTATGTTATGATAATTTTGAGAAATGTGAAAGACAATTTATTGATGAAACCGCTTGTTATTCTCGGTTTAGTCATCTTCTGGTCTTTCTCTTCCTCTCTCTCTTTTGCTGACCAAAACCAAGACGCAAAGTCATCCTTCGAAAGACCAGATGTTTTGCTTATCGAACAAAGAATCTTTGAAAGAGTCAATAGAAAACGAGTGGACCGAGACATCACACCCTTAAAACTTTCCTCTGAACTCAGCTCTCTTGCTCGGCGTCACAGCCAGGACATGGCAGCCCATCAGAGTCTGAGTCATCTCTCATCTTCCGGAAAGACCTATCAGGACCGTCTCATCGAGGATCAATTCTATTTTGGAAACACAGGGGAGAACGTGGCCCGCAGTGACACCTTCCTGGACGAAGTCATTCATCAGAAACTGATGGAAAGCCCTCAGCACAGTGAAAACATCCTGGACCCGGTTTTTGATGAGATAGGAGTCGGTGTGGTGTATAAAAAAGAGGGAGGGTATTTCATCACCCAGGATTTTCTTCAGAGCGTGAAGATCATAGAATCGGAAGAGGTAGCCAAAGATGTCCGAAAGCAGATAAATAAACTCAGATCAGACCATTTGAAACCTTCCCTTCTCTTTGACGAGATAGCCAATTCATTCGCCCATAGCGTATCCATAAGAAAAGCCAGGGAGGGTGATTTCCCTCTGGTTCCAGAGACTTTCGGAGAAACACTCATCTATTTCTATTCCACCCCTTTTCCCTCTCATCTGGTGAGCGGAGATGAGATAAGACCGATCATTTTTTCTGAAGACTATACGGAAGGAGGCTTAGGCGTTTGGTTCGGCCGAAACGGCGCCTATCCAGGAGGTTCTTACTTCATAACCATGATTTTTTTCCCCAGAAGTCAATACACAGATATGAGCAATCAAGATTTCGTTAGGATCCTCACTGAAGAAATCAACAGAAAAAGGAAAAACCTTGGGCTCTCTCAGGTTAAGATAGATGAAAAGCTCTCAGAAAAAGCCCGAAATATCTCAAAGCTCGCGATGGCCCAAGGAAATCAGAGTGTCATCTTGCCTCAAGAATTCCAAACATCCCTGTTTGTCTCTTTTATAACAGAAGACCTTTATGTCTGGCCTCCGAGAATGGATGAGGCCATCAGACTTTCTCGAGTCAAAAAATTGGGAATAGGGATCACGTTCGGCACAGACCCTGACTCCAAAAGGACCTCCTTCTGGGTGACAGTCGTTTTCAGATAAATACCAGATCACCACTACAGATGATCAATCTCAAAGAATTTGCTGAGCGAGATAGCATTTCCATATCCATGATGAAGGAAACATCTAACTCAGCTAAGCAATGTGTCGACGGCTCCTGCCCATCCGAAGCCTATGGCGGAGGGTGGGAGGGTCTTGGCGAGGACAGAGGGGAACCGGCGCCATGACAGATTGTAACCTTCATCGCTAGCTTACACGGATATGGAGATGCTATCTCAGAGAGTGGAATGATTGATTTGAAAGGGGGATTCTGATATGTTGATCCTTTGTTCTTAAAAAGAGATTAAGGAGGAATATATATTGAGAAGCATTTTAATGGGAGTGTCACTTATTGGACTGGTTTTAGCCTTCTCTACACTCACAAACGCAGAGCCGGCCAATCCTAAAGTTCTGATGAAGACAACAAAGGGGGATATGACCATAGAGTTGCACTTGGATAAGGCACCGATTACCGTTAAAAATTTTCTCTCCTATGTGGATGAAAAATTCTACGACGGCACGATCTTCCATAGGGTCATCAAGGATTTCATGATCCAAGGAGGAGGACTGACAGAGGACTTTGTGGAAAAACCTGTTAAATCACCCATCAAAAACGAAGCCTCCAACGGCCTTAAAAACAAGAGAGGGACGATCGCTATGGCTCGCATGCCCGAACCGCACAGCGCCACCTGTCAGTTCTTTATCAACCATGTGGACAACTCCTATTTGGACTACGGAGTGGCTGCTGACGGTTTTGGATACTGTGTGTTTGGCACTGTCATCGATGGTATGGGTGTAGTGGATGCCATCGCCAAGACTCCGACCATGACCAAGCACGGAATGCCTGATGTGCCTCGGGAAACCATCAAGATCATCTCGGTGAGTCGATTAGATTAAGAATTGGATTTGCGTACATATTTTTAAAAATTTTTGAATCAATTTCCGCTTGTTGGGATGTTTGACTATTTTTTTGCTTTCTTTCATCTCTTCCTTCTGCTCGGAGTCTTTGCTTACGGCATTTATTCACTCATAGAGGGCAATGTTTTAAGATTCGCTCTCATCATCATCTGCCTGGTGGGCTATTACTTCCTTGCCCTGCACAAAAACGTGAAAAAAGAAATCGAGCGCAAAAGAAAAAAGGTGTGAGTGGGGTTAGATGGACTTTTTCGATCAGGCTATTCGCTTCGTTGCTTCCCTCGTATGGGGTCCCCAAACAGTAGCATTACTCCTTGGAGTGGGGCTTCTTCTGACAATTTGGCTTCGCTTCGTTCAGATTCGGCGCCTGAGGCTCAGTTTTCGCCTTGTGGCAGGGCCAAGAGATTTTGGCGAAAGTCAAAAAGAGCGCAAAGGAGACATCTCGCCCTTTCAGGCACTCACGACCTCTCTGGCTTGTGTGATCGGAAACGGAAATATCGCCGGTGTCTGTACAGCCATCGCTATGGGAGGTCCGGGTTCGGTATTCTGGATGTGGCTGGGTGCTCTCGTCGGAATGGCGACCAAACTCGTCGAGGCTGTTCTGGGGCAGAGATTCAAAAGGATCATGCCAGACGGATCAGTTGCCGGCGGACCTATGTATTACATCCGAGAAGGGTTGGGTCTTCCCTGGCTGGCAGGAATTTACGCCTTCTTCATGGGATGCAAGCCCCTTTTTTCAACCTCGACCATCCAGTCCAACTCCATAGCGCTAGCCCTCAAAACGCAACTTGGACTCGAGCCTTGGATCTCTGGCTTAGGACTAGCCTTATTGACTTGGCTGGTCATCATCGGTGGAATCAAGTCCATCGCCAGAGTCACAGAGTTTTTGAGTCCGTTCATGGTCATCCTCTACATCATGGGCGCATTGGTCATCGTAGTACTTTTCGCCTCTGAACTTCCCCATGCGTTCTCTCTCATAATTGTCGGCGCTTTTAAGCCTTCGGCCATCACAGGCGGAGTGGCAGGGATGACCGTGGCACGGGCTATTCGGTATGGCTTCGCCAGGGGAGCTTACTCTAACGAGGCAGGATCCGGAACAGCAGCTGTGTTCCACGCCACGGCCCAGACCAGTGAGCCGGTCCGGCAAGGATTGATCGCTTCCCTAGATGTCTTCATCGATACCATCATCATTTGCACCCTCACGGCCCTCACCGTCCTTGTCACTGGAGTGTGGACCGAAGGCACAAGCACCGAAATGACCACGGCCGCTTTCAATGCCGCCATACCTAACATAGGGGGATTGATCGTGGCAGCAAGTTCGTTTCTTTTTGGATATTCCAGTCTTATCGCCGTGACCTACTATGGGGAAATCTCTTTCAGTTATCTGCTGGGTCTATGGATTAAAAAGCCCTTCCGCTGGATCTTCTGTCTGGTTATCCTCATCGGGGCTGTGTTGGAAGTCGAAGTCGCCTGGTCCATAGGTGATGTGTTCAACGGCATGATGGTTTTCACCAACCTTATCGGGATTTTGGGTTTGTCTGCCGTGGCAGTCAAGGCCGTAAACACGTATTTAAAAGAAATGGATAAAAAAGGGGACGTTCCAAGAACCGGTTGAACAGTCTATCTTAGGACTTTGCCCGAAAGGATAAGAATCAAGGCTTTGTCCCCCCCATTCAGCTTAGAAACTCCAACGACGCTCCTTTCACCGCTTTTTAAAGATATGGTTGTATCGATCAATGTTAATGCAATAAGACTTCCATCATTCTTGTAACTGTCCTTGGTGAGGCTCAATTCCACACGGATGGATTCGCTGTCTTCTTCTTTGATGAATCTAGGCTGCAAGTCAAGCCTAAACGTCAATCCTTCGCCTCCCATCCTTTGGGTGGAACGGCTGTTGTCCTGAACCTTGATGAGAGTTGAATCCAATTTCATGAAGGATTCATAGGCCAATACACGGCTTAGCTCTCTTATCAATGGGTCAGATTTGAGTTTTTCTGTAAGTTTTGAGCTCGATGCATCTGCTCCTATGTCTCCGGACATGGATCCCATTATTAAGTCCACGGTGAACTGTAAATCGAGGGGTTTGATGTCTATCTCCTCTAAAATGGTAAGTATTTTCTCGACCATCTCTGGAATATCCTCGATGATCAACATGTTTCTCTCCCGCACCACTTGAATTCTACCGTTGCGACTCGTATAAGGCGTGAGGATGCTAACAACAAAGCGCGCATCGATGTAGTTGACCTTGACAACTTCTTTCCTCAGTTCAGGCTGTTCTGACCTTTGTGCCGCAACAAGGCTATGGGCTAATCCCAACAATAGAAAAAGGGATAAAAAAACTAGCGTCGTTTTTTTCATTTTCTTTCCTCCAAATCAAAATTTTTATTGAAGAACCAGACAATTTTAAGTCCAGTCTCCTTCGAAACCATGGTCATAGAAATCACTTCCTGCTGTTCCTTTCCTTCTGACGCCTCAACAGCCTCCATTTTTGCTACATCTAAATATCTTGGTTTAAGTCCGATTTTCTCCACAAAAGGAGGCCGGACAACAAGGATGGTGATGAGGAGCATGGCCCCTGCCATAAGAGCAAACGCCCAAGTTTTAGGGAATGGCCAGGGAACCAAGGATGTCCGCCTGGGCAGTTCCCCAGTTACAGCATTCTGGACAGCCTCTTGCCACTCTCTCTCCTTCCAGTCCATTCTATCCTCTGCAAGCCACTTTCGAGTTTCTTGAACCAACAGAACATATTTCTCATACTCTTCCTGACACAGGGGGCATCTGTCCAAGTGAGATTCAACCGTTGAAACTTTTGACTCTGGAAGTTCAGATCCAGCCAGCAAAGGAAGGAAATGCCGAATCTTTTTGCATCTCATGTTTAGACCTCCCTGGATTTCATAGGATAGATTTTCTCAAAGTGGGATTTAATTTTTTGTCGGGCTCGGGACAGATGGGTCCGGACGCTCATTTGGGAACATCCAAGGACCATGGAGGCTTCCTTCACTGAAAGGCCTTCGCTATCCCGAAGCAGAAAGACAGCCTTTTCTTTAAGGGTTAAAATGTAAAGTATACTTTGAATTTTTTCTCTTATTTCTCTTTTTAACATCCTCTCTTCCGCATCGGAGTTTTCATAGACGATCGTCTTTTTTTGGGTTTCTATCACTTGCTCGAACTTCTTTTTTTCTCTTAAAAAATCATACGAGGTGTTCATCACAATCCTGTAGGCCCAGGTTCTGAAAGAACGTCCTCTTTTAAAAGAGCTCAAATATTTGAATATCTTGAGGAGAGCATCCTGGCATATCTCTTCGGCTTCTTCCCTGTTTCCTGTGATTCGGTACGCCATATTTAAAAATCCCTGTCTGTAAGGACGAAGCAAAAGCTCATAGGAGGAGTCATTCCCTTGAAGAGCATCCTCGATGATTTTGTCTTCATCTCTCATCCACACTAATATACCTTGCTTCCCACTAAAATGTTAAGCCAATAAAGGGAAGCCAGGCTAGTTCTGTGTTGGCATTAAAGCTGGATAACGAAGAGAAGTGAACTTTGAGGGATGTTATTGATCGGCACCAAGATATTGACTAAACGTTTAAAATTATTTATTTTAATGACTTAGGGATCGAAGGGTTTTTAGGTTTATGAAGGTAAAGATCAGGATCCACAGAGTACGGAAGAGAGAGATAGGACGACTTCCTCTTCTTATCTTCATCATTCTCGCATTTTCGATCTTTCTCATCTTGAGTTTTCTCCCAAAGGAAGGGGTCCCTACCGAGAAAAGACCTGAAGTAAAAAGGAAAGATCCTTCCCCGCAAAAAGCACAAGAATCTCCCCTTCCACTGAAGGAAACGAGAGAAATCATACAAACGGGAGAGACTCTCTCGGATATTCTGTCAAGACTTGGTTTCTCTCCATCCGAAATCCATAAATTAAGGACAGAAGTCAAGCCTGTGTACGACCTGGCAAAGATAAAAGCCGGCAAGGAAATCAGAATCTATACAAATCAAGATGGAACGACTGCCTCCATCGAGTATGATATCGACAGTGAAACCTACCTGTACATTCAAAAAAAAGAAGGCCTGTATCAAGCAACGATGAAAAAATTTCCCTTCGTTACAGAAGTCCACATGATTTGGGGAACAATCGAGGACAATCTTCCTAATGCTATCCTTAAGGAAGGGGAAAAAGTATCCCTGTCTTACGACCTTGCAGAGATTTTCGCCTGGGATGTCGACTTTTTCATCGATCTTCGTAAAGGGGACTCATTTAAAATTCTCTTCGAGAAGAAATATCTGAAAGGCGAATGTATCGGTTACGGCAACATCCTGGCAGCCGAATTTACAAACCAAGGGAAGAAATTTCAGGCTTTTCTGTTTACTTCCCCTGATACCAATGAATTAGACTATTTCAATGCTGAAGGAGAGTCTCTTCGAAGAGAATTTCTAAAATCTCCGTTCAAATACACTCCTCGGATCACATCCCGCTTCACCCACAGTCGGCTCCACCCTGTAAGGAAGGTCTATCGTCCCCATTATGGGGTGGATTATGCGGCCAATCCCGGAACTCCTGTTCAAGCCACAGCTGATGGTTCGGTCATCTTTGCCGGCTGGAACGGTCTATCAGGCCGCATGATCAGGATTCGCCACAAGAATTACTACGAGACGATGTATCTTCATCTGCAAAGATGCTATGTCAAGAATGGAGACAAGGTCAAAGGAGGCCAAAATATTGGAGAAGTGGGATCATCGGGCGAGGCCACAGGTCCTCATCTGGATTACAGGATCAAATACGCGGGAAAATACATCAATCCCCTTGCTCACAGGTTCAAACCCGTCAAGCCTTTGCGACCAGAATTCCTGGGAGAATTCCAACAAATGGCCCAAAGCTATTGTCTGTACTTTGATGCCCCGCTTATAATCTTTTCATCCTTCTGAAAATCGTCCCATCAAGAGGGAGCTTATCATTTCTTCTTTACTTTGTTTCCCGAACTCTTTTTTGAATCCGCTGCAGAGCTTTTGGAACTCGAACGGTCCGTCGATGAAGAGCTTGAAGAACTCTTGTCTGATGACATCGTTGAACTCACTGCTCCACTCGAAACAGAAGTGGCGACAGATCCTTTGGAAGTGAGTCTAACTCGAGGACCGTCGTAGCCTCTAGTGCCAGTCACGTGCCGCGAGGACACATTGAGTTCTGGACAGCTCACCTCGTTGGATCTGCTCGAATATCTTATTGAAACGCCTGACTTACGGGCTACCTTCACATCAGGATTCCAATCGTGAAAGCGCAGGGATGACGGCTTCGATTCAAAGGACAGAGAACGAGAGTCCATTGACCTGGAAGAAACTTTCTGGGGAGGGATACTTCTTGTCGCTTCCGTCTGTTTTTGAGTCCCTGAATCCTCCATATCTTTTATCAGCCTGCTGACCTTTTCACGCAAGGAAGTCACTTTATCGTTTCGGGTATAGGTTTGCGTAGCCTGCACAGACACTCGATAGGGATCCTGCAATTGTCTCTGAGAAATGAAATCCCTTTGCTCGCTTGCCGATAAATCCGCAAGCCTTACTACTTTTTCTTGGACATTTGGGGCATTTAGATTCTCTCCATTTACCAACATCACGTGTTCTGGAACTTTTTTCAGAGCAGACAGAATCCTTTCATCCCCGTTTTCCAAGGCTTTGACTATCTTATTGTAGGGCTTTTTCAACTCTTTTGGCAGGGGATATGTAGATGCTTTCTTCTTACTCAATTGATCTTTTCTAACGACCCGAAGAACCGTTTTCTTTCGATCTTTATTGCTCGGTGGCATAACATCTTCACCCCTTAGGCTGTCATTGAGATAGGCATAGAATGGACTGTATGATCCATAAAATCCTGCATAACTGTACCCGTACCAATCCGCCAGCATCCAGGGTCTCCAACTGAAACGTCCGAAATAAAAGGCCCAGTCGACCCAGGCTGGCGCAAAGAGCGAACCAGGGAGCCAAAGCCATCCTTTTTTCTCATCCCATGTCCAAATTCCCAAATGATAGGGCACCCATCCCCAGGGCTCGGTGGGTACCCAGAAAAGTTGGTCGTGCACGCTTGACCATCTGCCGCTGTAATAGGGCTGCCATCCTCCCCATGGGTAGGCGCGGTCATTCAAAAATGGCCGCCAGACATATCCGTAGAAACCGTCCCAGAGCCACTCACCATGGCGAAAAGAGAATTTCTGTGCAAATTGAAAGACAGCCAAAGGCATTTTTTGTATGGGCATGGGGATAACAGCCTTCCCCTCATGAAGCTCAAGGAACTCCCTGTTTATCTCTTCATTCCATGCTTCGAAGTCTTCGATTTCATCTCTAAATTGACCCGGGACTGCCTGATGATTTGGCATCACAGTAATGGATTGTCCTTTTTTGATGGTTTCTTTCTTTGTGCTGTCTTCGTCTGGTCCGAAAAGGGCATAAGCTTTGCCCTCGTTTATTTGAATATCCGTGCTCATATCTGGTTTGACTTTGATCATGGCCACTGACTTGTCATTCAACTTAACGGCAGTATTAGAGGTTATGATCTGGAAGATTTCCCTTCGTATGTAGTTTTTGTACATGATGTAGACCTGTCCTTTGGTCAGGATTAGGTTGGTGAGTTTGTTGTTCGAACTGAGGCTTTGGGCCAGGATGGTTTCAATTTTAAACTCTGTTTCGCTATCGAGTCTGATGATTGTGCCTGTGTCGAACTGAATTTCACACCTTCGTTCGGTTGTCCGTATGGTATCTCCTGGAGCGATAGGAAGGTTCAGATCCGCCACTTCGGGCCGGGTCTGTCCTTCTCTAAGGACAATCGCATCTTTTCCATCATGCTTGGCCTCAGGATAAATCACATGTCCAAAATAAATCTCCGTGTCCCAGTAGATGTATTTGTAGTGGGAGTCAGCCCACACTCCTAGAGAAAAGAGCAGACTGATGATGATCAGTGATATTACTTTTTTCATTGTCCCCCTCCTCTTTATGACTGACTCCGTCTCCAGCCGCTTATACATTCGGCTGAGATCGGATCAGTTCTTACTTCTTTCTCTTGACAGATGTTCCCGATGAGGTTCTCGTGCGAGATACCGAAGATGCTGAAGTCCTTGTCTTTGGTACAAAGGATCGAGATCTTATGCTGGTCGTGTAACCTTTTTTCCCAGTGGTTACCCTTCTTACTGTCGAAGGAGCTCTGTTTGCTCTTGATCCACTGAGCTGCTCCTTCCTGACGTAGGTCCTGTAGTTGCTTCGGTATCCATAGTATCTGCCACTCTGGTAGTAAGAAGGATAGTAGCCCCGATAATAGGGAGAGTAATAGCCCCAATAATAGGGAGAATAGTATCCATACCACCAGTATCCGAGGTAACCATAGTGCCAGAACGGATTCCAAAAGCTAAAACCGGTCCATAGGAATGGATCATAATAAGGTGAGAAGTATGGGTCGTAATAGTAGCTAGGTTGGTAATATTGGTCTGATTGGTAGTCATCCGGATGCATAGCGGGTTCGATCTTGATGCGCTTTCCGGTGTACCGTTCATCAATCGTTGTGCAGCTCGCAATAAAAATCAATATGAAGATTGCCAGAGAAAGGATTAATATTAACTTTTTCATCGCTCTTGCTCCTCTCTTCTTTTTTCATTATACACAAGTGCAACCTTTGTGCCAACCAGAATCAGGGAAAAAACCACATTTTTTTCGACGAGACTGTCCTATTAATTGGACAACCATCCTTTCTGGTTGACAGAGGACAGACAAAACAATTAGAATGGTTTACTCATACTTTTTAGGGAGGTTTCAATGAAGGTTACGCTCAGTGTTTTAAAAGCAGACATCGGGAGTATCGGCGGTCACATCACACCCAGCCAGGCTGTCGTAAATGAGGTCAGAAGCCATGTTAAAGAAAGCGGCAAAGACTTGATCATCGACGTCTACATCAGTTATACGGGTGATGATATTGCCATACTGTGCACTCATGAGAGAGGCATCAACGATGAAAAGATTCATAAGCTGGCCTGGGACGCATTCACCGCTGGAACCGAAGTGGCTAAGAAACAGGGTCTCTACGGTGCAGGTCAGGACTTACTGAAGGATGCGTTCAGCGGAAACATAAAAGGAATGGGCCCAGCCGTAGCAGAGATGGAATTCGAAGAACGGCCAAACGAGCCATTTGTCTTCTTCGCTGCAGATAAAACCGATCCCGGCGCTTATAACTTGCCCTTCTACCTGGCCTTTTGTGATCCTATGTATTGTTCCGGTCTCATCCTAAGCCCCAAGATGAGCGACGGCTTCATGTTCCACATCATCGATGTGGGATTCACTGAAAAGGATAAGATTGTCGAGCTCAATTCTCCAGAAGAACTCTACGACATCGCTGCACTTCTCCGAGACAACGAGAGATACGTTATCGAAAGCATCTATTCCCGGAACACAGGAAACCAGGCCGTTTCGATTTCGACAACCCGTCTCCACAACATCGCCGGAAAATACACGGGCAAAGACGACCCCGTGGCTCTGGTGAGAGTTCAGGGTGAGTTCCCTGCAACGGGCGAAGTGCTCGCTCCGTATCAAATCGGTCATTATGTCGCCGGATTCATGCGCGGCAGCCACAATGGCCCCCTCATGCCCTGCACGTTGAATTCCACTATTTCCTACTTTGATGGACCTCCGGTCGTAACCGGAGCGGCTTTCTGTGTCAATGATGGAAAGCTGACCGAACCAGCCGACGTCTTCGATCATCCCTATTGGGACTACGTAAGGATGCAGATCAGTGAAAAAGCCACAGCAATCCGGCGCCAGGGATTCTCAGGAGCAGCGATGCTGCCTTACAGCGAGCTGGAATACGGAGGCATTGTCGAAAAGTTAGAAAAACTGGAAAAGAAGTTCAAACTCGTTTAAACTGAGAATCTATTATTCTTACTGATCCACAAGCGGTTAAAGTTCCGATGCCATGAAAAAACACAGGAATCCCGTACCCACCGTCGATATCATCATCGAAGCGGACCGGAAGGACGGCCGCCAGGGGATTATCCTCATCAAGCGGAGGAATCCCCCCTATGGATGGGCTCTTCCCGGCGGATTCGTGGATTACGGAGAAACATTGGAACAGGCGGCCGTTCGTGAGGCTAAGGAAGAAACATCTTTAGACATCCAGCTCCTCTGTCAGATGCACACATACTCAGATCCTGATCGTGATCCCAGACAGCATACGATCTCCACTGTCTTCATTGCTCGAGGTAGAGGCAAGCCTCAAGCTAGAGATGATGCCCAAGAAATCGGGATTTTTTCGAGAGAGGAATTGAATTTTCCTCTAGTTTTCGATCACGAAAAAATCCTAGAGGATTATTTTGAAAGAAAATCCCAAAATGGAAATTTATAGTAAAGGAGGGAAAAATGGGTGGTGGGGCCTACCATGAACCAATGGATAAGCTATCAAAAAAGACAAAGGAACTGCACCGCGCATTGAACTCGCTCATCGAAGAACTTGAAGCAGTAGACTGGTATCAACAACGAGTGGATGCGACGGAAGATGAAGAATTGAGAGATATCCTGGCCCATAACAGGGACGAGGAAAAAGAACATGCAGCCATGATTCTTGAGTGGATCAGGAGGAACGACGAAGCCATGGCCGAAGAGCTGAAAACGTATATCTTTACAGAGGGAAAGATCACAGAGATAGAAGAAAAAGAACACGACTAAGACAAAAGAGATATCAAAGGACCCTTGAAGGATAAGAGAAGCAAAAGGCATCCACAGGATCCCGGATCAGAGTTTAAAGAGGTCTGCAAAGTCTGGGGATCCGCGGAGGCCGAAGTGGTCAAAAGCTTCCTAGAAAGCCATGGTATCTCTTGTCTCCTCAAGGGTCTTGTGGTCCAATCTGTTCATCCTTTTTCAATGGATGGCCTGGGAGAGATTAAAATCTTCGTCCAGGAAAAGGACTGTGCTCTCGCTAAAGATCTCCTCAAACTCAAAGGTGTCAGCCCTTGACTTTGGACATTTAACACTTTATTCCTTACAACCCCTCTAAAAAAAGATCAGATTTTCAAAAAACACAAGTTCTCTTAGAAATGTCCAAAGTCAAGGGCTGACCCCCCTCACTCTCACTCTTCCTCTCACCTACCTCAAATCCTTGCTCATTTATCCTACCCCATTTAGTATACAGTTCCTTTCCATACAACATATAGAAAATAAAAAAAATAAGTAGAGATTTTTAAATTTTTTCCTTGACATAGGCTTATATAATAAATATATTTTAAAAAAATGGGACAAAACGGGACATAATGGGAAACTTGTTAATAGGTAGTTATACGGCACGATTCGATAAAAGCGGTCGGATCAAAATACCTGAAAAATTCCGTGCGGCTATTGAAGAGGAATACGGACAGGAGCTCTTCATCACGTCCTTGACAGACGAAGCCGTCCAGATCTATCCGCTTTCTGTCTGGGACAGCCTGACTGGAATAGCGGGTGAGGGAGCCTACCACTTCAAACCTTCCGTCAGAAAATTGTTGATCCGTGTCAATTCCAAAGGGACGAAAAACCAGATTGATTCCAAAGGACGGGTCCTCATCAATCAAACCTTGAGGGAGAAAGCAAACCTCGAGGATGAAGTGGAAGTTATCGGTCTTTCTAATCACTTGGAAGTTTGGAACAAGGCCCAACTTGAAGAAATGCTTAAAGAAAAGCCTCTGACCGATGATGATTTTGAAAGCATTGCTGAGCTCATGTCCCAAGAAAAGAATAAATGATCGAACGCTCCCATATTCCTGTCCTTTTGGAAGAGGTTATGGACTATTTGGATATCAGAAGAAAAGGAATATATGTTGACTGCACCATAGGTCTGGGAGGGCATTCCCTAGAAATCCTGAAGAGAAATCCTCAGGCCAAGGTTATTGGCATTGATATCGATGAAAAATCTCTCCTGAAGGCCAAGGACAGACTTATCCCATTTGCAGAGAGAGTGGAACTCTACCATTCTGACTTCAGGTATCTCCCAGACCTGGAGATGGATTTCTCGCGAGTGAATGGAGTTCTTCTCGACCTGGGCATCTCCTCCTTTCAACTGGACACGCCTGAGAGGGGGTTCAGCTTCAATCAGGATGGCCCGTTGGATATGCGCATGGACCAGAGAAAAAAAGTCAGCGCTTCAAAAATCATCAATACATATTCAGAGCACAAGCTTGCAGCAATATTCAGACAATACGGGGAGCTTCGACAGGCTAGGCTGCTCGCCAGAGAAGTCGTATCCAGAAGAAAAGCTAAAAAAATCCAAAAGACGATCGAACTTCGCCAACTTGTGGAGGAGGTTTGCCGATGGAGGCCACAGAAGGGGAAGATCCATCCTGCTGCCAAGGTCTTCCAGGCGCTCCGCATCGAGGTCAACCAGGAACTCGAAGACCTTTCCAAATTTCTGGAAAGAATAGCAAGCAAAATTTCCCAAGGCGCTCGGATACTCGTCATCTCTTTCCATTCTCTCGAAGATAGAATCGTAAAACACACGTTCGTTCGCCTTGCAGCGACTAGGAACAACCATGCTTTGCTCAGAATCTTAACCAAAAAACCAGTCGTCCCTTCTGAAAAGGAGATCAGGAGGAACACACGGGCAAGATCTGCTAAATTGAGGGCAGCTGAGAGGATCTGATGGTCAGAAAAAAAATCAGCAAGAAAGAAATTACACTAGGCATAGCCTGCACTCTCCTTGCTCTCTTGATAATCAGTTTCTACGTCTGGCACCAGACTGAATCGGTGAGCCTGGGGTACGACACTGCAGAACTCGAACTCAGGGTAATCAAGCTTCAGAACGAAGTGGAAAAGCTTGAAACGATAAGATCCAGCCTGCTCTCTCTGGATCGAGTAGAAAGAATGGCTAGGGAAAAATTAAACCTCACTGAACCTAAAGAAGGTCAGGTCGTTTATGAGGATATTGATCCTGAACGCTGAGAGATGAAGTCGATGAAAAGTTATCACCAAAAGAGAGTCAAAAAACGAACAATCATTCTCTTTCTTTTCTCCATTCTCTGGTTGTGTCTTCTCGTTTTCCGACTCATCCAGCTTCAAGTGATTGATCATCCTCGCCTAAAAAAAGAAGCCATCCAGCAAAACCAAAACAAAAGCACGATCGAACCCAGAAGAGGAACGATTTTTGATCGCAACGGTACAATTTTAGCACGAAGCATTCCAAAGTATTCTGTCTTTTACCAGCCCATGGAAGGAGAATCCGATTCACAAAAGTGGGCAGCAATAAAAAAATTAAAAAGGGTTTTAGAGCTAACTCCTAAGAAATTGGAGACCCTAAGAGAGCAAATAAAAAAAGATGCTCCATTCATCTGGATCGTGCGAAAGATCGATGAGACACAGGCAGACCGAGTTCAAGATATGGACCTCAACGGGATCTATCTTCGGGAAGAGAACAAGAGATTCTATCCCCAGGGAAGCCGCGCCGCACATGTCTTGGGAAGAGTAGATATCGATGAGAGGGGAGTCAGCGGCGTAGAATACAAATACAACACAACTCTCCAAGGAAAGGAAGGCGAAGGGCTGATTCTAAGGGACGCGAAAAGACGAAGATACCGGTTTGAAACATTGAAAGCTCCTGTGGATGGAAAAGACTTGGTTCTCACTCTAGATGAGATCATCCAGTACATATCTGAAAGAGAACTCCAAAAGGCCGTGGATCAGTATCGGGCTGAATGGGGAACAGTCATCGTTTCTCTTCCCTCATCCGGAGAAATTCTGGCTCTGGCCAATTATCCCACCTATGACCTTAATCATCTTCCCAATCCTCCTATCAGAGTCGATAGAAACAGAGCCATTCACCACACCTTTGACCCTGGTTCGACATTCAAGGTTGTCACGGTCTCTGCTGCCGTCGAAAACAACAGCGTTGGTTTTAACGAGACCTTTGACTGCAGTCAAGGCTATATCGTCTGGGCTAGAAATGTGTTCCGTGACCACCAAATATTTGGTATTCTTTCCTTTCCTCAAGTCTTTATCCATTCGTCTAATATCGGAACAATCGGTGTTGGTCAGCGTGTCGGAGAAAAAAACCTCTTTAACACCATAAAAGATTTCGGTTTCGGCCAAAAAACAGGCATCGATCTTCCAGCCGAGGAAAGAGGCCTTCTTAATCCCTTGGAGAAATGGACAAAAATCTCGGTGGCCTCCCACTCCATTGGATATGAAATCTCCGTGACTCCGATCCAGCTTCTCCAGGCTATTAACGTCATTGCCAACAACGGCCTCAGCATTTCTCCAAAGATAGTCAAAAAAGTCCTTGATACAGAGGTAGAAACACCAGATCCTTCCATTCCCTATAAAAGAGTTATTTCTGATGAAACAGCTGCAAAAGTCAGCGCGATTCTGCTCGATGCGGTCCTGGAGGGAACAGGAATGGAGGCGCACATTCCAGGTTTTACAGTCATTGGAAAAACAGGAACAGCACAAAAATTCGATCCGGTCGAGAAAAAATACCTCTCTTCCGCACATATAGCCTCTTTTGTCGGATTCGTTGCTAAAGAGAGGCCGCTTTTTTCAATAATCGTGGTGATCGATAATCCCAAAGGATTTTATTATGGCGGACAGGTGGCTGCACCCCTCTTCCGGGAGATCGCAAAAAAAATTTTGCGTTATTTCCGTGTCCCTCCTGACAGATACACCCCTGCCACTTTAGTCGCATCCACCACTCGGAGGAAGACCAGAGAATGAAGCTCAAGGACATACTCGATGGGATCCCCACCATACATTTCCACGGAACAGAAAAAGCTGAAGTGATGGGAATCGCCTATTCCTCTGAATCCATCCACAGGGACTATCTGTTTGCCGCTTTGAAGGGCGAGAAAAGGGATGGATTCGATTTTATACCGAGCGCAGTTGCAAAAGGCGCCATAGCCATACTCTCTGAGAGACCCGTCCCATCTGATTTTGATCTCAACTGGATCGAGGTCCAAGATGCACGCCAATCCCTTGCCCTGTGTTCAGCCAATTTCTATTCCCATCCATCCCGTCATTTAAATGTCGTCGGGATCACTGGCACTAAAGGAAAAACGACCATCAGCTATATATTGGAGAGTATACTCAAACAATCCGGATTCTCGCCAGGGATCATCGGAACCATCTCCTACCGTGGGCCTGGATTGAACATGACGGCCGAGAGGACAACACCAGAGGCACCGGACCTACAGAGGATGATGAAAGCTTTGGTTGATCAGAATGCCACTCATTGCCTGATGGAGGTCTCCTCTCACTCCTTGGAGCTGGATAGGGTAGTCGGAATAGATTTCGATGTGACTGTTTTCACGAATTTGAGTGGAGAACACCTGGATTACCATCAAACTATGGAGAGATACTTCGAGGCCAAAAAAAAGCTGTTCTTCCTGAACCAGAAAAAGCGAATGGCTGTGATCAACACAGATGACCTTTGGGGACAAAAATTGACCAAAGAGCTTCACATGGGCGTAATCTCCTTCGGTTTTAATCCTCAAGCCATGATGAGGGCTGAAGAATTTGCCTCCTCTGATAAAAGAATAGAGATGACCATTCAATATCCCGCAGGAAAGATGAAGATTTTCTCTCCCCTTTTGGGCCGGCCTAATGCATACAATATATTGGCAGCGGTTGCCGTAGCCTTGACACTGAACGTCCCTGAATCACGGATCTCCGAAGGGATTTCTTCCCTCCAAGGTGTTCCTGGTCGGTTCGAAAAAATCAGAAATTCTCTAGGGCTTCACATTATTGTGGATTATGCACACAACGACGATGCGTTAAGGAATCTTCTGGAGACAACCAAAGAGCTTGCTCCACAAAAGGTCATACTGGTCTTCGGAGCAGGTGGAGATCGAGACAGATCCAAGAGACCAAGGATGGGAGAAGTGGCCGGAAGGCTTGCTGATTTCACCATCATCACCTCTGACAATCCGCGTTCTGAGGACCCTTTGGCCATCATCTCAGACATAGAGAGAGGCATGAAAAAATCAAGACATGTCCATTACGAGATCGAGGCTGACAGAAGGAAGGCCATCGAGCGGGCACTCTGGATTGCTCGACCAGATGATTACATTCTTGTGGCAGGAAAGGGGCATGAGAGCTACCAAATCATCGGAGACAGAGTCATTCCATTCAACGATGCCGAGATTGTCCGAGAATTGCTTGATAAAAAGAAGGGCAAATCAAATTGGTTGAACTTTATTTAAACGAGATCGTCGAGAAAACAGGAGGAAAAATCCTCCAGGGTTCTCCTTCCGCTTTGTTTCGGAGCTTTACTATCGACTCTCGACTTTCTCAACCGGGTGATCTCTTTTTTGCCCTCATTGCCCAACGAGATGGACATGTGTACATATCCGACGCAGTCCGAAAGGGAGCATCCGGAGCCGTTATCTCTCAGAAAATCACGGCTCCCAATCCTGATATTGCTTTGATCATGGTGAGTGATACCCTGCTAGCTCTCCAGAAACTGGCTCAGAAAGTTCTATCGACTCATAAGGCTCGGGTCGTGGGGATCACCGGAAGCATCGGAAAAACAACCACCAAGGAGTATGCGGCTTCGCTACTCTCCAAGAGTTTTAAAGTGCTCAAATCAGAAGGAAATTTCAACAATCATATCGGTCTTCCACTCTCCATTCTTAGGCTCCAAGAGACACACACAATCGCCGTGTTCGAGATGGGGACGAGTGCTCCAGGAGAGATATCCCAACTCATCCAAATCGCTCCGCCAGACATTGCCGTGATCACCAACATTAATCCCGTGCACTTGGAATTTTTTAATGATATCGAGAAGATCGCACACGCAAAAAAAGAAATCCTTGATGGTCTAAAACCAGGAGGAACAGCGGTCTTCAATGGCGATGATCCATGGGTGAGGAAAATTAGCAAAACCTGGAAAGGAGCAAAACTCTTTTTTGGCCTTTCACAGGATTGTGAAATCCGGGCCTCGGACATCAAGAGAATGGGAATCCAAGGACTCTCCCTAGAACTCTTTTATGGGGATAGAAAGGACAGAATTCATTTTCCCTTTTTCTATACAAGCTTTCTGTACAACTTCCTTGCCGCTGTAGGCGTGGCTTATGCGTTCTCCACTCCTGTGGAGGACCTCCTTCAACAGATACAAACATTGAGACCCTTTCCGATGCGTGGAGAATTGCATCGTCTCAAGAACGATATCATCTTGATCGATGACTCCTACAACTCGAATCCGGTCGCTCTTGAATCGGTCCTGAAGGACTTGGCTGAGCTGCCTGCAAAAAGAAGGGTGGCTGTTTTGGGAGACATGTTGGAATTGGGAAAACAGGAAGTCGATTACCATATCCAAGCCGGAAAACAGGTGAAAGATAAAAATTGGAACGTCCTCGTCACAGTTGGACCTCTCAGCCGTCACATGGGCGAGGGAGCACTCTTTGCTGGGATGAGAAAAGATCATGTTTTTTCCTTTAGCAACTCTGAGGAGGCGGCCGAACATATCGAATCTCTCCTCAAGGCAGGGGATTTGGTATTGGTAAAGGGATCAAGGGGTATGAAGACAGATAAAATCGCCGAAAGATTAAAAAAGAAAGGAACCTGACATGCTGTATTGGCTTCTGTCACCACTTAAGGAATACTCCATCCTGTTCAATCCCTTTGGGTACATCACAGTCAGGACAGCTCTCGCTGGGATAACCGCCTTGCTTATCTCACTCCTTCTCGGCTCATGGGTTATCAAGATGCTCAAGAAATACCAGCTCGGAGAAGAAATCAGCCCTTATGGTCCAGAAAGCCATTTGAATAAGAAAGGCACCCCCTCCATGGGAGGCATCCTCATCATCGGATCAACTCTCATCCCCACTCTTCTCTGGGCAGATCTGAGCAACACCTATGTCCTGTTGGGTATGGCCACCATGTTCCTGTTCGGTATGCTTGGCTTCTGGGATGATTTCCTAAAGATCAAAAAGCACAAATCAAGAGGGCTGGTCATCCGCCATAAATTCGTCTTCCAGATGCTGCTGGCTGGAGTGATCGGGCTGGTTCTTGTTTATCTCGGATTACTCGGCGAGTTCGACCTCCATTTGAGCTTTCCGTTCTTCAAAAAATGGATTCCTTACTTAGGGTGGTTCTATCTTCCCTGGATCATGCTCATTCTTGTCAGTTCATCCAATTCAGTCAATCTGGCTGATGGCCTGGACGGACTAGCCATCGGATTGACCCTTATCAGCGCCAGTGCGTTCACAGCCCTGTGTTATTTTGCTGGCCGTGCTGACTGGTCTGAGTATCTGAATATACTCCAGGTTCCCCAGGCAGCAGAACTCACCATATTTGTAGGAGCCATGTCAGGGGCCTGTTTAGGCTTCCTCTGGTTCAACTGCCACCCCGCCCAACTTTTCATGGGCGATGCGGGCGCCTTGAGTTTAGGAGGAACAATAGGAGCCATCGCCATCATGATCAAACAAGAGTTTCTCCTCTTCATGGTGGCCGGTGTGTTTATTCTGGAAGCGCTGTCTGCCCTGCTTCAGATCTTTTATTTCCGGTTGACAGGAGGAAAAAGAATATTCAAGATGGCGCCTCTCCACCATCACTTCGAACTCTTGGGATGGTCGGAACAGAAAATTGTGGTCCGGTTCTGGATCTTGGGCATCATATTCGCCCTCTTCAGTCTGACAACATTGAAACTGAGATAACATGGAGCTGAAAGGAAAAAAAGCACTCGTCGTTGGTTTGGGAAGAACAGGTGAAGCTGTTTGCGCTTTCCTGGATCAACGGGGTGCTCGAGTCAAAATCAGTGAAAAGAAGAGCGCAGAGGAACTGGGTAAACATGTTCTCTTCTGGCAAAAGAGAGGAGTAGAAGTCGAGGCTGGAGGTCATGAGCCCCATTCGTTCCTTGAGGCTGACTTGATTATACCGAGTCCAGGTGTCCCCTATCTTCCAGAGCTCGAAGCGGCCAGACACAAGGGTGTGGCCATCCTATCAGAAATCGAGCTGGCCTTTAAGTTTTTGAAAGGCAAGATCGTGGGCATAACTGGAACTAACGGAAAATCAACAACCGCAACACTCACACATAAAATCATCAAAGAAGGAGGATTCCGCAGCCACCTGGCAGGAAACATCGGTACACCTCTGATCCAGTTTGTTGACTACAGCCAATCCGATGATATCTACGTGACAGAGCTTTCCAGCTTCCAGTTGAGATACATCGATGAGTTTCGCGCGACAGTTTCTGTCTTTTTGAACATCTCCCTTGACCATCTCGACTGGCATACAGATTTCGACGATTATTATGAATCCAAGAAGAATCTCTTCCTCAACCAGAAAAAGGATGACACTGCCATTTTGAACAGAGATGATCCGCACATTTGGGACTTAAGGAACATGGGAGAATATCATGTGTACGGTTTTAGTCAAGAAAGAGAACTCTCCCATGGCTGTTGGATTCAGAACGACTGGATCATCCTTGCCAATGAAAAGCAGGAAAAACTGATGCCGACAGCGGAGACTCCCCTTCTGGGCGCACACAACAGAGAGAACATCATGGCATCTGCCTTGGTGGGACTTGTTTTCGGAATTCCCTCCTTGGATCTCAAAGAATCCATCAAGGGATTCGAAGGATTAGAGCACCGATTGGAAAAAGTCCTTACTCTCGGGGAAGTGGAATTCTATAATGACTCCAAGGCCACAAACGTTAACGCTACTCTCAAATCCATACAGAGTTTCAGCCGCCCCATCATCCTCATTCTGGGAGGAAGGGATAAAGGCGGAAATTTTTCTCTGTTGAGAGAGCCGGTCAAGGAGCGAGTAAAAACAATCATTCTTATTGGTGAGGCAAAGGACAAAATCGAAAAATCATTAAACGCTACGGTTCCGGTAATGAGAGCTTCTGATCTGGCCGAGGCCGTGCGTTTTGCTCATTCGGTCGCCCTTCCAGGTGAGGTTGTCCTTCTTGCTCCGGGTTGCACGAGTTTCGACATGTTTCGAAATTTTGAAGATCGCGGCAGAGCCTTTAAGACAGAAGTGTATGAACTGAAGAAACGTGTGGATAACGGGAAGGTATAGGAATATGGAAATCTTCAGGAGATATGGTTTCGACAAACCTCTCTTCATCACCACTCTCGCCCTTATCTCTCTGGGATTAATCATGGTCTTCAGCTCATCGGGCGTCCTCTCCAGCGATAAATACGGCCAGCCCTTCCACTTCTTTATGCATCAAATCATCGGAGCCGGAGTCGGTCTTCTTCTCATCATTAGCATAATCTCAATAAGGAAACCCTTCTACCAAAACACGACTTTCATCTACGGGCTAGTCGTCTTGGCCCTGTTTTTGTTGACCATAAGCCTTGTTATGCCTGCGGTGGTCAAAACCAATCGCTGGATTCAATTCATGGGATTAAGGTTCCAACCTTCAGAGCTGGCCAAGCTCAGTCTTGTTCTTTTTTTCGCCTCCTATCTTGACCGGAAAAAAGAGAAATTGGATGAATTCCGGACTCTGGTTTTCCCGTTGATCATCCTCCTGCTCTTTATCCTGCTGATCATCAGAGAACCTGACTATGGCACCGCTCTTCTCGTCTTTCTCATCTCGATGATCATGTTGTTCATAGCAGGCGTGAGACTGACACACTTCCTCGTTCTGGGAGCGGGCTCTGTGGGGCTTTTTGCTTTTTATCTCTTCAAGGCCAGTTACAGGCTCGCGAGAATTCTCGCTTTTCTTTATCCTGCCCAAGACCCTCAGGGCAATGGATTCCAGATTATTCAATCCAAATTGGCTGTGGGATCTGGAGGGCTTTTTGGAGCAAGCATAGGACAGAGCTCTCAAAAACTCTTCTTCCTCCCCTGCGCTCATACAGATTACCTCTATGCCATCGTGGGAGAGGAGCTTGGTCTTGTTGGAACTCTAACCATCCTGCTGTTGTTTTTCGTCATCCTGTGGAGGGGGCTCCTCATTTCATGGAGAGCTTCCAATTTATTCTGCCAAATGGTAGCGGCCGGCCTTACACTGGCCATTTTCCTCCAGGCTTTGCTGAATATGAGCATCGTACTCGGATTGGGGCCCCCGACAGGCTTTCCTCTACCTTTGATGAGCTATGGAAGATCTTCTCTCATCTGCACACTCTTCAGCATTGGCATTCTGCTCCATATCTCCCAAAGAAAGGGAATCTCGAATAGAAAAAAATGAAGGGGAAAAGGATCATCATCAGCGGAGGCGGGACAGCCGGACACATCTATCCCGCTCTGGCTGTGGGACAAAAATTAAAGGAGAGAGAGCCGGATTGCATCCTTACATTTGTCGGAACCACCCGCAGCCTGGAGCAGCGTATCATGGCTCACTCCAACGCCAATTTTATTCCGCTAAAAATTGAAGGATTCAAGGAAAAGGGATTCAAAATATTCAAATCCCTCTATCACCTCCCTTTCTCCTTCCTCAAATCAATGGGCATTCTTATTCGAATCAAACCCAACCTTGTCATAGGAGTCGGGGGTTACAGCTCAGGACCGATCGTTCTTCTTGCTTCCTGGTTGAAAATTCCCACTCTCATCATGGAACAAAACCTACAACCAGGCCTCACCAACAGGCTTCTTCGGCGTTGGGTGAGGAAAGTCGTGGTCTCTTTCGAACGGTCCCTTCCTCATTTCAAGGGAAAAGGTATCTTGATCGGAAACCCGGTCAGAGAAGAGTTTTACACCCTTAGGCCCAAGCAGAGAAACAGCACCCTCAATCTGTTGATATTCGGAGGAAGCCAAGGATCCCATTTTCTCAACACCAGCATGATGCATTCTCTCCCATTGTTAAAGAAAGAAAAAGACCGCCTAAGGATCTTTCACCAGACTGGGGAGAAGGATCTCGAGTGGGTCAAACAAAGTTATGTCCAAGAAGAATTTAAAGAGGTAACCGTGGCTCCCTATTTCGATGATATGGCCAGCTGCTTTCAAAAATCGGACTTGATCATCAGCCGTGCTGGGGCCTCAACCGTTGCAGAGCTCATTGCTTCGCAAAAGGCATCCATATTGATCCCGTTCTCTCAAGCAGCGGATAATCATCAAGTCTTGAATGCACAGGAATTGGAACGGGTAAACGGAACCGAAGTCATCACCGAGAAAGGATTCAGCCCCGAAGCCTTTTCTCAAAAAATCCTGGATTTTCTAGAGGATAAAGAAAAGATCAATGCAATGGAAAAAAATCTTGCTCCGCTCAAAACAGAGGAAGTGGCAGATAAAATTGCAAACCTTTGTTTGGAATTGATGGAAAAGGAACAATAGGAGAACATTCTGTGGTTAAGCCCACTTACATCAAGCTGAAAAACATCCACCTGATTGGAATAGGTGGTACGGGGATGAACGGTATTGCAGAAGTCTTGTTGAACATCGGCTACGTGGTTTCAGGGACGGATATCCAAGAGAACGAAGCCACGGAGCGGCTTGCTCATCTGGGCGCGAAAATTTCCATCGGTCATGCTGCAGAAAAGGTCAGAGGTGTCGACGTTGTTGTCATCTCTTCGGCCATCCAGAAGGATAACGTGGAAGTTGAAGAAGCCAGACGTCTGAAAATACCAGTTATACCACGGGCAGAGATGCTGGCTGAATTGATGAGGATGAAAAACGGAGTGGCTGTAGCCGGTTCCCACGGCAAGACTTCAACGACCTCGATGATTGCCCAAGTTCTGGAGCAGGCCGGGCTTGATCCGACGATCATCGTAGGCGGTCGATTAAACACTGTAGGGGCCCACGCTAAGCTAGGTGAGGGTGACTTTATCGTGGCCGAGGCAGACGAAAGCGATAGGTCATTCCTGTACCTTTCTCCCTTTATTGCCGTGCTGACTAACCTGGACGAAGAACATCTGGACCAGTACGAAACCGTGGATGAGATCAAGAAGACATTCATCAATTTTGCGAATAAGGTTCCCTTCTACTGCCCTGTCATACTCTGTCTGGATGATCCTAACCTTCAAAGCTTGATCCCAATGTTGGAACGGAGAATCATCACCTATGGTTCGTCAACGCAAGCCGATGTTTTCTCGCGAGATCATCAGTTTGAAACATTTACAAGCACCTCCACTCTCTTTTGGAAGGGAGAGGAATTAGGGAAAATGAGGCTCAACGTTCCAGGCATTCATAACATACACAACGCGATGGCATCGGTCGCTGTTGGACTCGATTTGAATATCCCCATATCCACAATCCTCCAGGCTCTGGAGAAATACACAGGGATAGGTCGCCGTTTCGAGCTTAAAAAAAGGGTGGACAACATCCTGATCATCGAGGACTATGCGCACCATCCCACTGAAATCAGAGCGACCCTCGATGCAGCGAAAAAGGGTTGGGCATGCAGAACCATTGCCGTTTTCCAGCCCCACCGCTACTCACGTCTCTCTCTGCTGATGAAAGAATTTGCCACAGCCTTCAACCAAGCTGATATCCTGATCCTCACTGATATCTATCCTGCAGGAGAGAAATCAATCCCAGGCGTTACAGGAAAAGCGCTTTACGAGGAAATTCAAGAATTCGGACACAAGAATGTTTATTTTGTCAAGGATATGGAAAATATCCCTGATCTGGTGGCAAAGATCGCCCTATCTGAAGATATGATTTTTGTTCTGGGTGCAGGGGATATCTACAAGATCATTCCAAAAATGATCGCCCATCTGGAAAGGAGAAAATAATCTTGGCTGTCAGTCTACACGCTCCCTCAAAACACAAAAGCGGTTCTTCCTTTGCCCTGACCTCTTTCAGACGACAGAGTGGACAGATAAAGACAAAAAAAATCCAAAGGAAGTGGAAACTTAAAATCAAACACATCATCTTCGCCTTTGTTCTTCTCGTTGGATTCTTCTACGGATTCGGACGGCTCTATTTTTTTATGATATCGTGGGCAAAGCTCAACATTAAAGAGGTTGACATCGTTTGTGCAAAGGCCGAAATCCATAGGGATATCCAACACCACTTTGCCGGAAAATATTTAGGGAACATCCTCCTTCTGAATATCGGACAACTTCAGAAGCAGCTAGCCGCTCACCGATGGATCAAGAGCGTCCACATCAGGAAAATCTTCCCTTCTTCCCTGAAAATCGAAATCAAGGAAAGAATTCCTGCAGCCCTGCTGGAAAAGGACCATCTCTACATGATCGACAAAGACGGAATTCTGCTTGAAAAGCTTCCATCCAATTCAAAGCTTGATCTCCCTCTTCTTATCGATGAGGACCGTTTCCAAAGAGACTTTGATCTTAAACTTGATTTGGCCTGGGCCTGCCTGGACAGCTTGGAGGCCCAAGACCTGGATAAAATTGCAGTCATCGATTTATCCGAGTATGAGAATGTGTCTCTCAAATTGAAAGACTCTGAGACTTGGTTAAAACTGGGGAATGATCGGTTTAATGAAAAATTCCGATTATTCAACAGCAACATGTTCCTCTTCGAAAAATACGGACCGCTGGCATACATCGACTTCCGCTGTCAGGGTCGTCTTATTCTGGGGCCTCAGATCCGCGAAAAACCGGAGAACATTCTCGACTCAGAGAAGGAGGCTTTCTGATGCCCAAAAATAGCTATATCGTTGGATTGGATATCGGAACCAAAAAAGTTGCTGCTGTTATCGGTGAAGTCACCGAAGAGAAGAAAATCGAAATAATTGGTATTGGTACAGCTGAGTCCAGAGGCTTACGAAAAGGAGTCGTTGTCAATTTGGATGCAACCGTAGATGCCATCAAGAAAGCACAAGAAGAGGCTGAGCTCATGGCCGGGGTGGAAATTGATGCGGCCTTCATCGGAATCTCAGGAGCCCACATAAAGAGCTTCAACAGCAGGGGAGTTATCGCCGTCTCTGGGAAAAACAGAGAGATCGGACGGGAAGACATCAAACGTGTCATCGACCAGTCCAAGGCCGTGTCTATTCCACCGGACAGAGAGATCATTCACATTATTCCGCAGGAATTTGTCGTCGATGAACAGGACGGGATCAAGGATCCTCTCGGCATGAGCGGTATAAAACTAGAGGTGAACGTCCATATCGTGACTGGAGCCATAACATCGGTGCAAAACCTGAGAACTTGTGTTGCTCGAGCTGGAATCGAGATTGAACAGGTCGTGCTCAATCAGATCGCCACTAGCTCTTCCGTCCTCACTCACGATGAGAAGGAGCTGGGTGTGGGATTGATCGACATCGGAGGAGGAACGACAGAAGTCGCCATATTCGAGCGGGGAAGCCTCTGGTACACTTCCGTCATCCCGATCGGGGGTGATAACTTCACCAATGACATTGCCGTAGGGCTGCGCACACCCATCCCCGATGCAGAGAAGATAAAGAAAAAATTCGGTTGTGTGTCGCATCCTCTCGTGGAGGAACAGGAGACCATCGAAGTTCCCACAGTGGGTCGGGGGAAAAAACCCCGTGTCCTTTCCCGACAGCTGTTGGCTGATATCATCCATCCAAGGGCAGAGGAGATCTTCCGGCTAGTGGACAATGACATCAAAAGAATGGGTTACGAAAAATCTCTAAACTCTGGCGTCGTGCTCACTGGAGGGACGGCCCTATTAGATGGGTTGGAAGAAGTGGCTGAGGAGATATTCGATCTTCCTGTCCGAAGAGGAGATCCCAGTGGAATTGGGGGCCTGGTGGACCGTGTCAGCACACCTGATTACGCGACCACCGTAGGCCTCATCCAATATGGATACAGGCTTTATAAAGAAAAAGGTCTACCAAGAGACCGAAAAAAAGGCTTCTGGTCAAAATTTAAAGATTGGCTAAAAGAGGCATAGGAGGCAAAATGAGTGACTCAATAAAAGGCATACTCAAGTTTCATCTGGTGGAAGAGCGCTTTGGTGCAAACATCAAGGTCATCGGAATCGGCGGAGGAGGAGGAAATGCCATCAACCGGATGATCGAAGCCGGGATTGAAGGCGTGGAATTCATCGCTGTCAACACCGACCTCCAAGCGCTCTCCAACAATAAAGCAGGAATGAAATTCCAGATGGGAAGTCAGCTCACCAAAGGACTAGGATCCGGAGGTCGGCCAGACATCGGCAAGGAAGCAGCCATGGAGGATACAGAGAGGCTGCTAGAGATCATTGAAGGCGCAGATATGGTTTTTTTAACTACTGGACTTGGAGGAGGCACAGGAACTGGAGCGACTCCCATCTTGGCCAACCTCGCCTCGGAGCTGGACATTTTAGCGATTGCTATTGTTACCCTTCCTTTCGAGTTTGAAGGGAGAATCCGTGCGAAGCAGGCCCAGGAGGGACTGAGTGAGCTCAAGGGGGCCGTAGATACAGTGATCTCCATCCCCAACGAGAGGCTTTTGGAAACTGTGAATCTGGACACCTCTATCCAAGATGCCTTCAAGATGGCAGATGATATTCTGCGCCAGGCTGTCCAAGGCATCTCTGACCTCATAACCAAGCCAGGACTGATCAACCTGGATTTTGCCGATGTCAAATCCATCATGAAAGGCATGGGTATGGCTTTCATGGGGACCGGCATTGCCTCAGGAGAGAATCGAGCTATTGATGCCGCCCATAAAGCAATTTCCAGCCCACTTCTCGTTGACACATCCATAGAAGGAGCCCACGGCGTACTCATCAACATCACAGGCGGTAAAGACATCACGCTTCTAGAAGTGTCGAAAGCTTCTGAGCTCATCCACAGTCTGGCTCATCCCGATGCCAATATCATATTCGGTACGGTCATCGACGAAGTCATGAAAGAACTGGTTAAGGTGACTGTGATCGCGACAGGCTTTGATCAAACACAAGAGGAAGCCATTTCTCCGGGAGATTATGCACAATCCCGGCCTAAGACTCCTCCTCCTTTCGAAGTTCCCCAAGATACTCCACCATACATCTTCGAGCCCAAAGGAAGCGAGACTCTTTGGCAAAGGCCTGCCTGGGAAAAACAGTGGGAGCCCTTCGAGACTCCTTCTTTCATCCGACGGAACAAGCAAACCTCCCTGAGAAAACATCCCCATGAATCGAGCTGATCTGGCCGTCGTTAACATCAGCCAATTACTGACCTGTAGAGGCCCGATACCAAAGAGAAAAGAAGGTCTCCAGGATGTTGGGCTCATTGAAAACGGCTGGATCGCCTCCTTCAAGGGAGAAATCATCTTTGTCGGAGACGAAGAGTCCTTCCATCGCAAAGTCGAGATCGTGGAAGACGGCATCTGCATCGATGCCTGCGGCTTGATCGGGCTTCCTGGTTTCGTGGACTCCCACACCCATCTGCCCTTTGCAGGAAGCAGAGAGGAAGAGTTCGTGCTTCGATTAAAGGGCTTCACCTACCAACAGCTAGCACAACAAGGCCTGGGCATCCAGACGACCGTTAACGCCACCCGACAGGCTCTCGAAGAGGAGCTTCTCTCCCTCTGCCTTTCGCGCCTCGATAGCATGCTCCTCCATGGGACAACGACCATAGAGGCCAAAAGCGGATATGGCCTGAATCTTGAAGACGAATTGAAGCAGCTTCGCGTCCTTAAACAGGCAGACAGAATCCATCCCATCGATATCGTTTCAACTTTTATGGGGGCACACGAAGTTCCTAAAGAATACAAAGAACGAAAAGCCGAGTACATGAACCTCCTCACACAGAAAATCTTGCCAGAAGTGAAAAGAAACAACCTGGCTGAATTTTTCGATGTCTTTTGCGAGGAAGGAGTTTACTCTATCGATGAGACCAGAAATTTGATCCGAAGGGCAAAAGAAGCAGGCCTTAAAATCAAGATTCATGCCGATGAATTTGTCCCGCTCGGGGGCGCTCAACTTGCCGTCGAGGAAGGGGCCGTCTCAGCAGACCATTTGATCGCCATTACCGATGAAGGCATTTCAAAAATCGCCCAGAGCGAGACGGTCGCCACGCTGCTGCCCGGTGTGTCATTTTTCTTGATGCAAGAAAAGAAGGCACCGTCACGAAAGCTGATCGAAGAAGGGGCCATCGTAGCCGTGGCCACAGACTTTAATCCCGGAAGTTCCATGACCGAATCCATGTTTTTTATCCTGCAGCTCGCTGTGTTTATCCTGAAAATGGAAATCGAAGAAGCCATAAACGCAGCAACCGCCAATGCCTCCTATGCCTTGGAAAAACAGGATGTGGTTGGAAGCTTGGAACTCGGGAAAAAGATGGACCTCATCCTGTGTGATGCTCCAAATTATCCCTACTTGGTCTACCATTTTGGAGTAAACCCGATCAAACACGTGATCAAGAACGGAAAGATGGCTGTTCAGGATGGCAAAATTCACAAAAAGCCAGCGGATTATCTTTAGGCCTAATTTTTAATTGGCTTGATGAGATCCTCTATCTTTGCTGCGGACAGAAGACCAAGGTTCCTGCAGACGCTGGAACTTGTCCCTTCTGTTCTGATCTCGCGGCAGTGAAGAGAAGAACGCACTGTCCACCATTTCCAATACTGCTTCACCAAATCACCACAATATTCTTTGGCTTCTCTTCTGGACTTCTTAACCATTCCTGATGCTAGACCGATGGCTATGGTGCCTCCGGTCAGAAAACCACACAGGTCCTTATGGTACAGACCTCCCCCGAAGCCAGCAGCTGCCCAGACTAATTCTTCAGGTTTACCGAGATATCGCAGGGAGACCATTAAGAGAGACTCTGCACAACTGTATCCTTGACCGAAATAATTACTCAGGTCCTTAGCCAAAGTTGATTTTTCAATCCAATCCGACTCATCAACGGAAAAATCCTCATCAACCTTTTGACTGGTTGGAAGGCTAAAACTCAAACAAGAGGAAAGATGAAACAAGGCACTTCCAACGAAAAAACCGGAAGCAGTGGTGAAAAAATCTCTCCTGTTTATGATTGTAGAGTCCGATTTCTGCATACATTCCTCCTGATGTTATTCATCGAAAAATTTTTTTTGGGGCTTTACGGGTGGTTTAAGATCCGGAGGCAAGGGGGACTTGTATTCTCTGCCTTTCTTTCTCTCTTCCAACTCCTTTTTCATCTTGGTGATAATCTCAGGATGGCTTAGAAAATCAAGTCCTGAGGCTGCCATGACCTTTGCCGCGGTTAACATGGCTTTGTGACCTATAGACATACCACCACAGGCTACGGCTGCCCAATGATGGCCAGGGGTATCCTCGGGCTTGAAAGCAATGCCAAGAGATGTCGTCGGCGTCAACCAACTGACTTCGGCCACATCCGTTGATCCTCCTCCCCAGCTTCTTTGAGGCAACCTGAATGGCTCAACTGTCGTATTCAAGCCTTTCTCTTCCACCCCCAGATTCCTCTGAATCCTTTTTGCATAAGCTTGCTCCTCCTCAGTAAATGGCGGTCCTCCCACCATTAGCAAATTGCTATAAACCACCTCATCTCCTACTTTGTTGGGAAGCATCTCGTGGACCCCACTTATAAAATGGATCTTATAGGTTGTCTCAGTCATCATGGATGCCGCTTCGATGATCTTCAACACCCTGAGGTAATCTTTCTCGGTACTCTCCCTGTCAATATCACGAACATAATACCACGCTTTAGCATAATCAGGGACAACATTGGGAGCGCCTCCACCACTAACGATCACATAATGAATCCTGGATGTGGGTTTAAGGTGTTCGCGGAGATAGTTCAAACCAACATTGGTTAACTCCACAGCATCCAGAGCAGAACGTGCATTCCACGGATCGCCGGCCGAATGGGCAGTCTTACCGAAGAATTCCACTTCAAACTGATTCAAGGCATTGCTCGACTCTAAGGATACGTTGTTTTCAGAACTGGGATGCCACTGGATGCAGCAAGAAAGTTCGCCGAAAACACCATCACGTGTCATGAAAACCTTGCCGACCACTGTCTCTTCAGCAGGACACCCAAACAGTTTCACTGTCCCTGAAAGTCCCTTGCTTTCCATCACCTCCTTCATAGCCACAGCCGCTGCGGTGCTGGCTACACCAAAGACATTGTGCCCACACCCGTGTCCTGGAGCTCCTTCTTCAATCGGTTGTTTATAGGGGATAGACTCCTGCGAGAGTCCGGGAAGCGCATCATACTCTGCCAGTATGCCGATCACAGGTTCACCTGTTCCATAGACCGCCACAAACGCTGTGGGCATCTCTGCCGCTCCTCTTGTCACTCGGAATCCATTTTCCTCAAGAAAAGAGGCCAGGAGCTCGGACGACTGATACTCCTCCATGGCCACTTCAGCAAAACGCCATATTTTCTCGTTAATCTGACTGAGCTCAGGCATATGGTCATCGAGCCAGGAAAAGGCTTCCTTTTTCAAGGGAGTTAGCATTGCCGGTTCGACTTCTATTAGAAAAGGGTCTTTCTCAGCCTTCTCTGCCAACGAAAAAACGGATAGAAAAAGACATAATCCCAGTGTCAAAGACAAGGAACTTCTCATCGGTCCTCCTTCCAATTAATAAAGTGATCAAAAAAAAATCGGAATCAAACGACTTCACTTCAATTGTAAATATCAGAATTTGTCTCCTCTCCTGTCTTTCCTAGAATGCGTTTGGGAAGAGGTTTTTGAGATTGAAAATTCCCAGAGTTCGAGTCGGCTCGTCATTAAAAAGGGCCTTCTATTCATCTGCGTGCGCCTCATTTTTTCTCTATTCTACCAAATATTGCGGACAAAGAGAAAAATGAGGAGCAAAATCGTGTTCAGTCGAAGTAGCTTGTGAGGTCATCTCGATTCAAACCCTGGTCCAGTGCAACTTGAGCGACTGCACGAGTAACCTTCTGGTGTACCTCTCTGTCCAAAGGACTTGGCACCAACTCGCCTGGACTGGCAGATTCGGCAATCGTGTGGGCAGCCGCCAAAAGTATCTCACAGGTTATCTGGCGCACATTGGCATCCACGGCTCCTCGGAATATTCCTGGAAAGCCGAGAATAGTGTTCACGGATTTTCCATCTGCAGCGAGGAGGTGTCCTAGGACTCCGGGTCTCTGTTTAAGACGGCAACGCAAAGTGCGCAAAAGTTTGTTTTCCCACCACATTTCAGCACCCCTTAATTGGTACAAAGATTAACACTCAGAGTCATCCTAAAGCTCAATTTATCCAAACGATTAGGCCACCAAGGAGGATCCGATCGTCTTCTCGGCCGAAGACTCGGTTATTGCCTGATAGGGGCAGAACTCGGTACAAGCTCCGCACTCGATACATTTGTCTCTGTCAATTTCAGGGGCATTATGGCCATTTTGATTCACAGCCTCAACAGGACAGATCCGAACACAGGGACAGGGATGGTCCTGGGGACATCTGTGTTTATCTTTACGACCTTTAGGCTATCCTCCATTCTCTGTGCAACCGCATTCAAAACGGGTGTCATCATTTGGCAAGGACCACACCAGGGAGCCCAAAAATCAACAAGAACCAGAATATCGGATTCTAGGACTTCCGATTGGAATGCATTCTCTCCTATTTCTTTAATGTTTGCCATTTTATTTTTCTCCTAGTTTAAAAATTTCCAAGGTGTTTATTATTCTCTTATCCGAAATTTTATAGCAAATTCGATTTTTCTCGCGCCTGCCCACGATGATACCGGCCGTTTTCAAAACTCCCAAATGTTGGGAGACATTCGGCTGAGAGAGGGACAGGCATTCTTGTATTTCTCCGACACAACACTCCTGCTTCATCAGATTTTCCAAAAGCATTAGCCTAGCAGGATGGGCCAAAGCTTTAAATTTCAGGGCAATCTCTCTGTGCGACTGTGCTTTATTCTTCATCTTTTTCTCCCCGTTATCGGATCACCATCTCAAACCCAGAAGCAACCCTAGCAACATACCATAGATGATGCTGGTCCAGGGATTCCGGGTAAGAGGGCAATATCCGGTTTTGCAGCCAATAAACTTGTACAACATAAAACCGAAGATACCACCGATAATGACACCAATGATTATTTTCACTTTATCCTTCTTCATTATATTTATTGAATATAATAATATTATTATATAAAATAATTACCACATGTCAAGCAAAATATTCGTTCACACGAATGATTCACGAGTTGATATTGCCGCAGCGGTATTTTTTATGAATAATTCAGGTTAACGAGTCGAGGGGTGGTTAAAAGTACTTGTCCATCATACGGTATTGGATAGCTTCAGAGATGTGAACTGGACTTATCTGCCCTTCCCCGCTCAAATCTGCAATGGTTCGTGCCACCTTCAAAACACGGTTGTAGGCCCTGGCACTGAATCCCAGACGATTGACCGCCATTTCCAAAAGGCTTTTCCCTTGTTCATCGATCCGGCAATACCTTTTTATATCCTTCGTCTCCATCTGCGCGTTGCAGTAAATCTTCTTCCCCTCAAACCTTCGAAGCTGCCTTTCTCGCGCTCTAGTCACCCTATCCCTAATCTTTGACGATATTTCGCCTTCTTCCTTTGAAATGATGTCTTGAAATTCGACTTTAGGCACTTCGACTTGGATATCGATCCGGTCAAGGAGGGGCCTGGATATCTTTGAATAATACCGCATGCGCTGGTTATCCGTTATCTCCACCTTCGCAAGATTCAAGCCAAAGACAGCATCCTCGCATGGATTCAATGCGGCTACCAGCATAAAAGAAGACGGAAAAGTGACACTCATCAAAGCTCGAGATATCGTAACCATTCTATCCTCCAAAGGCTGTCTCAGATCCTCGAGGACTCCCTTTCGAAACTCTGGAAGCTCATCCAAAAACAATACACCATTATGGGCCAGACTGACCTCTCCGGGCCGAGGAATAATGCCCCCTCCGATCAATCCTGCATCTGAGATGGTGTGATGAGGAGCACGAAACGGTCTCTCTGCGATGACTCCCTTGTTCTTCAATAAGCCAGCAGCGCTGTAGATTTGGGTTGCCTCGATGATTTCCTCGAAACTCATCGGCGGGAGAATAGAGGGAAACCTTCTTGCCATCATGGTTTTTCCAGCCCCAGGAGGTCCGATCAAGAGGACATTGTGTGAACCCGCCGCAGCCACTTCCAATGCCCTTTTGGCATGTTGCTGGCCTTTTATTTCCCGAAAATCCAACTCATAAGAAGACTCAGGAAGAAGTTCTTTGAGCAAAAATTTTCGGGGCACCTTCGATTCCGGACAATTCAACAGGTCAACCACTTGCACCAAGTTCTCCATACTGAAGATATCGATGTTCTGCACAAGCCCTGCTTCCCTTTCATTCTCCCTGGGCAAAACAATCCCTTCAAATCCCAGATCTTTGGCAAGCACTGTGGAAGATAGAACCCCTTTGACAGGCTTAAGCCTCCCATCTAGAGCCAATTCTCCTAAGAATAAATATCTATCCAAACTCTCTCTTGGGAAAAGTTCCAAATGGGCGAGGATGCCAAGTGAAATGGGGAGGTCAAAAGCCGAGCCTTCTTTTTTTCTATCGGCAGGAGCCAAATTGATGATGATCTTTCGAGGAGGAAATCCGTAGCCACAATTCTTGAGGGCCGCTCTCACCCTCTCCTTGCTTTCGCGGACAGCCGGATCGGGCAAACCCACAGTGATAAATCCGGGCAAGCCCAAGGATAGATCAACCTCCACATCGACAAGATACGCTTCAATACCTACGAGAGAAGAGCTTGAGACTTTGAACAGCATTGTGCCTCAGATATACAGACGAGGGAATGATCAGAAATTTGTCACGGGATAGGAAATGGGAGGATGTATCTATTTTTTTGTGTGTCCTGTGAAGTCTTTGGCCAAATTCTCCAATTCTCTCTCAATGTCTTTTTGGGTTTTGAACTTAACCTTTGTCATACGGATAGGGACGACTTTCTCTTTGGCAACAAACTCGATCTCTTCCTTTCTTTCTGGTTTCTTTTCCTCTTCTCCTTCTCTCATCTTTATCTGATCCCTACCGACTCTCCTTCTCTCCTCGGTCATTATCCTCTCTTTGACCAGGGGGATGGACTGTTTTGTGATCTGCTTCAGAGTCTCAAACACTCCATCTCCTTTGATGGCGCATGATTCGACATAGGGGAGGCCGTTAGGATTCAATAGGTTGTTGAACGTCTCCACGGGAATAAGATTATCGAGATCACGTTTGTTGTATTGGAAAACCAATGGGATCACACTCAAATCCATGTGGTGTTCCAAAAGATGTCTCCGAAGATTATCAAAGCTTTCTAGGTTCGCATCAAGAAGAGGTATCTGAGAATCTGCCACAAAGACGATACCATCGACTCCCTTGAGCACACTCCTTCTCGATGCCTCGTAAAAGACTTGTCCTGGAACGGTCATAAGCTGAAGATGAATCTTGAAATCGTTGATGACACCTGCTTTGATGGGGAGCAAATCGAAAAACAGAGTTCTTTCTGTATCCGTTTCCAGACAGATGAGTTCACCCCGAAAATCAGCATCCATATTTGTGTAGATATAACGAAGATTCGTTGTTTTACCGCTCAAACCCGGCCCGTAGTAGACGATTTTGATGGCAAGGTTACCCGTTGTATAATTGATAAAAGCCATTAACCTGTCTTTCCTGTCTCATGGGAATTATTTCTTAGCACAATCAACATGTCGAGTCAAATCTTATATCTTGGATTCACACTGAACTTGTCTACCGTGACCCCAAGAGCCCTTCACCTATTTAGTCAATCAAGATCCTTCTAAGATGAATATTATACCAGAGTTTTTAGGAGGGGTCAGCTCTTTACTTTAAATGAGGACTGTTCTGTTTTTTTCCCTTTTTTTCTTTTTTTGTCCAAATTCAAGGGCTGACCCTTTCGAGAAAATCAAAGAGCTGTTCGTATTTTCCAATAACTTTTGGCCAGGAATAATTTTCTCTCACATACTCGAGGCCATTCTGGCCCATGGTTTTCCTCAATCTCGGTTCCTCTAAAAAAAGATCCAAGATGGCTTCGAAATCATCATAATTCGAATAATACAACCCGCTCTTTCCCTCGATACAATGCTGCCTGAGTGGCTCTGTCTTCTCCTGTACGATTATCGGGGTTTGGACAGCCATGGACTCAAGGGCTGCCATGCACAGACTTTCGAAATAGGAAGGATGGACGGTGGCCAGAGCTGCATGCATGGCCGCATTTTTCTCCTGGGGAGAGATAAATCCTAGATACCGGATTCCTGGATGGAAGGGCAATTTCATCAACAGTTTCCCAATCAAGACCAATCGCAGCTTTGGATTTTTGTTATAATATTTCATAAAGTAGGCAACAAGCTCTTCACAACCCTTGCCCGGTTCTATACGGCCCGCATAAAGGATGCAAGGAAGCACAATCCCATGTCTCTGACAAAAATCAGCCGTGTTCGGCCCTTTCGGAATCTCAACGCCCACCCCGACGATCTCTTGATATTTATTTTCAAAGGAAAACAGACGGCTGAGCATCTCTTTTTCAGACAGTGTGTTGAACATGAACGCAGCCGGAGCAGAAAAAACTTCCTTCATGATTTTGAGATGCAAAGCCGGCTCATCATGAGCCGTAGGCACAAGGACTTTTTTACCCATGACCTTCTTTAATCCCCAGTATGTGTTGTAATAAAGGTAGGTGAAGAAGATAAACAGGGCATGCTCGTCTGACTCCTTTTCTAGGGCTGAAAGGAGGGCAGGACTGCAAGGCCCTTGCATCTCCATCCATTTCCACTCGTTGTCTCTGGTATGCTCATTGAAAAATATCCAATCAGAATATGTGTTGAATGACTCAATATCCCTTTCCCTTTCAACTGGAAATCGCTTGATGATCACACCATTCAGAAGAGTCTCACCTGAAGGGTATTCGTTCCTCCATGTGATGTAATCTTTGGCTGTTGTGGTGTAGATTGTGCAGTCATATCCTGCCCCAACGAGTCTCTCGGCGATCTGTCGGCAGTGCAATTCAGATCCGCCCATGACCTCTTTACCGTAGCGCTGCACAACAAAAGCGATCTTCATTTGGTCAACTCATCGATCATACGCATTAGAAATTTTTGATTATCTATCTCCTTGAACCTTTTCAATCGTTGGCGCTGTCCCAGAATGATCTTTTTTCTTATTCCTTCATCGTGAGCGACTGTATCAATAAGCTCAGCAACGTAGTCCACCCTTTTATTTCTTATTAAGACTCCGGCCCCATCCAACGTGTATGGAACGGCTGTGCAATCATAAGCGATTATAGGCAGATCAAAAACCATGCTCTCTATGAAAGGAAGCCCGAATCCTTCATGTTCACTCAGCGAGAGGAAAACATCGGATGCCCTGTAAAGGGAAAACATCTCTTCATCAGGAATATGTCCTGTAAAACAGATTTCCTCTGGCTGAAGATAAAACTCATCGGCCAGGCGAATAAGGCTCTGGAAATATTCGGGAAGGGAGGAGGTCTTGCCTACCACAATCAACCGGACGAACGGTGAAATATATTTCTTAAAATAAAAAATGACTCGGATGAGATCATCAATCTTTTTATTAGGGACAATCCGGCCTACAAAAAGGATGTTCGTGCGCTCATCATCGAATAAAGCATGGAAAAAACGGCTCATCGGCTTGTTGTACTTTTCAAAATCAACAAAAAGGGGAAAAACTTCGGTCCTTTGAAATCCCATCTTCTCCAGATCCTGACGGTTAAACTCCGAGTCAGCTAGAGCCAGTTCCACACGGGGAACGAGGGAATGGAGTTCTTCCCGGCCAAGTCGAGAGATTCGAACCATCTCTTGGCTGAAATCCTCGAAGAACTCTTGGGGAGTCAGGTTGTGATAAATGATGACTTTACGAGAGGGCAAACGCGCAAAAGCCTTAGTCAATGGAGATGGCAGTGCAAAGTGCAGGATCGTTATGTCTGAATGATGAGGAGCTTGATATTCAGAAAATAATTTGGAGTCCTGCTCGAGCCCTTTATCACGGCTCAAACAGTATATCTCGGACGTGAATCCTCCAGAGAGAAAAAAATTTTTCATATGGAAGGCTGTGTCCCCTATGGCATCCCCACTGTGAAAGGCTGGAACCAGCTGGTCGATCCTCATTTTCCAGTCACCGTTCTTATGTAATCGAGAAGAATGCGACTCGCGTTCTCTGCGCCGTACTTTTTCAAAGCCTTTTTCTGGGAAGCGACCATCTCCTCCCGAAAGGACTCATCTCTTTGCAGCTTATCTAAGAGTGCAGCTGTCCTGGAAAAATCTTTATTCCGAAGAAGAATCCCTCCGCCATTCATGGTTTCCTCGACAGCGCCGGTTGCATAAGCCACAACAG
>Ga0224495_10000313_pt1 | contig 39095 bp, 39 predicted proteins | sample SF_Jul11_sed_USG_FD_168128 | JGI IMG/M metagenome (GOLD analysis project Ga0224495, IMG submission 168128) | Sediment microbial communities from San Francisco Bay, California, United States - SF_Jul11_sed_USGS_4_1 | ecosystem: Environmental > Aquatic > Marine > Sediment | place: USA: California... | reverse complement strand
TTATAACCTTCAGTCCAGCCCGAATTATTCTTGTCAATAATTTGAATATCAACCGATTTTTTCTGCTTTAACAATTGTTCCCACAACAACTTGCTTTTTAACTCTCCATTTAAATAAATTTGCCCCGGAATATCAGGTAATAAAAGGTAATAATCCCTGAAAAATGAATCCATATACTCCTCATAAAGTTCATTCCCTCCGGAAGCATTCAATGCACTTTCAGAAAGAATATAAACACCTCTGTTAATCAAATTTCCATTTCGAATACGCAAAAGTACACATTGAGCAAGCATAAAATCTTTTTCATATAATGAGTATTGAATACTATCTTTTTCAATATCAAGTTCTTTTTCCATCTCCTGGGGAGATGCCAGTAACAAAGCGACAATATCAAAATTCAAATCCTGTGTATCTTCATGAACATTTTGCGTCTGGTATAATGTTTGAATATCTCTGATGGTATCTCTTACCGAAGCAGCCTTTTCATACTCTTTTTTATTTGCATACTGCTCCATCTGTTTTTTTAACGAAACTTCAATGTTACGATTGTTTCCATCCAGAAAATTTTTTATTTCACTGATCATTTTCCCATACTCATCCCGGGATACATTACCTGCACATGGGGCCAGACATCGCTCAATATGAAAATTTAAACAGGGTCTGGAAGGAGTTTTCAAGGGTAACTTTAATGCTCTTTTTCGAATCGGAAAAATCCTCTGAATCAATGCTACCATATTCCGGGCAGCCCGCGCATCTGAATAAGGTCCATAATAAAAGTGCGATGGATTTGTTTTTTTTCGAGTTATTATCAACCTTGGAAAAGGTTCTCCTGTTGTAAGGCATAAATAGGGATAACGTTTATCATCTTTTAACCGAATATTATAAGGTGGTGAATGTCTTTTAATAAGATTGCTTTCAAGAAGAAGTGCCTCAACCTCATTTTCTGTAATTATCCACTCTACCTTCTCTGCTTTTTTCATCAGAAAGTTTGTTTTGTAATCGTTACTTGTAAGGTAATTTCTGATTCGGCTTCTTAAATTATTCGCCTTACCTACATACAAGATTTTCTCTTCACCGGAGTCATTTTCTTTTCCAATCCAGAAATAACAGCCGGGGGCAGTAGGTATTATTCCAATTTGATCTTTCAGCTCGAGAATATTTTGAGTTCCTTTCATCTCATTACACCCGGTTGTAAAAATAATCTAAAACAAGAACAGTTTCAATTTTATATCAATAAAAATCGGTCAGGAAGGTCAATAGAATAATCCAGCCAGACATCTGTAACAGGGTGATGAAAAGCAAGACGACTGGCGATGAGCAGTAGACCTGCATGTTCAATCTTGTTTTTTAAAAAAGCTTCCAGATGTTCTTTTTTAATTTTACGATCCACCCGTGAATATAAAACGTCTCCAATCAAAGGAAATTGCTTCGCGGAAAATGTTGCCCTGATCTGGTGAGTCCGCCCTGTCTTAAGTGATATTTTTAACAGTGAACCAAATTCGTTCTCCTGAATTACTTTATAAGACAATACAGATAGTTTATAAGTATGATTCAATGGAGTATCTGAAAAAAGCATTTTTTTACGATCTGTTGGATGACGCCCGATATAACCCTCAATTTTATCTGACTCGATAGGATGACCCCAGACCCAGGCATGATACTCTTTTATTACCTCACGCTTCTGGAACATCGCAGATAACAAATGGTGTATATTATTATTTTTAGCTATAACCATCAAGCCCTCGGTTGCCCGATCCAGTCTGTGAACAATACCTGGACGGGATGGGTCATTTCCTTCCGATAAATTATCCATTTGCCCCACAAGTATATGTACGAGGGTATCGTCACCGGTACCCGCTCCAGGATGTACAGTGATGTCTGCAGGTTTATGAATTATTGCGAGAGATTGATCCTGATAAAGAACGGGTACCTCGTTAGTTGATGGAACCAGGGTATATTCAGCAACAACAGGAAGAGTAAAAAAAAGAATTTGATCAGACTTGAATTTCTCTGAAGGTTTCCTGACAGGAACACCATCCACTGTTGCGTGTCCGTCTTTTATTAATTTTTGAATCTGGTTTCGGGAAATTTTTCCGGCAAGAAACTCTGTTACAGCTGAATCAAGTCTGATTCCAGCGCTAACTGGAATCTCTATTAATTCTTGGTTGTCATTGCCCAGATTTATTCCTTACTATTTGAGGCAAGCTTCTCTTTTTCCATTTTTTCCATCCGCCATAACGTAATAACAAGAAGCAAGCCACCGGCAGAAATAAATGCATCTGCTATATTATAAGTCGGCCATCTATGAACACCAAATCCCATGTCAATAAAGTCCACTACACCTTCACGAAAAAATCTATCTGTAAAATTTCCCAAGGCTCCACCCATAGTAGATGCAATTGCAATGGAAAAATATTTATCATTACTTTCAGTTTTAATATAATAAACAAGAAGAAATATTATGGCAAGTCCAGTCATTATATGAAATATAAAAGGGTTACCCTGCGCAATTCCAAATACACCACCTGTATTATACACCAGACGAAAGGCAATGAAATCTCCCACTAATTTTATAGTCTCATTGTTACTCAGATTTTGTACAGCAAGAATTTTAGTAATAAAATCCAGACCCCAACCTACAATGACTATTATAAAAAATCTTGCATCAAACTTTTTCATGATTTTGCTTTCCTTTTGAGTTTTGTATTTTTGCCAAACGTGATTCCAATACATTTTTTCCGAACAAAAGTTCTTTTACTTCATCGTAATGAGATACTGGAAATACCTGAACCCCTTTTTTTAAATATTCAGGAATCTCTTTCCAGTCTTTTTCATTATCTTTGGGAAATATTATTTTTCTTATTCCTGTTCTTCTGGCACCAATAACCTTTTCTTTTAAACCACCGATCGGTAAAACCTGACCTGTCAAGCGAATTTCACCCGTCATTGCAAATCCTGAAGCCGGTGTCTTCTGAATATAAAGAGAAATCAGGGCAGTAGTAATCGTAATCCCTGCAGAAGGACCGTCTTTAGGCGTAGCTCCATCAGGAACATGAATATGTATCTCATTTTTTTCCCAAAAAGCTGCATCAGGAATAAGGGAACGAGTATAGGTGAATGCGATTTCGGCACTTTCTGACATGACCTTTCCCAGTTGACCCGTTATACGAAACCTACCTTTCCCTGAAATTGCCCGCGATTCAATAACAAGTGTTGAGCCTCCCATCGATGTCCAGGCAAGCCCCATAGCGCAACCTGGATATTTCAAACGAGACTCCTCTGTATCTACAAAGCGTGGCGGACCAAGTATCTCTTCTATATTTTCCGGTTCAATTTTCCCTGGAAATGGTTTATTCTCTTCCAGAGCAGAGACAGCTTTTCTGTAAACCTTCTGAATCTCTTTTTCAATGGAACGTACTCCTGCCTCTCTCGAATATCCATCAATAATTTTTTTCAGTGTCCTTGGTAATATTACCGGAGCTGTTGATTTTTGCAGACCAAAGGTTTTTATGGTTCTTGGAATAATATACTTTTCTACTATTCTCGTTTTTTCTTCCATGATATATCCCGCAAGTCGAATTATTTCCATTCGATCCAGCAATGGAGTTGGAATCGTATCAAGAGTATTTGCTGTTGTAATAAACGTGACATATGACAAGTCAAACGGTAAATCAAGAAAATGGTCGCGAAAATCCTTGTTTTGTTCCGGATCCAGAACCTCAAGCAATGCGCTTGCCGGATCACCCTGAAACGAAACGCCAAGCTTGTCAATCTCATCAAGCATTAATACCGGATCTTTGGCTTTTACAACCTTCAATGCCTGAATTACCTTTCCCGGCATCGCACCCACGTAAGTCCTTCGGTGCCCCTTGATTTCTGCTTCATCACGCATTCCTCCGAGAGAAAATCTGAAAAATTTTTTCCCCATTGCATTTGCAATGGATTTTCCCAACGAAGTTTTTCCCACACCAGGTGGACCAACAAAACAGATAATTGTTCCTTTTTCATCTTTTCTGTGTTTTTTTACAGCAAGGTGCTCAATAATACGTTCCTTGACATCTTTCAGGCCAAAGTGATCATTATCAAGGATTCTTCTTGCTCTGGCAAGATCAATGTCCTGAAAAGCAGGATCCGGCCACGGTAGCTCCAGAATGGTATCGAGATAATTCCTGATTACACCGTATTCACTAGAATGAGGATCAACATAATCAAATCTGTTAATCTCTGCATCAACCTTCTCCTTTGCTTCTGCTGGAAGCTGAATTGTTTCGAGCTTTTTTAAATAATAGTCTGCGTCTTTCTCTTTCGATTGACCAATACCAAGCTCTTCACGAATAGCCTTTAATTGCTCGCGCAGATAATAGTCCCGCTGTTGGTGCTCAATCTTATCTTCAATTTCTCCCTGAATTTTGTTTTGAAGTTTAATCAATTCCATCTCTTTGGATAAATAGAGCAGGCAAGCCTCAAGGCGGCGTTTCACATCAAATGTTTCGAGTATTTTTTGAAAATCAGATTTTTCAAGATTCAAAATACTACTGACAAAGTCAGCAATTTTACCAGGCTCTTCCACATTAACCAGAGTAATTTTTATCTCCTCTGTAAACAGAGTATTTTGAGCGGCAATTTCTTTAGCTTTTGCCAGAACAGCTCTCATCAGAGCCTGCAACTCTTTATCTTTTGTATTAAATTCATCCTTGTGATATTTTACATGCGCCACTGGTCGGTTCTTGGCTTGAATATAGTCAATTACTGTAAACCTGCTGATGGTATTTAACAATATATGAAGACCACCTTCGGGTAAATTAATTCTTTTTATGACTTTACCAACCGTTCCCACCTTGTAAAAATTATTTACATCTATAGTATTCAGATTATCATCTTTTTGCAGGATCATTCCTACAAAGGTTGTTTTTTTCATGATATCATCAATATACTCGGTTAAAGGACCGGGTGATATTACCAGTGGTGTAATCATACCTGGAAAAACCGGACGATAACGGATGGGAATGATATGCAAGTGCTCCGGAAGAAGCTGATCAACTTTTACAATTACAGGTTCACTCATACTATATTACCACCTTTAAAAGATATACGTTTCATCAATAATTATTTTCCTTTATACATTGCATTAAAAGATCATTATTAAATATTAGACTGACTGTTAACGAAAAAAAATAGATTTACAATATATAAATGATCTTTATTTTTTTATATGAATAAATTTATATTTGCTTTTATCATTTTTGAAACTCTATTACATACCCAAAACATCTTGCCTGTCTCTTATCCTGTTGAACCAACCGTACCGGTAGTAAAACAACCCGTAAGCGAATCTACATCCGGCAAAGAGGTAATCAAAAATGCAAGTGAAAACCTTAAAATAGCAATTACTGCCTACCTTGGAAGTGGCAATCAAATTAACGGTATTATATCACTACCATCGGAAATATATTTCACACATAATAAAAATGGCATCATATACAAAAAAAAAATAACCCCTGTTGATATCGCAGAAATAACCATACTTGAATATGTAGTAAAAAACTCAGACGAACAGGGAGAAGTGCATTTTTATGAGTTCGAGCCCTCATTTTTTGAAATAAAAATGAAAAATGGATTAAAATTTTATCCTGACCAGTTTTTCTCTTTTCTAAAAACCTTTGAAATTGAAACCGTTGATGGCACAACTACCCTGTTCACCTTTTTTGGTGACAATTTTAACAAAAAAACCGGGTGGGAAAGTAAACCTGGCACTGTATTCAGCTATCATAAAAAAAGCGGACACATAAATTCTGTATTTAAAATACTATTTCAGGCCCCTTCCAAACAAGGGGGTTTCTAAATTACCTCATCTTCAAAAAAAATAGCCTCAATATTTTCTCTGGGAGTTACATCAAAACTGTAATTTAATACCTTTACTTTTGCCGCATGAGCTACACCATTAAACTCAAGAAGTTCTGATGAATCTCTGTTTTCAATGATAATCTCATCTCCCTTCGTAATAGAGTTATCAAGAGTTGACTTGGGCGCAATTACATAAAAAGGAATCTTATGTAATTTTGCATTTACCGAATGGCTGTAGGTACCAATTTTATTTGCTGCATCACCATTTTTTGTAATACGATCTGCCCCCACTATAATAAAATCTATCATCTTTTTTTGCATCAATACTGCAGCCATAGAATCTGCAATTAATGTTACCGGAATTTTTTCTTTATCCAGCTCATAGGCTGTTAGCCTTGCCCCCTGTAAATAAGGTCTGGTCTCACAGGAATAGACCATCTCTACCAATCCTCTTTGCTGAAGCACCCGAATCAAACCAAGTGCTGTTCCAATTCCTCCGGTCGCAAGCGCTCCTGCATTACAATGAGTCATAATGCGGTATTTTTTTAAAGATCTTTTTTTAACAATGTAATCAGCACCCCGTTCAGACATTTGCAAACAGCGAACTGCATCGTCCTCGTGAATCGAAACTGCTTTATTATATAATTCCATCAAAAGTTGCAGAGAATTCATATCTTTTTTATTTTGCAAAGAGCTTTTTTCTATATAATTCAAGGCACTTTCCAGCATCAATGAAGTAGCCCAGCTTAAATTGACAGCTGTTGGACGGGCCTTGTCAAGTTTTGTTTTTATGTTGTTTAATTTAGCTGGTGTAACCTTTTCTCCATTATCAACTATTTTTTTTACCCCAAGGTAAAAACCATAAGCAGCAGCAATTCCAATTGCAGGTGCTCCCCTTACATGCATTTTTTTTATAGAGTCTGAAACAGATTCTGCATCAAAACACTCCACCCACTCTACTACCCGAGGTAGAAGAATCTGATTTAAGAGCAGCAACCTGTCTCTTTTCATTTTTAATGGCGTAATTTTTAACTTTAACTCTTTGCTCACAAGAAAACTCCTCTTTCTGTCACAATCATGATTTCAATTACCTTTTCCTCAACAAAGGAAATAAAATAACATCTTTTATGGATGGGCTATTCGTCAGCAACATAACCAAACGATCAATTCCAATTCCCAGACCACCGGTCGGAGGCATCCCCATTTTCAAAACATCAATAAAATCTTCATCCATCTGGATTGTTTCATCCTGGCCCTCTTTTTTCATATCAAGCTGCTGCATAAAACGATTATACTGCTCCTGAGGGTCATTCAACTCACTGAATGCATTCCCCATCTCTCTGCCTGCAATATAGGGCTCAAACCTCTCAACAAGATGTGGGTTCCCGGGAATATTTTTTGCCAAAGGTGACATTGCCATAGGAAAATCGGTAATAAAAACTGGTTGAATCAATTCTGGTTCCACTTTTCTGGAAAAAATTTCATCAATGATTTCCCAGAATGTATGAAGTTTTCCTGTTTCAATTCCCACAGAATGAGCCGCTTCCCGGGCAGATTCAATATCTGGCTGATCATCAGCAAGATAAGGATAAAAATCAATTCCTGTTTTTTCTTTAATTACATCAAGATATCTTTTTCTAGGCCAGGGTGTTTTTAACGAAATTTTTTGTTCACCATATTCAATTTCCGTTGTCTTTAAAATATCGGTAGTTAATTTATTAAATAGCTTTTCCGTCAAATCCATCATGTCATGATAATCCGCATAAGCCTGATAAACCTCCATCATGGTAAATTCAGGATTATGCTTAATACTGATACCTTCATTTCGAAAATTTCTATTAAGTTCAAAAACTTTTTCAAATCCTCCGGCAATTAATCGTTTTAAATACAGTTCAGGAGCAATTCTTAAAAAAAGCGGCATATTTAGAGTGTTATGAAAAGTTTCAAAAGGTCGTGCTGCTGCCCCTGATGCTACCGACTGCATCATAGGTGTTTCGACTTCAATAAATCCTTTTGCCTGAAAAAACTCCCTGATGACCGTAATAATCCGGGAGCGCATAACAAAAGTATCACGAACATTTTTATTTACTGCAAGATCAAGGTATCTTCTGCGATACCTTGTCTCTATATCAGAAAATGCATCAAAAGTCTGGTCATCTTTTTCTTTAACAACAGGCAAAGGATATAAATTTTTTGCAAGATTGGTAATACTGACTCCTCTTATGCTGGCCTCACCTGTTTTGGTCCGAAAGGGAGTACCCATGATTCCTACAATATCACCAATGTCTATATTTTCAAATAGAAAGTATTGTTTATCATCAAGCAGCTTGTTATTCGAATATACCTGAATTTTCCCCGAGAAATCCTGTATATTGATAAAACCTGCTTTCCCCATGGGGCGCTTCCCCATTACACGACCGGCAAGAGTTATACTATCTTCACTTTGAACCTCTTCATTCTGAAAGTATTTATCCATTATCTCCTGAATTGTATAGTCCCGCTTGAAGCGGTTTGGATAAATTTCAACGCCTGCTTCTTTAAGTTCTTTGAGCTTTGTCAAACGCTGGTTTAAAATATCAGATATTGGTTCATCATTTTCATTTTCTATATATTCAGACATAAGCAATTATATGAATTTCACACAGTATGTAAAGAGTATTGTATGTTTAAGATCTACTACCTCGTCAAATAAAAGAAGCATTAAAACCGATTTTATCTGCTTTACATGAGAAAACCATTTCCATACCTTAAAAAAGGATTATGAACCAGAAAACAGCTTTAAGAAAAACTAAAATTATCTGCACTCTCGGTCCCAGAACTTCTGACATTGAATCCATAAGGGAACTTGCCATTGAAGGAATGAATATTGCACGAATTAATTTGTCGCATGGCGACCGTAATTCGCATACCCATCTGATTCAATTAATTAAAGCTGTCAATGAAGAGCTGGTATTTCCGATCGCTATACTACTCGACACACAAGGTCCGGAAATACGTACCGGAGATTTAATTAAACCTGTCACGTTAAATACCGGTGAAATAATACATCTTCATGTGGACCGTGCACAAAAATCAGACAGCCACTCTATATTTGTAAATTACCCGCACATAATTGAAGATTTGAAACCAGGCTCTAAAATTACTATAGACAATGGCATCATCAATTTAACAGTTATTGATAAAACAGATACAAGACTGGTTTGTCAGATTATTGATGGGGGTATTCTTCATTCCCGACGACACGTCAATTTACCTGGTGTAAAAGTTCGTCTTCCAGCAATCACAGAAAAAGATCACAGCGATATTCTTTTTGGAATTAATGAAGAGGTGGATTTTGTTGCCCTCTCTTTTGTTCGCTCAAAAGAAAATATTTATGAACTTAAAAAAATTATACATGAAAAAAACAGCGATCTTCGGGTAATTGCAAAAATAGAAGATCAGGAGGCAGTAAAAAATCTTGTCGAAATCGTCAGTGCTGCTGATGCAGTAATGGTTGCCAGGGGTGATCTGGGAGTAGAAATAGACTTTGAAGAGTTGCCCATAGTTCAGAGAAAAATAATAAAAGAGTGCGCCTACCAGGGAAAACCTGTCATCGTTGCAACAAACCTGCTCGAAAGCATGACCATAAACCCGACACCCACCCGGGCTGAAATTACCGATGTCGCAAATGCAGTATATGAAGAAGCTGATGCCATAATGTTATCTGCAGAAACAGCCTCAGGAAAACACCCCTTCAAATGTGTTGAAATGATGTATCGCATCGCCTGCAGAATCGAAAAATCCGGTGGTGTTAACTTTGTTTCAGAAAGAATGGCCCGAAGCAACAGAGAAGAAATTTTAAAATCTGGAGCAGCTCTTGCTGACGCTATAAAATCAGCTGCCATCATAATCATAACACGCAGAGGAACAACTGCCCTTGGAATGGCCTCTTTTCACCCCAGATTCCCCCTTATTTATACCTTCACCAATAACAGCTCTGTCCGAAGAAAGCTCTCTCTTTCCAGAGGTATTATTCCCTACCAGATTGAATTTTCAGACAATCCCGAAAAAACCATTAACAGCGCCATGAACAGATTAAAATCTGATGAAATAATTAAAAAAGGTGATGAGATTGTTGTTATTTCAGATATTATTGCAGGAGATGAAAAAGTTCAAACCATTCAAGTCAGAAAGGTTTTATAAATTCCACCGGGGGAAGAATGCCCCCGGTGGAATAAAAATATTAATCTGCTTTAACCAGAATATTCTTTACAACCGATTTTTTAAAAGGCAATTTCACTCTTAATACACCATTTTTCATTACCGCCTCGGCTGACTCTGTATCAAGTGCTGTTTCCAGACGAAAACTTTTTTTATAAAAAACATTGCTAAACTCAGAGTAAAGCTGATCCATATGCTCCGGTATAGAAATCTTCTGATCACCTGAGATGGTTAATACATCTTTTTCAACTGAGATACTTACCCCATCACTGTCAACACCAGGCATATTTCCTTCCAGATAAATAGCCCCTGAGTCACTATAAATGTCAAATTCCGGAACATATTCAATTGCCTTACTTTCTTCACGCTGAAAAGATCCAGCCTCTGTTTTTTCGGTCGATGGTTGAAGTTTTTTTTCTGCTACTGCCATTTTTATACTCCTTTTAAAATTATTCACTCTTTATCGATATCTGTCTTGGCTTAACCGCTTCTTTAATGGGCAAGGTTAAATTCAACAGGCCATTCTTCAGCACAGCCTCTGCCTTGTCACTTTCAACCGGATAAGGGAGCTCAACTGTTCTGAAAAATTTTCCTGTAACTCTCTCTTTTCGAAGAGCCTTGACATTCGCATCAAAAATACTTTCTTTTATCTCTCCATTTAGAGTCAGAACATCATCTGTAATCGTTATCGATAGATCCTCAAGTGCAACGCCCGGAACCTCCGCACGCAAAGTCAGAAAATCCTTATCTGCATAAATTTGAATCAATGGATACTCACTCTGATGAGTACCATATATCGAACCATGCGACAACCCATTCCAAAGCCCATTTTGCAGCCTTAATTGCCCCTGAACTCTGTTTAAATCATTCAACAACTCTGTAAAATACATATTTTCCCTCCAAAATAGTCATTTAATGTCACTCAATATCACCAAGTGTTAGCACTCTTGATACTTGATTGCTAATATTGATATAATAAATTTCGAAAAACATGGCAACTTTTTTAAAAAAAATATTTAAATTTTGAAAAATTTTTTAAAAATTATTAAAAAGGGGGGGCTTTGCCCCCCTGGCGCCGGCAAAGCCTCTGCCACCCCCCATAATTTTCCACTGTTTGTAAAAAAAAGAAAAATTAATTAACCGAGCTGAAGACGGTAATAAAGAGCATTGGCACGCTTCAATACAACCTCATCTGAATTATTATAGACAGCAGCCCTTCTCTCTGATTCCAGAATTTCATTGATCTTTGCAATAGTTTTTTCACGATTATAATTCCAGGTAATTTCACGGGGGTAAAATAGTATCTGATCCATCCAGAGATCATTCGGATGCACAGCTATCAATTCAAACTGAAACAGTGACAATAAAGCTTTAAACTTCTCCGAAGGTATCGTCGGAAATCTTGCAGAAATATCTCTCACCAGAGGAACTGTATTTTGTCTGAAATAACAGAAATCAAGCTCTTCTGAAATTCTGTTTTTTAATGCCTTGTCTTTGATTTGTGATGAAAGTCTGGCCAGGTCTTTTAACTTTTCAGCCTTACGCACCTCCTCTGCTGCAAGGCGATTTTCACGTAGTCTGATCTGACTTTTTTCAATAGCAAGCTTAACACTTTTAAAAATATAGCTGTTGATAAAACTTATATTAAACGATAAAAAAAAGCGTGATAAAAAAGCCATATATGAATAATAAATAGTTCCGAGCAACGCTGAATATTTCTTGTGAAAGTTTTCATTATAAAAGGGGTTTAATGAAGGGGCAATTCTTTCCGTGTTATACATTAATTTACGGTATGCTAAAATTTTCCAGAATTCTCTGGGTTTTACAGTAGCCAACCCATCCAGAACCATTTGAAAATTTTCTACATTTAAATGCATGAAAACATGCCTTGGGCCGATTTTCCCCTCCCATAAAGTGTAGAGAAGTTCTTTGTCCTGAAATAATTTCTCAAGAGCTTCCGGAGGATAATCTTCCAGCTCCTGATGCTCTAAAAATAAAATTAGCTCTTTCCAGTTCTCAGATTCTTTTTTAATTTTATTCTTAAGTTCATTTACCTTTTCAAAAACATTATCAATATACTGCTTCTCGAATACTTCATTTACTGGCTCTTTTAACTTTTGAATAAGCTCCAGGACAACTCTTCCCCCGAATGAAGAATTGCCCGCTCCTTTTTCATCAATAAAAAAACTCTCAATAATAGATGCACGCTCTGCTGCAAATTTATAATTTTTTCTCTTTCCATTTTCTAACAAAAAAAGCTGTTCCTGGGCCTCAACCAGATCAAGCTTTCTCCAAACATAGGGAATCGATTCATATCGAGGCAAAATCCTGTTCGTAAAAAAAGTCTGAAGAGTTGTCGCTATATCACCAAGATAACGAAAAGGAATCAAATAGGTACGTTGATTAAACAATGTTACTGCGCTTCCCCGGGCAACAAGCAGATCAATAAGCTCTTTAACAAATAAATCTTTTATAGTTTTATCGATAGAAAAAGGAAGATCAATTTTTTCCAGCAGAGCATAAAAATCATAATAAATCTGGGTATGAAAAACCTGGGTATTTTGATCTTCTGCCAGCGAGTTTTCCAGATCTTTCCAGAACAGTTCTCTGTCATAGTTAAAAAAGATATTATGATATTTTTTTATGGTTTCTGCCGACTGGTCTATTACCGCCTGGTAAATCAGACTCATATCCACATTTAACTCTTCTGGATGAGAGATAAAATATACAACAGGGTCGAGTGTTTTTGTAATCTCGTTAAATTGAAATGCAGGCGCTATACCGATGAGTTTGTCAATTTTCAGTTCAATTAATGCTTTAATAATATTTCTTTCCTGAAACTTGTCAGGTAAAGCATCAATTATCTGCTTATATTGTATTAAATTTGACTTTTTTGCACGTCCAAGAGAGGTGTATGCATCAATGACCTTTAGAAGTTCATATTTTTCAGGCTGCGAAAAATTGATGCCTTTTGCAAAAGCTGTTTTTTTTTCATAGATTAATAGCTCAATCCTATCCCACCCCATAAACGTAATTATATATCTAAAAAAGGTTGTCGGCTATAAATCGCGGCGGCAGAGGGAGTGAAAAAATAAAGAAAAAATTCAGGGCAGCTATGCGCTGAGCTTTAAAATAGTTTGTCGTATTGTTCTTATTTTTTAAATTATGTATACTTTCATTTAGCAAAACCTGCTACTTGAACAACAGAAAAAGGAAATAGTTTGAACTATCGCAAAATGGAATTTATTGAAGATTCATTTCAGGGCCTGCAAAGAGAGGCTAATAAAGACAGTACCTTTATACTTGAAAAAGAGGGCTACCATCTTTACTTTTTATTTGACGGGGTTAGCAGCGCCCATGGTGCTGTTGAGGCAATTACACAAATAAAAGTATTTATACAAAAAAATATTTCTGTCTACGAAAAGAGCGAACATTTTTTATTAAAAGAGCTTATAGAAGATCTGAACATTATGCTGCTCAGAAGTAAATTAAACGAGCCCTTTACCACAATATGCGTACTTTATGTTCCCTTTTCAAAAAATGCGTTTCTGCAATACACCCACCTGGGAGACTCAAGGCTGTACGGCGTTAAACAAAATCTTGTTTCTTTAACGCAAGACAATAACATTGAAAGAATGCCTAATGTACTTACAAAATGTCTTGGCCTGAAAAAACTTGAAACTGGTGATTTTTACGAAAAAAATATAGCGCAAGAATACGACTCTTACCTGTTATGCAGTGATGGTTTTTATAATATAATGGAAAAAAAGAGGTCTTTATTTTTACAAATTTTGAACAAAGATTTAAACTTGTTGAAAAAAGAGATCGCAAGATTAATTTTTAATCAAAACAGTGATGATGCGACCTATATTCTGATTAAAGTAAAACTTGTTGCTTCTACAAATTAAATTTTATTTTTAACCGTAATGCAAAAGTTTCTTGTAGTACGAAAAAACCCGGAGAGCGAATATCACATTTTCACTGCCGAAGGAACCCCTAAAGAGTGCACGGGATCAACCCTTTCTATTTGTAAAAATATAACAAAAGAAGAGACTCTCGAAGGTGAAAAACTGGTCACCTGCATGGGAAAACCCTCTACGATGGTTTCTATTTCAAAAGCAGAGGGAAAGATCTGCAAAAATTGTTTAAACCTTTTTTAACGGGCTTTTTTACAACAATCCTTGCCGGCTTTTTTCGCCTTATAAAGAGCGTCATCGGCCCTTTTAACAAAATGAGCAGTTACTTCACCTTTTGAGTATGTTGCAATTCCTATACTGACAGTAATATATACAGGGGATTCGTCCTGGGGAAAAAATGGTGTCGACTTTATCAACTTTCTAATTCTTTCGGCGACGAGGGTTGCAGAATTAAGATCAGTCTCGGGCAATAGCACACAATACTCCTCTCCCCCATAACGATAGGCTCGGTCATTGACTCTTAATGAGCTTTGAATGGAATCTGCTGCATATTTTATTACCTTGTCACCCTCAGGGTGGCCATAAGTATCATTATAATTTTTAAAATTATCAATATCAATCATCAGCAGAGAAAGGGGAGTGAAATAACGGTGGGCGCGCTCCTGTTCAGTATTTATATCTCTATAGAATGTTTTTATATTATAAAGAGAGGTTAAAAAATCAGTTACACCCGCCAGTTCAAGATCAGCAACAAGTTTTGCACGCTCCTTCATCCAGAAATAAACTCCCATCGTTAAAAAAAGAAAACCGACCGGAATGGAAATATTTTCCAATAGCGACCATGAAGAAGTTAAAATATAAAATTCATCAAGAATATCTTCAAGTGCGCCCGCAAATAGAAGGAATAAACCTGCATTAAACAGAAGATAAATTTTTTTATTTTTTCTTAACTCTTCTGTAAGAATTATTAAAAAATAAATCGGAAAAAAAAATGCAACCGCTCCCCAAACTTCCACATAGTTAATTTTGAAAACAGGATCCGCATCAATACTGCTCGCTTTAATGATCATCAAAGCGGTAACAGGAATGAAAATTATTTTTAAATATTTTCTTATATTATTTTTCATGTTGCAAATATCTGCTTTATATAAAGCAGTCGATTATGCATGACCATCTCTGTAAAGTTTTTATTTTATCATTTTTTTTAAGAACTTAAAGAAAGAAAATTGATTGACTGTTTCAGCAACAAAAATCAGGGTCAAATATGGAAAAGCTTGATGACAAGGGTAAAAATGAGCAATTGCACAAGGCCAGGCAAAACTACCTTTTTCGGGATCGTATTATAAAAGCCGTTACCGCTGATGGTCAATTTCGAGTAGTCATATTAAAAGCAGCCGATTTAATTGATACAGCCCGTCAGAAGCACTCTTTAAATCCGTTATCCACTTCAATACTTGGGGAACTTATGATGGGCTCCATGCTTGCAGCAGCTTCGTTAAAAGGTGAGGAACGGATTACATTACGCATCGATGTAAATGGCCCTATCAAGTACGGCGTGTCTGAGGCGACTGCTAATGGTGAGGTAAGGGGATACCTTGGAAATGGACATTTTCTCCCTGAGCCTGGAGATCCCCTGCTGATGAAAAAAAAAGCAATGGGTACCGGAACTCTGCAGATGATCAAGGTTCTCTACAATGAATCAAAACCGATGACAAGTATAATAGAGGCTGTAGAATCTTCTGTTGTAAAAGATTTAACAAGATACTTTGCACTTTCAGAGCAGATTCCAACTGCAATTAAAATGGATATTCAGTTTAACGAGGATTTTTCAGTTAAAAATGCTGTGGCTTTAATGGTACAAGCCCTTCCTGGAGCAGAAGAACAGAATATTCTTGATCTCGAAATCAATTTGATTGATACCCCTAATCTTACCCGATTGATTGAAGAAGGTATTTACATTGATGAAATACTGCCCAGAATTTTAAAAAATCACCTGATTAAAGAGCTGTCGCGTACCCCTGTAGATTTTTACTGCCGCTGCAGCAAAGAGAAGTTTCTGGAAACATTAAACATTCTTTCCACTGAAGAGCTGCTTTCGTTAAATGAAAAAAATCAGGAGTTGTTGTGTCATTACTGTAATTCTAAATACATAATCACACAAGAGGAAATTATAACCTTACTAAAAAACAGAGAAACAAAAATTTGACTCAGAAAGAATTCCAGGCAATATAAAATTAGTGTTGACGTCAAAAATTAATTTTTTTACCCGATATCAAGCGAAGTGAATATTGAAGTAATTCCTGATTGCAGATATCCAGATATTGATAAACTTCTAAAAGAAATCACCAATGTTCTTGGTCTATTAAAGTCCATATTATTAAAAGACACGGGAATAAAAAAAAACTGGCCGAACTACAAGAAGTTTAATATTAGTGTAATCATTGTAAATAACAGACAGATAAAAAAATTAAATAATGATTTTAGAAACAAAAATAAAAAAACCGATGTCATTACCTTTCCATTCGATAAGGGAAATGAAATAATGGGATCCCTGGCTGAAATATATATATCGATTGATCAGGCTCAAAAACAGGCTATGGAACAGCAAAACTCATTGCTCGAAGAGTTAACTATTCTGATCATTCATGGTATTTTACATGCATTTGGTTACGACCATGAAAAAAGCCTTGAAGATTCAAAAATAATGCGTGAGAAGGAAATATTTCTGCTAAAAAAAATAAATATGCAAACAATAAACCCGTTAACACAAATATTATGACACGTATAAATCGTTCGGACTCGGAACACGGTAATGAAAGCAAAACATCAAAATTAAAAAATATTTTAAATCAAATATTTTCGAGAAATGACACTCTTCGAAATGAACTGATTGATTTTTTTGACGATAAAGATATTCCTCTTCGTAATGATCAACTTCAGATGATTCTGGGCGTCATCAAGATGATGGAGTATGATGCAAATAATGTTAAAGTACCCATCACAAAAGTGGTATCGATATCCGCAAAAAGTTCATTAAATGCTACATTAAAAATTATCTGTAAAACAGGACACTCGCGTATTCCTGTCTATGAAGAAGATGGGGGCAAACGAAAATATGTTGGTTTGCTATATGCAAAAGATATATTAAAATCATACCTGAAAAAGATAGGTCGATTCAAGCTTAAAGATTATATTCGTGAAGTTAAAGTTATTCCTGAAACCCAGAGTCTTCTTTCACTACTCAGAGATATGCGGGTAAATCGCCAGCATATGATGCTGACTGCCAATGAATACGGAGACATAACCGGATTAATTACCCTTGAAGATCTGCTGGAGGAAATTGTCGGTGAAATTAAGGATGAATATGATTCCGCAAAATACACGGCAATAAAAACGATCGGTCACCGTCTATATGAAGTTGATGCCTCCACATCGATAACTGATATAAATAAAGAATTAATGATAAATTTGCCAGAAGAAAAATTTAATACTCTTGCCGGGTTTTTGCTTCACGAACTAAAAGGAAACATTTCACAGGATGCTACAGTAAACTATGGAAATATTGTACTTTCCATAAAACAATTCGATGGACAACATATCATTAAAGCATCTGTTTATATTCCTCCTGATTTGATTTAATCATTTCAACAAAATAAACTGCATGAAATGCATCATCTTATCAAGAAAAAAAATTCAGGAAGATTCACTTTTATTACATTGCTTTTCTGAAAACGGTGCCCTGTTATTCTTAAAAATTCCAGGTGTACTAAAATCAAAAAAAAGAAGCGCACTTTTTCTTTCACCAGCAACAATATGGGATTTTATTATTACAGGTAATTTTAATGCTATTTCCATACCCAAAGAGATGGATCTTCTTCATGCACCCTATGATGCCTCTCCTTCATATCAGGAACTCTCTGCAATTCAGGAACTTCTGCAATTAGCACGTTATTTTAAATCAGGAAACGACAATAAAAACCTGTATTTAAAACTCGAACAGTTGATTAGGCAATGGGATTTTAAAAACAACTTATTGACTGAGTATATACTTAACCATTTTTATCTTTCATTTTTACAGCTTGCCGGATTTTTTCACTATAGCCTGGTTTGTAATGAATGCAACGAGAACCTCGACGAATGGGCTGACTATCTTTTAAATATGGGAGCACTTTGCCCCAGGTGCCAGAAAATTACAAACACACCAGACTTTCTTAAAATTCCTCTTCAATGGATAAAAGATTTTCTTTTTGATAATACAAAAAGTAAATTTTCAAATAAAGAGTCATCCCTCTTGAGAGAAAAAATACTTTATTATTTAAAAAAAGAAATTTGATAATGGAGAAAAAAATACTTTCCTCCATTATCAATTCTTATTATTAATTTTTATTTAATTATTTTTATTCAAAATAATTATCAAACATTTCAAGAGCACTGCTGATCAAAGAAAAAGCATCTCCTCTCTCTTTTTCATTTTTACTATCAAGCATTGCTATTTTTTCTAAAAGTCCTTTAAGATAAATATGCAACTGATCATGCGCCTCTCCTTCCATTGTACATGTCGCAAACAAAGTATCAACTTCAGCATTTAATTTCGATCTCAAAAGACTCGAATTTTCCGCTGTCACCGCAGATAATCCGGTTTGATTATTTTTCATTATCTGACGCAATACAGCAACGTGCTTTTTAGTTGATTCATCTGCGGCCCACTTTTTTCCCTTGTTTAAAACAATTTCCTGACCTGCATGCAACTCATCATGCGTATGGCCTTTAAAATGTTCCTTTACTTTATCACAACCTGACAATGTAAAAAACAAAAATATAATCGATAGCATTAAAACTTTGTTCTGATTCATTTTTTCTATTATTTTGCAGATTGTGGTAATATATACCCAGAATGACAAGCAACACAATTTTGCATTACATCACCCAGTTTTCCTTGTATCTCCGAGGTTGATGCGCGAGATGCTGCCATTTTTGAAATTTCCTCAAATCCACCATGAGTTTGAAAACCCATTGCTTTAAATTCCAGAGGTAGTTTTTTCAATACCGATGCCTCGACAGAAGTTCTTGCAGCTTCTCCCACTGCTGCTGATGCTTTTTGAATTTGATCAAAATTATTTTCTGATAATCCGCGATTAATTTCTGCAATTGCCACAATAAATGCATTCATTTCATCTAAAACAAAAATTCTCTCTGATGGTTCTAACAAAATTGCCTGGCGATTATCTGAAAGCTTCAGAGTGCTGCCTGCAATAATAAACTTATACACCATTACCATAATAATTATCAACAAAAAAGCTGATATATATTTCCATATTTTGTCCATACTATCTCCTGTTACATTAGATTATAACCATTATCTAATGTAGTACTGCGGTGAAAAGTTAATATTTACTAACTTTTTTCTTTATTGAGTATTTGTATTAATATTCTGAGAAAATTTTTGAAAAATATCTTCATTTGATAAAGCTGCAGAAGGATTAAATGAAAATGGAATATCATAAATTTTTTTCAAACTATAGTCTATAAAATTTATAAAATCTGATGCACTATTTATTTTTTTACCATTGAGCATATAGATAGTCTGACCTGTTGATGCAAAGGTCAAATATATATTTTTATACTGGTTATATTTTACATAACTATTTTTATGAACAGTACAATTCTGCTCGTAATCAAATAATGCAGGAAGAGCACTAAAATATATACTGCTTCCCGTTGTTATTAAAAAAGAGATTAACAGATAAGGGTTTGAATTCATCCAACCTTTCCTTGAAATAAAAAGCAGAAAAACAGCCGAAAAAATACCCAACAAAGAAACCATTCCAGTACATAAGAAATAATTGTTATAATAATATTTTGTCATAACCAGATTTTTTCTTTCATTTTTAATTATAGTCTCAAATTGCTCTTGCATCCGTAAAGCTATCAAAGAGTTTTTGCGGGCCACATTTTCGGAAATAGCTAATACCTTTTCTTTTTTTAATTCATTCAATTCATCACCCATCAATTTTATTGCACTTGTATGTGAAAAAATCGATACAATTCCTGCCGTTGATCCAATAAGTACAACTCCGATAATCAGAGCTGCAATTATAAAATGTATGGATTTTCCACTCATTGCTTCACTATAAAGAGATACAAAAATTCCCTTTGAAGATTGGGTATCACCTGAAATCAAGTTATTTTTTTCCACCGTTTGCTTTGCCATATAAAAACATAAAAGAACTAACGTATAAAGTCAACCAGATTTTCCATTTCAAAATTACGAACTGATCATTATAAGTTTTATTATTTAATTTTATTAAAATTGACTCTGGATTGTTTTTAGATTTTATGACTCGTTTAAATGTTCAATTAAAATTACAGATATAATTTATGACAAAAAAATCCTTATTTTTGATTTTTATTCTTTATAATTTTATTCCTGCTTCAAATTACTTATCTGGACAAGAAAACCTGACACCCAATGTTAGTGAATCCACCCCATATCCCAGTATTGCAGGAATGGGATTTTCGTTATTTCCAGGACTTTTTTTCCATGGATCAGGCCATTATCTCACTGGCGAAAAAAAAACAGGCAAGAATATATTCTGGATAGGAAATATATCACTTTTATCTCTACTTGGAAGCTCGGTAATCTATGGAGCCAGTGGAGCTGCCTCAATACTTTCACCTGTTATGATACCCTTGATATTCTTTAGCGCATCAACTTATCTTATCAGCTGGGTTGCCGATTTTTCCGGTACTGCAGGATTATCTAAAATTCTGAAAGAAGATAATCCTTATACTTATAAAACTTTAAAATTATCATATACCCAAAAAAATGACCATCAAACTCCTTATAAAAACTTTTATGGTATTTCAGGGCAGTTGAGTCATGGAAATCACTATCTAACCTTAAATTTTGAACAAGAATTCCTGAATAGGTATCAGAAATACAATTTAATCTATGGATATCTAATTTGGAAAACACCGTATACTGATCTTTATCTGGTACCTGATTTTTCATATGAAAGATCATACGAAAAATTTTCTATATCACGCGGTTTGGGAAAATTTTATTTTATCCTGAATTTACAATGGATAGGTGAATCATTAAAAAACATATATATTGAAAATATTTTAGGGTATGGTAAATATTGGTATCATTTTAACACAGTAAATTACTTTAATGATTTTAACCAAACCTCTTTATTTATTAGCCAGGGAATACGGGTATCTATTAAAAATTTCATTAACGTGGGAACTTCGATCGCAAGAACAAATAGCGACCTCATCGGCAGCAGCGGATTCTTTATACTCTACTACCGCGCCTATACAGAGCTTATATACAAAAAAATAGTAACGTCCCTGGAATATAAAGCAGGCAAAGGAAGTTCGTTCTCCATTTCAACCGGTATTAAAATATGAAAAAACTTATTTATCTATCGATTCTTTTTTTAACAAACTGCCTTGCCACTCCGGAAGGCCCTTCTCCCTATATGGACTCTACAGGTGAAATGGAATATCAACAGGTTTTTATAAAAGTTAGCTATGGAACATTAAAAGAAAACAACAACTTACTTGTCAGCAATATACAAACACCCAATGTTCAAATTTACCTGCACTCTTTAAATGCAAACCCTGTTGACCTGAATTTTTTATTCAATAATATGAGGGGTAACTATATTCCGACTTTACAACCTGCCCGAGGTATAATCTCACAATCCGGTAATCCTAAAAGCTACTACTATTTTATTCAAATTAATCCAGGAGAGGAGGTTACCATCAACCTCATCAGCTTTAATGCAACCTCTGCTTATAATTTTGGGGTCGTTGGAGACATTCAATCAAACAATACTATCGGGGAATTGATTGCGGCAAGTGCCTCTATGCATAATCTTGACTTTTTTATTATTACAGGAGATTATGTTTCCCAGGCTACTGAAACTGAATACCAGTGGGCTTTTTTACTCTCTGAAAATAATTTTTCGATGCCGGTTTATACAATCATGGGTAATCACGACGCCAGCATAGGAGGTGGAAATGGCTACTACCTTTTTCGCCAGTATTTCGGACGTACCAACTATGCGTTCTCGCATAATGAAGACTTGTTTCTGTTTCTTGATTCCTCACAACAAAATATTTCAGAGAGTGTTTATGGATTTGCTCAATTATCCCTTTCCCAAAATCTACGCAATAAATTTATTTTCATGCATATTCCACCTTTTGATCAGGATGGAACTCGTGCAAATGGCTTTAGCTCGGATTTCCAGGCAGCCCGATTCATCAACATGGTAAAAAATAACAACGGAGATATAATTTTTTCAGGGCATATCCATACATATCAGAATTTTATTGTATCGAACATTCGTACAATTGTTATCGGAACCGGAGGTGGATTACCAATGCGTTTCGATGGTGTCGGTTTTCAATATTTAATCACTCACGTTGACTCTTCCGGGAATGCTTCCATTGAAATAATACCCATTGCACCCAATTAAATATGAAATCTATTCCTGTATTCATCAATTTTTACTTTATATTACGCCAGACAAGAAAAAAAATTTAAAACTATCGTTTAAATTTTACATCCTATTATTGAAGTGGACAGGCTTGTTTATGGAATATATAATACAATTTTATCACGAATAAAACTTTACACACGATAAGACTAAACAGTCTGAGTTAATATAATGCTACCTGATAAGAACGGATACTATGGAAAATTTGGCGGACGATTTGTTTCTGAATTACTTATGCCTGCTTTAATAGAACTTGAAAAAGCATATAATCATTATAAAAATGATAAAAAATTTAAAATGGAATATCGCAATACGCTGAAAGAGTTTGCAGGAAGACCTACCAACCTTTATTTCGCCTCAAATTTATCAAAAAAATGGAATGCAGATATTTTTTTAAAAAGAGAAGATACCTTACATACCGGTGCTCATAAGATAAATAATACTCTTGGACAGACTCTTCTTGCCAAATATATGGGCAAAAAAAGAATCATTGCTGAGACTGGTGCCGGTCAACATGGAGTTGCAACGGCAACAGCCTGCTCCTTGTACTCTATTCCTTGCACCATATATATGGGAGAGGAAGACCTGCGAAGGCAAGCTCTTAATGGATTTCGAATTAAGCTTCTCGGAGCAGAAATCGTTGGTGTAGGAGGAAAGAAAGGAACTTTACGCGATGCAGTAAGTGAAGCGTTACGAGACTGGGCAAAAAATGTTGATACAACTCATTATGTTCTCGGGTCCGCAGTAGGTCCCCACCCTTTTCCTAAAATAGTTCGTGACTTCCAGAGTATCATTGGCGAAGAAACAATAAGGCAAGTCAGAAAAAAAAGCGGAAAACTCCCTGATGCTGTTGTTGCATGTGTTGGTGGAGGTTCGAATGCTATTGGTATTTTTAGTTCCTTTATAAAAGAAACCAATGTTCAATTAATTGGTATCGAAGCAGCCGGACACGGAATTCATACTCAACATCATAGTGCAAAGCTGACAAAAGGTAAGCCAGGTATTTTTCAGGGATCCATAAGTTATGTACTACAGGATGAAAATGGTCTGATCATGCCTGTTCACTCGGTTTCGGCGGGCCTGGATTATCCGGGAGTCGGACCAGAACATGCTTATTTAAAAGATATCAATAGAGCACAATACTTTGGTGTAACTGATAAACAAGCCCTTACAGCATTTTCTGAACTTTCACGAATTGAAGGCATTATTCCGGCACTGGAAAGTTCGCATGCACTTGCCGGAGCAAAAATCTGGATTGAAAACCATTATAAAAAATCAAAAAAGCGACCTCTGTTAATTGTCAGCCTTTCAGGTCGAGGTGATAAAGATGTTGCAGAGGTACAACGAATATTGTATCCTTAAAAATGAACCTGGTAACATTCAACCTTTTTGGTACAAATCCATTTTTAAACCTGGCAACAGAAGAATATTTTCTTTCTTATGCTTCAAAAGAAGAAGCCAATATTTATATTTTTTTCTATAAAAACAGTAATTCTGTAATTTTAGGAAAAAGCCTTCATATAGAGCAGGAACTTTTTTTGCACAAAAAATCACCACCTGTAATTAAAAGAGGAAGTGGGGGGGGAACTGTCGTTCACTTTCACGGGAACATGAATTATGGGATTATCCTTAATACAAAATACTATAATGAATTTTATAATATATCAAACAGCTATAAACAAATTTTAACAATAATTATAAATAGCTTGCCCAATAAATATAAATATTCTATTAAAGGAATATCTGATATTGTTATTAATTATCAAAATAAATTATTGAAAATCTCAGGTAATAGTCAGCAAAGAAAAGGAGCTTGGATGCTGCATCACGGGACTCTTATTTTTAACAGCAAATATCAAAAAAAAATCTCTTACTATCTTCAACAGCCGCAAAAGCAGCCAGAATACCGTTCTAATCGTAATCACGCAAGTTTCTTATCAAAAAATATATTACTGAAAACACCAGAGCTTATTCAAAAAAATATTTTAAATAACTTTGCAAAAGCATTTCATCTGCATCTTTGTCTTAAAAATATAGATTCATATAAATCCGGCAATGATTTTTACGAATTTAAAAACACTTACATCAAAAACCGATTACAAAAAATTAAAAAATAATACTTTTTTTAAAAAAAATAATAAAGCTTTTTCTTAATCTCTCGAAAATGGTACATATACCATGGCATAAATAGAGTGTTTTACTGAAATAATTAAATTAACCATTTAGCAGGGTAACTTAAAACAGTCAGATAGCTGCAGGGAAGCAAAGGCCAGAGGTAATATGAACAATAGTTTCAAGGAGGAAACAAATGATAATTAACCATAACATGAGTGCGGTATTCGCTCACCGTACCCTCAAATTCCAGAATTGGGATCTACAAAAAGATATTGAAAAACTATCAAGTGGTGAAAGAATTAATCGTGCTGGAGATGATGCATCAGGACTGGCTGTTTCTGAAAAAATGAGAACTCAGATCAGAGGTTTAAGAAGAGCCGAACAGAACACTGAAGATGGTATGAGCTTTATTCAGACAACAGAAGGTTACCTTGATCAGACATCAAATATTATACAAAGAATCAGAGAATTGGCAATTCAATCTGCCAACGGAATTTACTCCGAAAATGATCGTCAGCTTATACAAGTTGAAGTGTCAGCACTTATAGATGAAGTTGATCGCATTGCATCACAGGCAGAGTTCAACAAAATGAAACTATTAACCGGATCTTTTGGAAGATTAAATCCAAGTGCCAGTATGTGGTTTCATATGGGTGCGAATATGCATCAAAGAGAAAGAGTATATATTGAAACAATGACTACTTCTGCACTTAAACTCAGAAATCCGACAGTTATGACTTTCATTTCCATATCAACACCTGGAAAAGCAAATGCCGTAATTGGTCTTGCTGATGAAGCATTAAGATTAATTGCTAAACAACGAGCTGACCTGGGAGCATATTATAACCGTCTTGAATATACTGCAAAGGGGTTAATGAGTGCCTATGAAAACATACAGGCAGCAGAGTCAAGAATACGAGACGCCGATATGGCCGAATCAATGGTTCACTTCACCAAAACCCAGGTGTTAACGCAAGCTGGAACCGCAATGCTGGCACAAGCAAACCAGGTGCCACAAACAGTTCTTCAGCTGCTTCGTTAAGTACGTACAAATATATATCGCCGTACGACTCTGAGCCTCCAATGAATATTGGAGGCTTTTTTTATGCTATTTTCATAATTCCCGAATTACAAATAAGAAACGTTTCTTTTATGTATATCATTATTCCGATCTTAACAGAATTCAAAATTCAATACGTTTATACAAATAATTTAATATACTAAAACTTTTCTTTTAAAAAGATTACCGACTTGTTATTATGATACTGAGATTAACAGGTAAATTTGTTCTGGCCGCAGGCCAATTTCTTAAATTTATTTAATATTACTGAGAACCGATTTTACGCCATTTTTTTGCATTGTACGTAAAACTCTTGTAGATATGTTCATGGTTACCCATCGTTTTTCATCTTCGAGATAAACTCTTTTCGTATGAACATTAGCTTTAAATGGCCTTTTTGTTTTCCGATTCGAATGACTTACATTATTCCCGAATCTTGTTCGTTTTCCGCTTACTTCACACTTTCTAGCCATAAAAAACAATAACTTTTTTGAACACATATCGTCAACTTTTTTCATCTATTATTCAACAAATTTTAATAATCGATTTATTTTTCATCTGCTTGATAATAAATGGCTTATGAATATACTTCTGGGGGTAACAGGATCTATAGCAATATATAAAAGTTGTGATTTAACCAGAGAACTTGTTAAAAATGGGCACAATGTTCAAGTAATTATGTCTTATACTGCCTCTAAATGGATTTCACCAGATCTTTTTACTGCACTCTCCAATCAAAAGTGCTATACCGATGAAGATGAAGGTAGAGCCGGTATGCTGCATATCGAACTATCTAAAAAAACTGATTTAATGATTATTGCACCTGCAACCGCACATTTACTCAGTGAAGCAGCAAATGGTTCTTCCGCAAATCTTATCAATATGTGCCTCTTATACAAAACCAATAATATCTGGATTGCTCCCGCAATGAATCCGAATATGTACAAACATCCTGCAACTCAACGAAACCTTGAAATATTGCATTCTTACGGATACACGATTTTATCACCAGTTGATGGGGAAACAATTTGTGGAGATAATGGCGAAGGAAAAATGATTACTGTACCCCGAATAGTTGAACTTGTTCAAAAAGCTGCTTCAAATAAATAAATACTTGCCGTACGAAAATATATAATATATTATCATAAAGACAGTAAATCATATTTTAAAAGGAGAATACATGGGAGCTAAGGAAATTACAGACAATACATTTGAAAAAGAGACCGCCGATGGAGTGGTTATGGTTGATTTTTGGGCACCTTGGTGCGCACCATGCCGTATGGTAGCCCCTGTGTTAGATGAAATCCAAAAGGATTTGGGCGAAAAAGTTAAAATTGTAAAAATGAATGTAGATGAAAATCCTCAAATTGCAACAAAGTTAAGCGTCACATCAATACCTACCCTGGTTGTCTATAAAAATGGCGAACTGGTTGAGAGAACTGTTGGAGCTGGTCCAAAGCAGCTTTACATGAATATATTAAACAAATATATTTAAATTCAAGGTTGTAAATGCACTTTTAGCTCATAAAGTGTATTTACAACATATACTCTTTATTTTTAATAGTTAATTATAATAATGAAAATAATTAAGCTATTAGCCGTTATAAATTTCATAATTCTGGTACAAGTCAACAGTAAATTATACTCTCAATCTGATACTCTTGATAATCTTCTACAAAAACATTGTAAAGAAGAAATCAGAGAGGGGTATAAAAGCCAGATGCAAGCCTTGATAATTCGATTGCCCAAAAATACTAAATGGGAAAATACGGCAGAAAAGGTTGTACCAAACGCATGCAAGCGGGAATTTCCAGGATGGCTACTCGAAAGAACAATGAATCTTGGTATATATGGAATTGAGAACCAGGTAAACCCGGAAATAATTCCTTATTTGACTTTACTAATGGAAGTAAAAACAGTAGGGAAAAAAGATTATCAGATACTTGGTAGCATCTTTGAACACTCCCTTGAAACCGGAATAAACCATGATGAAATTATGGAAATTTTTTCAAGCGCATTGGAAAAGGGATACCGAACCGAGCCTATATATGCCCTTGTAGTATATTATATTCAGCTACGCATAGACAAACAAAAACACGAAGAAGCTGTAATGGAAGCATTTAGTTATCTTAAAGATTATAAAAGTGCAGTTGATCGCGATTTTATTTTTAAAAAAATATTTTTTTCCAAGGATATTAATAGCTGGAAGTCATCAGAAGAATTTTTGGCTGAATTTTGGCTGAATTCAAAAGGCAAAATAAAAAAATTTTCAATCTTTTAACTAATCTATTGAAGCAAAATACCGAAATAGATTTATATGTATTTAGATGAACCAAGAAATTACTGGTTTTTTAAACGCTTACCTGAAATTTTTACTGCTTTGGTTGTTGAGAAAGTCCCCGATCAAAAAAATATTGATTCCAGGCCGACATGGTATAAACTAATGATAAATAATAACGAGGTACATTTATTATCTAATGTTCCTTTGAAGCCGAATACCAGCTATATGTTTCGAAAAAAGAAAGAATTACGAATTGAAATAGTCAAAGAATTAACGAACGATAAAGCTAATAATAATCTTAACGATTTTTTTTATGCGTAACAGCAATAAGGCCAAATATTGTCCTTATTGCTGTTTAACCAAGCACGAATCTCTTAAAAAGAGATTGCGGCACTAACTAGATTTACCACATCAAGCTTTTGTGAATCCGGGAATGCAGAACCTGGAATAAATAAACCTAATGAGTAATAAAAGCTCAGTTCAGTTTTGAATTTCCATAATAGAGTTAAATCAACACCTGACCCTACATATTTCCTGGATATTATCTCATCACTTGTTAGTGAGCCGGGATTTACGCGTGAGTATGCCCGAAGATCAGATATTACCCCTTCACCAACAATCTTTCTATAGTAAGAATATTTAAATACCAGATACAGATTTCTAAAATCATACTTGGAATATGCAGGTCTCATGGAAAAACCAGCCCGATATATAAACATGTTAGACAACATCGGCTTTAAACCAAGTCCACCCGAATATGCCCCAAAATAATAAAATGCATTATCTGTTTTTTTTGTATTGGTTTGAGTGGGATATACAAGGTTGGTTTTATCAGCATCACCTGTTGCAAAAGCAAATTGCATAAGGAGATTAGGCTTCACAATATTTTCATATAGTGGCAACGCATAAGAAAAATCCGCCTGATATGCTGCTGCTAAAATTACACCTTGAGCCTTGTTTTCAATATTATAGGATTCCCCTGATTCAACATCAAGTTCCATATTATAGCGTATATCTGGAATGTAAATATAGCCTTTAAGTCCAAATGCCAAATAAACAGGATTAAATGTTGCAAAAGTCGGAAGATTTGGCAATTTGTATTTAATCAAATCTTTTGAATATAACATACCTACAGAAAATGTATTTCCATATAATGGAGGTAAACTAACATCCAACATACCTATCACTCGTCTTCCCAGTGTATCTGGTTGAATTAAAACCTGCTGTTCCACAGGTAATCCAGGCACCACGTTATAAGGATTTACTACATTCTTTCCACAACCTTGAAGGTTTAACGCACATAAATCTTCAGCATACTGGCCAGAATACAAAATATAGGCATTTCCCTTTAAAAAGGAAAAATTTCCCTGGTACTTGAGTCCATCAGCATAATTTGCAAATAATAATCCCTTGCCAATATAAGCATATTGTCTACCCAGAACAAAAGTATGGTCAGGATGCGGCAATACTCCTATAGAAAACTGTTCTATCGAGGCTGATATGGAGCTTTTCTTAGTTTGACTTCCGATAAATTGGGTAACTGAAACCTTTGGTCTGAACAACAAATTTGCCGTATCATAAAGACGATACTTTACATATGGCCTATAAAACCCCAGCAATAAAGAAAAGTCCTGAGATGAATCAAGGTAGGTTGAAGTTGATGTGGATAACCCAAAATCAACACTGTGCCGATTCGTAATAAATCTGTCTCTTTCCATTGGACGCATTTCTGAAAAGGGAGTATATTCCAGAACGGGCTCTAATGTTTCTTCAGCCTTAATTTCTTCATCTTTTGCATTATCTTCTACGGCCGCAGCATCTTCCTCATTTCCATTTGCAGGCTCTGCATTCTGAGCATACAATGCAGTTGCCAAAAGAGCCATAAAAATAATATTTATTTTTATCAGTTTAACAATATAATTTATTATCTTCATACTTTTGCCTGACTTATAGTCTTTGTATACTTGGTGGCACAGCACCTGGTAAAGTAATACCAAAATCTCCAAACTGTTGCGCAGCATGCTCAGTAGCCTCAATTAACATCTGAACATCCGCTGCATTTGTTGAAAACATAGGATCTTCTTTTAATGTAATTACATCTCTCTCTTCTTTACTCATAGATTGGTCCGTTACGGCAACACTTTCGCTCTTGTTTTTGTTATCTTCAGGTGTTACTACATCACCACGTCCATCATTGGAAAGCTCGCCCTTTTCAGGTACCTGATTTATATGACCTGATCTGCCTATTACTTCAGCCTGAGATTCATGTAAAAATACCTCTGAACCTCTTTCCGGGTCATGACTTACTTCCTGTATGGTTCCACGAACACCCGCCACCATAGTAGGAGTTCTGATTCTCATAAGATTAGCCTGATCTCCCTGAATTTTATTCACAAATGCTGTTACACGTCCCTGTTTAAGGTTTACATCTGCAGCTGAACCAAAGTTACCTTCTTTATATGCATCCATGGAGATCATGGTTGCCTGTTCAATCTTCAAGCGAGTGCCATTATTTAAAGCAACTACAGCACTTGCTTTCATTCCCGTATTTATCTGCATTTTTTCAGTAATTGCAAGACCTACATGGGCGTTACTCCATGAACCGCTTTCACTTTTTACCTGAACAGTTCCGATCACCAGAGCAAATTTTCCGATATCTTCACTGTAAAGACTGCTTCCTGATACTACTGCCAAAGCAATAGTCAATATTTTCAAATTTATTCGTTTCATAAACCCTCCATTTATACGATATTACTCCAGACCTTCTCTGACATCTGGTGCCGGTTTACCCCAGTTTTTTTTCTCATTTTCAACTTTTTCAGCTTTTTCAAGTGCCCCAAGCATTGCCCCACCTGAGATATAATCCATATCTGAAAATCTCTCTTCAAGAATAGACAAGGCTTGCATATCTCTATGAGCATAACGGGCAACACCGGTAAATGTATACAATAAACCTTTATCAAGATCAAACATCTTGTGAAATATCAACGCCAATTTTCCCCTGGGCATAGCTGTATGAGCAGGATCACTAATACCATCAAATTTTAAAAAACCAAGGTCTGCTGTTCGTTTAATTCTTGCTTCTGGTGATTTATAGCTATTAAATTCACCTCGATAAATTACCACCAGATCTGCCAGATCCTGATAAGAGACTACCGGTTTATCCATTAATATTCTAACGGCCTCAATGTCTGATGCAGGATTAGAAGCAGTAATGACAGGCCATTTAGGTTGATTTTCTTCTTGTGCACCAAGAGTACCAAATGAAACACAAACAGCCAGAATTGCCGCAATATTTATAAAACCCCTGAAAGGATTTATAAGTTTTAATCTGTTCTTTTTTTCCATAATTTTCATATTACCCTTCTACAGTTTTAAAATGCAGAAAATACATTGTTTAATATATTCGCAACAAGGTCATACATCATTTCTGCCATTGTTGGATGATCCACTCTATACAAATCATAACTCGACGAATTATACTGGTTCGCTGCATCAGCCGGTAATACACGACCCTGTGACGCCATATAGAGAATTCCATCTTGAGGAATGTTGGTTGCGCTATAAGCTGTATGCAACCAGGGACTGATATCATTTGCAACACTTTCAGAAACGCCTGTTATCGCATACATACTATCAAGAGTTAACAAGGATATTCTGCTATTTGTCCAATTTTTATTTACGTCATGAATTGTTATTAAAGGCATCGGGAGCATAAACTCGGGAATCATATAATAGGTCATACCCTGAAGCCTGACATTATCGGTAGTAGTACTATTTAGGGCACCATTGAAAACGGTTAAATACCCATCAAATTCAGGAAGGCTTTGTGTACCAAATGCCATCGTTGAGTATTGAGGAGATTTAAAACCTGCCATACCTGTTGCTTCAAATACGGTACCTGCCGTTCCAGGTGTCTGCCATGCACTGTAACCTGGAGAAGGTGTGCTTGTCGCATTTATTTCTGGATCATCAAAAGGGGCCAGAAAAATCTCTACACCATATGCCCATGAAGCAATATTTGTTCCATTAGGGTTCATAGTTAGGTAAGTAGGAGGATTTGTCGCTGGCGTAACAGGAACTGGTATCGGATAAACCTCATTGGCCATAATGACAAGTCTGGTCTTTTTCGCCTGGTTTGCAGGATTTGTTGCACATGTCGGCGCAGTAGTATAAATCGGCATATTATTAACATCCGCAGGACATCCGCTAACACCTTCGGTCTGAGGTTGATCAAATGAGATTAAACCTGTAAAACTTGTAATCAGCGCACGGTCAAATACAGGCAAAGCTGGTGCAACTGGAGTATCATAAACTCTGAGCGCCATATAGGGCTGTGCTTTGCCCATATCAAGTTGTCCTTGTGTTACCCCTATTGGCTTTACAAGTGGAATGATACAAAGCCCTGCATCATGAGTTGGAATAACGATAGGTCCACCTGCTCCCGGAGTCGCTCCTGGTGGTCTCAATGCACCTGCCACATCAGCAAGAGCCGGAAAATTCGGATCTGGGTTAGCTGGTTTAAACGGGACTACTGATGTAATTACCAGATAAGGTATTTCTGTAGCACTTATTAAATCAAAGGAATTATTTCTATGATTCGTAGTTTGTCCATTCATATGAACACCCATTATTCCGGAATATCTTGGGTTATAATGCGCATTATCAGGAAGCTGCATTAATGGAATGGTAACTCCACCTGGACCTACGAACGAGACCGATGGTGGAAGCGCACTTGGATCAACACAACCGGCAATCGGGGTCGCCGCCCCTCTGTTCAACTGATCCAGAGTTATTGTTGCATTTGCACCTGCTACATTGGCAGTAATAAATGTTCCATCGGGTTGCATAACTGCATGGTGTAATGTGGCGGTATAACTACCTGCAACCGCACGATTATAACCTGTATTAGTTGAAGCTATCTCACTCAACCAGTAAAGATGAGTAGCAGAGTCAATCTTTAATAGAATGGGTGACCATTCATCATCAGTGCTTGTGCTAATAAGCTGATTTGGGAAATTCGGATCATTTGCACTATACTTGAATGAAGGCATCACCTGTTTGTTCTCTTTTTGAGCTGCCTGTTTTGAACTTGAGCAGTTTACTGTAGTAAATATCATCATTGATAAGATTGCCGTGATCCAGAGAGTTACTCTTTGCTCTCTTTTTCGATTTACTTTTTGAAAAGTTTTTTTCATAAAATCCCCCTTAAATTTAATTTAAACATACATTTGTTTAATTTATTACCTGTAATTTATTCCTTATAGTGCGAGTCTTATTCCCACATTTGCATGACCAGTCTGGGATTGCAGAGCGTAACCCCCCTGGAGAACTATTTTTATCAGTGCTATATTAATCTGCAAGCCACCAAATATTCTATTGGTAATCATGTCGGGCACAGAAGAGTTGCCCAGATCAGCATCAGCATTAGCTGAAAAGTGTACTGTTGATCCACCATTAAACTGATTTTTTAAATCAGATTGAACAACAGCGGTTGGTTTTGCATCGACTGTAGAATTTCCAAAGTTTAAATCAACAGCCCCTCCCGCAAAAAAAGTAAAAAACCAGAAAAGTCTTAAACTGGTAGATAACTCAAGCGGTACAGAGTACGTTGTAAAATTCAAGCCTGCTTTGGTAGTAGAAGCTACTCTCATATCGCGAAGATCCATTACACCACCGAGAGCGCAACTGGTATCGGTAGCTGTTGCAGGATCAGAAGTAAGGCATTTGTCTATATTTTTAGTAATCTCAACATTTGCGTACACATTAGAAAGCTGCAGCCCCGAGGTGAAATCAAGTCCACCCCATCTAATAACTCCACCAATTACCGGAATTTTGGGAAGATCAATCTTGTTAATAACTTTATATTGACCCATAAAACTGTAGTATTTCATACCAAAATCCATTTTGGTTACAGGATCTCCCAGTACTATGGGTGTCGTATAACTCTCAATTAATTGCTTATCAAATCCAAAATAAGAGCCAAACACATTGACCTTTTTTAAAAAACCGGGTAGAAAAGAAAGTTTTAAGCCAAAACCAAAACTGAGAACCGGCGAGAGTCCGATTGGTGGCAGGTTGCCTCCATTAGTAGAAGGGTTCAATTTATCAAAATTTTGTGTCATCGCTGATTCCATCATGGTTTTCACACCTGTAAAAGAAGCACCTACACCTGCACCCAACATAAAATATTTCAAATCAGTGGCATAATCTATGTTTACACCTCGTAATCCGTTGGTTGAGGCATCACCCATTGAAGTTAGAAAACCCTGGAGGGTAGACGGAGTCATAGGAAGATTGTCTACTATCATTGTTTCAGATTGAGACAGCGCCTGGTTAACCAGTGAGGCCATTATGGGGGAACAGGGGGAATGGACATTAGGCGTTGCATTGTCCGTAACTGTACAGACAATGTTACTAAAGTTTACAGATATTGAATATATAGAGTGCGTACTCAATAATAAAAAAGAAATTATAAATATTACCCGATTTTTTAAATTATTCATTGCTTTCAACTCTCCTGTGAAATGTGACGCTAATTATTAACTTTATACATATTACAGTCAAAAATATGCGATAAATATCGCCACATTGCATTGTATATACATCAATTTACATAGAATGGAATAAAGTGGCAAGCTTTTTTTCTTAATAAGCATTTTTACAAGGTCAAAAACCTTTTCGGCCAACATGCCGTTAGTATCGAAAGGGGTGCCCCGCACCATGAAATGGTGCGGGGCAGGGGAAAGGCCTTTCCCCTGTTTATAATTCTGTCTTTTTTTAACGTCGAAAAAAAAGTCTATTCTTGGATGGCTATTTCTTAAATTCAATGCAATTTAGGGCAAGAGGGCACTCTTTACAGTAGGTACTTTTGCCAGAGACACAGAAATTCATTCCGAGACGGGTCAGAGCGAAATCGTACTTTACCGGATCAAGAGGATCAAGCATTTTAAGTGATTCTGTAATCTCTATCGAAGTTTTCAGGTCACTGCTTTTTCTATGGCTCAACCCAAAATAACCTGCGAGTCGTTTGATATGAACATCGAGGGGAATCAGCAATTGCGACGTCTTTATCTTCTTCCAGATGCCAAAATCTACCTGATCTTTTCGCACCATCCAGCGCAAAAACATATTCACTCTTTTCATTGCCCCCGGGCCAGGTTCTGGCAAAAGGTGCTTAAAGGAGCCGGGCAGGCTCTTTTTTTTATGGGCTCTATATGCCAGGTTATGAAATTCTTTCAGAAAAAGACCAATTGCCGGAGCAACATTTTGATCACTCTCTGCGAAGCCCTTCATAAAAAGATTTTCAAGAGAGCCGTGTTCTTTCAGCACCAGAGAGATCGACTTCAGCAGAAGGCGCAGATCTTCTTCTTTTTGAAATCTATAGTAAAAACCTTTCAGTTCTAAAATCTGATCAATCTTAGTTTCGCTGGCCTTAACTAAAAAATCATAGGGTGATTTTTCAAGTGAGGAGATTATCTGCCTGATGCGGGGTAAAAAAAGCGAGACTTTTCCATAAGAGAAAAGAGCCGCAATAAAGCCGGTCACTTCAATATCTTTGTTTCTGGAAAATTCATGTGGAACAATTACCGGGTCACCGGCAAGGTACTCTTTGCTGAAACTTTCATACAGACGATCAAGTGCATGGCCCAACCTTTCTATGTTCATATCATTTTCTGGCTACCGGCAGATCACAAACAAAAATCTGTCTATTTTTCAAGTGAGTAAAGAAGCTCAATCTCCTGTGGCCACAGCTCTTCATCAATCGTTTCCAGAATCAGAGGAATGTCATTGAAACGTTTGTCATTCATAAGATAACGAAAAAAATCCATGCCGATTTTTCCTTTTCCTATGCTGTCGTGTCGATCCACTCGGGACCCAAGCTCTGGTTTTGAATCATTAATATGCATTCCTTTTAAATACGAAAAACCAACCACCTGCTCAAAACGGGCGAAAGTCTCATCACAACTCTCTTTTGTGCGAATATCGTATCCGGAAGTAAAAATATGACATGTGTCGATGCAAACCCCTACCCTTGTTTTGTCTTCCACTTGATCAATAATTTCTGCGATCTGTTCAAAATTATATCCAAGGTTAGAGCCCTGACCGGCCGTTGTCTCAATTACTGCGGTAACCCCTGAAGTTTTAGCAAGAACCTGGTTCAGTGACTCTGCCACTTTTTTCAGTGCTTCTGATTCGGTGGTTTTTTTCAGATGAGAACCCGGATGAAAGTTCAATAAAGCGAGGCCAAGCTGCTGGCACCTTTTCATTTCATCTAAAAATGCCTCTCTAGATTTTTCAAGAGCCTCTGCTTCAGGATGAGCCAGGTTTATCAGATAACTGTCATGCGGTAAAACATGGTGCGGCTTGATTCCACTTTTTTCAAGATTTATTTTAAAATTATCTATATTATTTTTACTATAGGGGGATGCGCTCCATTGACGCTGATTTTTAGTAAAAAGAGCAAAAGCTTTTGCTCCAATTTTTTGTGCATTTAAGGGGCTGTTCTCTACTCCACCCGAGGTACTTACATGTGCTCCAACATATTTCATGGGTAATTTTTATTACTGCATACAGGGAGTGTAGGCTTTTTCTGGTTTTTGCATTTTTCTTGTTCTATCGTTGGGCCTTGCAAAATTTTTCAGATTTTCTGAATATGTTGCTTCTTATTTTTTATTTCTGATAAAATCAGTGCGGAGGATGCACAAAAAGTTCCACATCGGGATGCTCTTCCTGAAAATTACGTAACCGAAATTCTGATTCAAACAAAATTACTGGACTCTTGTTGCTGTCATAAACGATTTTATCAAACCGGGAAAATTTTTCACTATCTGTATTTTCGGCCAGCCATCTTGCACGCTCATAACCCAGTTTTTCCATTCTACATTGAACGCCATATTCATCTTCCAGTCTGAATTTAAAGACTTCAAACTGCAGTATTCCAACACCACCTAAAACAGGACTTTGATCATCAGGATTATAAATCTGCACAACACCTTCTTCTGCAAGATCTTTCAGCCCTTTTCTGAATGCTTTCGATTTTGTGGTATCTGTACAGATAAGTGTCACAAATGATTCAGGAGCAAATTTTGGCAGAGGGTGATAATCAGGAGGGTTGCCTGTACACAAAATATCACCAATCTGATAAAGACCGGGGTTGATCAATCCAATAATATCACCCGGATATGCATTATCAATGGTACTTCTCTCTTGTCCGAAAAAAGAGACCGGGCTTGATAGTTTTACTGATTTATTCAAACGGGGTACGAAAACCTGCATACCTCTTTCAAATACTCCTGAAGTAATTCGAGCAAAAGCCACACGATCTCGATGTGCTTTATTCATATTTGCCTGCAATTTAAATACAAATGCAGTAAAATTTTCATCCGTTGGATGAATCGAAGATCCATCTTTTAAATATACCGGTCTGGGCGAAGGGGCAAGCTGCAAAAAATGATCGAGCATTATTTCTATGCCAAAGTTGGTCACAGCTGATCCAAAAAATACGGGTGTAATTTCAGTTTCCATAAAAAGGTCATAATCAAAATCAGGAAGCATTTCACGGGCTATTTTTACATCTTCAACAAATTTGTTATAGGCATAATCGCTCATGAGTTCCCGCAACTCGGGATCATCAATAGTTCCAATTTTTTCAGGAGCTTTGTAGGCGCCTCCTTTGGTTTTTTCAAAACGGTGAAGAGAATCTGTCTTTAAATTGTAAACACCTTTGAAATCAGGGCCTGAACCCATGGGCCATAAAAAAGGAACGCTGGTAATATTTAATGTTTTCTCAATATCATCCATCAATTCAAATGGCTCTTTTGCAGGAAGGTCCATTTTATTTATAAAAGTTATAATAGGAATTTTCTTTTCTTTGCAAATTTGAAAAAGTTTAATCGTTTGAGGCTCTACCCCTTTACCTGCATCAAGAAGCATAATTGCTGATTCAACAGCCATCAGTGTACGATAGGTATCTTCTGAAAAATCTTCGTGGCCTGGAGTATCAAGAAGGTTAAATACAAAGTCCTTGTAAATGAACTGCATTGCTGAAGTATTAATGGAGATTCCACGGTCTTGTTCAAGTTTCATCCAGTCGGAACGGGTAGAACGACGCTCTTTTTTGGCACGCACCTGACCAGCAAGGTTAATGGCACCTCCATACAAAAGAAGTTTTTCAGTCAAAGTTGTTTTACCCGCATCGGGGTGAGCAATTATCGCAAATGTTTTTCTTTTTTCAATGATACTTTTCTCGGCACTACTCATATAAAATACACTCTTTGCTGATCACTTTCTGCTCTCAGCGAAGATACTGAAAGCAAATTTTACAACATACTGAAAAGTGTTTATTTCTTCTTTTATAAGGTTTCGGATCATTCGCTAATCAGTTATATTAAGGAACTTTGAAGTTTTTTTACCCGCCTGCAATGGCTTCTCATCGGAGAAAATTATTCGAGGGGCAGGCCGAGACCGTGGCTCGGCCGGGGGGAGAATCGGGAATTGCTGCGTAGTTTTTATAAAATCTTCCCCTTTTTCATTTTTATATCTGGATTATTTCATATAAATTTTTTTTCAAATACAATTTTTTAGTAAACTGCCCCATAAAAGGTATACCTGAAAAAGCTGCTTGAAGTTTTATTGGCAAATTAATAAAAAGATTTATTCTTGTTGCAATATCACAGCGAATATTCAGGGTTAAATTATGGAAGCATTAGAGTGCATAAAAACACGCAAAAGTATCAGAAGGTTTCTGGATAAAGAAGTCAGCAGGGATCTTGTAACTGAGATTATACAGAGTGCCTTGAGGGCACCTTCATATAAAAACAGCCAGCCCTGGAACATTACAGTCGTTTCAGGGGAGACAAAAGAAAAGCTTTCACAGATGCTCCTTTTTTTACTGGATAAAAATGTCTCACCTTCTTCAGAGATCAGGGAGCCTGAATGGCCTGACTTTATTAATGAAAGAATTCGTGCCAATGCAAAAAAGCGCAGTGAGAAATTTGGAATCAGTTCAACTGACCAGGATGCGTTGAAGCGCTCTAAAACTGCCAATTTTAATTTTTATGGGGCGCCAGTTGTTATTTTTATTTCACAGCCAAAAGGTCTGGGTGAATGGTCCATACTCGATGCAGGAATGTTCATTCAGAATATTCTGCTTGGTTTCCATGCTGCCG
>Ga0224495_10000312_pt1 | contig 39159 bp, 33 predicted proteins | sample SF_Jul11_sed_USG_FD_168128 | JGI IMG/M metagenome (GOLD analysis project Ga0224495, IMG submission 168128) | Sediment microbial communities from San Francisco Bay, California, United States - SF_Jul11_sed_USGS_4_1 | ecosystem: Environmental > Aquatic > Marine > Sediment | place: USA: California... | reverse complement strand
ACACAACCATGTCGGGCACGATAGAATTGGTCCAGATGGGCCTAAGCGGAGCCATCTCCGTCTATAAAAAAGAGCCCGATAAAAGGCGCGTGGATGTTGAATTGATGGGCATGCTTATCACCCAAGCCTATGACGGCACGATGGCCTGGTGGGTCAACCCTCAGACAGGAGCAACAGAAGAAATGCCCGAAACAGAAGCCACAAACATGAAGAGAGAGGCCATGCCTAGTGTAGCCATACTCAATCCAAAAAAATACGGCCTCAGCTTCGCATACAAGGGCAAGGAGGCAATCGAAGGAAAGGACCATTTTGTCCTGGAGCAAACCTATCCTGACGGTTTTAAGGCCACTCTTTATGTGGATAGCACAACCTATCTTACAACAAAATCCAAAGGCACTCAAAACACCCAGATGGGAGAAGTGGAATTTGAACAGTTTGCTTCGGATTACAAAAAAGTCAATGGCATGATGCTGCCCCACTCTGTCATCACTTATTCTAACGGCGCAGAATACATGAAAATCACTCTGACTGAAGTCAAGTTCAACACGGGACTAGAAGATTCTTTCTTCAAGATGAACTGATCCGTCTCCATTGGTGATCCTTACAGAGAACAAAAACATCAAAATACAACTTTTGAGATACTCACGGTCCCTCAGACCTTGTAATAACAATAACGCCTCTTTTATCCAAGCTTTTTTTGACACATTCTGCGTGACCGATTATCATGAATATATGAACATCAGAAAAAGAAGGCCTATCTCGAAATGAAATGCCCAAAATGTCACCATGAAAATCCCGCCAGCACTCGCTACTGCGGAAATTGCGGGATGCCTCTTTCTGGCCCTGAAGAAATCCAATTAGCTAAGACCCTCACCCTTGAGACGCCCCAGAAAGAGCTGGCGCGGGGCACAATCTTTGCCAACAGATACGAGATCATCGAGGAGCTGGGAAAAGGAGGCATGGGGAAAGTCTACAGAGTGCTGGACAGGAAGATAAACGAGGAGTTGGCCCTCAAGCTTATAAGGCCTGAAATCGCTGACAAAAAAACCATCGAACGCTTCGGCAACGAGCTGAAAATGGCCCGCAAGATATCTCACAAGAACGTCTGCCGCATGTATCACCTCAGCGAAGAGTCCGGAACCCATTACATCATCATGGAGTACATGCAGGGTGAGAGCTTAAAGAATATGATTAAAATGACAAAGCAACTCTCGGTTGGCTCGGCCGTGAACATCGCTAAACAGGTCTGTGAGGGATTGCTTGAAGCCCACAGACTGGGAGTGGTACATCGTGATCTCAAACCTCATAACATCATGATCGACAGAGAAGGCACTGTGCGGATTATGGATTTTGGCATTGCCCGCTCACTCGAAACCAAGGGAACAACTGCAGCGGGTGGCATGATAGGAACTCCGGAGTATATGTCTCCTGAGCAGACTGAATCAAGACAGGTGGACCAACGCTCGGATATCTATTCGATGGGCATCATCCTGTTCGAGATGCTAACTGGACGAGTCCCTTTCGAGGGAGAAACCCCCCTCAGCATAGCCATGAAACACAAGAGTGAAAAACCACCTGATCCCGCGGATTTCAATACTCAAATTCCTGAAGAACTCAACCAAATCATCCTGAAATGCCTCGAAAAGGATAGAGAAAGAAGATACCCGGGCGCAGAGGAACTCCTCGCAGAACTGAACCGATTGGAGAGCGCCCTGCCAACCACAGAAAAGGTTGTTTCCAAAAGGAAATCTATCACCGAAAAAGAACCTATTGCCTTCTCTAGAGTAAAGAAAATTCTTATACCGGCACTGGTCTTGACGACAGTTACCATCATGGCTCTTCTCATTTGGCAGCTCCTTCCACAAAAGGAGGCCATCCTCCCACCATCGGACAAGCCATCCCTTGCGGTCATGTACTTCAAGAACAACACAGGAGATGAGGGACTGGATCATTGGAGAACAGCCTTGACGGATCTGTTGATCACAGATCTTTCCCAATCGAAACTCATCAGGATTGTGAGTGGTGAGGTTCTGTACAACATCCTCGACAATCTCAATCAGCTGGAAGCCTCATCGTATTCTTCAGAGGTCTTGAAAGATGTGGCTTCCCGCGGGAGGGCGGATAGAATCCTTGTGGGAAATTACACGAAGGCCGGAGAGGCTTTCCGTATCAACGCAACAATCCAGGACGGCAGAACAGGAGAGCTCATCGGCTCAGAACGTGTAGAAGGAATCGGGGAAAGAAGTTTCTATGCCATGGTGGATGAGTTAACCCGAAGAGTCAAAGCCACCTTTGAACTCTCGGAAGAGGAGATCACCAAAGATATAGACAGCGAGATAGAGACGATTACAACCAGCTCTCCGGAAGCATACAAGCTCTACAGCGAAGCAAGAACCTACCACCTCCAGACGGACTACCAGAAAAGCATTTCCATCATGCAGAAAGCCCTGGAAATCGATCCTGAGTTTGCCATGGCCTGGAGGTCTGTGGCCATGGCTTATAGCAATATGGGACTAAGGCCAGCCAAATTGAATGCCATCACAAAAGCCTTCGAATTGAGGGACAGAGTATCGGAAAGAGAGCGGTATATCATCGAGGCGGATTACTTCCGGTCTTGGGAAAAGACCTATGATAAAGCTTTGGAGGCTCATCAGAAGTTATTGGAGCTTTATCCTGATGATCGAATCGGCAACACCAACCTGGGAATATTGTACTTTGACCTAGAAGAATGGGATAAAGCCATAGTGCACTACGAAAGGAATATCCAGAATAACCCTGACGATGTCCTTGCCGTCTGGAATCTTGCTGAAACCTACGAAGCTATGGGACTGTATGATAAAGCCCTCGAGGCTTTGGAAAGATACCTAGAAAGGAATCCCGACCAAGTCGGATTCCATCACAAGCAATCCTTGGTGTACTTCTACCAAGGAAGATACGATCTCGTCCAGGCTAAACTGGAAAAGCTTCTCTCTCTTAATCCTGAGACAAAACTTGCTTATGACATCAATATGGGACACATCTATCTGTTAAAAGGAGACCTGATAAATGCAGAAAAGCAGTACCAGAAAATGCCTGAAGCAAACCAAGGGAGGCGAGGGCTCATGACCATCCTCTCTCTCCTCCAGGGGAAATTTGAAGAAGCGAAAAACCAACTTTTGATGACACCTGTTAACCATGATTCACTAGGCTACCTTTACCTCAGGACAGGCCATCCTGAAGAAGCTTTAGCGGAGTTTGATCTCGTACTAAAAGAGGCACTTAAAACAGAAAGCGTATCTTGGCAAATTCGGATTCTTCATGCAAAAGGAATGGCCTTTGTCTTGATGAAATCTTTCAACGAAGCGCTCAAAATCGCAGAGGAGATCAGAAAGACGATACCGACTCTGATGCACAAAAAGCTCATAAGATATCACGATCACCTTATGGGTTCGATAAAACTGGAAAGAGGAGAATTCACCGAGGCCATCAGATATATGAGCAAAGCGGAACAATCCTTATATGCCCCAGAAGACAATTTCCCCCGTATCCACGCCTTTTTTATCCACACTCTAGCCCAGGCCTACTTTAGGGCAGGAAATCTACAAAAAGCGCAAGAAAAATATGAAAAAGTGCTCTCTCTCCATTTTGGAAGACTCGGAGATGGCGATCTCTATGCCAATAGCTTCTACATGCTGGGCAAGATCCATGAACAACAAGGGCAGAAGGCAAAGGCCATAGAGCACTATGAGCAGTTTCTTGATCTCTGGAAAAACGCAGATCCCGGAATCGCCGAGGTCGAGGACGCTCGGAAGCGTGTTGTCGCCCTCAAGAATTTATGACAACCAGTAATCCTGGATTCATTATATTAAGGAGGGCTTCAAGATGAATTTCAAATCCTTAGTTCTCAAGAAATGGTTTCTTACTCTCGTGGTTTGTCTTGCGGTGGCAGCCTTTCTTCAATCGCAAAATCCCCAAGACAAACTGTTGGATATGACCTATCCCTATGACGAAGATACCATCTATTGGCCAACAGCAAAGTCTTTCCATCTCGAAAAGGTGTCCTGGGGAATCTCAGAAGGCGGTTGGTGGTATGCCTCGAATGAATTCAGTGCCTCCGAGCACGGAGGAACCCACGCCGATGCGCCGATTCATTTTGCCCAGAACGGTCGCACCATCGATCAGGTTCCGATTCAAGAATGGATAGGTCCAGCCGCTAAGATAGATGTCACGAAAAAATGTAAAAAGAACCGTGATTATCTCCTTTCGGTCGAAGACATCAAAACCTGGGAGCAGAAATACGGGAAAATACCCGACAAAGCCTGGGTCATCATGTACACCGGCATCGATACGAAGTACTATCCAGATAAGAAAAAAGTCCTCGGAACCGAAAAAACAGGGGAGGCAGCAATCCCTGAGCTAAGCTTTCCTGGATTCTCTGTGGAATCGGTGGAATTTCTGTTAACAAACAGGGACATAACAGGAATTGCCATCGATACGCCCAGCATAGACTGCGGCCAATCTAAAGACTTCAGAGTGCATCAAGTACTGTTCGCGGCAGATAAGCTCGCTCTCGAAAACATCGCTAATCTTGATAAGCTATCCCCATCAAGAGCCACACTGTATGTTATCCCCATGCTTATCAAAGACGGGACAGGCGCACCGGCTCGAGTTTTTGCCATTCTTCCTTGAATCGGGAGCTTGAATCAGAACAAATTTTTGAGGATCACAAAAATACCGGATGCAGCCGAGGTGATGAGCACAGCAATCCGGACGAACCCGCGGTCCAAAATCCTAGCCGTATGGTGCGAGAGGAAAAATCCCAGGACAATCCCTGGAAACAAGACCAGTGCCGTCTGAATCTCCCTCAAACCAAACCGCCCGATAGTCGCCAATAAGATCAAGGAAATAACCGTCCCGAAGGTCATCAGTGCATGAGTTCTATCAACTGGAAAATTCATCCTCTGATTTTTGAATCCTATTGCTTAGCACACTTTTCCCCTATTATCAAGTCAACACTCGCCTGAAATGCTTCCCCACCATTGCCCTGTCTCCTCCTTGGCAAGCCAAGGATCTTGAGATAACTCAATCAACCAGAAAGGCGCCGCATAAGGAAACGTGAGGTGAGAAAATATCACCCCCCATTTTCACCCTGAAGGGCGATTGACCCCTATAAGAAGGCATTATAAACATATTAAAGACACATAGGGAGAGGTGCCATGAGAAAATCAATGCCTTTATGCGTTCTTTTGGTTCTGCTGTCTCCTCTTTTGGTGATTTCTCAAGACCAGGAGGAGACCCCACAAGCTCAAATGGCCAGAGTCATCGTCGACAAAGCCAATATCCATCTGGAATCCAATCCCTACAGCATTGTTATTGATACCGTTGGAAGAGGAACAACCGTGACACTGTTCAGAACAGGACAAAAAAACAAGAAATGGCTTTATATCTCCTACTACTCCGAGAAAAGAACATCCCAGGTAACAGGTTTCATCGATATCAATCTGGTAGAAATCATTAACGAAAAGCCAAAAAATCCGGAACCGCTTGAAGAAGCGAATGAGAATACCAATGAAAAACTGGAGCAGGAAGAAAAAAGTCAAGCTGAAACAGAAAGCACAGCAGAAAAAACTCAGGAATCCCAAGAGGAGATAACACAGGCTAACGCGGAAAAAGAGCTCACGGATATGCAAAAAGAGCTGGCCGCGTTAAGAAAGAGGCTAAAAGAGCTGGAGAAAGAATCTGAGAAGAAACCAGTGGAAGATGTAAAAAAAGCTGACATGGAGCAGGCAAGGGAGGAAGCGCAGAGAATCGAGGCAACTGCTGGGAAGGAGGAGTCCACACAAGAGACAGAAATAAGCCAAGAACAAGAAAAGGTCCAGGAAACCGAGCAAGAGATAAGCGAAGAGAAGGGCGATCTCCAGCACGAAGGGAAAGTCGAACAGGAAGAAAAAGAGACAACCGAGCCAGTCAAACAGCTGATTGAGAAAATCCAGGAAGAACAGGAATCGGTAGTCGAGGCACAACAAATTGAGAAGACTGAAAAGAAGGAAAAGGCAGAGGAGAACAAAGTCATTACCGAGAAAAAAGAGGAAGCCGAAGAGAAGATGGACACAGATCTCCCTGAAGTCCTGACTAAAGTCTCGATCAAAGTGAGAATGGCGAATATTCGGTTGATGCCTAGCCTGAAAAGTGCCGTCATCCACCAGCTCCCCTTCGGAGTTGAGCTAAAGCCACTGGGTAAATCAGGAAATTGGCATCGCGTGAATCTTCCACCCAATCCGGATGGGATCATCCTTTCCGGATATATCCACGGCAGCATAGTGAACGGAACCTTCGAGAAAATTGTCCCACCTCCTCCAGAGCCCGAGGAATTCCCAGAGGACAAACACGAAGGCTTAGAGGAAGAGCCTGAACCAATCAAAGAAATTCCGCCTCTAGTTCGAACAGAGACACCAGGGCTACCCATCTGGATCGGAGCTGGCGCCGGCTACACCATGCCCTCAGAGACCAGCTTTGGTAATGGTATAAATTTTGGTTTGACTTTGGGCTATTGGATCACAAGATATCTTGCCGTCGAGCTACGGGTGCCTTACTTTCAGAGCGACGTCACGGGTTCCATAGGGAGACTGAGCACCGGTCAGTTCAAATCCATCTCCCTCACTATGAGTGTTCAAGCTCGATACCCGATAAAGGACCATATCATTCCCTATGTTGTCGGAGGTGGAGACTACCATCTGAACAAATTCACCCTCGACAAGGAAGTTGTGAATTCTTGGAATGTTCTTGGTTTCGATATAGAGGAGAATGTCAATCATACATTAGGATTCCATTTCGGTGGAGGCTTAGACTATTTCCTCTTTAGAAACCTTGCTCTCAACCTGGATGTCAGGTACTACACGGCTTCCCTGAAAGGCGACCGGCATCTTGCAAATACCATCAGCCAAGAAGAGACCTCAGGAACGATTAACAACATCAAACTCAATTCTCTCCAAGCCTGCATAAGTGTGAAGTTTTTCCTCAATCGATAGGGAAGAAAACTTGAATAAGAAAGCAAAATCTAGCCGGATTTCGGCGTTGCTACAACAGGCGTCAATCATTGGAATGATTTGCCCTCCTCAGGGCCAAAACGCCTTTCGCCTTGGACCTTGGGACAAGCGGAAAAGACAACATTCATGGGAGGGGAAGGTTGCGTCTCTCTAGATAAACAAGGACGCATATGATGAAGGGAGGCTAAAATGCCAAAAGACATTAAAAGGATAGTCGTCGGATTGTTTGTACCCCTAATCTTTGGGTATGGAGCACTCCGAGTGCCGTTGAGTGCTTCTCCAGAACCCAATAAATTTTATCAAGAATTCGACAAAGCAAGACAATTATTCCTGGAAGGAAACTACCTGGACTCTCTCCTGAAGCTTGCTGTGTTAGAAAAGCAAGTTCAGGAAGACGAGGCCATCGACAATAAAAATGAACTCCTGGCTGAAATCAATTTTCTGTCTGGAATATGCTTCATGGACGGCTGGAATCAGGCAGATCGGGGAAAAGACTCCTTCAAAAAAGTCCTAGAACACAATCCTGCTTTTCGAGTCAACGAGGAACTTTACGGCCAAAAAGCGGCCCAAATCTTCACAGAACTAATGGACGCTGAACTGAAGGATGTTTCCGAAGAGAGGCATATGACCGAAGAACTTGAAAAAAAAGAATCAGATCAGCTCACTAAAGAGCTCCCTCTTGAAGACTGCTTTATAAGGATTACAAAAAAGAATGCGATGCTCAGGATCAAGCCTGATAACGCAGGTGTCATCATAAAGAAGTTGCCTCTTGGCGCCCTGTTGGAAGTGGAAGAGGAGATGGACGAGTGGTTAAAGATCAAGCTTCCACCTGATAAAGATGGATTCGCGCTAACAGGATTTATCCAAAGGTCTTATACCGAAGCTTCCTCCATGATCCATTAATAACAGAGCCGCACTCTCTTCTCTCGCAAACGATTCTGGATCATTGGTTTACACCTTTCATAAAAACCACATAAAAAACAAGAATTGACAAACGCCTCACAAATACTTATATTTTGACCGCAAAGGGAACAGAAGTAGGACTCTTACTACTCATCACTCAATCGCAGGAAAAAAAGCGCCGACTGCTCCCGCTTGTGTAAAAACCCCTTGAATTTTCTTTTAAACTAGGAGCTTCTCTTGAGAGGGAAGAGACCAAGACTCGAACAATTTCTTCAGCAGAGGGACATCCAACTCTACAACCGAGAGCGCTTCGTCCGCAGCGCCTCGAAGAAAAACCCATTGGTACATGTGGATTATTCCCTCTTTCTGGATGAACAGCACAGATTTAATAAGGCCTTGCTCGGTCTTACAAAAGAGATCATTGAGCAGTCCAACCTGAAGATTTATTTTGTCATGGTCAGTTGGTGGGGAAGAGGTGATCAGGCTCTATGGACAGGGCGCTACCTGTTGAACACACTAAAAAAGTTCCAAAAGGCGGGTCTCTGTGAGGTTCTCTTGAGCTACCAAGAGGGCGATGACGAACCCTCCAGTCTCTGTAAGTGGTGTGAGAGGAGAAAGATCGATGTCTTCTTTGTAGACCAATATCAACTGTATTCAGAGGACGGAAAAGATGTGATCATCCCAAGGAGGGTCCCAGGAAAGGCTGAGAATGTCATCAAAAGCGTTAAACTGCTCGAAAAAAGGATTAAAGAAAAGGATTTTTCCCCTAAAAAAACTCTGGTTATCTTTGTTGATGACGACTACACCCAGTATCACTGGATCAATTATTTTATGCTTTTTGCTCCCTGGGTTCTATCCTTTGGCCAGAAAACAAGATACAAAGAGATCGATAAGACCATCGGAAAAATAAAAAATGTCAGCTTTATCAAAAGTGGGTGCCCGAGGATCATCTTGCCCTATGAGCTCCAGGGGAAGATCGTTGGAGGGCGATTAAAGCCTTTGGACTATATGGATGTCAGTCTGGCCATCATTGAACTGGCAGAAACTCATAACCGCTTTGGAGTGGGAAAGGAGAAGGAAGAAATATCCGAACTGATCACCATCCTCCAAAAAATCAAAAGAAAAGGGCAGTTCTATACTCCCCAAAGCAGAGTTCTTTTTCTGGGTGAGAGACTGAATGACCGCCTAGAGAGTGTCTGGCGCGAGTATATATATAGGGGAGGCCGGGTGACTCAACGTCTCGAAGGAATTTTCCGCTACCTCAGTCACAAAAGCCACTGTCGCTGGCTCAGACAGTTCACCTTTCTTCTGCATGGTGACCAGGGAGCTCCTCTGGATGCGTGGCTTGAATATTCTCCTTTCGGAGGTTATGCACTGGAAATCAGTCTGCTGATGCAGGCCATGTGTGACAAGGCTTTCGAGAACCATCAGGTGCTGAATATCATGGGGCTACCCCACTCTCACCAACGGTCCAAAGACTTGGCCATCTGGCATATGCTCGACAGCATCCTGTTGTCTTTCGACTTGATCAGGGTGCTCTACAAAGATCTCTCATTGAGAAACTTTCTTTCTGTTTATGGATACAAACGCCATTTTCCGATGCTGGACAGATTCGGAAATGTCATCCAACACCATCCCCGGTATGGAAGCCTGAAGATCTACCCACCTCTCAAAAGTCTAATCATCGAGTCATAACACTTTATGTATAATGACAGCTGCTCTGCGCGTCTAAAATCCGCCTATGCTCAACCTGAAAAACATCTTCGGGTAAGACGTTTTGACCTAAGAAATCGCAGCTGTTCCCCCGTTGAGTTGACTCAGCTTGTGAAATATGCGAGAATGCAAATAGATTAAAATAAAAGAGTTCATTAGAAAAATCTATCATAAAAGAAAAATGTCCCTTCCTCGAAAAAGGTGTTTTTTTCTGAGGGATATCTTCTTCTGATCATACTAACCTTTAAAACAGGCTATAAACGATGTGGATAAATACAGCAAAGAACGAATCATCCGATGGAACAGGAAGATATAGAGATTAAAAAAAAGAATTTGCTCATTCCTATCAGTGAACTCGAGCAAACTGACGATCCTGTGAAACTTTACCTAAAAGAAATGGGGGATATTTCACTCCTCACGAGGGAGGGGGAATGGGTGATTGCCAGACAGATCGAAAAAAGCGAGCAGATGGTTATCAAAGCCCTCTCAAAGACAAAATCTGCACTTGACCAAGTTCTCGCTCTAGAAGAGGAGGCAGCAGAAGATCCAAGCGTCATAGAAGAAATATTCGGATTAGATAAAACTGGACTATCAGAGAGAAAATATAAGGCCAGAAAAAAGCAACTCTACCAGGATATGGAAAGACTCAGAGAACTCTGTCTGCAACTCGAGAACCTTCCTTTCGGAAAGAAATATAGTTTTGCGCACAGACGACCTGTCGTCAAGGCAAGCCTCATCCTCAGGAACATGAGTATCTGCGCGGAATTTTGGGGAAAGCTTATCGTTGATCTTCAAAAAAAATTAAACATCCTCAATCGACTGGAAGAGGCCAAAGAAGAGTTAAAGCTTTCACAGAAAAATACAAAAAGCAAAAAGGTAAAGGATAGACAAAAAAAAGAACTGAGAAATATTAACGCTCTCTCGAGATCCTTACAGAAGGAAACCGGTTTTGACTCCCAGGGCCTGAGAAAGCTCCTCCGTACGGTGTTTGCCGTTCAGAAGATCGGGAATCAAGCGAAGAATGAGCTGGTCGAAGCAAACCTTCGGCTCGTTGTCTCCATCGCAAAGAAATATGTCCATTGCGGGCTCCCTTTTCTCGATTTGATCCAAGAAGGAAACACCGGTTTGATGAGAGCCGTAGACAAGTTTGATTACAAGAAAGGCTATAAATTCTCAACTTATGCCACTTGGTGGATACGGCAGGCCATCACCAGAGCTGTCTCCGATCAGGCAAGAACGATTAGAATTCCTGTTCATATGATCGAAACCATAAATAAACTCCGCAAGGTCTCTCAGGCCTTTGTCCAAGAACGAGGGAGAGAACCAACCTGTGAAGAAATCGCTAAAAAGATGGGTTTAAGCATCAACAAGGTTAGAAAGATCATAAAAATCTCTCAACAACCCATCTCGCTCGAAACCCCTATAGGCGATGAGAAAAACAGCCATCTGAAAGATTTTATTGAAGACAAAAACATTCTGTCTCCTCCAGATAAAGCAATCAAGAACAACCTTAAGGAACAGATCGAAGAGGCTTTAAAAATTCTATCTGATAGAGAAGCTAGGGTCCTGAAGATGAGGTTTGGCATAGGAAGCGGGAACGAACAGACCTTGGAAGAAATCGGTCAGCAATTCAAGGTGACACGGGAAAGGATCAGGCAGATCGAAGCCAAAGCCATGAGGAAATTGAAGAGCCCAAGTCACGGGCAGAAATTAAGGTCCTTCACAAATAAGTATTGATCGTTTCTATATAAATAAAGAAAAAGGAATGGTCAAATACCTTTCTGGTTGTTATCGGGAATAAAAGCTAAGCACCTCTTGTGCTTCGTGTCTCAAGAAGTGCTCGTATCGAAGACAAGAGAAAATAAATATTATTGAGTGGGGATACAAAATGAATAAAAAATATCATGCGGTTTTCTCCACTATTCTAGGGATTCTTCTCTTGATTTGCACGGGCCTCGTTTCCTGTAAAAAATCAGAGGAAACATCTCCAGGAGTAGAGGGCGGCATGCAGCAATTGTGGAATGAAACAAAGGATGCACGCGATAAGCGCATGGCCTGGTGGCGGGAAGCTCGGTTCGGACTGTTCATCCATTGGGGACTGTATGCGATCCCGGCTGGGGAATGGGACGGAGAGACAAGGCATGCCGAGTGGATTTTGACCACAGCTCAGATTCCTGTAAAGGAGTATGAAAAATTTGCCTCCCAATTCAATCCGGTGAAATTCGATGCAGAAGAATGGGTCAAGGCCGCCAAGGATGCCGGCATGAAATACATCGTGATCACCAGCAAGCATCACGACGGCTTCTGTCTCTTCGACTCCAACCTGACAGATTATGATGTCGTGGATGCCACTCCCTTCAAAAGGGATATTCTAAAGGAACTCGCGGATGAATGTCACAGACAGGGCATTAAAATCTGCTGGTACCACTCAATCCTGGACTGGCACCATCCCGATTATCTGCCCAGGCGCAGTTGGGAGACTCGCTCGGCCGAGGGCGCCGACTTCGACAGGTATGTGAAACACATGAAAGAGCAGGTTAAAGAGCTCTTGACCAACTACGGAAAGATCGGTGTGATGTGGTTTGACGGAGAATGGGAATACACCTGGACGAGGGAAAGAGGGATTGACCTTTATAATCATATGCGATCCATCAAGCCTGACATCATCATCAACAACCGGGTGGGCAAAGGGCGTGCAGGGATGGCCGGGACCTATGATCCTGAGACAGCTTCCGGAGATTTCGGCACACCTGAACAAGAGATCCCTGCCACTGGGTTAGGATACGACTGGGAAACCTGCATGACTATGAATGACCACTGGGGTTTCAACAAAAATGATCACAACTGGAAATCCGCCAAGGATCTGATACAGAAGCTAGTGGACATCGCCAGCAAAGGAGGAAACTTCCTGCTGAACGTGGGCCCAACGGCTGAAGGCCTCTTTCCTCAACCAAGTGTGGAGCGGCTCAAAGTCATGGGCGAATGGATGAGGGCCAACGGTGAAAGCATCTATGGAACAACAGCCAGTTTTTTTGAAAAATTGGATTGGGGAAGGAGTACGACAAAGGACAACAAACTCTTTCTACATATCTTTTCCTGGCCGGAAGATGGCAAACTCACCGTTCCAGGTTTGGTCAGCAAGGCCCAGAAGGCCTACCTGCTCGCCGATCCACAAACGGAATTATACATAATTTATCAATCCGGAACAGCTATCATCTCCCTTCCCGAGAAGATGCCTGATCCTTACGCCTCTGTCATAGCGCTGGAATTTTCAGAAACGCCAGAAGTGGTCCGCTCCCCTCGCATCATCGCTGAAAGCGATATCTTCCACAAGAGCCTAGAGGTTTCTCTGTCAAGCAATCTTGAAGCGGTCGAGATTCGCTATTCACTCGATGGGAGCCATCCCACCCATGCATCTTCAGCCTACAAAAATGTTCTCCAGCTGGACGATACAACCACGGTTAAAGCTCAAGTATTCCGCGATGATCAGGCCATAAGCGGTGTTGTGGAAAAAACCTTCAAAAAAGTCCCGCCTCGACAAGCTCTAAAAAAGGTTGAAAGCCAACCTGGACTTCAATACTCCTCTTACAATGGCCAATGGGAAACTCTCCCTGATTTTGGGGTCCTCACCCCCGAGACACAGGGCATAGTGGAGGATTTCGATATTTCACCAAGAACACAGAAGGAAAATTTTGGTTTCCGCTTTACAGGATTCATCACGGTGCCTGAAGATGGTCTGTACAGGTTTTATGTCTCATCCGATGATGGAAGTCGGTTGTTCATCGGAAGCGCGCTCGTCGTCGACAATGATGGCCTCCATGGCCCCACCGAAGTCATGGGTCAGATTATTCTCGCGAAAGGCTCCCATCCCATCCGAGTCGACTTCTTTCAACGGAGCGGAGGCGTGGAATTTGAGGTTTCCTATTCGGGGCCCGGAATCGACAAACAGCCTGTCCCTCCGGAGATCCTTTCGCACAATGCTAGCTGGTCCGTAGGCAGCCGCAAACTATCAAAGTGACTTTTAATGATGATGTTCAAACTGTCTGCGGGAGGCTGCGGTACCATGTGAACTTCAAGACAAAAATGGCTAAAAGTCCAATCCCCAAGCAAGTGAGCGAGCAGCCATACCAACGCCCCACCAAGTACATAGGAAAGAGATAAAGGGCAGCGATCGCCACCATCCCCAGGATGACATTCAAGACTGTGATCCAGACATCTTCTGCTCTGGAAGCGAGTTCCTCTACTGATAAACGGGAAACATCCTTGACAGGCTTCCAGAAACCAAAGGGACGCACCGAGTTGTAAAACTCAACAAGCACTTTTTTCTCTACCGGACGAGTAAGGAGGGAGCTAAGAACGCTTAACAGGAATGAGGCTGCAACAATCAAGGGAAACACGACAAAGGCAGGCCATGTATCGAAGAATAGGGCAACAGTCGAAAGGATCATTCCTCCGAGTGTTCCCCATGCATATCCCCATCCATTCATCCGCCACCAGTACCAGCGCAGGACATTCGGGATGATAATCCCGGCGCCCAGGGTAACCATCATCCAGTTCCATATCTCAGCAATGGACTGGCTCTGAAATCCGATGACCAAACCAAGCACCACCAAAAGAACCGTTGCCAGATAGCTGAATCGGACCGCTTGCTTCTCGGTCGCTTTAGGACGAATGTAGGGCTGCCAAATATCACGGACGATGAAAGAAGCACCGCTGTTGACTGTGGAACTGAAGGTGGACATGAAAGCGGCCAATAATCCGGCAATGACGACTCCCCTTATTCCTAAAGGGAGGAAGTCACGCAGCACGAGGGGCATGACTCTTTCAGAATCCGAGACTCCAGCTACTCCTGTCAAAGCAAGGAGAGCGATTCCCGTCACCATGGCCCAGCGAACCAAAAGGAAAACGCTCCACGAGGCCCCGACTTTGGCGGCGTCCCGGTCACTGCGCGCGGCCAGGAAGCGTTGGAAATCATACATTTGCGCAGGTCCTCCGGCATTCATCAACAGCCCCTTTAACACCCAGATGATCACCATGGCACCAAAGAATTCGAACTGGGCATTTTCTGTGCCGGCAAATTCTGGAAGCCGCCATGGCACGCGCAAAGATGCAAAGCCCTCAGGAAGGCGGCTCAAGGCGGCCGGCGTCAGCTTGGACCATGCAATGGCGGCGATGATCAGGCTGCTTAGGGTAAGCACGACCGTCTGGATGACATCGGTGACCACGACGCTGAAAAGGCCTCCGAGCACGACATAAAGCGTTGTGATGCCGATGATCGCCACTGCCAGGAAAGCGGCTTTGTGATCGGTCAACAGAGCGTGAATCCAGGGAACATCCACCCGTGAAGCCAGAGACTCCAGGGGAATATAAACAGAAGCAAACTTCCCAATCCCCTGAAAGGCATAGCCGATGAAGCTGGCTAAGGTAAGAATGGCCATCAGAGCATACGCAGTGCGGGCCAATCGACCGGCTGTCCCATCGCCAAAGCGGGTCTTCATCCATTCGGCGGCTGTCATCACATTCGAACGGCGGACCCATTTTCCCATATAAGCTAGGAAGAAGGCTCCCATCAGGAATCCCCACATCCAGTGGTGCCACATGGATTTCATTCCCAGCACAAACAATATGGACACGATCCACATGGTCCCGGTTATGTCGAAGTTGGATACAGAGCCTGACATGGCCAAAAGCAGCCAATGCATTCTCTTTCCCCCTAAGAAGTAGGAATCGAGGCTCTGGGAGGCTCGTTTCTTGTACCAGAAACCCAGACCGATCACCACCACAAAATAGAGGACAATGATTCCTGTATCTATGGCTGTCATGTTCTATCTCGGTGGTTTACCCGGTTTTGTTGACAGCATCAAACATGGCCACAACATTCTCCGCGGGAACGTCAGCCAGGATGTTGTGCACCTGCTGGAACACAAATCCGCCTCCTGGCTTGAGCAGTCGGACCTGTTCTCTCACATGGGCGGCTACCTGCTCCGGGGAAGAATGGGGCAGAATATCTCTCGTATCACAACCTCCTCCCCAAAAGGTTATTCTTTCGCCGTATTCAGCCTTCAATTCGGCCGGTTCCATGCCTGCTGCATTGATTTGGACAGGATTAATCGCATCCAGTCCGGCTTCGATCATGTCGTCCAACAGCTCGCGCACGCCTCCGCAGCAGTGGAACATGACCTTGACATCGGTCAGTTCCTTGGCCCGCTGCCAAATCCTTTGGTGATACGGTTTAATCAGGCGGCGGTACATCTGCGGGGATATAAGCGGACCTGTCTGCCCCCCGAGGTCATCCCCGAAAAGGATGATGTCGATGTATGGGCCAACAGCTCCCAGCCACTTTTCCAGGCTTTCGAGGTGCAGATTGCAAAGCTTTTCAGAGAATCGGATGACTTGCTCGGGATAGAGCCCAAGATACGTCAAGTAATTGTCATTCCTGAACAGCATCTGTGGAATCTCAAACATATTCCCGCCGAAAAGGCCGATAATAGCCCGGTCTGTGGATTGCCGAAGAGCTTTAGCCCGAAGAGTCATCTCCGCCAGTCCCTCTTCATCCAGATCCAGATGCGCTCCTGGACTGGCCACACTGGTCCAAACCGTCTGGGATAGAACATCCTCCAGGTCAGAAAAATCATCGTCGGCAAATCCTCGCTCCTCCAAAGGAAAATAGGTCTGCTCAAAATACAGAAATCCCTCTCTCAGGACAGCAAGCTCCTTCCCCTTCTCGGTTAGCAGGTGCCAATCTTTCCCTCGCCGCTCAACCAGGACATAATGGGGAATCTTGCACGGCGTTCCATCCGGCAATACCCAATCCTTCCAGTCCTCCTCATCCAGGAGAAACCCGCGGCCCATCTCGACCGTATCCACGCCAAATCGTTCCAGCACATCCTCGTCCACGATGGCCAGTTGCTGGATCATGTCATACACCCGGACAGGCTTTGGGGGAAGCCCAAGACACTCGCGGAGCTTGGGATAGACCAAGGCTGAAATCCCTGATGATCGATGCCCAGAAAAATCGACCGGGACTCTGTCTGTCTCTTTATACACCAGGGCGGCTAAAACTCTCTCTCGTGAAGTCATTTCTTGACAGTATACCTCATCCGAAAATGCTAAGTAAATTTTCTTATTTATCACCTTCAAAATCACCCTAAAGGGCTATTTACTCTTTTCAGAGACTTCATGATAATGGACATGAGTATTCGTATTACAGTCTATGAAATTTGGAGACTCCTATGGAGATCCGGCGTAAGGATAAACGGTTTAAGGAAGAAAACGAAGTCATAATCCAGTATACGCTTGATAGAAGGAAGTTCAATTCTTACATAGAGGTCAATGCAGCAACATATGATCTCTCTATAAGTGGGGCAAGACTTCGCACAAAAAAATCTTTTCCTCTCGATGCAACCTTAAGGATCCAAATCAATCTGACAAGGTCAAGACAAGTTATCAAAGTTGACGGAAAAGTTAAATGGCTAAAGAAAATGACTGGAGAAGATTCATATGAAATAGGCGTGGAGTTCTTGCATGACATCTCAAAAACAGTTTTATCTCTACTTAGGCATCTGTATGGAGAAGACGTAAAGATTCCATCTGCTGTTTCATAAGCTCCAATTCCTCTATAAAAATACAAAATCCGTTTCCCAACATTAACTCATCCTGGATTCCTCAAGAGTCGAGGTGAATAACAGGATATTCAGTACGGCAAGCTTGACTTTTTATTTCAGGACTTTTTTCAGATCCCGTGTTTCGGTTCCCTTTCTTCTCAGGACATAAAGCTGATAGTTCTCTTCCTCGTCTCTTACACCGTAAAAAATAAAATTCTGTGTGATTCTCAGGCCTGAAACATCTGTCCGTCCCTTGACCAAAATCTTCCCCTCCTTATCCAAAAGCCAATAGTCCACATGTTCTGTTCCTGCTTCTGCTGATCCTGCAACCAGGACATTTCCATCCGGTGTCATGGAAAACGCATCCAGGTTTGGTCGTCGCTCATAGATGGACTTCTTATACTTCTCGACAACGATTCCGAACCGATTGTACCAGTCTGTATTGACGTTCTCCTTCCATCTTTCTCGCCATTCGTCTAGGTCTTTCTTGGTCACTTTTTTTGGTTCGGGAAGAGGGACCTCTATCTCTCTGATGAGTTTCCCTTCATAATCATAAACACTCCATTTCGTACTCAGCCCGTCAGAGAACAATACCGTATTGCTTTCGAATGGAGCCCAATCAAACTCTGGAGTGAAGGGAACCGGAGCATCCCCTCCATCATGTCTGTAAGAGATACGGGTGATAGGATCAGTCTTCTTAATTCTGGATATGATTTTACCCCCAGAATCCATACGGACAAGTTCGTGGGGAATGCGATAAAAGAAATAATCATCTCTAATCTCAGGGGTGAAAGAATAGGCCAATTCAAGAAGAAATCCCCCATCCTCTAGAGGATAGGCTTCGATGACACCGAATACCTCGGAGATGTCGATAGTGACGGTCTCATAAAGCTTTCCTGATAGCTCCATGATGGTGATCCAGCGGTGTCCCCCAAAAAATTCTGTGAAAAACAATTTGCCACTCGGCGTGAATCCAAACCAAGCTCCGCCTGCACGCTGGATCTCACCCGGTCCCTGGCCTTCGCCGCCGAACTTTCTCAAAAACTTTCCTTCCGGGGAATACACCTTTATAAAAGCATCCATCGCATCGTAGACATATATGTTTCCGTCAGGTCCCTCTGCAGCCTGACTCGGAAAAACCAGCTCCCCCTCCTCGCCGAGTTTGCCTATGATTATGGGTTCCTCACTAAGAGCAAGCATGAATCTTCCCAAAAGCAGAAGTCCGATAACAACAAAGTTCTTTGTTTTTCTCATTCCTGATTCTCTTCCTTCTATCAATATACTTTAAGTAGGACATGAATGTTAATCTTTTTGCTTCCAATATGACGTGTTTTGAAGCGTTTCCCCGTTCGAAGCACGATTGGGCTTTGCTGGATATTTCCTCAGATATGGGATAAAATTCCGTAGATTTCTGAATGAGGAGATCATATGAGACGAACCTTTATTAGGCTTGGACTCGCCATTCTGGCCCTTTGTCTCATCGGCTCCCTGGTCTTTGCCGATGCCCTTACAGACAGAGTGGATAAACTCTTTGCTCAATGGGATAAACCAGACTCGCCAGGATGTGCCCTCGGGATCATAAAAGATGGCCGGCTCATCTATAAACGCGGATACGGGATGGCCAACCTTGAATACAGTATTCCGATAACCTCAGAATCTGTTTTTCGCATCGGATCAACCTCTAAGCAGTTTACAGCGATGTGTATCGCCCTGCTCGAGGAAGAAAGGGCTTTGTCCCTGGATGACGACATCCGAAAATATATCCCTGAGATTCCTGAGTATGAATCCTCCATAACCATCCGCCATCTTCTCCATCACACGAGCGGCATCCGGGATTATTTGACACTGTCGAGTCTGGCAGGTGCCAGGGATGATGACTTTTTCGTGGATGAAGAGGTCGTTGAGCTCTTGGCCAGACAGAGGGAGCTGAATTTCAAACCTGGCGAAGAGCACCTCTACAGCAACTCTGGCTATTTCCTCCTCTCTGTTATTGTAAAAAGGGTGACAGGGAGATCCCTGCGTTTTTATGCCGAGAAAAATATTTTCGAGCCGTTGGGAATGAAACACTCACATTTCCATGATGACCATACGATGGTTGTGAAAAATCGAGCGTCAGGATATTCCCCGCAGAACGGAGGCGGATTTCGGATCAGCATGACCACTTTGGATATGATCGGGGATGGAGGGATATTCACCTGTGTGGACGACCTTTTGCTCTGGGATAAGAATTTCTACCACAACAAGTTGGGAAAAGGGTGTCGGGAATTGATAGACAGGATGCTCACAACCGGCTCTCTTAATAATGGCGAACGTCTGGATTATGCCTTAGGTCTTGTCATCGGCGATTATCGGGGATTAAGCATGGTCAGCCATGGAGGCGCTTTTGTCGGTTTCAGGGCGGAAATGATCCGTTTTCCTGAGCAAAGCTTCTCGGTGATCGTCCTGGCCAACCTAGCAACGATCAATCCCAGCAAACTCACAAGACAGCTGGTTGATATCTATCTGGCCGATGCGTTTAAGGAGAAACCAAAGGTTCCGACCGAGAAACCTAACTTTGTCAAACTTTCCAAGACTCAGCTCGAAGAAAAAGCCGGTGCTTATTACAACAAAAAAAGAGAGCAAATCTGGAAAATTTCACTTAAAGAGGGAATCCTGATTGTTGATGCTTCTGTCTATGACTTTCGCATCATGCCTACCAGTGCCACCCATTTTCTTGCCATCCAGTCTCCACAGGATTGGGAAATCGAGTTTGAAAAATTCGAAGACGACAAGCCCAAGCTGATGAGGGTGACAGGGGAGGAAGGGTCTTTGACTTTTGAGCCAATCCAACTGGAAAAACCTACTCTAGCGGAGCTCGCAGAATTTTTGGGGGAATACTTCAGCCCTGAGCTTCAGGTCACATACAAGATAGAATTGAAAGACAGGAAACTTTTTCTCCGCCACGAAAATCCCCATAAGGACTATCCCGAGAAGCTCTTCGAGGCAACATTTAAAGATAGATTTCAAGTTTCCTCTATAGGTTTGATTTTTTTTCGCAATAAAAGAGACGAAATTGTTTCTTTCACCATGAATGCCGGACGTGTCCGAAACATCCGTTTCTATAAAAAATGACATTGCAAGGATGGAGGGGAACCGGCGCCGTGACAAATTACACCTTCATAATTAGCTGTCACGGAAATGGAGATGCTTGCCTACTGATGAGGGCGATTGACCGAGCGATTTATGTTGTGGTATGTTTCACCTCACATGCAAACGAGAGAATGCAACACAAAATACAAAGGAGTGCGAAAATGTATAAGACTGCTATCTTTTTCACCTGCTTGGCTCTTCTTTTTGTCTCCTGTTCTAAGCAACCCGAGGAAAAAGCAACCGAAACAGCAATGATAAATCCGTTCATCGAAGAATGGGACACACCGTTTGGAGTCCCGCCGTTTGAACGCATCAAGGAAGAGCATTACATGCCGGCCTTCGAGGAAGGGATGAACCGGCACAAAATCGAAATAGAGGCCATTGTCAACAACAACGAGCCGCCCACATTCGAGAACTCTGTCGAAGCCCTGGACCGCAGCGGGGAACTCTTGACCACGGTTGAGAATGTCTTCAATAACCTGACTAGCGCCCATACCAACAAGAATCTGCAAAAAATCGAGGAAGAGGTCAAACCCCTTTTGGCCAAACACAACGATGACATCAACCTCAACAAAGATTTGTTCCAAAAGATTAAAGCCGTCTACGAACAGAAGGACACCCTGAATCTGACTCCAGAACAGGGGATGCTGCTGGAAAAGACCTACAAGGAATTTGTCAGAGGAGGAGCCAACCTTAGCGAGGAAAAGAAAGCCAGATTCCGAGAAATCAACGAAGAACTTTCCGTTCTTTCTGTGAAATTCGACAAAAACGTTCTGGCTGAGACCAATGCCTTTGAGTTGGTGATCGAGAAGGCAGAAGACTTGACCGGGCTCCCACAGTCGGTCATCACAGCCGCATCCGAAGCTGCAAAAGAACGTGAGCATGAGGGAAAATGGGTGATCACCCTTCACAAGCCCGGTTTTATTCCTTTTCTGCAGTATTCTGAGAAACGGGAACTCCGTGAAAAAGTATTCAAGGCCTTCGCCAATCTAGGTAATAACAATAATGAATTCGATAACAAAATTATCGCCTCCAAGATGGCCGCGCTGCGTGTGGAAAGATCCCAGCTCTTGGGATACAAAACCCACGCTGATTTCACTCTGGAAGAGAACATGGCCAAGAGTGCCGAGAAAGTCTACACTTTCCTCGAACAGATATGGAAACCCGCTTTGGCCAAGGCCAATGAGGAAGTCAAAGAAATGCAGGCGATGATCGAAAAGGAGGGCAAAGATTTCAAGCTGCAGCCCTGGGATTGGTGGTATTATGCAGAGAAAGTCAAGAAGGCCAAATACGACCTCGACGACAACACCTTAAGGCCTTACTTCAAGCTGGAAAATGTCCGGCAGGGTGCCTTTGATGTGGCCAACAAACTCTGGGGACTCACCTTTCATGAGCTCGAGAATATGCCCAAGTATCACGAAGATGTTAGGGTATTGGAGGTTAAGGATGCTGACGGGTCCCATATCGGAATCCTGTATGTGGACTACTTTCCACGAGCCAGTAAACAGGGTGGCGCTTGGATGAACGCTTACCGCAAACAATTCCGCAGGGATGGAAAAGACATCCGTCCCGTGATTTCCAACGTGGGAAATTTCACAAAGCCCACTGCCGACACCCCGTCGCTCATCAGCTTTGATCATGCCTTGACGCTCTTCCATGAGTTTGGACATGCCCTGCATGGGCTGCTTTCAGACTGCACTTACGAGAAGCTATCAGGGACAGCTGTGCCTCGGGACTTCGTGGAACTTCCCTCTCAAATCATGGAAAACTGGGCTTCTGCGCCGGATGTCATCAAGTCCTATGCACGGCACTACGAAACCGGAGAACCCATTCCTGATGAATTGTTAGAGAAAATCAAAAAGTCCAGTCATTTCAACCAAGGATTTGCGACGGTTGAGTACCTGGCTTCCTCCTTCCTGGATATGGACTGGCACACCCTGACCGAAGCCAAAGAGCTGGACTGTGCAGAGTTCGAAAGAGCGGCGATGGAGAAAATCGGACTGATTCCGGAAATTATCCCCAGATGGAGAAGCACCTATTTCGGTCACATCTTTGCCGGTGGGTATTCATCGGGTTATTACAGCTACATCTGGGCAGAGGTTCTGGATTCCGATGCTTTCGAAGCCTTCAAGGAGACCAACCTTTTTGACCAGAAGACCGCTCGATCTTTCAGAGAGAATATACTGGAGCGCGGCGGAACAGAGGATCCCATGATCCTTTACCTTCGTTTCCGCGGAGCCGAACCCAAGATTGAGCCCCTTCTGAAGAAAAGGGGACTGCTATAAGAAGGATTACTCAGACAGGGCTTTTTTCAGCTCCTCTTTCAGAGGAGGAATAACCTGGAACAGGTCTCCAACGATCCCGAAATCTGCTACCTTAAAGATGGGAGCTTCAGGATCTTTATTCACGGCTATAATATATTTGGAAGAGGACATCCCGGCCAAATGCTGGATGGCACCTGAGATTCCAAAAGCCATGTAAAGGTTCGGGGATACCGTCTTTCCTGTCTGACCCACTTGGTGTTGATGATCGATCCATTCGGCATCTACCGCAGATCGGGATGCTCCGAGTGCTGAGTGAGGAAGGATGGAGGTCAATTCTCGGAGAAGCTCAAAATTTTCCGAACCCTTCATGCCTCTGCCCCCTGAGACTATGATGTCTGCCTCAGTCACATCCAGCTCGGCTCCTTCGGCTTTCACAACGTCAACCACCCTGTCCTTGACTTGAGACTCAGGAATCACAACCGCCTTTTTTATTGTCTCCCCTTGGCTATCGGACGGATCAACCAGAGGAAAAACATTAGGCCTCAGGGTCGCCATCTGGGGTGTGGACTTGAAAGTGAAACGTGCAAAAGCTTTACCTGCATAGAGGGGGCGGACCACTACCAGTTTCCCATCCTTAACAGAGGCTTGAGTGCAGTCTGAAGCAAGGCTCACTCCAAGCTTTGCCGCCAGTCTCGGCGCCAAATCCCTTCCCATAGATGTGGCTGCAAACAGGATGGCCTCAGGCTTTACCTCCTCTGCAAGCGAGAGCAGAGCCTTTGTGTACGCAGATGGAGAATAACGGCTGAGAAGAGAATTCTCAAGGATATGGACTTTGGAAGCTCCGTAGCGGAAAGCTTCCGAAGCAAGGCTATCCACGCCGTGGCCGACAAGAGCAGCCTCAGTCTTCATACCCAATTCCTCGCCTCTCCTCTTAGCTTCGGATAAAACCTCCAGAGAAGACTTCTTTACCTTACTGTCCCGAATTTCCAAATACACGAGAATCATTTTGCCCTCCTCTTAGATAACCTTAGCGTCCTGGCGCAAAAACTCTACGAGTTTCCTAGCCGCCGTATCTGGTTCATCCTCGATGATTTGTCCGCCTTGTCTGGACGGTGGGCTTTCCATCTTTACCAGCTCTAGTCCGGGATCGAGTTCTTCAGGTTGAAGCTCCAGCTCTTGTAGAGTAACCACAGGAATCTCCTTTCTCTTTGCAGCCATGATTCCCTTCAAGGTCTCATACCGAGGTTCATTCAATCCTTTCTGGGCGCTTATCACAGCTGGGAGTGGAAAGGAAACTTTCTCCAATGCCCCCTCGATTTCCCTGTGAGCCGTTCCCGAATTTCCCTCGATTTCAAGTTTTGTAACCACATTCACCTGCGGTAAATCCAGCAGGGCCGCCACCATGGATGGAACCTGAGAATTGTCCGCGCCTACAGATTGTTTGCCAAACAGGAGTAACTCGAATCCTGTGTGCTTCTTCTTCAGAACTTGTGCGATGATCTTAGCTGTCCTCAGGGCATCATAGGTTTCGCCTGTGTCATCCTTGATCAAAACCGCCTCGTCGGCACCCATGGCTAAACACTTCTTCAACACGGTCTTCGTCTCTTCGGAACCAACTGAGAACACTGTCACTTGCCCTCCTTTTGCCTCTTTGATCCGAAGGGCTTCCTCAACAGCATATTCATCATAAGGGCTTACAACAAAGTTCAGCCCTTCCTCGACCACACTGTTTGTCTCATGGTTTATCTTTATCTTCGATTCTGTATCTGGAACCCTTTTGACAAACACGAATATATTCAATGAATCCTCCTTCAGATGGGGTCAGCCTTTGACTTTGGACATTATCCACAAGGCCGCCAAGATAAGACTTTTAAAAAGAAAAAAATGTCCAAAGTCAAGGGCTGACCCCTAAACATTACTATCAAACCGCTTGAATATCAAAGACCCGTTAGTCCCGCCAAAACCAAAGGAATTGCTCAAAGCATACCTGACCTCGGCAGGCCGAGATTTGTTCGGCACGTAATCCAGGTCGCACTCGGGGTCAGGATGTTCGTAATTGATCGTTGGCGGCATGATTTGGTCTGTCAGGCAGAGAATTGAGATGGCTGTTTCTAAAGCCCCGGCTGCCCCCAGGAGATGCCCAGTCATGGATTTGGTGGAATTCACCCCGATTTTATATGCATGTTCACCAAATAACTTTTTTATGGCCAGAGTTTCTATCTTGTCATTGTAAGGAGTGGATGTGCCATGTGCGTTTATGTAATCGATCTCTTCAGGAAGGATGCCGCAATCATCGAGCGCTCTCTTCATCGATTGATAAGCTCCTTCTCCATCTAAACAAGGAGCCGAGACATGATAGGCATCAGCGCTCATCCCATATCCGACGATCTCGGCATAAATGCGGGCTCCTCGCTTCAATGCAATATCCAACTCTTCGAGGATTAAAATGCCTGCCCCCTCTCCTATCACAAATCCATCCCTTTGAGCATCGAACGGCCGGGAAGCCTTGTGAGGCTCGTCATTTCTCACCGAAAGCGCCCTCATGGAGCAAAATCCAGCAAGCCCCAGCGGGGTTATCGGCGCCTCTGCCCCTCCGGCAATCATGATATCAGCGTCTCCTCTCGCAATGATCCGAAAGGAATCGCCCACAGCATGGGTGCTTGTCGTACAGGCCGTGGCCGTGGCTGAATTCGGTCCCCTTGCTCTATACTTAATGGAAATCTGACCCGCGGCTTCATTGATTATAGAAGAGATCAAGAAGAAAGGCGAAACCCGGCCTGGCCCTTTTTCAAGCAAAATCGTATGCTGATTTTCTATCGCTCCTATGCCTCCGATACCTGAGCCGACATAGACGCCAGTCCTGTCTCCACCTAAAATCTGGCCTTGGATGCCTGAATCCTCAACAGCTAAATGGGCCGCTGCAATCGCATACTGGATGAAAGGATCCATCTTGCGGATCTCTTTTCTATCGATAAAGTCAAGGGGATCAAACCCTTTAACTTCTCCTGCAATCCGACTGGAATATTCAGAGACATCGAACTTTGTGATCGGACCGATCCCGTTTTCGCCGTCCAAGATCGCCTTCCAGTTCCTCTCTACTCCAACGCCAAGAGGAGAGACCAACCCCACTCCTGTGATGACAACGCGTCTTAAAGAGATTTGTCTGCTGGAACAACTGGGATTTGTCATCGAACGGCTTTTGGTCTTACTTTTTTGACAGATGCTCTAAAACATAATCCATCGCTTTCCCGACAGTGGTCATCTTCTCTGCATCTTCGTCAGGAATATCCATATCGAATTCATCCTCTAAGGCCATGACCAATTCTACCGTGTCCAGAGAATCGGCTCCCAAGTCATCAATAAACGAAGCGTCCTCTGTGACTTGGTCTTCGCTGATGCTGAGCTTGTCTGAAACAATGGCCTTAATTTTTTTCAACAACTCTTCTCTTTCCATCTTATCCTCCTCAATTTTTTTTAGTTTTCAAGCAAAACGCGGCTACATAAACATCCCGCCGTTTATGTTAATTACCTGACCGGTTATGTAAGCGGCCTCATCGGAGAGAAGGAACCTCACAACCTGTGCGACCTCTTTGGGCATTCCAAACCTCCGCATAGGGATGATATCGAGGAACTGATTCTTCGCCGCTTCAGGAAGATTGTCCGTCATCGAAGTCTCAATATAGCCTGGAGCAACAGCATTGACCGTAATCCCGCGTGAAGCCACCTCTCTGGCTAAAGACTTAGTAAACCCGACAACTCCTGCTTTCGAGGCCGAATAATTTGACTGGCCTGGATTGCCCATCAACCCAACTACAGAAGAGATGTTAACGATGCGGCCATAACGATTGCCGATCATATGCCTGATCAAAGCCTTGGAAAAGTTGAAAACGCCCTTGAGATTGACAGCCATGACCAGATCCCAGTCATCTTCTTTCATCCGCATCAACAGATTGTCTCTCGTGATTCCAGCATTGTTGACCAGGTGATGAACAGCTCCATGGTTTTGTATCATGGTTTGTACGGCTTCCGCCACCTTTTCCATGTGAGAGACATCGACCTCGTAGGCAAATGCCTTCCCTTTGTCATCTTTAATCTTTTGGGCAACCTCATCCAATTTTTGCTTTTGGATATCAACCAGGACAACCTCAGCCCCATGTTGGGCAAGATCCAGAGCGATGGCCTCGCCAATCCCCTGAGAGGCTCCTGTAATTATCGATGCCTTCCCAGAAAAATCCATCAACTCCTCTATGTCACGATCCCTTGAGAGAACACAGCGATCTCCGCCTGAATTCTCTCCAGAACACGGCCAGCCACAAAATCCTTGGCTAACCGAATAGCGTTCTTTACTGCTGTCGGATTCGACCGTCCATGCCCGACAACACAAACTCCGTTCAATCCCAACAATGGTGCTCCTCCATACTCGGCATAGTGGATTCTCTTGTACAACCTCTTTAAATTTCTCTTCATCAAGATAAACCCAATCTTTGAGAAAAAATTCCTCATAATCTCTGTACGGGCCATGCTTAAGACAGTCTCTACCACCCCCTCGCTGACTTTCAGGGCAACATTCCCTGTGAACCCATCGCTGACAATCACGTCCGCATTGCCTGAGTAGAGATCTTTCCCCTCGACGTTCCCGATGAAGTTTAAAGGAGACGCCTGCAGCCTCTCAAAAACCTCCCTGATGAGATCATTGCCTTTCGTCTCTTCCTCTCCGATACTCATAAGGGCAATACGAGGATTGGCCACACCACAAACATTCTTCATGAATATATGGCCCATGATCGCAAACTGATGGAGGTCATAGGGACGGCAGTTGACATTAGCTCCAACATCCACGAGTAACGTCAGTCCCTTGAGGGTGGGAACAAGAAGAGAAAGGGCAGGCTTCTCTACTCCCTTCAGAGCACCCAAAACCTTTTTTGATAGGTAAACAACAGCCGCTGTATTTCCCGTGCTCACAAAGGCATCAGCGTCTCCATCTTTTATGAGCTGGGTTCCCACACGTATGGAAGAACGCTTTTTTCGTCTGAAAGACAGCAACCCTTCACCCATTCCAATGGCTTCGGAAGCATTGATGAGGCTTAATTTTGTATTGGAGGGGATGGACTTCTTTAACTCTTTTTTTATCAGGTCTTCAGCCCCGACAAGAAGGATGTCTACCTGGTATTCCTGTGCGGCTTTAAGGGCTCCTTCAACCATGACCTTGGGGCCAAAGTCTCCTCCCATAGCATCAACAGCAATCCGCATTGCCTCCTCTTCGCTATTCCTCAGCTCCTTCGATCACCTGTCGTCCTTTGTAATACCCGCATTCCGGACAAGCCCGATGAGGCATCTTAGGACTTCCACAGTTAGAACAGAGAGAAAGGGAAGGAACTTCAAGCGCATCATGTGCTCTTCGTTTTCCTTTTCTCGAATGTGAATGTCGTCTTTTTGGATTCGGCATTTACCTTTTATCTTTCAAAAAAATCTTTAATTTTTCGAGCCGAGCGTCAGATTCCTCCATTACACAGGAACACTCACCGCTGTTGATATCCCTTCCACAAACATGACAAATCCCTTGACAGTTTTCAGAACACAGCGGCTTAACAGGAAAGGTCAGGTTGAACTGTTCTAAAACCACTTCCTTCAGATCAACTCTCCGGCTGTAGTAAAAAGATGTGTTCAAATCGCCGCTATCCAGTTCATCCTTAGCCTCTTCCAGCTCTTCGGGGAGGTAGACGAGGTCAAAATGAGAGTCCACAGGAAATTCATATGGAACGAGACATCGGCTGCACACAAAGCTAAGAAGGGTCTTGATTCTGCCTTTTATGAAAACTTCCTCCCCTCCTTTCTTGATGGTTATCTCCGCATGGACAGGTTGGAGGAAAACCGCGCTCTCCTCGATGATATCCACAATGGAAAACTCAAAATCCCTGCTTATTTTGAGCCCTTCTCTGGGTAATCTATCAATATCTAGAATCATTTTTTCTCTCTTAAAAAAAGTTATCCTATTATACCATCTTGCCTCACTTTGTCAACAAATGGACTCGGGATGGTGTGTACAGAACTCGCTGCTTTTCCCCAGCGAGGAAAATCAGGAAGAGAAACCATGCCCGCTCGGTCTTCAAGGGGTTTCTGAACATCCCACCCCTCATCCAACAGACAAAGAAAAGAAATGATTGATCCTTTGCTGTGGCTTGATATTCTCTCCATTAGGTGTATAATGAAAGAAAAAGAATGGCTGGATTCAACACCACGGTCACACGAAGCGGAGTGGATTTTCACGTCCAAACTCAGGATAAAGGAAGAACGGCCAATTATGTGGAGTCGACCGTCTACAAATCCGGCCGCGTCCTGTCCTCACGGAAAACCTTCTATACGTCCATTCTTAACAGTCCTGACCTCAGGGAAAAAATCACGAAGATCATCGAAGAACAGCACAACGCCACCCTCCGGGAAATCGAAGAAGGAAAATTTGATCATCTATGAATTTCCCTATCCTTTTCAAACCCTCTGCTACACAATAAGTGCTCGGAATACTATAAAATTGAATTATTTTTCATTCGACCTATGGATAAAAAGAAACTGTTCCTAGTCGACGGTTATTCCCTCCTTTACCGCGCCTACTACGCTATCCGACGCCTTTCCACATCCCGAGGATTCCCGACCAACGCTATATACGGTTTCCTCAGCATGTTGAGAAAGCTTCAGGACAAGGAAGGTCTCGACTACTTGGGAGTCGTCTTCGATGTAAAGGGCCCCACTATACGGCATGAAGCCTACAAGGACTATAAGGCTCACCGCAAGCCTATGCCAGAGGACATGTCCGTTCAGATTCCTGTGCTGAAAAAGATCCTCAAGGCCATGCATATTCCCTTCTTTGAATACGAAAAATACGAGGCAGATGATGTTCTTGGCAGTTTGGCTAAGAAAGCCTCCTCGAAAAAGATCCATTCCGTGATCGTCTCTACCGATAAGGATCTCTTTCAAATCGTGGATGAGTCAACCACCATGTACAACCCCGTCAAGGAGATCTATCTAGATGAAAAGAGAGTGAAGGAGGAGTTTGGTGTTCCTCCAGGAGAGGTTGTCGCTGTCCTAGCTCTCTGGGGTGATCCCTCGGATAACGTTCCCGGCGTTCCTGGAGTCGGCGAAAAGACATCCAAAGACCTGATCCGTCAATTCCACTCGATCGAGAACATGCTTAAGAATTTAGATCAGATTTCAAAAACGCCGCTTCAAGAAAAAATTAAGGCCAACATAGACCAGCTTGAGTTGAGCCGGCAATTGGTCACTATAGAAAAAGACTTGGAAATCGATTTTAACATGGACGATTTTTCTGTCTCAGAACCAGACTACGAAAAACTCGTCCCTCTACTCCAAGAATTGGAATTTTCTTCCCTGCTATCCGAGTATTTGAAAAAGCAGGAGCATCCCTTAAAAAAATACAACATCATTTATGAAGAGGAGCAACTCCGAGATCTTGTCTCCCTGATAAAAAAGGAAAAACATGTCTCACTCGATACCGAAACAGATAGCCCCTTTCCTACACGAGCTCGTCTAGTTGGTATGTCCTTTTCTACAAAGCCGGATCAGGCCTTCTACCTTCCTCTCTGTCATGATTACACAGGCGCTCCCCATCAGATCTCCAAAGAGAAAGCCTTTCAAATCCTTGATCCTGTGCTGACCGATCCTAAGATTAGAAAAATCGGCCAGAACATCAAGTATGACTACATCGTTCTTCAAAAGGAAGGCTTGACTCTTGAGGGAATCGATCTGGACACCATGGTTCTTTCTTACCTTCTCGAGCCCAATTGGGGAAAACACAACCTGACCAAACTGGCTCTGAATTATCTCCAGGTCAAAACCATTCCTTATGAGGAGGTGGTGGGAAAAGGGAAGAACGAGTTGACCATGAATGCCGTGGATATCGACAGAGTGGCTCCCTACGCCTGTCAAGACGCTGATCTCGCACTCAAGCTCGCTGAAAAGCTTTGGCCTAAAGTCAAGGAAAAAAAGTTGGATCTCCTCTACCGCAAGATAGAACATCCTCTCATTAACGTTTTGGCTGACATGGAGACATGGGGAGTAAAGATCGATCCTGAGAGATTGAAGGATTTGAGTGAAGAGTTACAGGAGTCGCTCGACCGTTATGAGGGAAAAATATTTGATATCAGCGGTGAACAATTCAACATCCATTCCCCTTCTCAGCTGGCTTACATCCTGTTCGAGAAGCTCGGGCTTCCTGCCTCCCGAAGGACAAAAAAAACCAAAGGTTACTCCACGAGCGTCATGGCTCTCCAGGATCTGGCTGCCAACCATCCTGTTGCTCGGTATGCACTGGACTATAGGCAATTGGCCAAACTCAAGTCCACTTATGCTGATGCCCTTCCTCTCCTCATCCATCCAAAGACTGGAAGAATCCACACCTCTTACAACCAAACAGTAGCTGCAACGGGTAGGCTTTCCTCAAGCGATCCCAACCTTCAAAACATCCCTGCAAGAGGGGAGTGGGGGCAGCGTTTCCGAAAGGCCTTTATTCCAGAGAACGAACACCTTTTTCTCACTGCTGACTATTCTCAGATAGAGCTGCGTGTTTTGGCCCATCTATCCGATGACCCCGGACTGATTGAAACCTTTCTCGAAGACCAAGACATCCACCAAGAAACCGCGCACAAGGTTTTCGGGGATTCGACTGCCCTCTTCCCAGAAGAGCAGCGAAGAAGGGCAAAGATCATCAATTTCAGCATCGTTTACGGGGCGACCGCTTTTTCCCTGGCCAGGGAACTTGGGTCTTCCAACTCAGAGGCCCAGCAATTCATCGATCTTTACTACGAAAGATACCCGAAAGTGAAAGAGTTTTTAGAAAAGAGCGTCATGGATGCCTGTGAAAAAGGATTTGCCGAAACCCTGTTCGGAAGAAAAAGACCGGTTCCAGAGCTCAGGCACAAAGACAGAACGGTCCAGCAGTTCGGGCGGCGCATAGCCCTCAACACACCCATACAGGGCACAGCCGCTGATCTGATGAAGAAGGCTATGATAGACATCTGGAAGGAAATCAAAACACGAGGCTTCAAAACCAAGATGATCCTCCAAGTCCATGACGAATTGGTTTTTGAAGTCCCTAAACAAGAAGTAAAAAAAATGGAAGCTCTGGTCAATAAAAGAATGGAGGGGGTATTTCCGTTGAAGGTCCCGCTAAAGATTCATCTTGGATTAGGAATCAATTGGGCTGATGCAAAATAACAGGCCTCTACTGGAATTCGTGAGGCAGCTAGGTCTGTTTCATCCGTCCTGTAGGCTACCTTTTCGATGATTATTAGTGTTTGACAACTAGGAGCAAGTCGATTAATGTGAAGAAGGACGCGGACAAAAAGCATTCTATGAAACAGTATCACGCAGGTGGGACACAAGAGAGACGGATCGACACCCCAGGGACAGAGTTAGAAATCTCCACATTTTAAGCCCACGGGGATGAACAGAGAAGAAACGCTCAAAAGCATCTTCACCGCACTCAAGGTATCCCTCAAAAACGCCTCTTTCTACCATAAAGATCACCCGGCCTTTACAAAGTCTGTAGAGGATCTTAAGGGGAAAATCGACGGCTTCTTGAGCGGTGAGGAATCGGTAAAAATCGGATTCACACCACATTCCCTATTCTTCGATAACAGACATTGGGAAGAGGATAGGACATTTACAGAATTGGCAAGAGCCTTCCACTTTCGCAAGGTCAAGAACCTGGAAATTAGGAGGGGTTTGGCTCTCCAAGAGCTAACGACTTTTGTCGCCAAGGTTCATCTTCCCCCTAAAGACATCTTCAAAGAAGGAGGACTTGAGGATATTCTAAAAAGGGAGAATATCACGCATCTCTCAATAGAAGAGCTGGACTATTCTCAACTTCTCGCGGGTGAGGGAGAAGAGGTCAAAGATGTCTGGACCTATCTTCTCGATGAAGCCGTGATCAAGCAGGATCATCAGCAACTGGATCAAGTGGCTGAGAGTTTTGAAAAAATTGCAGGACAATTGAATCCCGAGGATTTCACCGAAGGCGAAGAGCTCCACCTAAACATCAATAAACTCATGAACTACATGAAGAAGACACAAGAGGAGCGGTTTCATGCCTGTGCAAAAATCCTGGTAAAGGCTTTCACGAAAAACAAAAAAATGGCCCAGGAGTCCAAGCTCGATAAACTCCGGATCGTCTTTGCTGATATCGGAGAGGAGGATTTTGCCTCGGCTCTATGGGAGGAAATAACCTTGGATTCTGATTTCGATGCTTTAAGCTTCAGTATCTTCTCCAAGCTGACCGAAAAGGACAAGCAGGATAGAATCGCATCCAAACTGAATCAGAAAGCCAGAAAAGATGAAAAACTCATGACATCGGCTGAATTGAGAAAAAAGATAAAAGAACTTTTATCCGGAACCTCAAGCCCATTTGTCTCAGAGATATACCGGGAGACTCTTTCGTCTCTCCTCCAAGACATTAGCTTCCAAAAAGAACGGTTGCTGAGCAGGGACCTTCTCTCAAAGAATTTTCGGTTTATGCTCCTCAATCTCTTCGAGGAAGAAGCCAACAAAGAGAACAAGAGGGCTCTTTTGACCAATATTCTCGAAGAATGGGAAGAGATAAAAAAGAGCGAAGATTTCGAGTTCCTGAAGCATCTCTCTGTGGCTCTAAAGGATAAAGATAAAGACTTTACTTCCGACGCACTTGTCGTGAAGACCAAAAAGCTGATCGCAGACCATGTGGAAAAATCTATGCTCAGCGGAAAGACTTCCCTCTACATGGACTATTTTTTGTACACTCTTGAGAATAGCTCACTGGGGATAAATTCCTATCTTCAGGCAATCTTTACAGACCACAAGATCACGCCCTCTATTCTGCAGTCTTTTTTCAAATTCTTTTCTGACAGCAAGTTGTATTTCTTGAGGGATTTGGAGCAAAAGGCCTCAGACAGCAAATTCCTCGACAGAATGACCGAGAACCTCAAGGTGATCGACTCTCCTCAATCTTTAGACATCCTGAAAACAATCTATGGTTTGGGGAACAATTATGTAAAAACAAAGGTTTTAAGAGCCATGCAGCAGCTCTCCTCTTACGATGAGGATTTCCTGATGGAGAGTCTACAAAAGGGGATCTATCCTTTGAAGAAAGAAGCTTTGTTGAATCTTGTGAGACATGAGGCGACAAGGGATAAAGCCTTTGAGCTTCTGTTTTCGATTCCCTCTCCTTTCGGCATCAAAAACAGAATTCTCCGCAAGCACATCCAACTTGTGGAGGAGACTGCTTTGGCAGAAGCAAGGGATCATCTCTTTGCCCTTGGCCAGAAAAAGGATATTTGGAATAGGAGGCTCCGCAAGGAAGCCAAAAAAGTTCTGGAGAAGATTGATGCTGGAAAAGATTAAAAATGCGCTCGTCAACCTGAGTTCAGCCATCCAAGCCGGAAAAATATACTCATCAGACCATCCCAGCTCAAAAGAATTCATCCTCCGGACATACAAAAGTCTCCACGAGTCCTTGACGCAGAAGAAAGAAATTATTATCGGTATTGTGAAAGATGAATTGGCCTGGGAAGGAGAGATCTTTTTCTCTCTCAGTGAGAAACTCAAGCCTCTGATCCGTTACCTTCAGGAAAAGGACATAGAGCGTATGATTTTTCTTCCAGATCTTCAGGAAGAGGAACTTAGTCGGTTTGTCTCCTTCTTAATCGATAAGGAAAAGAAAGGGACAGCCGATGCCCAGGAATATCTGAGTGCTCTAGGAGTGAGAAACATCCGTGTCGGAAAAATCAGAGCCTTTTCCACACAATCTGAGGTTGCCGAGACACCAAGAAAACCTAAAAAAAAGCAGGAAAAAACGATCCAAAGTGTTTCTCAGCTCATCGAAAAAGTGTTGAACGAGGAAGACCTAGGTTACGTGGAGCTGAAATTCAATGTGCTCACCTATATGGAAGACTACATGGGGAGGCGCCAGGAGCTTTTTGATTTGGTGTCCATCAAGCAGAAGGACCTGACCACCTTCCTTCATCTGCTGAATGTATCCATCCTCTCCATGTATGTGTCTTCCAAGCTCGGATATTCCCAAGACGATGTTCTTGATCTAGGAATCTCAGGACTTTTTCACGATATCGGCAAACTCGCCATTTCCAGAAGGATTCTTCAAAAGAACTCCAAGTTGGAAGAAAAGGAATTTTCAAAGATTAAACTCCACCCCGCTGCTGGAGCAGAAATCCTAGTGAACTATGCAGATACGATAGGTCTTCTGCCTGTCGTGGTCGCATACGAGCACCATCTCCGGTACGACCTAAAAGGCTATCCTTTCCTTGCTTATCCTTATGAGCCTCACTACGCTTCTCTGATCATCTCTCTCTGCGACGTCTATGACGCCCTTACCCTGCGCAGATCATACAAAAAAGACTTTCCACCGAAGAAGATCTATAACATCATGATGGATGGCAAGGGATCCATGTTCCATCCTCAGCTCATTCAGGATTTTTTCAGGGTGATGGGCGTATGGCCGTTAGGAACAATCGTATCCCTCAGCAACCGCAGTATTGCTGTGGTAAGAGCCATAAATGAACAGGACCTTTTTCGACCGACAGTCGAAGTCATTCGTCCAGAAAAGAAACGGGAAATTATCGATCTCGCGGACGAAAAGGTTAAGCTCTCTATCAAGACATCTCTGAATCCCTTCAAAGAGGGAAAGAAATATCTTGAATTTATAAGGGACAACACCTGATCCTGACAGACAAGGAGCTCCAACAAGCAACAGGTTCAGTTCTTTATAATCTCTCCGGGTATCTCCCGACCTATGAGCGGTTCATTGGATGTACAGAAGGGCTGCATTCCATAGACTGAAAGCACGGGAATATCCGTTTGATTCTGAGCATAAGAAATGAGTAATATGAAGCGAGAGAGAGAAAAATGAGAAAAATTATCGTTCCGGCCGTTATCGCCAAAAACCAAGAAGAACTGGATGCCATCTTTCAAAAGATTTCTGATACTGTGAAGTTGGTCCAGCTGGACATCATGGATGGAAACTTTGTCCCAAATCACTCCATGGATTTTGATTTTGAACTCGAAGGAAAATACGAATACGAAGCCCATTTGATGGTCGAGGATCCTGACTCGTGGATAGAGGCGCACGGAAAAAAGGTTGATGCCATCATCGCTCATTTTGAGGCCATCCCAGCCCCGGAAAAGACCATCGGGACTGTCAAGAGGAAGGGGAAAAAAGCCGCCCTTGCCTTGAATCCAGGGACAGAAATCGAACAGGTCATGGATTATCTGGATGATCTTGATCAGATCCTGATCATGACCGTTCATCCTGGATTCTATGGAAGCGTCTTCCTCCCAGAAGTCATGGGCAAGATTACCAAGTTGAGACGGTTGAAACCTGAGATGGATATAGAAGTGGATGGAGGAATCAAACCAGATACAATCGAGCTGGTCGATGAAGCGGGTGCAAACATGTTTGTCTCTGGGTCCTATTTGGTCAAGTCTGACAATATGAAGGAAAGAATCGACCTTCTCTATCGAATGGTTACTAAAGCCGATTGAATGCCTTAAGATCTCCTCAAGAATGCGGTCAATCCCTATGGTTGGATTATCTGAAGAAAGACAATGTCGCTATGAATACCAAAACGGCCTTTCCTCCACTTTTGACCCACTCGATACGCGCCTTCATATCACGACCACAAACCTGCTAAGTCGTTCGATGATCTGGCAGGATAGAGGATTTTATATTGGAAAGAAGGCACTGGCTTAAAACCTTGGTCCAGGCATGAGGCGTTCCTATCTTCCCAGGTTGTGAAGGAAATGAAGCACCGTTTTGTTGAATTTTTCAGGCTCTTCCATGTTCATCATATGGCCGACGCCGGGAATCTCTGCCTTTTTTGCTCCTTTTATTTCTTTTAAAAGCATCTCGGCGGTCTTTCGATTCTCTGGATGATCTCTTTCTGCGGCGACAATAAGGGTAGGCGTGCTGATTTCAGACAGTCTCTCTACTGCTAAAGGTCGCACTGGCAATATCCATCCCGGATCCCACCTGAAGACCTGAAAAAAATGAGTTGCCATTTCCTTCATCCTGCTTCTCAGGGAGACCTTCTCCGTGGGAGGCAGGGTATATAACCAATAGGGCTCTTTAAAAAGGAGCCTTACCCCTTCCTCTGCTCCTCTCTCCTGAGCGGTGGTAAAAAGCTCCAAGCCCTTTTGAAGGAAAGCCTCGGAGTAGGAGAAGCCATGAACCGAAGGCCCAACAAGGATCAATCCTTCGACCCTATCGGGATATTCAAGAGCAAAGTCAATCGCTATCCCTCCTCCCATGGATTGCCCAATAATGTAAACCTTATTCAGCCTTACTAAATCTAAGAGAGCCTTCAGATCCTTAGAGGGATAAAATGGACCGCTGGGGATGTCCGAACGGCCAAAGCCTCGAGCATCATAGCGGATGACTCGAAAATGTGCAGCAAAAAACACAAATTGATCATCCCACATCCGGCAGTCCGCCAATCCGCCATGGACGAACACGAAGGGAGAGCCAGATCCTGCAGTCTCAAAGTAAATCTTGGCTCCGTCTATACATGCAGACCCGGTTTCTACAGGCACTCTCACGTCTCCTTTCCTCACGTTGTCCATCCATTCTACACCAGATACACCAGGCGATAAAACCTTTTCTTAATGAAGGAAAGCCTTTCCATCTCCGTGATGAGGGAAACATCTAACCCAGCTAAGTCGTTCAGCGGCGGTTCCTGTCCATCCGAAGCGCATGGTGGAGGGTGGAATGATCTTGATGCCCAGCGTGAGGGGTTGGCATTCGTCAAGAAAAAGTATAGACTGAGGCCATGTACGATTTTCCACCTTTCCGTCCTCCCAACGAGGCTCGAAGCGCTCTCCTCCGCATCACCAGAGGATGTCCATGGAACAGGTGCGCATTCTGTGCCATGTACAAATCCCTCTCTTTTGAGCAAAAATCCCTCGAAGAAATCAAGGATGATGTGCGTACAGCCCGTTTGATCTACGGGAAAGTGGAAACCATATTCCTCGGGGACAGCGATAACCTCATCCATAAAGATCTCCCGGAAATTGTTGTCTTTATCCGAAAAACATTTCCAGAGGCCAAAAGGATCACATCCTACACCCGGGCCAAGACCATACTTCGAGACACACTGGAATTCCTGGTCGCGACGCGCAATGCAGGCCTCAACCGTCTTCATATTGGGTTGGAATCGGGCGACCCCGTTGTTCTCGAGCGCCTCTGCAAAGGCGCCAGCCCTGGCCAAATGATCAGGGCCGGACAGAAAGCCAAACAGGCTGGCTTTGAGGTCTCTTTCTATGTCATCAACGGGGCCGGAGGCAAGGACAGATGGGATTCCCATGCCAAAGAAAGTGCGAGGGTTTTAAACCAAGCCCATCCTGACTTCATTCGGCTAAGGACGCTGACCATTCAGAAAGGAACGCCTCTGGATGAAAAACTGGCGAAAGGAGAGTTCCAACCCACGCCTCCGCTGGAACGGCTCAAGGAGGTGGAGCTCTTCATCCAAAGCCTTGATCTGAAGAACTGTTATTTGGCGAGCGACCACATCACAAATTATCTCTGGTCAGGTTCTTCCATCATCTACCAGGGCGTTTCCGGGCGGATTCCAGAAGACAAACAATCCATGCTCGAGACCGTGCAACAAGCCATCCAATACGTGGGATCCACTTCTCTGCCGATAAGGGATTCCAATCAACTGTACAGGGAAGGATTCATATCAGCTCTGTGAATTTCCAGAATGTCAAAGATTCTTCGTGTAGACGCGGAATCTTTTGTACAACTTTCCTCCCATCTTTTCCATCTCGGCGCGTACAAGCACATTGCTCTCCAACTCGTGATGTGTATCTATCACCTTTAAGCCCGATTCGTGCGCAGACATGAGCATCCCGACACCCATCAGAACATCCAGGCCCCGACCTCGATAAGGCTCTTTGATAGCACCCAGCAACAGATCCAGTTGTTTTGTCTTTTTTGCGGCCCAGAGAATCTTTAAAAATCCAAAGGGAAGCAATTTTCCTCTAGCCTTTTGGATGCCTTCTGTCATGTCCGGAATGCCCACAACGAAAGCCACGATCTCATCTTCTCGTCTGACGACCTTCACCAGCCGGGGGTCAAGCACGGGCAGATACCGTTTGGCTAAATCCATCATCTCTTGCTCATCCAGGGGTGTGTACCCATAAATGTTGCTTCCTATGTAACATTCATTCATCAGCTGCAGAACAGGGATGATCCACGGCTTGATCTCTTTTCTCTTTTTAAACTCGACGATCTCAAAATTCCCTTTTCTCCTTACCCGCTCGTAGATTTTCTTGTAGAATTCAGGAATTTCTTTTGGCACGTCCAATTGGTAAACAAAATAGTCCACATCTTTTGCATATCCCTGCCTCTCTACCATCTGAGGCATCCACTCAAAATTGTGGTACGTCGCTATGGTCGCGCGGTTCTCGAATCCCTCGATCAAGAAGCCCTCAGGATCCTGGTCTGTGAACCCATAGGGGCCGATA
>Ga0224495_10000311_pt1 | contig 39244 bp, 33 predicted proteins | sample SF_Jul11_sed_USG_FD_168128 | JGI IMG/M metagenome (GOLD analysis project Ga0224495, IMG submission 168128) | Sediment microbial communities from San Francisco Bay, California, United States - SF_Jul11_sed_USGS_4_1 | ecosystem: Environmental > Aquatic > Marine > Sediment | place: USA: California... | reverse complement strand
TATCGATAATACTTTCCATTGCCATTGTTCGAAATATTCTTCAGATTTTGGGGGGAGATCCGGTTGAAATTTCGGAAATTATACGCAAGGTTTCTGAAGGAAATTTAATACTTGAAGAGCGTATTGAAAGAAGAAAAAAAAGCGGTGTTCTGCTTGATATTTTTAATATGGTAACAAAGCTGACTGAAATTATCCATCAGGTAGTTTCTAATTCGAATGGAATTTTTGCAGCAGCAAATCAGGTAAATTCGACGGCGCAAAGTGTCAGCCAGGGTGCCAACGAAGAGGCTGCAAGTATTGAAGAGACCTCTGCATCACTTGAAGAGATGACTGCAAGTATTCAGCAGACCGCAGAGAGCGCAAAAGTAACAGAAGATATATCCACAAAAGCAGCTGTAGATGCAACTGAAGGTGAAAAAGCGGTAAACGAAACAATTGCGGCGATGAAAAATATTGCTGAGAAGATTGGTTTAATTGAAGATATTGCGTATAACACTAATTTACTTGCCTTGAATGCTGCTATTGAAGCAGCAAGAGCCGGCGAAATGGGCAAGGGATTTGCCGTCGTGGCTTCAGAGGTCCGAAAGCTTGCAGAAAATAGCCAGTGCGCAGCAAAAGAGATAGCAGAAGAGGCAAAGCGAAGTGTCGAAATTTCTGACAAAACAGGCAAATTGATTGGCCAGATGATTCCCAATATCAGAAAATCAGCTGATCTAATTACTGAAATTTCAACAGCCTCACAGGAACAAAACAGGGCAGTATCGCAAATTAATCAGACAATTAGCCAGAGTAACCAGGTTACGACTACACATGCGACTGCATCAGAAGAACTTGCAGCTACGGCAGAGGAGCTAAGTTCACAATCTGCATCACTTATTGATTTGATGAGCTTCTTTAAATTAAAAAAAACTGATTTAGATTATAAACACAATTAATTTAATAAAAAAAACAATACGATCACCTAATAGCTAAATTATTTTTTTATAAATAAATTGATAAATAAAAAAATAAAAAATTTTGCGGCAGCTGCTAAAAAATAAATAAAGTTATGCGAACTGGTATAATAAATATTATGTTTTAAAAATATTTAGTTATTGCTGACTAATAAAGTATTGGACAAGTTATTTCATTATTATTACTATCACTAATATAAATATGCTGAAAAAATTAATTTACACTTTCAGAAAAAAAACGGATAATTTTTTAGATTATATCAGCGACAAAATTCAATTTAAATACCGCACCCTGTTTATTTTTTGTCTTTTAGCGATTCCCTGTGCCGGTTTATTAATTGTATTCATACACGGCCCAGAAACAAAAAATGAAGCTTTTTCCAGTTTAGATGCAATTGCCAAATTAAAAGCTGGTCAAATAGAGAACTGGCTAGGCGAACGTAAAAGTGATGGTCATATTTTTTTTACCGGTCAAAAATTTATTCAAAGCGCAATTCGCTTACAAAAAGGAGATCATTCTCAGGAGGCCTATCTAAAAAAAGAGTTAGAACATATCAGAGAAACATATGATTATGATTCAGTGATTTTGTTGAATTCTAAAGGGGTGCCTGTTTTGTCATTGGGGGATCATTTTCAAATAGACAATATTACAAAAGAAATGCTACCTGATGCTTTTGAGACAGAGGCAATCGTGATCAATCAAATTCAATTTGATGAATCAAGTCATGAAAGTTTTCTGGATATAATTTTTCCGTTATTAACTTTAACTACCCGGAAGCCGGCAGGAGCTGTTGTTTTTCATATTCACCCTGACCATTTTTTATTTCCTTACATTCAAAACTGGCCTGTTTCCAGTAAAACAGGAGAAACACTTCTTGTTCGCCGTGAAGGAAATGATATAATATTTTTAAACAATTTGCGTTTTCAGGATATGCAATGGCCCAAAAAGAAAGTATCTCTTTTACGTACTGATTTACCAGCTGTAATTGCCGTACTTGATGGAAAGGCGGGGAGAACAGAGGGGGTAGATTATCGAAATCATCGGGTTCTTGCGGCATATCATCCTGTTCGAGGAACAGACTGGTTCGTTCTTGCTAAAATTGATCGCAAGGAGGCCTATGCTGCGCTGATGAATCTGGTTTTATGGGTTAGTATGGTTTCGATTATAGCGGTTGCCCTGATTGGCATAATTATATTTATATTATATAAACAGCAAAAGATTATTATTCATATGGAAGCAGAATCTCAGGCTTTGAAACTCAAGTCAGATCTTCTGGGGAGGGTTTCGGCTTTAACAAAATCTTCCCCTGATGCAATGATCATTTCAAATGACAAAGGGGTCATTATGGATTGGAATGCGGGTGCGGAAAAAATATTTGGCTATAATGCCGAGGAGGTAATTGGATCAAATATTCATATGTTAATGCCTGAAGAGTTTCATGAGCGCCACGAAAAAGGGTTTATGAATCTGCTTCAAGGAGGGAAGCCAAAAATAATTGGTTCCATCGTTGAATTTGCAGGTTTACGAAAAAATGGTGAAGAGTTTCCTCTGGAGCTTTCGCTTGCACAGTGGAAATCAGAAGGGAGCCATTTTTTCTCGGCAATAATTCGTGATATAAGTGTTCGAAAAATCTCTGAACAAAAAATTTACCGTCTTACACAACTTTATTCTGCTTTAAGTCAGTGTAACGAAGCAATTGTACGTTCAACATGCAAAAATGATCTTTATCAAAAAATTTGTCGAAATGTTGTAGATCTGGGCGGTATGAAAATGGCATGGATAGGTGAACTGGATCAGGCTTGTAATGAAATAATAAAGGTTGCTTCATACGGCGACGTCAGTGGTTATCTGGAAAGTTCTGATTTTGAACAGATGAGAAAAAATCTGTTTATCTCTTCATATAGTCCTGAAATCGATTTCAGCAAACCTTTTTTCTTTCAGGATATTCAAAATGAGGGTATGCCGTTGCATCAGTCTATGGCAAAAAAAGCAGGTTTTTTTTCATCAGCATCTTTTCCAGTTGTTTTAAATAATAATATAGTGGGAATGTTAAATGTTTATTCTGAATTAAAAAATGCTTTCGATACAGATATTACTCATCTTTTAAATGAGCTTGTAATGGATATTGGGTATGCAATAAGTAATTTTGAAAGTCAGGCTCAACGGGCGAAGACCATGGAGACTCTTGCAGAATCTGAACAGCGGTTTCGTAGAATCATTGAACAACCGCTTGTTGCCGTAGGTATACTGCAAAACGGGGAATTCGTGTATGTAAATCCTCTTTGTGTCGAGATACTTGGTTTTACTTTTCCAGAGGAGCTTATAGGGACATCATTTATATCTCTTGTTATCGAGATGGACCGGGAGAGGGTTCAAAAAGAAATTTTAAAGAATTTTTCTAGTGGTGCAGATTTCCGGGTTTTACGAAAAGACAAACAACCAATCAATGTTGGAGTTCACGGCAGCAGTACAAGTTATAATGGCAAAGAAGCAATAATTATTACTCTTAAAGATATTACAGAGAAAAAAAGAGCTGAAGAAAAAATTGAAAGTTATATAAATCAACTACAGAATGCTTTTATTCATACTGTTGAGGTGGTTAATACCATGAGTGAAATGCGTGACCCATACACTGCGGGTCATGAGCGTCGTGTTGCAGATCTGGCAGTTGCCATTGGAAAAGAGATGGGTTTTGATGAACGTAAATTGGAAGGGTTAAAAATTTCCGGCTGGCTTCATGATCTTGGAAAAATCACAATTCCGGCAGAGATGCTTGCAAAACCGAGAAAACTAACTGAGGCAGAATACAGTCTGGTAAAAGAGCATCCTCAAACTGGTTTTGATATTTTAAAACAGGTTGAATTTCCCTGGCCGGTTGCTTCCGTTGTATTGCAGCATCATGAGAGAATTGATGGAAGTGGTTATCCATTTGGCCTTAAAGGTGATGAGATTTTAATGGAAGCAAAAATCATGGCGGTTGCGGATGTCGTCGAGGCGATGGCCTCTCATCGTCCTTACAGGCCTGGTTTAGGTTTGCAAAAGGCTCTCGAAGAGATAAGAACAGGCAAGGGAATAGTTTTTGATAAAGAGGTTGCCCAGGTTTGTCTTGCGATGTTTGCGAATAATACATTTTCTTTGCCGGAACTTTAAAATATTATTTATTAGATTAACCAATGTTCTAAATTAAACAAGAAATTATTTCATTTTTTTTAATACTTAGAGTTTATCTCGAAGCATAGTTTAATATTACTTTTTACATGGAAAATAAACAAAAGTAATTCAGTGTAACAGAAATTTTCTTTACTGATCACAGAAAAATTTACATATAGCATAAAAGGTTATAAGGCTTTTTATTTATAGAAAAAATAAAGTCTTTCAAAGTTTTAATATTTAATAACTCAGGTTTTCAGGAAAAATAAAAACTTAAAAAAAATGAATATTTTGAATAATGAAATTACACTTTTTAGCAAAAAAGATATTTTTTTGAGAAATTTACCTGGTTTTATAAAAGGCAAACATACTGTTCCCAAAGAGTTTTCTTCATACCATAATACATGGATGAAAAATCTTGCTACGGAAATGATCGATCATGAGATTTCAGAAATTCTGGAAGAGTTAAGAGGGAAGTTAAAGTTCAAGCGTACCGATTTTTTAAATAAAAATATTCAGAATGGAGTCGGATATTTAGAAACAAAATACTTTGATTATCGCATTGAAATTGAGCAAAGTTGTGAAGATCCTGGCAGTTTAACGGTATCAAGATTTCTGGAAAATTATATTCAAAAAAAAATAATTGAAAATGTTGAATTTAATTTAATATTTAAGAATAAATTTGAAATAATTAAAATTCCTGTTTCCTCCACCCTTGATATGGAAGCCTTGATTGATCGAGTGGAAGAATACGATGACGAAAAAGTTCTTATTAACTATGATCCATTTAGTTTAACAAACTGTTCTATAAATATGCTTGAGCATAAAGTGGTATTGCTTTGTTCTCCCGATTTCATAGAAATCATAAAAAAAGATGTTCCCACCCCAGGGGATTTAATGAAAATTTTATCTATAGTAAGCAGATTTTTTACGGAAAATTCAGGCAAAGGTTTTTTGTTTTAGCACGAAACTTTTATTTGTATTACAATGTTTTTTTTCAAATCTTTTAAATATTTACGATCTAAATAAATTGTAATAATTTAATAAATGAAATGACAATTAAATTTTGTAATAAATTTTTATTGCTTATTTTTTATTTCAGGAAAGAGAAAAATTATTCCAGTTGTAAAAAAAATAGGGCAAAGTTCTATCATTTAATAAATTTATTTGACTTTTATTCGATTCTGCTTCATGGTATATTGCTTCCTCAATGGCAACTTGATGATGAATCAAGTCGACTAATTTTGCCCTGTTGGCTTCGAGCTTTTGATGGAGAAGTTTTAAATTTGTTGTAGCACTTTTTTTTTCGTTTATCAGCGCAATTCTTTCAAGAAATAATTTTTCAGCAGGGGAAACCAGTTTTTCAGGATGATAATTATAAAAGCGGATATTATTTTTTATAATATCCGGATCGGGCAGTGAACCCAAATGATTAAAATAATCGTTATCAGCGAAATCCGGTTTAAGGGTTGCGGTACGTATTAAGAAACCAGTATGTGGAATATGAAAAAAATCTGCCAAAATGGTTGATGTAACTTCATCATACTTTCCTCCACCTGCACCATGAATAAACAGGTCGCATGCGAAGATACGAAAGAAAAGACTTAATGTAATTGCCCGTGGCAAAAGAATACCGCTGGTAATATTTTCTGAAGTTGATTTTGTTCGTTTGCTGGTTTCTGGATAGTAAGTCCAGAAAGGAAACTCATCTTCTTTTAAATCAGGCACAGGCTGGGCATGGTTTTTGATTTTATGGAGTTTGCGATAGTTTGCGACCGAGTTATTATAAATTAAACGAAAATGTTTTATATCATCTATAATGAGTTCAGTGAAAAACTTCCATGCCTTCATATGTATTAAATCTGATATATAAACAGAATGAATCTTACTTCCCGTTTGCTGAAGGTTTTCAATTCTGCTTTCTGTTATTAATTCGGTAAGATTTTTTGCACTGGATATGTTTCTGATAATAATATTGATGGAATTATTCAGGTGAGGAATAATTTCATGTTGATAATGGCTGGATTTATTTTTTATGGATGATAATACTTTTAAAAGTTCACTTTTAATTTCTTCTATATTCAAAGAATCGATTTTAAAAAAACAATTGCCTAAATGAATTGATTTTTTTTCAAACAATGTTTTTTGTGGGCTAATTTCAAATAGTGGGTAATCCAGCCTTATCGATGCCGGGTCGTTATCCAGAACAAAGGTGATTGCAATTCCTCCCCATTCTCGTGCTAATCTTGCCGCTTCAGTTTCTTTAAAAAGTATTCCAGGGTGAAAAAATTCAATTTGATGACCCGTGGCAAAAATTCTCCGGGAACCTGTTTCATTGGCTCCAGCTAACACATTTTTAAACTCGTTTCGATGAAGCAACAACTCTCTGGGCAGGTTATTCAGGATTTCTTCATTTTGAACCAGAAGGTTTCTGATATCGTCTCGCTGCATAGCATTATAAAATAAAATTATTCAGATTTTTTAAACCGATAATCTCGGGAGAATAAAATGGTTCAGCAAATTTTGTGCCTATACGATTTCCCCAATAGCTATTTTGCGTTTTAACAAATTCTTCAATTTTTTTATTATTCTTTTCTTGTGGCTGACTCTGTATCTGTTTTCCAATTTCTTTGAATTGAGATTCATAGGCCAGAAGCGCTTCAATTTTTTGTTCGAAAGTTTCACTGATATCGATGCAAAAATCAGGCGAAGGTGATATTCTTAAATGAACTGAAAAAAAATAAAAAAACCTTGGAGTATAATGGCGTTCTCCCTTCATATCAGCTTTGGATAGTTTTCCATAAAATCGAGCTGCCATCGAAATAATAGATGCGGCCCAATGGTCAGGGTGAGAATCTTCAGGGTAGTGGGCAAAAATAATATCTGGTCGCAATATTCTTATCTCTTCAGCAATTTTTTTTCTTACATTGACGTTATCTAATAAATATCTATTGGGAAACCCAAGTGTTTTTCTCGACACTCCGAGGATTTCTGCAGCTTTTTTTGATTCTTGTTTTCTGATTTTTTTAGATCCATAAGGAGTAGGTTCACCGTCGGTGATATCCAGACAATATACAACATGTCCTTCCTTAACAAGTTTAGCCACAGTTCCTCCCATCGAAAACTCTATGTCATCGGGATGAGCACCTATTGTTAATATTTTTAATTGTTTATTTATCATTGTTTGAAATAGCATCTCTTTTAAGTATGACGGTTATTTAAATAAACAGTATTGAGACCAGCAATAAACTTATTTTAAATAATAAAATAAAAATTTGATTTAATCTTTACAACATAAGGTCGCACACTATTTTTGCCGCATGATGATATCAATGCCTGGTGGCGGTGAATGGATAATAATTTCTCTGGTAATATTGTTACTTTTCGGAGCAAAAAAACTTCCTGGTTTGGCACGAGCTGTAGGTTCTGGAATAAATGAATTTAAAAAAGGAATAAGCGGCCATCCTGTGGAAGGTGATGATGAAAGTGATGACTTGGATCAAATTGAAGGAGAAAAGTCTAAACCATCCAAAGGGCGATCGAAAGCCAAAACTAAATCGGGATAACAGATTTTCCGTATATTGATTATTCAAGAATGAAGCCTGCTCATTCCACTGCATACGAAAAGAAAAAAAAAACTGTAAATGTTAAGCAGGCAAACGAGAGTAGTCCGGATGATTACATAAGAAATCTGCGAAAAAAACAGGGGTATATGCCCCTGGTTGATCATCTATCTGAACTTCGTATCAGGGTATTCAGATCTTTTTTATGGATTGCGTTATTTTCTTTTCTATCATATGTTTTTTTTGACAAAGTCTGGTATTTCCTTTTTTCTCCGATCGAGCCTCTGGTCCAAAAAGCCGTTGTCGAGAATCTTGTGTTAAAATTTATTACAACAAAGGTTTTTGATTATTTTGTAATACAGGTTAAAGTGGTATTTATATCCGGTATGTTGTTTGCGCTTCCTGCCATTATGCTTGAAATATGGAAGTTTATTTCACCGGCATTAAAGAGTTCTTCCAGAATTTTAGGCTATACACTGGTTTTTTTTTCATTTTTGTTATTCTGGAGTGGTGTTCTTTTTGCCTGGAAGCTGCTCTGGCCGATGATAATTGACTTTATGATATTTGAATGGACACCACCGGTTATTGAAAGCTCCATAAAACCTGAAGTGCATTTAACACTGGATGACTATTTGTCTTTTTTTACTTCATTTCATATTGCCTTTGGATTAGCCTTTCAGTTGCCGATAATATCAGTGGTGCTGGCAGTTGCAGGTATAATAAATTTCAAATTTTTTATTAATAATTGGCAGGCTGCTACTTTAGTAATTGCAATCGCTTCTGCAGTAATTACTCCTCCGGATGTTTTATCCATGCTTGCCATGATGATCCCATTAATGATTTTGTATCTTTTGTCAGGTATACTGGTATTTTTTTTACAGAAAAAAAGTGATGAGTAGGCAAATATATTTTATATGAATTATTTAAAGAAAGTAAAGAATATAAAAATTGAATTTCCAGTATATCTTTTTTTTCTGTTTTTCATAGTTTTAGGTCTTACAGACTACATCAGAAATTATTTTCTGGAAGAGAATAGAGAACATGAGATTATAGCACAAAATGAGGCTTACATTCCTCTATATAAAAACTATTTTACTGATTGGCTTCTTGATGCCGATAAAAATAAAGATCAGGTTCTTTTAAATAAGCTTTTAAGAATTGGTATAATATCTGATTTTTCTATATATGATTTTAATGGTAAAATAATCTGGCATTCAGATAATAAAATAAATGAAATTATTAATAATTCCAGAGAAAAAGAGTATTATAAATCACAGGATTTGATAAGTTTAAACAATGATACGCTTAAAATATTGCCCAAATTTGATTCAGGAAGCACTTTTTTAATTACTAATAAAAATTTATCGACTTTATATATAAAATTGATTTTAAATGGAAAAGAGTTTTATATCAGAGGAGACAGTCAACCGGATAGTCAGTTTCCTCATTATTTTGCTTCGTTGTTTCTATATGCACTATTGCCATCTTTAATTTTATCATTGATTGTTCTGGGTCTTTTATATCCGTTCTGGACTATAAAAAATAAAATGAAAGAATCCATTTTAGATTTTATTCAGGCAAAAAATATAAAAACTCTCCATATTGAAATGAATAATGAGGTTGGTGAATTAGCAGGATTTTATGATAAATTAATCAGTTCGGTCTCTCTCTCGCCTGCAGAAAACCACCAGAATAGTGAAGATTATAATGAGATTAGTGATGATAATAGTCGAATGGAATCTATTTATACATTGCAGACAAAATTGTTTAGCAAACCATTTCCCAAACTCTCATGGCTGGACATGACTTTATTTCCCAAAAATCCCCGGGTATTCCAAAGGTCTTTTATGAATGCTACAGGAGAAGGGAACCAGCTCGATATTTTACTTGGTTATTATGATATCATAAATCTTGATTCATCTCTTCAAAAGCATAAACTACAATCTGAATTTTTTGGATTAATAAAAAATCTTCTTTCATTTGCAAGTGTAGTGAAGACTCTTAATTGGAAATTATTATCACACATAAATCTCGGACCAGCTTTAGCGCTGATTTCCATAAATAATACTGAGAAGAAAATGCAATTGTACCGATCAGCACCGATTTATATATTTTCTATTGATACAGTCGGAAACATTCGCTACTATGATATGGGAACAGAGTATTATGATAGCGAAGAGGTGGATATTCAGGAGTACGATATCAAGGTTATTCGAAAATTGATAATAGTAACAAGAGAGTTAATGGAGTTGCTGAATTTTTCTATTGAAGAATTTGAAGAAAAAATATTGCTTAATATTGATCTGAATTTACGATCTAAGGATTTTATTGTGGCGTTATTGGGTGAAATTTCTGCTTTCGAAAAAATCAGAAGTAGTTTTAACGGTTTGATTTCTGTTATAAATTTTCCAGTTTAATAAAATCATGAAGATTATTAAATACAGATCTGGAGGCTTTCAGATCAAGGTGAATATTCATATTTAATTCAGATAAATCTGAAAATTTTTCTTCGTTGCGTAATTTCTGCAATGGATAAATTTGAATTTTTTTTCCATAAAGATCCGCTGAAAAATCAATTAAATGAGTTTCAACTGATAAAGAGTTTCCTTTAACAGTAGGGCGGTAACCAATGTTTAACAGTGCATGAAAAGTTTTGTTTTCAAATTTTACGAGTGCTGCATATACCCCTTCAGGGGGGTATAATTTATAAGGTGAAAGTTCAATGTTTGCTGTTGGAAATCCGATTTTACGTCCTTTTTTTTCTCCATGAATGACAATTCCTTCCATAAAATAACCGAAATAAAGAAGACTGTTTACCTCTTTCATTTCACCTTTCAGTAGATGTTCTTTTACCAGCGTAGTGGATACAATTTTTTCATTTACTTTGACAGCCTCGATGCGATTAGCTATGAAATTATATTTTTGAGCTGCCCGGGAAAGGTATTTAAATGTTCCTCTGCGGTTACGTCCGAATTGGTGGTCATAACCGATAACCAGTTCGGAGCTGTTAATTTTTTTTAATAATATTTTTAACAAAAAAGATTTTGCACTTATGGAAGAGATATCTTCTGTTATATGAATTAAAAAAAGATTATCAAGATTAAGTTTTTCCCATAATTGTAATTTTTCACTATAGGTATATATTGTTTTTTTATGTGCTGCATCTGCTTTTTGAATGGATATCAGGGAGCTGAGCTGATTTTTTTCTTTTGCTTTTTTACAAACTAATTTTATCAACTCAACATGTCCATAGTGCAGAGACTCAAAGCGCCCTATGGAGGTAATCGATTGGGCATTATTATGACCATAATGGTCAAAATCAGTATATATATCCATTTTTTCATAGTAAATATCCATTTAATCTTCACAGCTTCAATCTAAAAAAAAGTATACGGTTTATAACAGTTATAAAAAGATAAAAATCAGATGAACAAAGAGAAATTGCCCATATCAGTCTGTATAATCGGGTTAAATGAAGAAAAAAAAATAGAAGAGTGTCTTAAAAGTGTAGCGAATATTGCTGAAGAAATTATATATGTTGATAGCTACAGTAGCGATAAAACGGTAGATATTGTAAAAAAGTATTCAGAAAAAATATTCTATAAGAAATTTTCTGGTTTTGTTGAGCAGAAAAATTATGCTATCGAAAAAGCAAGCAATGACTGGATTTTATCACTTGATTGTGATGAAAGATTTACTCCTGAGCTTGAAGAAATCATTCGTGAGATCTGGGCAAACGGGGAGAACGAAAACCAATATGTGGCATTTCGCTTTCGCAGGTTGACCTATTATATTTATAAATTTATTCGACACAGTGGTTGGTACCCTGACAAGAAAATTAGACTGTTTAATCGAAAATATGCAAAATGGACAGGCCTATACCTGCATGAAACTGTTGAAGTAAAAAGTGGCAGGATTAAAGATATTGAAAAAGATATTTTGCATTATTCATTTGATTCTATTTCAGATCATCTGAAAACGATAGATTCTTATTCAACAATCGGTGCACAAGAGCTTTTTGAAAAAGGAAGAAAGGCCGGAATAGCAACAATCATTGGTAGAACTGTGGCAACCGGTTTTAAAAAGTTTTTTCTGGAATTATCGTTTTTAGACGGCAGAGCTGGCATAATATTGACAGGCTTATCAATGGCGGCCAACTGGGCTAAATATTCAAAATTATACATCTTGAATCGAAAACATAAAATTTAAATCAGTTCTTCATCCCGTCATTAAAGACTGTTGTGCAGTTTTTTCCCCTGTTTTTGGATTTGTACAGAGCGGTGTCGGCATCTTTGACAAGTTTTTTACCTTCTTTGTATGCGGAGTTATAATGGGCAAGGCCTATGCTTACAGTAATTTTGTTTCCTGGTACTTGCTCATAAAAAGGAAATTTTGAACTTTCAATTTTTTGACGTATCTCCTCAGCTATCTGTAATGCGCGTTTAGGGGTGATATCCGAAATAATTATGGCAAATTCTTCACCACCGTATCGTGATACAATGTCTGATTTTCGACACATTTTTTTTAGAATATGGGAAAGCTTGTGCAGCAGTTGATCTCCTGCCGGATGGCCAAATTTATCATTGTAGAATTTAAAATTATCAATATCAATCATAAATAATGCTAATTTTCCATTTTTCTTTTTTGAAACCTGTTCAAATTTTAATTTTAGCATCTCATAAAAATAGCGATTGTTATGTAATCCTGTTAATCCGTCGGTTATGGCAAGTGTCCTTAATTGAGCATTTAGTTTATTTAATTTTTTGGTTCTGTCATTTACTTTACTGTCCATTTCATCATAAAATTCTCTCAGTTTTTCCACCATATTGTTAAACTCAACTGCCAGAGTGCGAAGCTCTCCTGTTCGTTTGTTTAAATTGACATTACTCCATCTTCCCTGCGAAACCCCTTTGAAAGCACGAGTAAGTTTTTCTATAGGCTGGTTAATACTTTTATTTAAAAATATTACAAAGATTGCACCGAGTAACATTATTCCTGAAATGGTAAGGTAAATAATTGTGTTGATCAAAGTTGCAGTTTTTGTAATATTCAATGACAATTGTCCCTGCTTTTTCATTTCTATATCAATGTATATTTTAATTATATCATGAATTTTATATGCTTTGTGATCCATCTCATACATTAATTTTGTATTCTGGGGTTTTGATAGGTTCGAAGGTCCTGATTGAAGTATTTTATTGCCAAGTGCAATGATACTCTTTAGTTCAAGGCCAATTTCATTATACATTTTCTGGTTTGAGGGAAACAACATTTCATTATTCTGAAACCAGATCCAGATTTGTTCACTTTCAACAATAAAGCCTTCTTTTTCTTTTTTATTTCCAGAGATCAGGTAATCGTTTGCAGGCATAATCAGGTGCTCAAGCATCATGTTAAATTTATAAAGCTTTAAATTCTTCTCATTTGACAAAAGAATTTCATTCAAATTTTTGTTATATATATTTTTTAATGTAAAAACCTCAATAACCATACATAAAAGGGAAACAATTAAAAAAGCATGTGCTGAATAAAGTTTATACCTTATTTTCATTGGGTGATTTACAATATTTTTTTAAAGGTTGAATTGTCGATTGCTTTATAAGAGGTACATGTCTAACACATTTCGGGGCAGACGGGACTCGAACCCGCGACTTCCTGCGTGACAGGCAGGTGCTCTAACCAACTGAACTACTACCCCAATATCGGAGTCTAATGGGCTTTGGCTTTTCCTGCTGTCAATGAAAAAAATATTTTTATCAGAACGTTTTTTCAAAATTTCCTTCTGGATTATCTTTTTTATTTCCGGTTTGTCTTAAAGATATTATTATGTTCTTAGCGGGAGAAATTATGGATAAATATATAAATGTTAAGGCAGCAGGGTTTGAAAGTGATGCATTTGAAGATGATCAAGAGGAAGAAACAAGAGAAGTTTCTGTGAGTTTTGCATGTGAAGAGTGTGATTATCGATGGGAATCCATGTTTGAAAATGAAGAGGATGCAGATGAAGTGCAATATTGTCCCATGTGCGGAACGGCCAATACTACTCAAATTTAGTATATGCCCCTAAGAATTTCAGTACTTGCACTGATTATTTTTGTATATAGTCTGTTAATATTAACAAATAGTCAAATTGTTCTATTTAATATTATCAGTATAAATATTGAAATTGGATTATCTTATATAATATTTGGTTCAACTTTGGGAGGAGTTTATTTAACTCTTCATTTTTTATATATTTCAAAGAAAGAAAAAAGAAAAAAAGAAGAATCGAAAATAAAAAGTGAATAAAATATAGATCAGGTATTATCAAGTCTTGCATGAAATTTGCGATCCAATTCAGCAGGACCTTCCGGCGTGTATCCAAAAACATCTTTCCATATACTATGGGACTCCATACAAAGGTAGAGGGGAACATCTTTAAATTGATTTGTTAATTGTTGATACATTTTTTTATACATCTCTTTTCTCAGTGGATAGTAATATCTATATTTTTTATCAGGATAATATAGCATTTCCCCTTTGGTGATAAATTCATTCCATTTTTTTACCCGTAGAAACTCTTTTAGACCCTGGGAATAACGAAAAGTTCCGATGGAAATCCAGCAAATTTTTTCTGCCGGAATGGTTTCAGCCAATATATTGATAAGCTGTGTATAATCTTCTTCCCAGTTTTCATAAAAAATCACCGGATCAAAATGAAACCCAACCCGGAATCCTGATTTTACTGCAAAAAGAGCTGCGGATAAACGGTCATTCAAGGACGGGGTCATGCTTTCTACGCTGTTAATTAAATACTCTGTGTTTAAACTCCAGCTGAGGACACTATTTTTTTGAATATTCTGGTCTAAAAGATTATGGATGTGAGTTGATTTAGTTTTAAATTCCAGTGTGCAATTTTCAATATTTGCAAAATATTGGGCCACAATGGATGCACTATCAGTCAGGAAATCAAGTGCAAGTGAATCCATATACTCACCTGTACCGATTCTCCAGCGGATTCCCGGGTTTTCTTTTACCTTTGCCCCTGCTGATTCAAGTAACTCATTCAGATTGCCGGCGACAGTAATTAATGAAGAACTTAAATAGGATTGAAGATAACAATAGTCACAATCATAAGGGCAATTCATTCCAAAGTCAAAAACAAAATAGCGACAACAGAGAACTCCATCTGATCCCGGACAGTGATGAAAATGCCTTCCTTGCTCAGGGTAGATTAAAATTGATTTTTTGTCATTTATAAATGTTTCTGGTTTGGGTGGAAATCTGCGGATAATATCATGGTAATCATCTACCTCAATCCATTTTGTATTTTGGTAGCATGAATATTTTTTTATATTGGATTGTACATTTTGTGCGACGGTGCTATTTTTTACACGTTTGTCAACATATATCGTGTCAATTTCAACGGGATATATGGGAATATCTTTAATTATGTTATTCACCTCTTACCCAGAGATCTGTAAATTCAAGTTCATCAACCACCATTAATTTATGAGGGTTAAACAGGGTACTTATTTTGGGATTGGGATAATTGGTAATCTCATCACTCTCACTCAGATAGGTTAACATTCGCTGCACAGAACCCGATTCATCTGTTTCATAGTATGTCCATGCATATCCATTACCCGGTATTATCTGTGGAACCTTATAATACATCATACAGGCAAATATTGGTTTTTATACATCCTGTCATTTTAAAAATGAATGAATTGACCATTTGAATAATTAAGCACTTTACTTGCCATATGAAAAGCAGATTTTGATTTATGAAAGTTAGCGGTTTTTCATTTATAAGAAATGCAATTAAATATGATTATCCAATTGTAGAGGCAATAGAATCGGTTTTACCTCTTTGCGATGAATTTGTTCTTGCTGTAGGAAATTCTGATGATGATACCATGAAATTAGTATCGGGCATTAACCCTGCAAAAATAAAAATAATAGAAACCACCTGGGATGACTCAAAGCGAGAAGGGGGAAAGGTTCTGGCAGAAGAAACCAATAAGGCATTTCAGGCCGTTTCCAGAGATTCTGACTGGGCTTTTTACATTCAGGGCGATGAAGTAATGCATGAAAAGTATATCGAAAATGTTTACAATGCCATGAAGCTTTATAAAGATAATCAGCAAGTAGAAGGTCTCTTATTTAAATATGTACATTTTTATGGCTCATATGATTATATTGGAGATTCCCGAAGGTGGTATCGAAACGAGGTTCGAGTTGTCCGGGCGAGAAAAGAGATTCAATCCTATCGAGATGCGCAGGGATTTCGTATTAATGGGAAAAAATTGAAGGTAAGGCCAGCAAATGCAGAGATTTATCATTATGGGTGGGTGAAAAATCCCTATGATATGCAAAAAAAACATCAAAGCTTTCATAAATACTGGCATGATGACCAGTGGGTTAAAGAAAATGTAGGTGATTCTGAATTGTTTGATTATTCAAAAATAGACTCACTGAATGGGTTCAAGGGAGATCATCCAAAATGCATGCAAAAGAGAATAAACAATATTAACTGGAAGTTTTCTTTTGATCCAACAGTTAAAAAAATGAGCTTAAAGAATAAAATCTTATATAAACTGGAAAAGTTAACCGGTTACAGAGTTGGAGAGTATAAAAATTATAAACTTCTGTAATTAAACTTATATAAAATTTTTAAAATAAGCCAGTGTGGGAAGAATACCCTCTTGAAGAGGTACTTCAGGATTCCAGCCCAGAATTTTCTGCGCCATTGAAATGTCAGGTTTTCTTTTTAACGGATCATCCGAAGGAAGTGGTTGATAATTGATAGAGTTAACATATCCGGTTTCTTTATCAATCACCTCGGCTAGTTGTTTTATTGTAAATTCGTGAGGGTTACCCAGGTTAACAGGTGTGTCGATTGGTTTTTCATATTCCATCATTAAAATGATTCCTTTGACCAGGTCATCAACGTAACAAAAAGATCTTGTTTGATCTCCCTTTCCATAAATAGTATATGGCTTTTTTGCAAGATTTTGAAGAGAAAAATTGGAAACAACCCTGCCATCATCCGGTTGCATTAGGGGTCCATATGTATTGAATATCCGGAAAATAGATGCGTTGATATTATGGACTCTTTTATAATCGGTAATAATCGTTTCTGCAGCCCTTTTTCCTTCATCATAACATGAACGGATTCCGATCGGGTTAACATTCCCCCAGTAACTCTCTTTTTGAGGATGTTCCAGAGGATCACCATACACTTCAGATGTCGATGCATGCAATAATTTTGATCTGTTTTTAAGAGCAGTTTTTAAGAGGTTGGAGATTCCATAAACGGAAGTTTCCCATGTATAGATGGGATCTTTTTGATAATGGGGCGGAGAAGCCGGGCATGCAAGATTAACAATTATATCTGCACGAATATCCAGAGGAGTACGGATATCATGTTCGGTAATGGTCAGGCCTGATTCATTTTTAAAAGAATCCAAATTTTTTTTGGATCCTGTATAAAAATTATCCAGTATTTCCACCGCATATCCCCGGGATAGCAGGGCAGAAGTAAGGTTTGATCCAATAAAACCTGCTCCGCCTGTAATAGCAACTTTAATCTTCATTTTTAATTATTCCTCTATATAAGACCAAGAATATTCAGGACTCCTGTTATAAAACTCTTTTTGAAAATTTACGGGAAAAGTTATCAGGATTTGTTTAAAAAAAGGTTGATCAGGAGTTTGATAAAATAGAGCTTTCCACACAAAAAAATAACAGATTAGAAATAATAGCATTAACTAATTAAGAAAGAATGTAAGAGGTATCAAATGCAGTTGACAGGATTAAAATATGGAAAAAGAATATTGGAAATGGTGGAGTTTCCCCATTCGCCGGTATTGACAGAAGAGGCTTCGATAGAAGAGGTATCCGCTCTGATTGCGGCTCATGGTGGAAAATGTGTTATAAAACCTTTTTTTACAGGTGGTATTGGTAAAAAGGGAAAAGCTGGACTGGTTAGAATTGCCAAGAGTGTTCATGAGGCAATGGAGGCCAAAAAAGACCTTTATTTTGCAAAACATCATCAGGGAAACCATGTAGTTCAGGCTAATGGAGTAACATTTGAAGGTTTTATCGCTTCAGATGCTGAAATTTATGTAAGTATTTCTGCTTCAACTATTCACCGTCAACCGGTAATGACCCTGATTCTTGAAGGTGGAGTCGAGGTAGAGGATGTGTCACCTGACAAGAAAAGAGAGATTGTATTTAACCCGATTACCGGAATCAAATCCTATCATATTACTGAGGCGCTAACAGAACTTGATTGCCCTCAGGATTATATCAGCGCACTTGTTGCTTATCTGCCCAAGTTGTGGCAGGCGTATGATACTTATGGATTAATTACTCTGGAAATTAATCCTATCAGGATAGCTAAAATCAAGGGACGAGCTGTTCCCTATGCATGTGATATCAAGGCTTCGTTTGATCAGGATAATCCTGGCTGGAAAAGATTAGGTTTTCCATCGGAGATTTTTTCTACTGATATAACTGATTTTGAAGCTGAAATTAATACTCTTCGTACATATCAGGGTCAAAGTGATGTAACCGAACTTAATGTTGATGGAACCATTCTTCCTTTTATATTCGGAGGAGGAGCAAACAGTGCTGCAACAGAGGTTTTAGGACAGAGAGCGATTATCTCATCTGATTTTGGAGGAAATCCTCCATATGACAAGATGAAATCAATTGCGGACATAACTTTCAAGCATTGGCTTGCAAAAACCAATGTTGTATTGTTGATCGGCGGTAAGGCAAATAATACAGATATTTTTGTAACTTTCAAGGGAATTTTTGATTCACTTAAAGAGCATATCCATTTAAACCCCAATATACATGTTGTTGTGGGAAGAGGTGGTCCAAATTTAATTCGTGGAATGGTATATGCCCGTGATGTTCTCGATAACATGAAAGTTCCCTATCAGTTTTTTGGTTATGACAGCAGTATGGTTGGTGTTCTTGAGCATACAATCAAGCTTGATGACTGGATAATAGAAAATAAAGAAAATAATAAAAAAGTTGGTTAAAATAGCCCAGGAGTTTTTATGCAAGAAAATAAGAAAAATAATAAACCATTTCCCTATTACGTAGGGGTTGAGTCTTTAGAGGATCTCGCGAACAAAAATTCGCGTGTTGTGATCATGAATATATTAGGTGGAGAGAGTTCCAAAGTTACACCCGTTTCTCATACCTATAGCGGAAACAATGTTGTTGCCGGGGTTCAATACGGAAAAGGTGGAGAGGTTATGGAAACTCCATCCGGTAACATTCCTGTTTATGGAAGCGTGAAAGAGGTGGTGGATGCAGGTATTAAATTTGATACCGGTGTCATATACCTGCCTCCTGCTGCAGTATCGCACGCAGTTTCTGAGCTTTGTGCACGAAATCCTGATATTAAAAGAATTGTAATCGTTACAGAGAAGCTTTCTGTTCGTGATTCCCGTTATATCAGGTGGGGTTGCCAGAGAAGAGGGGTTGATGTAATTGGTGCCAACTCTCTTGGTGTTGCAAATACATGGGACAAGGTTCGAATAGGTGGAGCACTTGGTGGAGATAAACCTCAAGAAAGTCTTGTAAAAGGTTCGGTTGCGATCCACTCCAACTCCGGAAATTTTAGTACCACAATTACAGAGTATATTAAAACTGCCGGCTTTGGAACATCCACAGTATTAAGTAGTGGAAAAGATGTCTATATACATTTTGGTCTTGCAGAATTTTTATATGCAGCAGAAAATGACAAGAGAACAAAAGCTGTTGTCGTTTATGTTGAGCCAGGCGGATATTATGAAAAAATGGCTCTTGAAATGATTCAGCAGGGTAAATTTAAATTTACGAAGCCAATCATTGCAGTAGTTACCGGCAGATGGAAAAAAGATCTTACCCGTTCTGTAGGTCATGCTGGTGCCCTTGCCGGTGCAGGTGATGATGCTATTGCAAAAGAAAAGTTTTTTGATGATTATTTTGGTGTACCAGAGTATAATCCGGCTAAACCAAAGGTCTCAAAACTGGGCGTACGTGTGCCAACAATTCAGCATATTCCTGAGGCACTTGCTGAGGTTATGAAGCTTTTGGGTGAGAAGTCTGACTTTGAACCAATTGGAAACCTGAGCTTGAAACCATGGTTTGTCAATAGCCAGGGAAATCATTATCCAAAAGAGCTGGCATTAGAGCCTGTGAAAGCAATAGCTCCATATGATGCTGAAATTGAAATGGCCAACAAACTCGTTGGAGCACAATATATGCGCCAGGCTATGCGTAATACATCGGGCGCAACGCGTATGAACAGAAAAACAGATGTTACAGAGATTCATGGAGTTTCTCTTCTTGATCTTGTGAGTAAGCCATTTGGTGCAACTACACTGTTTGCTGTTTTAAAAGATTTTCCAACTGATAATGAGATGACCATTTTAAATCCTGTTTTAAACTGGTTTATTTCATGGGGAACTCAATTTGTTGATTATTCTATTCTGGCTCGTAAGAATGGTGCCACCCCGAATGGATATATCGGTGCATCGGTTTTAATGAGTGGTGACAATGAACTTTATAAGGCACTGAAAAGTAATAGTTCAAAAATGATAGAACTGTTTTATACAGAAATTGGTAAAAAAATTGATATCAATGATAAAACTATTGAGTCAAAGCTCGGGTCAGTTTTTTCAGAGCAAGCTCACTCTGAACAGGATTTAAAAGTTTATGATTTCCTGATCAGTGAACTTAAAAAACACTCGATGGAAAATATTTTTACTAGGTTTGTTGTGGCCTATGTAAATAAGAATGGAAAAAAATCGAATCCATTATATTTATTAATATCTGCAATTTTGTTGGGCGCTTCATGGAAATCTCTGACTGAACGACGCATTACAGAACTCGATGCAGTAAACCTGGGTGTTTATCTTGCATTAAATGGTATAATTGTTGCTAACTCGGTAATTAATAAAGATGAAAACAAATTCTGGAAATCGGTAAAAGATTTATCTGATATGAGCGTCTTAAATGAAGAACTTAGTGCGAATTGTTTTAAAATTCTTTTCAATCGTAAACCAGAAGGTAAAGAGATGTTTTCTCTGAATTCTTTATTTAACCTTACTATTACTAATGGCCCTGGAACGCTCAGTGCAAAAGGAGCAAAGGAAAGTGTCAGTGCTAAAAATCATATCTCAACAGCTTATGCCGGATTTATGATGAATACCGGTCTGGCTCATGGTGGAAATGGATTTGAAGCTGTCGCATTCCTGATTGACAAGTTTAAACAAATTGATCCTTATGCAAAACCTTTTGATCAAATAAGCGGTGAACTGAAAAAAATTGCAACTACGGCTGCAGGCGATTACATGGGCTACAAGAAAAAAGCCAAGTCCGCAGGTATTTTACAATATGACAAGATCCCGTGTACCAATCATCCGGTCTTCAAGGGAAAACCTGTGAATGTGGATCCAAGAGAAGAGTATGTAAGAGAGTTGTTTAAAAAGAACTCTCTGGTGAATCCATTTCTTGAATTTTATCACCACCTAGTTGTAGAATTATTTAATGTTGGGGCAACTGCTAATGTGTTTTGCGTAAATATAGATGCGGTAATTGCAACGGTATCGCTTGAGTTATTCTGGAAACAATACAAGGCTAATGAGATAAAAGAGCAAGAGATGCAGGATATTGTATTTACCATGTTCTTGTTTGGAAGAATGGTAGGCACTGCTGCAGAAGTTGCTGATCACCTTAATCGTGGAACAGATATGGATTGCAGAACTCCTGCATCAGAAGTGGGCTTTGTAAGCTAAAAATAGTTTGACATATCGCATTAACGAATATTTATTGGAGGCATCATGGAACAGTTAAAAAAATTAAGAAATTTACCCGTTTCAACATTAATGACGAGAGATGTTGTAACTGTAAAAGGATCTCAGACAGTAGCAACTGCTATTGAAATAATGAAAAAACACAAGGTAAGCAGTCTATTGGTTGAGCCGAGAAACAGTGAAGATACTTATGGTATTATAACAGAAAAAGATATACTTGAAAAAGTTATCGATCCGGGTAATGAAGTTCATAAGGATCCATGGAACACTCAGATACACACAGTAATGAGCAAACCTCTTGTTCACATTGAGCATGATTTAAGAGTGAAATATGCAATACGTTTAATGAGGCGAATTGGTATCAGAAGAGCACCTGTCATGCAAAATGGAAAATTGATGGGGATGATCAGTCATACAGATATTTTACATGCTGTTGAAAATTTGTCGGGCAGCGACGAAGTAGCATTATAAAAAAAAATCGAGAAAGGGGAATTATGCAACCATATGATATAATAATTATTGGAGCTGGGGGAGGCGGATTATATGCTGCCATGGAAGCTCTCTCTGCCAATCCAAAGTTAAAAGTAGCCGTTGTTTCCAAAGTATATCCGACAAGGTCTCATACTTCAGCAGCACAGGGCGGTGTCAATGCCGCATTGGCGAACAGGCATAAAGATGATACGATTGATTTGCATATTTTTGATACAATAAAGGGAAGTGATTACCTTGCAGATCAGGATGCAGCAACGATTTTATGTGAAATGGCGCCGACTGTTGTCAGAGAGCTTGAAAATCTTGGTGCTCCTTTTTCAAGACTTGAAGATGGATCGATTGCTCAAAGACCATTTGGCGGAGCCTCAAAATATCGATGCTGTTATTGCGCAGATAAAACCGGTCACACAATTTTGCATACATTATTTGAACAATGCCTGCGAAGAGGTGTGGTTTTTTTAAATGAGTATTATTTATTATCCCTGCATCATGACGGAAAACAGGCGCAAGGTGTAGTCGTTATGAATATGGCCAATAGTGAAATATCTATTTTACAGGCTAAAACTGTTATTATTGCTACAGGTGGATATGCTAAAATGTACTGGCAAAAGTCTTCAAATGCTGCCGGAAATACCGGTGATGGACAAGCTGCAGCCTTACGGGCTGGTCTTGCTCTTGAAGATATGGAATTTGTTCAGTTCCATCCGACTGGCCTGAGAAAAAGTGGTCTCCTTATTTCAGAGGGTGCTCGTGGTGAAGGTGGTTACCTGGTAAATAATAAAGGTGAAAGGTTCATGTCACGCTATGCTCCAGAAAAAATGGAGCTTGGACCAAGAGACCTTGTAGCACGTTCTATAGAAATTGAGATCAATGAAGGAAGAGGTTTTGATAGTGATGCAGGTAAATATATGCATCTTGATTTACGTCACCTGGGAGCAAGTTTAATTAAAGATAGACTGCCTCAAATCAGAGAGTTAGCTATTTATTTTGAAGGGGTTGATCCGATCGAAGAACCTATTCCAATTCGTCCGACAGCTCATTATTCCATGGGCGGTATTGATGTAAATAATGATTGTGAAACTGCAATCAAAGGTATATATTCAGTGGGAGAGTCAGCATGTATTTCCGTACATGGTGCAAACAGGCTTGGAGGAAATTCTTTATTGGATATTCTTGTCTTTGGAAAAATTGCAGGAAGAGTAGCTGCAGAACAGTCTGTTACCTTGACTCACAAACCTGTTTCTTCATCAGTACTGGAAGATTCAAAAAAAGAGATTAAATCATTTATGGATCCAACCAAAACCGAGCGTTATGGCGAACTGCGCGAGGCATTAGGAAAAACTCTTGGTGAAAATGCAGGTATTTATAGAACCAGGAAAAATCTTGAAAAAGGCGTAGCCGATATTATGGAACTAAAAGAAAGGTTTAAAAATGTACGGGTTCATGATACATCTGTAGTTTTTAATACCAACCTGTTTCAGGTATTGGAGTTAAGAAGTATGATGGATTTAGCCGAAACGGTTGCACGGGGTGCACTGTTAAGGGAAGAGAGCCGGGGTTCACATAGTAGAGAAGATTTTACTAAAAGAGACGATGAGAAGTGGCATAAGCATTCCATCTTTCATCGAAAAGAAAATGGTGAAATCGTAGTTTCTTATAAACCTGTTACAATGGGCAAGTATAAACTCGAAGAGAGGAAGTATTAATTTATGGATGCAGAAAAAAAAGATATATATTTTAAGATTTTTCGCTATAATCCTGAGGTTGATCAGGAGTCTTATTTTGATGAATTCAAAATTAGTGTAGAGAAAGGTATTACTATATTAAGAGCAATGAATTATATTAAGGATCACGTTGATCCTAAATTAAGTTACCGATTCTTTTGTCAGGCTGGTATCTGTGGTTCATGTGCAATGAAGGTAAATGGGGTAGCAAAACTGGCTTGCACAACTCAGGTATGGGACGAGCTGAAAAAATGTAAAACTCCTGATGTGATAACTATAGAGCCTCTCGGTAATCTGGGTGTTGTTCGTGATATGGTTATTAATTATAACCCAGTAGTAGACAAGCTTGAAAAGTTTATGAGTTGGGTTGAACCAGCTAAAAAAGATTCGGCATTTGGTGAAAAAGAGTTTATTGTTGCAGAAAAAGATTTTAAAATTATTGATGCTGCGACGGATTGTATTCTATGCGCTTCTTGCTATTCAGAATGCAGCATACTTGATGCCCATAAAGATTTTGTTTCTCCATTAGTAATGTTAAAAGCATTTAGAATGAACGCAGATACGCGCGATACAGCATCTCAGAAACGACTGAACCTTTTAACAAAAGATCATGGTATCTGGGATTGTACTCATTGTTATAAATGTGTTGAAGCATGCGTAAAAAATATTCCAATTATGGATGGTATTCATGGACTTCGCAACAGTGCGATGAACCGCGGAATGAAAGGTGAGGGGTATAGACATGCCGATGCCTTCAGGAAAGACATTTACAATGTAGGAAGATTGAATGAGCCTTTGCTTTTACTGCGAACGAAAGGAATATTTAAAGTAATCGGTATGACTTCATTTACGATTAAAATGGCTTTAAAAGGCCGATTACCATCGCTTTTTGTTAAAAAAATTCCAGGTTTAAAGAAAGTTAGAGAATTGATGAGAAGTACATCAAAACGATAGAAATGGAGAATTAAGATTATTATGAAATATGCATATTATTTAAGTTGTGTTAATGAATCAATGACCAAAGAGCTTGATAAAGCTTTTAATTTATGGAAAAATGAGTTTGATATAGAAATTGAACCTTTGCATGCAGGAACATGCTGTGGTGGAAGTAACCTGGAATATGTTAATCCGAATCAGCATTTGGTCATGAATGGAAGAAATATTGCAATGGCAGAAAAGATGGGACTTGATCTGATGACATCATGTAATACATGTCTATTGGTATTACGTCATACCAAGCATGAGCTTGATCATAATGAAGAAAAAAAAGCGTATGTAAATGAGCAGCTTAAAAAATATGATCTTGAGTACAAGGGAACTTCTGAGGTTAAACATTTATTATGGGTTTTAAATGAAGATTATGGTCTCGATAAAATTGCAGCGAAGGTGAAACAACCATTATCAGATAAAAAGTTTGCACCATTTTATGGCTGCCACATATTAAGGCCATCCTCTGTAATGCTTGGATATGATGATCCGAACTCACCTTCTTCACTCGACAGTCTGATTAAAGTGTTGGGCGGAAACATTGTTGATTATAATTCCAAAAATAAATGTTGTGGATTTCATACATTATTAGTAGCTGAAGAAGAATCATTAGATATTGGTGGTAATGCGGTAGTTGAGGCATTAGATAATGAGGCGGATTATATTGTAACCCCATGTCCATTGTGCCATACAGTTCTTGATGGGTACCAGGATGAGGCGTTGAAAAGAAAAGGGCGTTCTGGTTCGATTCCTGTGTTGCACCTATCTCAAATTGTAGGTATGGCATTAGGATATAGTGATTCTGAACTTGGAATTAACAAGCACATGGTTAGAAAATAATCAGAAACTAAATTTTTGTAAGTATTTAAACGAAAAGATTTCAAAATAAAGGGCAGTCAATTTAATGACTGCCCTTTTTGTTTATAGAGCTCCAGCGTCGGCCATCATAGCCTTTATTCTGGCAGAAAACATATTCACTTCACTTTTAATTATGTTGGTGTCCGGATCATTTCTATTGGTAACAACCTGGCCACCTTTTATGTGCTGATCGACAATTAATTTAACATCAGCCTCTTTGACCGCAGTATAATACTTTCCTTCTGGAAAAATCATTACATTTGCACCCCTGTTACAAATGCCGATACATCCGCTACTTGAAACAACTACTTCATTTTCGAGACCTGCATTAAAAACTTCTTTTCGAAAAAGTTCCATAATTTTCCCTGCTCCCATTCCGCCGCAGCTCGGAACCATTGGGGGTTTTGTTTGTGTACAAACAAAAATGTGATATTTACTAATTTCCATATTTTCTCCTTTATAAACCAAGAAAATATTCCCTCATATCATATCCATATTTTTTTAGATTTGATTTAAATTTTGATTTATAAACTATGACAAATTTCTGACACTAAAAAAGAAAAATGGTTCTCATAGCCAGAGAAGGAGTTAGCATTGGATAATTAATGGAAAGAGCGTTTCAAGATATTCATCTATTTACATGGAACTATCAGGATCATGATCTCTCTTGCCTGGCCGATTTTCCTGACTCTGCAACATTTTACAGGGCAGAATGGGAAAAACCTTCTACAATAAGTTCTATTTTATATCTGGCAACATGTAACCGTATAGAAATATATCTGGAAACCAAACAAAGAAAAATCCCTTTTAATCTTGAAGATGTTTTAGCATTGTTTGAAAATTCACCTGTCTATCCGGGCCTGAGCAAACATACACCAGAATACAGAAGTGGTCTAGATGCGGTGAGGCACCTTTTTCAGGTGGCAGCCGGTTTAAAAAGTATGGCGCTTGGAGAAACCCAGATCACGGGACAACTAAAACGTGATTTTGCTGAAGCTAAAAGACTTTCTTATGTGTCCCCTTTTTTAATGCAGATGATGCAGAAGGTTTTTGAATCTCAGAAAAAAATAAGAACTCAAACCCAAATTGGTCAAAATCCAATCTCTTTGCTTTCATTACTTGAAAAAGAGATTGAAGTTAATAATGGCTTGAAATTAGCAGAAATTAAAAATGTTGCGATTGGCGGAACAGGTGACATGGCTCAAAAGACCCTTCGTCATTTTATTAATAAAGGTTTACGAAATTTCCTGGTAATACGATCAGATGTAACTCGGGAACTTCCGGCAGAGTTTCGTGCAATTACCGAATCTAATCAGGATATAAGCGTTCAGTACATTAATTGGGCAGATTTTTATAATTTCTCTTCAAATGGAACTATTGATTTATTTTTAACATCAACATCTGTTCAGAATTATATTCTAAACAGTAATGATTTGACTAATTTAAAAAACAAAAAGATTTTAAGAGAAGACTCTATTATCGTAGATTTGGGAGTTCCTCAGAACATTGAGGTATCCGAAGATGATAATACACACAGGATAATCAATTTAAACAGCCTGTTAAAGCAAAGTAAAATCAATAAAAACTTAAGAGGCATGCATTATCGTGAGGCTTTGCCTATTATTGAAAAGGCTATTCACGTATTCTGGATGGATTACATATACAGTAAAAATCCTGAACTGGTGAGTAGTGTATTAAAACAGGTAGAAAGTGAAAGTCGGGAAGAGTGGAGTGATCTTTTGATGGGTCCCCTTAAGACGATTACAGAAAAACAAAAAAGAGTAATTATTGACTACATGAAAAAGCAGGAAAAAAGGGCGTTAAGAACGCATAAAGAATTGTTTATTGATATGCTCACTGTAGGTAATGTCGAAAAGGAATTATCATTTTAATTTTCCGGTTAAAGTAAGCTTCTGAAATGTTTAACAAGAAAACGACAATTTTAACCCGAGATTCTTTTTTAGCGCTTGCACAAACTGTATCAGTATCACAAAGATTAATGGATGCCGGATATGATGTGAATGTTGTGGCCCTGAAAACCAGTGGGGATGTTCAATTGAATTCTCCATTGTATAAAATTTCCGAATCTGCAAACGCAGCAAATTCAAAAGAAGGTAAAGCATATTTTACTAAAGAGCTTGAGGATGGCTTATTGCAGGGCAAAGGTGATTTGGCTGTTCATTCCCTCAAGGATTTACCGACCAACCTTCCGGATGGATTAATTCTATCGGCTGCAATAGATGAAGAGAGTAAGAGCGACACAATTATTTCTCTTGAGCCTGTTCCCGAAGGTACAAGACTTGTGGATTTTTTACATGATAAAAAAGTAGGATCCTCTTCTTTAAGAAGAATCGCCCTTATGAAATACTGGATACCAGGTGTTCATCTTGTATCTTTACGCGGAAATTTGATTACTAGATTTGAAAAACTTTTATATTCTGGTGAAGTTGAGTCATTATTACTGGCAACAGCCGGGATTAAAAGATTATTTCACTTTTATGATTACTGGAAAACTTCTGTAAACATGTGGGAAAATAAATTAAGTTCACAGGTTTTCGATAAAATATGTGTGGAACATGAAAGGTTAACAAAAATTAAAAAAAGTAATCTTTACTTTTATGAACTTGATAAGGATTCTTTTGTTCCTGCGGTGAGCCAGGGTATACTCGGACTCGAAACTACCCTGAAAAAAGAGGGAAGTTACAATCTTTTGATTAATGATTCCGGATTGGCTGCCCGGGTTAAGCTCGAACGTTCATTAATGTCATTGCTTGAAGCAGGGTGTCATATTCCATTTGGTTGCTATGTGACACTTGTAAAAAAGCAGAACTCTTCCGAAACCTACTTTAAATTGCGATTGTTTTTTGCCGAAGGTTTTTTGCCTGAAAAGGGGTTTAAAAGCAGACCTTTATTTTTAACACGCAATATTCCTTGCAATTATAATCAGAATGATCTTCAAAAGCTTTTGGCGGAACTAAAGGGATCAGAAATATATTTAAACTATTGCGGACTGGATAATGATCATGTGCGATCCCTGGTAAATGGAAGGGAAAATCAAATAAATGTTACTCCTTTAATACAGGTAGAGAAAATTCATTCAGTAGTTGCTTCGCAAGAGTCATATGATTATGCGGTTGTAACATCAAAGACTGTTGTTGAATATTTGCCGCAAAAGCTACCATTTATAAAACAGTGGTTCGCCATTGGTGAAAAAACAGCTGAGCTATTCAGTAAAAAATTTCCGGATTACAAGGTGGAATATTTAAATAATGGTAATTCTAAAAGTATGGGTGAGGAGCTGAATAACAGAATTACTGGAAAAAATATTTTAACAATTGCATGGTTTGGACCACTGAATGGAAGACAGGAAGGGATAAATATATTGAAGGAAAATAATCATAAGGTTGATGTTTTTTCATTATACGAAACCAGAACAATAAACTATAAAAAAAGCTACCATGATATTAAAAGGCACAAAAACAACGCTATTGAATGGTGGGTTTTTACATCGCCATCCAGTGCGCGAGCATACATAGAACAGGATTTATATAAAAAAGATCATTTAATTTCGGTAATAGGTGAAACAACAGCGGAAGAGTTTTTCAAATCGGGGATTATTCCTTATCATATCAGCAGTAAAAATTGTATTGAAACTCAACTAAACGAAATTGACGGTTTAAATGAAAGTAAGGATTTAAAAATAAGTAAATGGGGTTAACACATGGAGTCAAATAATTCGCACCAGATATGGACTGAATCTTTAAAAGTGTTTCCCGGAGGGGTAAACTCTCCGGTAAGAGCGTATAAGTCTGTAAATAGAGAACCGATAGTAATTCGTGAAGGTCGTGGCGCTTATATTACAGATGAAGATGGTAATAGTTACCTTGATTTTGTTAACAGCTGGGGACCCATGATATTAGGTCATAGTGATCCGGATATTACAACATCCATTATTAAACAGTCAATGCTGGGTACCTCATTTGGGGCAGTAACGCGCTACGAGTATTTACTCGGTAAGTTAATAATTGATAATATTCCTTTTGTGGAAAAAATCAGGTTTGTTAATTCAGGCACAGAAGCTGTTATGAGCGCTTTACGTCTTGCTCGTGCGTATACCGGAAAAAATAAAGTGATAAAATTTGAAGGTTGTTATCATGGTCATTATGATGGTATGCTTGTGAAGGCAGGATCGGGTTTGCTGACTTTCAGTGAAAATGTCAGTGAATCATCCAGTCCAGGAGTCTCTTCATCAATAAGTGCAGATACGATAGTTTTACCGTTAAACGATGAAAGTAAAGTGGAAGCAGCATTTAAAAATCTGGGTAATGAGATTGCAGCGATTATTATTGAACCATTGCCTGCAAACAGTGGTTTGTTAAAACAAAGAAATGAATTTATTCAGTTTTTAAGGGAAATTACAGAAAAAAACAGTGCGCTTTTAATTTTAGATGAAGTAATCAGTGGCTTCAGACTCGGGTTTTCAGGATTTTCAGGCAAATACAAAATTTCTCCGGATCTTGTAACTTATGGAAAAATCATTGGAGGAGGATTGCCAGTAGGGGCATTTGGTGGAAGCGCTAAAATCATGAATAATCTTTCTCCAGAAGGAAAGGTGTACCAGGCTGGAACATTATCTGGTAATCCTCTCGCGATGACCGCAGGTTTTACTGCATTGAAAAAATTACTTGATAATGATATTTATGAAAAGTTGAATAATTTATCAACATATCTGGAAAATCAATTCAAGCAAACAATTACTCCTTTATTCAAGAATAAAAGTTTTTCAATTGATCTGGTTGTTGAAAATTCAATTTTCTGGTTCAATATTCATGAAAAAAAAGAGTCGACGGTTGTCAGAGAAGTTGATAAAATATGGTCCGGGGCAAGTGCACTCTATGGGGAGCTCTTTCGTTATATGCTTGAAAACGGGGTACATATGGCGCCATCTGCATATGAGGTGGGATTTTTGTCTTATCCGATGGAAGTGAAAGATATTGATCTGTTTATTACCATTTTAAAAGAGGCAATTGAATCACTGTCGTGATAAAAAAAAATATTTTTTTTAAAACAGGGATAGCATTATCCCTATTATTTCTCACCACGATGATTATGATCAACTGGTGGCAAATAGTGTTTAAAAAAACTTTTCACTTTTATCTGCTTGCCCAAATAAAAAGTGTTGAAACAGAGGTTCTTCATGCTTATATTTACAACCCGCAGAAAATTGAACTTCTTATTAATGAAAAAAAAATAATCATTACCGAAAAATGTAGCAACACTTTTTGCGTGGATTACAAGGGAAAAAAGCTTGTCCTGGATCCTGCTTATTTAAAAATTATTCAAACGGAAGAGTCACGGAAAGTTCATATGATTTATTGGGAAACTTCCTTTTTAATAGGAATTTTGCTTTTAAGTATAATTTACATGATCATTGTAATATATCGTGATCGGAGCTTGCAGCTTGAGAAACAGGATTTTTTAGCAATGACCACACACGAACTTAAACATCCTGTTAGTGTTCTTAGTTTGATTCTGGACAGTTTAAAAAGGAAAACAATCCGGGAGGACAAAATAGGGTATTATCTTGATAAAGGTTTACATGAAATTAAAGAGCTCAGAAAAAGTCTTGAAAATATTTTGCATATTCAAAGCCTTGAGCATGTTACGATTAAAAACAAAATACCCATTTCTCTCGAAGCAGTAATCGTTTCATCAATGGATTACTGGAGTATACATTCACTTAATCAGCGTAAGCGCATAAGATATACGAATAAACTGGAAAAAACCCCCTTTGTTAAAATTAATGGCAAATCAATCGAAATTATAGTAAATAATCTGATTGAGAATGCCTTGATTTATTCAAATGAAGATGTTATTGTCACTCTGTCTTCTGATTCAAAAGGTGCCTATATTGAAGTGGCAGACTCTGGATTAGGGTTTAATGAAGAGGAAAAAAGAAATTACAACAAAATGTTTTTCAGATCAAGGAGGCATGAAATTCAAAATATTCCAGGAACTGGTCTTGGTCATTATATAATTAAAAAATTGATAAAAAAATCAGGATTAACTCTTGTTTTAGAGAGTGCAGGTGAAAGTTTGGGTAGCCAGTTCAGGGTATATTTTAATAAAGTGATATATGAATAATAGAGATTCTAAAAATGGTGCTCAAATAGCCTTAATAGAAGATGATGATTCTATACGGGAGTTGCTTGTCCTTAACCTTCAAAGCGAAGGTTTTATTGTTGATTCATATTTTTCCATTGAACAACTTGAAAGAAAAAAAGGTACTGTTGTTTATGATTTGTTGATACTCGATATCATGTTACCTGGAATTAATGGTATTACTTATGCTCAAAAGCTGAAGCAGGAAAATGCTCATACTCCGATTTTGTTTATTTCTGCACTTTTTCAGGAAGAGAAAGTAAAGATGGCCTATGAGGCAGGAGCAATTGATTATATTGTTAAACCTTTTGAAATTGAGCAATTTTTAATCAAGATAAAAAACCTTTTATATTATTTTGTAAAAAGGCATGATGCTCCTTTGCCGTCAAAAATTGGTAATGTGACCATTAATTGGGATTTAATGGCAATTGTTGTAAAAGGTGAAAAATTTGTAATGACTCCCAAAGAGGCGAGTGTGTTGATATATTTTCTTAAAAATCCCAATAAAATCGTAACACGAGCTGAGTTGATAAAAAATATCTGGGGTGATGATGTATATGTGAGCAGCCGTAATATTGATAATTTTATGGTTAAATTCAGGAAATGGTTTGAAGAGGATCCAACAGATCCCAAGATAATTTTAACATACCCCAGGAAAGGGTATGCATATAAAAGTGAATAAAAAAGGTGGAAGCATGACAAAAATACAAAAAGCACTAAGAAATGAAGCAATTGACAAGGTTCCTATCTGGTTCATGAGACAGGCTGGCAGGTATCTTCCCGAATACCAGGAAGTAAAAAGAGGTAAGGATTTTATGCAAATGGTTCTAGACCCCCAAATTGCATCTGAAATAACGCTGCAGCCTATTGAAAGATTTGATCTTGATGCTGCTATCATATTTTCTGACATTCTGGTTTTATTGCATGCGCTGGACATGGACGTTTCATTTGCAACTGGTTCCCCGGAACTTGGAAAAACAGTTTCAGATTCTGTGCAGTTAAATGATTTAAAAAGCAGTTATGATAAAGAAATTCTTAAAAAAAGGCTTGATTATTATCGTGAAACGATTCAAATTACGAGAAATAAATTAAACAATACAAAATCATTACTTGGATTTGCTGCTGCTCCCTTTACGTTAGCGAGTTATATGGTTGAAGGAAAAACTTCCAAAACTCATGCAAAGGTTCGCGCGTGGATGCACTCGGACACCAGAGGCTTTTTAGAGTTACAGGACTTTATCGTTAAAGCAACTATTGATTATCTTGATTTGCAGATAGACGCAGGTGTTGATGCGATTCAGCTTTTTGATTCATGGGGAGATGCAATGGACACAGAGACCTATTCCACCTTTATTATTCCTTATATTGAAAAAATTGCTGAGGTTATCAGCAAACGTGTACCAGTAATATTTTTTTGCAGGGGAGCAAGCATACATAGAGATGCTCTAAAAAGGGTATATCAGCATGGCGTCTCCATGGTTTCATTGGACTGGAGAATTCCTGTAGATTATTTTGGAGAGCTTCCTGTGCAGGGAAATCTGGACCCTGCGATGCTTTTTAGCAACCCGGAAACCGTAAGAAGTGAGGTATCTAAAATTCTGGAAAGAAGAGGCCACAAAAAAGGTTTTATTTTTAATCTGGGACATGGAATATATCCTGAAACACCATTAGAAAATGTTGCTGCAATGGTAGAAACAGTCAAGGCATTCAACGTTTGATTTGACAATTAAAATAATGTATAAATTTCTTGTCCGGTTGCTTGCATTATCATTTATGGAATTAAATCAATGAGACAAAGTGTATTTTTAATGAAGAAACTACGCCAAAAGCAGATTTTTTTAATATTATTTTTTCAATTTTTTTTAATATTGCCACCTTTGAACAGTGCTGAAGAGAAAACATTCCGTGTTGATTTTCGAGATCAGGAAATATCTGACTTTTTAAAAGCCATGTCCGGGATTATCGGCAAGAATATAATGGTGGATGAACGGGTAAAAGGGAAAATAACAGTAATTTCACCTAAAAAAATCAGTGTTACAAAAGCTTATCAATATATGAGTACCGTACTTGCATTGAAAGGTTTCAGTATTGTTGATGATGGTCTTTTGTTGAAAGTTATTCCCTTAAAAGATGCAGTAGCAAAGAGTCCTCATATAATACTTGGAAGGGCAGCAATTGCTCAGGAGCTGGTCAGAGATAACGAAGTTGTTACGCATATACTGCCTTTGTATACGGCAAAAGCGTCGCGACTTGCAGGAATACTTAAAAGAATTACTGATGCCAATACGGATATTATTGATTTTGATGAAAATGGATTTTTAATTTTTACAGGCGGTGCATTAGAGATTAACAGGCTGGTACGAATAACTCTTGAGCTTGATCCGGAAGAGGCGATTGCAGCATCGACTGAGGGGTCATTTGGAAATATTCATATATATCGACTGGAAAATATGCAGGCTGAAAAAATTGAAGCTACCTTAAGAAAGATTTCCATTCCAGACAATCTTATTGTTGCCGGGCAACAACAGCCTGGGCAACCTCCTGTTCCTGTTCAACAAAGACAACCTGGTCAAAAGACCGATTCTAAAATTGATATTGTTGCACATAAAGAAAGTAATAGTCTTATTTTTATGGGAAGTGCTGATGAATTTGAGATGGTCAAAGAGTTGATTAAAAGGATTGATCTTCCCAGAGACCAGGTTCTGCTCGAAGTATTAATTGTCGAGGTTGCTGCTGATCATACAAATTCCTTTGGTATTGACTGGAAAGTAAATGGCCCAACCCAGACAGCTCAGTTTAATACAGGAATATTTGGATCATCTTCTATAACTGATGTTACCAAAGTTCTTGATGTGAATACTTTACAGGGTTTTTCACTGGGTTTTTTAGATAACAGCATTCCTGTTGGTGCGCTTATTCAGGCAAACGTAAATCGTGATAATTTTGCAATTGTTTCTGCTCCTCAGGTATTGACACTTGATAATCAAGAGGCAGAAATTAATGTGGGCGAAGATGTTCCTGTTGTTACGGCAAACCGGAAATCAGGAGCCACGGCTGATGCGGTAGACTATTTTACTTACGAGTATAAAGCTGTTGGAGTGAAAGTTAAGTTTACTCCGCAAATAAATAAAAATAATCTGGTGACCCTGGATTTGTATCAGGAGATAAAAACAATTTCAGGTTATACGGAAGATGTGACCAAGAATCCAAAATTTACCAAAAGAGATATTAAAACTTCTATCAGAGTAGAAGATAACCAGACCATCGTAATAGGTGGGTTGATATCCACAGATAAAACTAAAAATATGCGAAAAGTTCCTTTATTGGGTGATATACCTATTCTTGGATATCTTTTCAAAAGACAATCTGAGGTAATAAAAAGAACCAATCTTTTAGTATTCATAACACCGCATGTATTATCTACCCGGGAACTTGCTGATGAGGCCACAAGCAAGCTTAATGATCTCCAGTTAAAGGAGTTTAAGGAAAGAGGTTTAAGCAAGTAATTTTTATGCCACGTGATTTATCATCGATTTTAATTGAACGGAAATTGATTGATGAGCAGGAGCTAAAAAAAGCTCTGGAGTTAGAAAAAAAAAGCGGCGTACAAGTTGGACAAATTCTTTTAAAAAAAGGTCTTTTAAATGAAATTGACCTGTTAACTGCTGTAGGTGATCAATATAACTTCCCTGTTCAGTTAAAGCTTGAGGTACAAAATTTACAAACTATCATAGATAGAATTCCGCTAAAATACATTCAAAAATATCGCACTGTTCCATATAGTGTTGAAAATTTTATCATAAAAGTGGCAGTAATGGATCCGCAGCTCCTTCATCCACTGGATGAAATTCGTATTTTACTCAGCGAATATACTATTGTTCCGGTTTTGGCTCCTGAAACGGAAATATTAAAAATTATACATAACCACTACGAAAAGAAAGCAGACTCAGGGAGAGAGAGCGGAACTCATGTAGACTTTGAGGAGGGGCTCGAGTTTCTTGATGAACTTCAGGATTTGCAGGGTAGTCTTGATCTGGCAAACGAGGCACCGATTATTAAAATGGTGAATGTAATACTTTCTAATGCGATATCTGACAGAGCATCGGATATTCATATTGAACCTCAGGAAAAAGAGTTTATTATAAGATATCGGGTGGATGGTATTCTTCATAAGGTTATGTCACCTCCTAAATCTATTCAAAGTGGTGTAGTTTCCCGAATAAAAATCATGGCTGACTTGAATATAGCTGAAAACAGGCTTCCCCAGGATGGCAGAATAAGAATTCGATTCGGTGGAAAGGATATTGATATCCGTGTTTCCACGCTTCCTACCCAGTTTGGTGAGCGGGTAGTGATGCGTTTATTGAATAAAAGTGAATACAACTTTAATATTCACAACATAGGTTTTAAAAAAGATTTATTAAAAGATTATTTAAAGCTGATAAATTTAACCAACGGAATTATATTAATAACTGGTCCTACAGGATCAGGGAAGACTACTACACTTTACGCTTCTTTGACGGATATAAATAAAGAGGGCGTAAATATCATTACGGTTGAAGATCCGATTGAATACCAGATTGATGGTATCAGTCAGGTTCAAGCCAAACCTAAAATTGGTTTTGGTTTTGCCGAAGGATTAAGAACTATTTTAAGACAGGATCCTGATGTAATCATGGTGGGTGAAATTAGAGATGAGGATACAGCAAGAATTGCTATACAATCAGCTCTTACAGGTCACCTTGTTTTTTCCACTTTGCATACAAATGATGCACCATCAGCAGTCAGCCGTCTTATGGATATGGGGATTGAACCCTATTTGATTACTGCAACAGTCCGGGGAGTTATGGCCCAAAGACTACTGCGTACGTTGTGCCCGGAATGTAAAAAAAAGGTTTCTATACCGGTCAAGGCTTTACGGGAGGTTGGTATGGAAATTACAGAAAAAAATAAAACTATTTCTATTTTTGAAGCAAAAGGTTGTAAAGAGTGCTTAAACAGCGGCTATAAAGGGCGAACTGGAATATATGAACTTTTAATCATAAATGAAAAATTGCGTGCTTTAATCATTGAAAATGCTTCGTTGGACAACATTCGAAAGAATGCAATAAACATTGGAATGAAAAGTCTGCGAGCGGCTGCTTTTGAAAAAGTTTTAGAAGGTGTAACAACGCTTGATGAGGCTTTAAGGATTACCTGATGTCTGTTTTTTATTATAAGGCATTGACTCATACCGGAAAAGAGATGAGTGGCCATATTGAGGCCACTAACAGTCAGATGGCCTTGAGCCAATTAAAGAAGCAAAATTTATATATAAAAGAATTGCGGGAAGACATTGCCGGAAGAGACCGGGAGTTATTTCCTTTTTTAAGTAAAATAATTTATCATGTACCGCGCAAAGATATCGGCCTTTTTGCACGACAGCTTGCAACTCTGTTAGGTGCTGGTATTAAACTTGATAATGCATTGGGAGATATACAGGAGCAGACAAGGAACCCGCATCTATCTAAATCAATAACTTCTCTAAAAGCTGCAGTTACCGAAGGTAAGTCCCTTTCTGAAGCGATAGGTGCTCAAGAACATTTGTTTCCTCCAATTTATAAACAGATGATCAGAGTAGGTGAGGCAACTGGCTCTTACGAAAAAACATTAACGAGACTCGCTGAACTGGAAGAAAAAGGTTCCGAATTGAAAAACAAGGTCATAACTGCTATGATTTATCCGGTTATTATGATTATGTTAAGTTTATTTGTTGTATTATTTTTATTAAATTCGGTAGTTCCCCAGATTCAGGAAATTTTTGAATCTTTTAAAGCTGAGTTACCTGTGCCGACAAGAATAGTAATTTTCTTTTCCATGATTACGCGACGCCTCTGGCCTTTATTTATCATTTCCATATTCGGATTATATTATGCATTACAAGTATTTAAAAAAAAAGAGGGTGGTCAGTTGAAGCTTGATAAATTCAAATTAAAAATACCTCTTTATGGTAATTTAATCAGAAAACTTGAGGTTAGCCGTTTCTCCCGCAATCTGGGCATTTTGCTTGAATCAGGAGTTCCTCTTCTGGATTCGCTTACGGTAGTTCAAACTATAGTAGATAATCAAATCTTTAAAGCCGAATTGCTTGAAGCTGCCCGACAGATTAAAGAGGGTGAGTCACTGGTTGCTTCGTTTAAAAGCTCTACTTTTTTACCTCATATGGTAAAGGGTATGATCAGTGCCGGGGAGAGTAGTGACAGGCTTCCTGAACTTATATTAAAAACAGCAGATATTATGGAAAATGAAGTAGATACATCAGTAAAAGGGTTAACCACTGCATTAGAGCCTTTAATGATGGTTGTTATGGGAGGGTTGGTTGGCGGAATAATGGTAGCTATTTTAATGCCCTTGTATCAAATGTCTCAATTGATAAAATAAATTCATTCATGAAAATTCTGGTAGTACGAAATGACGGCCTTGGAGATTTAATATTAACTTTGCCTCTTTTATCTTCCATAAAAAAACAGCTTCCAGATTCTAAAATTACCCTGCTCATAAAAAAAAACCTGATCTCTGTTGTTGAACTTTTTGAATGTGTAGATAATTATGTGATCGATGAAGGAATTCTTTTGAAAAGGGATTTTCATAAATTTGATTCAATAGAGAGAAAAAAAAGGCAACAACATCTTTCTGCTCAATTGAAAGAGATGAAGTTTGATCTTGCAGTAATACCTTATTCCGAATACCAAAGTGCAAAAGTTATCTATTTTTCGGGCATTCCCCTGAGAATGGGATCCATTCGAAAGCCCCACTTTTTCTTTTTTAATCGCTGGTTTAAATATAGTAGAAAAAATTCAGATTTAACTGAATATCAGCTCAATCTGAAATATTTGAAATTAATGGGTTTAAAAGAAGAGTATGCCCAACCTCGAATAAAAACAGAAAAATTTAAAAAAATTAATCAGTCACATAAATATGTGGTAATTCATCCTTATAAGAAAAGCAAAACTTCTCTGGGATGGCCGGTAGAAAAATATGAAACACTTGTATCCAGATTATCGGTGGACTATAATATTACAATTATTGGAGACATGGGTGATGGAGATTACCTTCTTAATATATTTGGTAAATATTCAAATGTCACTATTTATACAGAAATTGATTTAAGGCAAATGAGTGAGTTGATTTATAATGCGGATTTATTTATTGGAAATTCTTCCGGTCCTTTGCACCTGGCGGCAGCATTGTCGATTCCTCATATTGGTTTTTTCCCAAGAGCTTCATCAGTTTCATCCCTCCGCTGGAAAACTTTGCCATCTGATGGTAAAAAATTGGGTCAATTAATAGACTCATTAATACCATGCAAAAAACAGATTTGTAAACCAGTAATCTGTGGTTATGAAAACTGCCTTGATTCGATCAATATAAATGATGTTTGTTTGAGAATTAAGGAATTATAATCAAATATTGATTGACGCCTCAGATAAAAAAAAGTTTTTGTCGTTCAACAGAAGAGACGGTAGCTCAGTCGGTAGAGCAAGTGCCTTTTAAGCACTGGGTCGCGGGTTCG
>Ga0224495_10000310_pt1 | contig 39282 bp, 41 predicted proteins | sample SF_Jul11_sed_USG_FD_168128 | JGI IMG/M metagenome (GOLD analysis project Ga0224495, IMG submission 168128) | Sediment microbial communities from San Francisco Bay, California, United States - SF_Jul11_sed_USGS_4_1 | ecosystem: Environmental > Aquatic > Marine > Sediment | place: USA: California... | reverse complement strand
GCCGCCATCGAAGATTACATGAACAACCACAATCAGAACCCGCGCGTGTTTGTCTGGACCGCATCTGTCGAGAGTATTATGGCCAAGATCGCCAAATGTAAAGAAGCGTTGGACGCACTACACTAGATAACCCATAGGCATTGCGGACAACCTGTATCGGATGGAGCACGGTGGTGCCCGGCGCACGTGCCGACGCACCAGCCTGATCCAACTGCAATCCGGCGAGCGGGCAATCCGACGCGATCAGGTCCGGTTGGGTTTGCTCTATCGCGCGAACAGCCTTCCCGGCAATTTTCATCGACAGGGGGAAAAATTCCGTTTTGGCCGACCAGGCACCATCGTGACCGGAACACTGTTCGATGACCTCAACTTGTGCACCCGCGCACTCCATAAGTTCCTTCGACTTAAACCCAATATTCTGATCTCTCAAATGGCAGGGAATCTGATACGCGACTCGCCCAGGGTTTATTGTGAAATCAGTCGCCAGATGACCGGCCTTTTTCATCCCCATGAGATACTCGCAGATATCGAACGTCCGCTCGGCGACCTGCTTGGTCTCCTCATCGCGCTGCAGCTCCGGATATTCACGCTTCAGCATCAAGCTGCAGCTGGCGGTTGGAACTACGACATCGTAGCCATCGAGCACCCACGGATGCAAGGACGCCACATTACTTCTCGCGGCTTGTTGAATCGCTTGCGTGTCACCGATATCGAAGCTCGGCATCCCGCAGCAGCGTTGCGGCGGTACCACAACCTGCACACCGTTCTTCTCCAGCACCTGCACCGTCGCCTTGCCGACATCCGTTGCTTGGTAGTTCACCAGACAACTGGCAAACAACGCGACCTTGCGAATAGGTGGATCAGCCTGAAGTCTTGTCGTTCGCCGGCCGAACCAACTGGGAAACGTCTCACGTGAAAAGTGCAGAAGCTGCCGGTCTTGATGAAGGCCCATCACCCGATCCAGAATACGGCGCACGAATTGGTTTCCCAAGAGACCGTTCGTGATTGAGGCCGTCGCGCTTCCCAGTTTCCCAATTGCATCCGTCATGGTGAGCAGGCGATCCCTCCACCGGACGCCGCGCTCAGCGGCCAAATGCTTCTTCCAGACGACCATCAAGTGGGGGAAGTCGATCTCATAGTGATGCGGTGGGGTATATGGGCAATGGTTGAAGCAGAGCTTGCAGTAGTAGCACTCGTCGACGACCTGATGGTGATCACTGGGAGTCAGCTTGGCGACATCCCCTTCATACACATCAATCCGATCCAGCAGGGTATTGAACGAGGGGCACAGATTGAAGCAGCGTCGACACCCGTCGCAGACCTCGTAGATCCGCAGTGTTTCTTTCTCCAACTGCTTCACATCGACCGGTTGGATGAGACTGAGACCTTTCATCGTTCCTCTTTCCCCAAAAACGACCAGCGGCCAGCTCTCGTCGACGGATTCACGCCACGTCGCCGAAAACTGACCGCTGAACGTGCGCTGATACCCCGGCTAGGCCTTCAGACTATCCAACCCTTTTTGAAACCGGTTGGCGTGAGATCGTTCGGCTTTTGCCAATGTTTCAAACCATTCGGCCAACTCGGGAAATCCCTCGTCTCGTGCCGTCTTCGCCATGCCTGGATACATCTGAGTATACTCGTACGTTTCGCCCTCGATGGCGGATTTGAGGTTCGCATCCGTGTTGCCCATGGGCACACCGGTGGCCGGATCACCGACTTCTTTTAAGAAATCGAGATGGCCGAACGCATGGCCGGTCTCCGCCTCCGAGGTATCCCGAAAAAGCCCACCAACGTCAGGATACCCTTCGATATCCGCGCGGCGAGCGAAATACAGATACCGACGGTTGGCTTGAGACTCTCCAGCAAACGCATGCTTCAGATTGTCATGACTCTTCGTCCCTTGTAAGCTCTTTCCCATATCACCCTCCTCCTTGTTAGAAGGCCCACCCTTCTAGTATGTACTTCACATTCTTCCTCAAGAATCGTTGTCGTCTGTAAACCGGGCCTTAAGATAGCGCAGCCATCGTAAGAGGTTCAAGGGGGCTTCTCTCCTGCATGCGGTCAATCGGGAGAACGACATCACAATTCCCCACCGATGGGGCTAGTGCTCGCTTGGATGGGCATATGTTAGACTCCACCGATTCAGAATGGCCTTCGATTTTTACTCATAAGGGTGCACGATGATCGCTAGACATTCCTTTTCTTCACGCATAACCTGTGTCATTGCGCTGCTCCTATTGATCGTGCCCGGTTGCGCCCAAGATTCGTACCAACAACGAGCCGACATCATCAAAACTCATGTCGGAGACTTTTACGATCATCTCAAGGCGAATCGAGTGAGTGCCGCCGTTCATGAGAACGAACAGATTGAAGTCATGGCTGATCAGATGGCTGAAACGGTCCTGAAACAAGGTCAGAAACAAGGGACGACGCAGGTCGAGCGGGAATTCGCCCTGATGAAAACCGCCAGAGAAACGGCCGCCCAAAACTGGATCGCCTTGGGTCAATATTTTACGATCAGGGAGCAACCGGAGAAGGCTCGTGCATCCTATCAACGTGTGATTGATACCTATACAAACGAGACGGAGCGTGTGTACCGAGAACAGGCCGTGCGAGCGTTGAACGACTTGGCGATCGTGTCAGAATCTGCTCCAGGCCTGACTCCTTGATTTGGTGAGACCGCGGCGCCAGCAAAGACATTCCCCTTGTAATCGACTGCCTATGCCTTTCCCGGCCCAGATCATCTTTCTGCTGCTCTCTCTATGGGTAGGGGTCACAAGCTGTGTCCACACAATTCATGTCGCACCACTTCCGGACAGCCCTCCATCTGCTGGTATTCCGAGAAGTCTTCAACTCATCACCAGCGCCCCCTCACTGGAAGGCGCCGACCATCGGCCAGGTATCACACTGCTGAAATGGTCGCAATCCGACCTCCACCAGGCAATCCTGGGCTACCTACAACAACGCGGCACCTTTGCATCGGTTTCAGGTGAGCCAGGTGACCTCACGCTTCGCGTGGCCACTAAACTGTCCCTCACCTCCCTACGAGGTCTCTATCATTACCGGATCGTCCTACAAGGGGAGATGAGTGAAGCAGAACAGCCCATCAATTCATATCATGTTGAACAGACAGTAGCCGGTTCGTCGGTCCGGTGGGTGACGGATTCCGACCGCGTCCCCATCGAAACAGCACTGCGGTTGGCCTTGGAAGACTTAACAGGGGAAATTGAGAAGGACCGGCCCCTCTACCTAAAACCGACCGACAAATCAGGACAATAACTGTTCCTGAGCGCACCCCCGGTCAGGCGAGAGCGGATTTGGCTGCCTTCACCGTCTCAGAAGCATTCACTCTCTGGGGAGAATCCTCCAGAGACGCTTCCATATATTCCGGACAATCGAGGCGGAAGGCTTCATCGCCAAAAGCCGCATCATAGAAACCACAGTGGTGGGGCGAATGCAAATCCTCATGGGCATCGGGACGGAAGTGTTCGCAAGACACACACATCCGTGCAACCTGAATTTCTCCCTGCAACTGAAGCGCGCGAATCAGTTTCACAAGCGTCGTCAGGAGAGCGACCTGCTCCTGGGTCGACAGATTCTCGGTCGCTGACGCCAGAATTTCCGGCCATCGGTTTTCCACGTAACCCGCTTTGGCCCCCAGTGAGGTGAGATGTACGGTCACGACACGGTTGTCGAGTTCACGGCGTCTCCGACGGACTAGCCGTTTTTGTTCAAGCGTTCGGATGACTTCAGAGGCTGTGGGCAGCTTGACGGAGAGTTCCCGCGCAATCGTTGAAACGGTCGCCGACTGGTTCGGCCGAGACCGGAGAAACGTCAGCACTTGGATTTGTAAGGGACCAATACCTTGTCGTCCCTTTCGTCTCCAGGTTCGGCTCTTCATCGCCAAACCTATTTTGGAAAGCCCCGTCACCAAACGATCAGGGAGCGAGTCCTGGTCGACCTGCGGTAGTGCTGACATATCCCCCCCTCTCCCTAAATATTCGTTCGGTGAGGGGCGTAGTCTATTGCGCTTTGGTCTTTCCCGTCAACCCCATCTCTAGGGTCATTATTCTCTATGGATTGCCAATCAGCGAACCACAAGTACCCCACAATGGGCATGTTGAACGACACGGGTGGATACACTGCCGAGCAGGACGCGGCCGATTGCACCTAGCCCCTTGGCGCCGGTCACGATCAGGTCCGCCTTCTCCCTTTTCGCCACGTTCAGAATTTCGTCGGCTGGTTTTCCCAGCTTCAGAGCTTCCTTGATCTGGAAGCCCGATTTCACCAGCTTCTCTCCGTATCGTTGCATTAACTGTTTTCCAGCTTCTTTTACCTCTGGATACTTCAAATAGGGCATCGCGTGCACTATGGTGACCAGTATAGGTTCTCGATCTGGACCATCGGGTGTCGGATTCATCTGGCGCATCAGAAACTTTAGTGCTTTCTCTGACGCAGCAGACCCGTCGATCGCAAGGACGATGCGTCGGACAGACCGCGGACGTTCTTTCACCACAAGGACGGAACAAGGCGCGTGGTGGATGGCATGATTCGAGACACTGCCCAGCATGAAGCGATCCAAGGCATCCAACCCGCGAGAGCCGATCGAGAGCAGACTCGCCCCGCGCTCTGCATATTTCATGATGGTGCCGGCCACAGCCCCTCGCTCCACCGAGACCCCTCCATTCAATCCTAATTTGGCCAGCAAGGCGATAGACTCTTCTTTCGCCGCCTTGGCTGCCTTCTCCAGCCGGTTGACTTCGGACTGGACATAGCGCTCCGTACCGGCCATGATCGGTTGCACCATAAACGGAGCCCTAACACTCGCCACGTCGACCACATGCAAAACACGAACAACCGGCTGCACGATAAATGGCATGTCTGCCAACCATTCAATCGCCCATCTGCCGTATTTGGAACCATCCGTCGTCGCCAGAATCTTCATGTTGGGTACCCTCTTATTTTGTATGGTTGCTCGACGACCTATCGTGCATGCCTTCAGCGCACTCCACTGAACCGTTCTTTGAACGCCTCTGCGGAAAGACCACTCAACGCAGCATATCGACCTACCAGGTCAGGATTGTTCAGATCGTCTTCCGTAAGCCGAATCATGTACTGTCGGGCGATCTGGTAGGACTGTGAATCGACCTCCACCATTCGAACCTTGGTCCGTCCTGTTGAGGAATCCACCATGTGCTTGAAGGGTATCGGAGTGAACCGTCCATTCTGAATCGAGACCATGGCCGACGTCCCGCCATCCAGCAGATACTGCGCGGCGCAATAGCCAAGGTCACGCGTATACTCGATATCGTAGGGAATCGGATCGGCGCAACGAAGCTCATATCCGACGTTCTTCGCCACAAGGGTCGTGGACAAGCCCAGCGAGTGAAGCTGCTTTGTCAGCTCCCGCCGCAAGACGTCGCCCACGTCCACTTCCGTCATGCGTATATGACCGTGCTCGTCTCGCTCAACATGCTCCAAGCCGCCCAGATCGTGCGAATCAAGAATTTCGATCAACCCTTCTGCTAGCACGGCCACACCGTCGGTTCGACCATGCTCCCATCGCTTGAGGATCGCCCCTATCAAGACATCCACCACCCGTTGGAGCCTCACCGGACGATCTCGAAACTCCTCTGGAATAATCGTCAGTGTGGCACCGGCCGCCTTCCCGATCCCCAATGCCAGATGTCCGGCCTTGCGCCCCATGGTCACGACCAAGTACCAGCGGGTGGTCGTGCGGGCATCCACCATGAGATTCTTCACGATCTCGACCCCAACGTGACGGGCGGTTTGAAACCCGAACGTGGGAATCCCAGGAGGAAGATCCAGATCGTTGTCGATCGTCTTCGGAACGTGAACGACTTGTAGACGACCTCCCGATCGCTCCTCCAATTTCATGGCCGAAAACGCCGTATCATCCCCACCGATCGTCATCAAACGAGTGACCCCGAGCCTCGACAGCGAAAACAGCACGTTGTCGAGCAACTCTCCACTTTTCGTCGGGTTGGCTCGCGATGTGCCCAAATACGATCCGCCTTGAAAATGGATCCGGCTGATCTCCTCGATCGAGAGCGGGCGCACTTGTCCCGTGGTCCCTTCCATGAGCCACCTGAACCCATCGATGATTCCGAGCACATCCGAGCCTCCGAGAATGCTGCGGATCGTGGCCGCACCAATCACGCTATTGATCCCAGGTGCCGGCCCTCCACCGACGAGAATACCGACTGTTGTTCGCTGCTCTGTCATGTACTACTCCTTCGACTGATTCCCAACAGGCCCTTCAGCAGGATCCTACTCTGGAGCTTGGTTGTATACTCCATTTCATCAAGAGGCAAGCAGTGTGGTCTCGAAGCCCGAATGGATAACGGTTTTCCTGAGCACTGAAGGTCACCCAGGTTTTCCCTCTACTCCTACCTGCCCGCGAAGACGGTCATAATTGAAGGCGGTTTCGCCACACCGCTGACGGCCCAGATCGTGCTGTTCCATTTCTTCGATCAAATCACCCACCTTCCCCCGTAATGCCGGAGACGCAGCCGCGTGTCGAGGAGTCTCACGACTTAGCGCAAGATGAGGCTGATCCGACCACTCGAGGTAGGCCTTCTCCAAAAACTGGTTGAGCAGTCGACAATCTTCTTCCTTCGTCACAACCAATAGGACCGGTTCGTCCGACCGGAGTTCAGCCACCGAAAGTTGCCGAACCGGTGGTGTCAATATCTCGCCTCGGAAATGCAGCGAAAACCCAAACGTAGCCGCAAGTCGATGTTTGATCCGGTCAAGCCGCTCAGGACTGTCGCATTCCACCATGAGTTGCGACGATGTCAACGTCACCCTCGCAACAATGAGGTCAGACCCGCCGCTTCGATCCCGCTGCACCCAGGTGCGTGCAGGTGGAAACGACCCGGCCCGGCTTGAGCTTCCAGACAAAGGCGGCGGCTTCTCCGCCTCAAGATCGCTGATTTCGGATAACCCATCGACAAAGAATCGATATTCATGATGATCGTAGAGAGCCACGGCATAGAGATAGGGCTGCCCATCAGGACGGCGGTAGCGAATATGGACAACGGCGTCCACCAACGCATCCATGCGGAGCTGTGCGAACGCCCAGAGCAACATGTGCCCGAACCGCTTCGCGAATTCTCTCCACTCCCCCAGCGCAAATGATCCGGAACTGATCTCCATCTCACGGCGCCATTCGGCGGTGATATCGAGCAACGCTTTGGCATCGGCTGGGGAGAGGATGAGTCCGCCACCAGACCACACCGCGTCGTCTGACTCACCGGCAACAGGGTTTCGAACCACGCGGGCCAGTAATACCTGCCCCGCCGCAGCATCATTCAGAGATTCCACGCCAGGCACCACAAACAAGGTTCGATCTCCAAGCGACCGTAGCGTCAGCTCCTCCCCAGGCTTCGGCGTGGCGGTCAGTTCCAGCAGGTCAAGATAGGAATGCTTGAGCGGATCGAGCCACTGTCGCTCTTCATCCGGAATGTGTTCGGTGATGACATCCCGAAGTTGTTCAATGAGGGTTAATTGTCCATCTTCAGGGTAGAAATCACAGAGGAGTGAGAGGTCGGCGAGATCGGTTTCTTGTGCGAGAGGCGCAACGATTCGCCCGACGCCTCCTCCCAGGTATGGCCTGAGCATCCGTGCCAGTGCGATCTCTCGCTGCAGGACGAACGTCTGCTGGCGCGACAGCGATTCGAGTCGAACCAGCACCGCATCGAGAGACGGAGGTCTCGGAGTCCAAAAACCTGCCGCTCGTTCACTCTCGAGCTTCATGGATCTCTTCCATCACGATTTCCTCCGCGTCTAGCCAATCGCGGAGTGCGTTCCCCTCTTGACGCCCTCGCTGAACCCACAGCTCGTGGGCTTTGCGCGAGATTCGATCCCACATTCCATCCGGAAGTTCGATAAGCATTTCTGCTTGGCTTGTGGCGGAAGGGATTGGCCTACTCGACTTCTTGCTTGTGGCTTTGTGCTGCCGCATGACTTGCTCCTCAGTTACACGTTAGTTGAGAAGGATCGATCTGGAACGACACGCCGATGGCCGGATCGAAACTTCGGGCTCCGGACCATCAGCACCGGACACGACGACTTCCGAAGGACCGACTCCGCGATACTGCCGAACAGCGCATGGGACAACCCCCTTCGCCCATGAGTCCCCATCACAACCAAGTCGGCAGGCTGCTTCCGAGCCGCATCGAGAATAGAATCGGTCGGTAGCCCACCCAACACCAGAAATTCTGACGAAACGCCGGCGGAGGCAAGCGCCGACACAAGATCTGATAATCGTTTCGTATGATCTGCCTTGATCGATTCTCGCTTTGCCCTATGGGGGAACGTGAAGTCCAATCCGTACGAAATAGGTTCCAACACATGAAGAAGTGTGAGAGAGGCCTTCGACCGTTGCGCGACCAGCGCGGCATACTCCAAGGCATCAAGCGAGTAGTCAGAAAAATCAACCGGCACCAGGATCCGTTCAAGGTGCGTAGGGTCTCGTCGGTTTCCCACGGCCTGCTCTTCCCCATAGGGTTGAGCGCGCGCGGCCAGAACCGGGCAGGGCGCTCCCCGGATAATCCGCTCGGCCGTACTCCCCAGCAGCACATGTGCCAGGCCGGTCTTCCCTCTCGTGCCCACGATGACCAGATCAGGATCTTCCGCAGTTGCGACCGAAAGGACTTCTTCGCTTGGGATACCTGTGGCAATCCTCGTGTGAGCGGAAATCCCGCGATCGACCGCTCGTGCCTTCAGTGTGGCCAGCTCGGTCGTCGCCTGTTTCATGAGCTCGGTCAAATACAGCTGATTCACGGGATTCTGCGGATCAAGCCCTGGAGGACACTCCAACACGTTCATCAGGCTCAGCGAGGCCCCCCATGATCGGGCCAGTGCGAAGGCATAATCCGCCGCTACCGCTGAGCCTCGTGACCCGTCGGTCGCCAAGAGCAGCCTCAGTTCGGTTTCAGACTTTGTCACACTGCCTCCGCACTAAGAAGCAGCAACTCACCGTTCATCGTTGGGTGGATGGAACATCGAAAGACGTGCCGACCGGGTCGCGTCATGTCAAACCGAATCGTTGCCTCCTGTTTCGGGCCTAGGAAGACTCCCCCCACTCCACGACCATACACGATCACTCCGTCCTTCTCGATCTGTGTGGGAATACCCTCAAACATCGTTGAACTGAAATCATGTCGCTCCGCGTCTTCGTTTCGTACCTTGATGACCGTAGGGAAGCCCAGTCGCAACGTACTCTGCTTCGTGACAAACCGATAATCCTTAATCGTCACATCCACCACCTGTTCCGATTGCGCACCAAGGATCCCACCAGAGATCCACATCAGACATACCACGGAGAGAACCGTTCCTATCCCCCAGCACCGTGCGTGCCTTTTCCCGTGAGTCATAATCCCCTCCTTCTCCTCATTAACGCGACGCCCCTCTCTGAGAAGCGGATGCCGGAAGCGGGACGGTTAATACCGGACAACCTGCCGTCCGAACGACCTTTTCAGCCGTGCTTCCAAAGAAGATCTTATCCACACTGCCGGACCGGCCTCCGTAGCTCCCCATCACGACCAAATCAATGTTCCCCGTGCGCGCAACTTTGGTGATTTCGACGAACGGTGCCCCTTCCAGGATCGCACGAGTCACCTTCACCGTCTCCGCCTCCTTCGACTCCAACAATTGCCGTACATTCAAGCGGGCATGGTGGCGTAATCGGCGGCGCTGTGCGGTGGCATCGGACGGGACAGCGAGCAAACCCAATCGATTGAATGCGGTAAGGGCGCTGGTATCGATCACATGCAAAACCAGGATTTCTGCCCCGCAGAGACGCGCCATCTGACAGGCAACCCGGAACGCCTCCTCTGAACAAGGAGAGAAATCAACCGGAACCAGGATGGTCTTAAAGAGATTCGAGTCTCGTCCCATGAATGATCCTCCTATGTCAAGGATTGAGCAAGCGCGGTGCCACTCACGACAGACTGGTGGTGATGGTCAAGCGCTGGGAGATACCGGAGTTTTAACCTTGTTTCTTGATACTTAATCGGTTATTGATCATAAGATCTTCCCGATCCGCCTCTTCAAGCAGGGGCGCTCTGCTACAGCGGTCATCTGCCGCTTGTGGCAGAAGGCGACATCAGCTCAAGTCTGACCATTCCTTCGCTCAACTTCAGACGCAAGTTCAGGCTGTTGCGGAGCGGCATCGGACTTGCTGTCATTTACAAAGAGTTAGGGGGAACAATGACAAGGACACAGTGGCTTCTACTTGGAGCCGTTGGGTTAGCTGTAGCGATTGTGGTCTATTTAGTTTTCTTCTGTCCAGCAGATTGTCAGTGAGGCCTCTGATGAAACTTTTGCTTGCCGTTGACGGTTCCGACAACTCGTACGAGGCTGTACGATCCCTCAAGTATCTGGCTCGGGCCGAAACGCTGCACCTCCTGCATGTGCTCGACGTCCCCCAGCCAGCTTACCCTTTAATGATGCCAGAGGTCGCTCAGGAGATGTACCAAACCGTCGAGCGGAACATGCGTGACGACGGGGCTCGCCTCTTGGATCGCATCGTATCATTGCTCCCATTAGATACAGGACCGGTGACGAAGCATCTGGTTGTTGGATCTCCGGCGGATCAGATCGTGGCATTGGCCGAACAACTTAACGTAGGACTGATTCTCCTCGGCAGCAGAGGTCTTGGACCGATCAAGGAACGGCTCGTGGGAAGTGTCTCGCATAGGGTATTGACGTTCGGGACCGGGGCCAAGCTGATTCTTCCCGGCCCCTTGAAAACGCTTCGTCATATGCTGCTACCCCTGCAAGGGAGCTACGACGCAGAGCAGGCGCTCGCCTTGCTTCAACAGAAACCCTTTCGCGACCCACCGGCCATCACACTGTTCACCATCCTACCTCACACCAGGCCACCTTGGCCGGTGGATGCCGTCTCGGCCGAGCACATGGAAACCCATTCTCTCAACAGAGGGAAAGACTTCCTCGAGGAAATCGCCGCCAAGCTCGGACAATGCGGCTACCAAACCCGCGTGTCGGCTAAGTTGGGCACTCCGGTTGATGGAATTCTTGAAGAAGCCGGAGCATTGAATACAGACCTGATTCTCCTAGGGTCTCGCGGACGTCGAGGTGTAACCCGTATGGTGCTCGGCAGTGTGTCGCATGCACTGTTGCACCAGGGAGCCTATCCGCTCATGGTTTTCGGCTAACGTTCAGGGCATAATTTGGAAGGGTGCTCACCATGCCGATGTACGACTATAAGTGCTTGGATTGTGGGAAAGAGTCGCTCATTGTAGTAACGTTAAAGGAGCATGAAGCGGGAGCCGTTTCATGTCCGGCGTGCGGCAGCAAGAAACTGCAGCAACTCTTTAGCCCGTTCATCGCTCACACGACGAAGAAGAGCTAGCACCATGATGACGGCTCCGCAGAAGTGCATACGACGACTCTTGGCAGGAGGACTCTTCGTCTTCTGTATGATGAGCAGTTCGACAACCCCCTCTGTGTCCGCTCAAGCCTATCCGCCCGACAGGGCGCGTGGCAAAGCTGTGTATGAACGTCACTGTCAGATCTGTCATGGACCGACCGGTCGAGGAGATGGACCTGGAGCAGCGTCCTCGAAAATCCCCCCGGCCAATTTTCAAAAGTTTCAATCGTTCCTCAAATCCGACGAGGAGTTACTACGGACGATCGAGCACGGCGTCGTCTTCAGCCCGATGCATGCATGGCGCGGGCAACTCACAGACGGGGAAATGCAGGATGTCGTGGCCTACATTCGTGTATTGTCCGAACAGGCACGATAGCTGATCTGATGACCTGATGATTCAAGCCTCACGATCACTAGATCCGCAGATTCCTCAACCTTGCAATGGTTCCTAAGATCTCCCTGACACCCCATGATGCGTTGCTCATCGCAGACATCCAGAACGATTTCCTGCCGGGAGGGGCACTCGGGATACGGGGCGGTGAGGAAATTCTTCCGATTTTGGAGGACTATATCCGCCGATTTCACCGGTGCGGTCACCCCATCATTCTGACGCGTGATTGGCACCCGCATGACCACTGCTCTTTCGTGCCTCGCGGAGGTGTGTGGCCTGTGCATTGTGTCGCCGGTTCTCCCGGGTCTTTGCCTCCCACGTCCTTTCCAACTCCGGGTTCGGCCATCATCATTTACAAGGCCACCGACCGGAACCAAGAAGCCTATTCGGCATTCCAGAATACGAGCCTGGACCGTCAGTTGCGAGACCTAGCCATTCGACGTCTGTTCGTCGGTGGATTGGCAACGGACTATTGTGTTCTGAACACGGTCAAGGACGCGCGAAAGGAAGGATATGACGTCTGCTTGTTAATGGATGGCATCAAGGCAGTCAATCTTTTTCCCAATGACGGCCGGCGGGCCGAAGAAGAGATGATTAACTTGGGGGCCGTGCCTGTTCGAGTGGAGATGCTTGAAGCATGAATCCCTCCACCAGTGCATTGCTGACGGATTTGTATGAGCTCACGATGGCCCAGGCTTATCTGGAACAGGGGATGACTGGGCCGGCCGTGTTCGAGTTCTTTGTCCGTAAGCTGCCCCCCAACCGGAACTTCTTAGTCGCAGCCGGTCTCGAACAGGTACTGAGCTATCTCGCGGAACTACATGTGACGCAGGAGGAACTCGTCTGGCTTGATCGATCCGGACGGTTCAGTTCGAGGTTCCTTCATTACCTGGAAACGCTGCGATTTACTGGCGATGTGGACGCGATGCCCGAAGGAACGGTCTTCTTCCCCCACGAGCCGATCCTCAGGGTTGCCGCGCCACTTCCACAAGCCCAGCTCGTGGAAAGCCGCGTCATGAACCTCTTGAACTTCCAGACCATGGTGGCCTCCAAAGCAGCACGCTCGGTACTCGTCGCAGGAGGAAAGCCGCTCATCGATTTTGGATTGCGCCGCGCTCACGGTGCTGAAGCAGGGCTTCTCGCCGCTCGAGCCAGCTACCTCTCTGGTTTTGCCGGAACGGCCACCGTCCTGGCGGGTAAGGTCTTTGGGATTCCTCTCTACGGCACCATGGCCCACTCATTCGTGCAGGCCCACGAGGATGAGCTCCTCGCCTTCGAGCACTTTGCCCAGGCTCACCCGGAGAATGTCGTCCTACTGATCGACACGTACGATACTGAAGCCGCCGCGCAAAAAGTCGTCTCGTTGGTTTCGAAGCTCAACGCGAGGGGAATTCCTGTGAAAGGGGTTCGCCTCGACAGTGGCGATTTGGCCGAACATGCCCGAAAAGTCCGCCGTATCTTGGACGAAGGCGGATTGTCCCACACGCAGATCCTTGCCAGCGGCAATCTTGATGAATATCGTCTGAGAGACCTGGTGAAAAATGCTGTGCCGATTGACAGCTTCGCCGTGGGCACGGCCATGACGACCTCATCGGATGCCCCCTCACTGGATTGTGCCTACAAACTGCAAGAATATGAGGGACGACCCACGCGGAAGCGATCGGAGGGCAAGGCTACCTGGCCAGGCCGTAAACAGGTCTATCGATACCTGACGACTGACGCGCGTTTGAGCCACGACATCGTCACGACTGATCGTGATCGCCGACCAGGAGAGCCACTGCTCCGACCGGTCATGAGAGAAGGCCGCCGCCTTGAATTAGCGCCCGACTTAGTTGAGGTGCGACAGTATGCGGCTGCGCAGTTAGGACAACTCCCCAAACCACTCCGGGCTCTTGAGATCGGGCCGCCCTATGACGTCCGGATTTCTCAGGACTTGCAGAGCCTGGCCCAGGCAGTCGACCGCAGCCTCTAACACAAAAGGAGACACGACATGACGCGCCGCTCCATACCAACCGTCTGTGTGAGAATCATTCTTCTCATCGCACTCGCTTCCACGGGGGCCGAGGCCGCAGGCTCCTCTGGTTCCCAGCCGGCTTCACCCGCCGTTCCTCTTTGCAAAAGCCTCTACAAGAAAAAGTCCGTACCGGCCAAAACGTTGCAAACCATGGTCCGTTCCCACGAACGTTGGGCAGAGTATCGCGGGAATCCGAATGCCAGGCGTCTTGAACTCTGCCAGGCCGATTTGACCCGTGCGGCACTCGTCGAAGCGAATCTTGAACGGGCGAACCTCGAAGGCGCCGTCCTGCGGCAAGCGAATCTGTCTCGGGTCTCACTCGTTCAAGCCAGCCTTGCCGGAGCTGACTTTTCCAAAGCCAGCTTAGAAGACAGTAACCTTTCAGGAGCCGATCTGCGGCGTGCCCGATTCACCGGTGCGAACCTCTCTCGTGCCATCGGTGACGAAGCCGCTCTCTTTGATGCAGTTCTCATCGGCACCAACTTACGGGAATCCGCGTTCGAGCGAGTCCAATTGGAAGGGGCCGATCTTACCTCGGCTGATTTGACCGACGCGAACTTCATCGAGGCGTACTTTTATGGAGCAATTTTGAAAGACACCACCTTGGTGAATGCCGATCTCACAGGCGCCGACCTGCGTCGTACGATCCTGACCAATGCGGATCTCTCTCGTGCCAATCTTCAGGGTGCTCTGCTGGATCATGCACAAGTGGAGCGGGCCCAACTGGTCGAAGCTGACTTGGAAAGCGCCTACCTGGACGAAACGAACTTGCGCAACGCCAACCTCCGGGAAGCCATTCTACGTGGCACAGACATGCGGTATGTCGATCTGCACGGTGCCGACCTTCGTAACGCCGACCTGGAGGGAGCCAACTTGGAAGAGGCCGTCCTGATTAGGGCGAATGCCAATTCGGCGAAGCTCCGCATGGCCATTCTCTACCACGCCGTGCTCGACGAAGTCAGTTTCCAGGGAGCCCAGCTGAACCGTGCAGTCCTAATCGGAGCCAGGGGATCGCGTGCCAACTTCACAAACGGCGATTTGAGAGAAATTTACGCCCCGAAATCTACGTTCCAACACACTCAATTCAACAAAGCCAATCTGGATTCGGCTAACTTCGTCGCCGCGGATCTTCGCGGATCGAATTTCAGCCATTCCAACTTGACCCAATCCAATCTTCAAGAAGCCAACCTCCAGGATGCCACCTTTGAAGGAGCAGACCTGAGCGGCGCTCGGCTTGACTCTGCAAACCTGCGCCGCGCGAACTTCAAGGGTGCCATACTTTCGTCAGTCACCGGTCTCACGCAGACACAACTCGATAGCGCCTGCGTCGACGGGCATACACAATTGCCTCCTGAGCTCAGCCGACCCACCCCTTGCACGACGATTCGGAAAGAGAAGCGTCTATGACCGATCGCTCGGCGCAAGCCGTACAGATCACGGGGGGACGGCTAATACTGGCGGGCCTGCTCAGTGTCCCGGCCGGCGCGCCCGGCCTGGTCATCTTTGCACATGGCAGCGGGAGCGGCCGGCTCAGCCCTCGCAACAACTTCGTTGCGCGCCATCTCCAGCAAGCTGGATTCGCTACTCTGCTTCTAGATTTGTTGACCGAAGAAGAAGCCGATGACAGGCGCAAAGTGTTCAATATCGATCTGCTGGCAGAACGGTTGCTCCTGGCGAAAGGGTGGTCAGAAACAGATCCCCGAACACGGCACCTAAAGATCGGTTACTTCGGTGCCAGCACAGGCGCTGGAGCAGCTCTTCAAGCAGCCGCGAGGGAGCCATCGAACATCAAGGCCGTCGTATCGCGGGGAGGGCGCCCGGACCTGGCAGAATCCTATCTGCCGTCGGTTACGGTCCCGACCCTGTTGATCATCGGCGGTCACGATGAACCGGTTATCGAAATGAACCAAGTCGCCTATGACTTGCTGACCTGTGAAAAACGGTTGATCATCGTCCCTGGTGCGACACACCTCTTCGAGGAGCCCGGCACGCTGGAACAGGTGGCGGAACACGCATGCAAGTGGTTTCAGGCTTATCTAAAGCGATCCGAATAACGAAAAGAGCGCGATCCATGCAGGTCGGAGACTGGAAATTCTTCAGGCAGAAACGCGCTCCCATTCTTTGGCGCGGGCGGCAAAGGCATCTTTGTGCTCGGGCCAATCGTGCAGCGTCGCTGGATCAAAATCAGCTCCGTTCGGCCACACCAGCGTTTTCACCTCTGGATCAACTGCCACTTGGTTGAACAACTCGAGATCGAGCAGCGGACCATAGAGCTCACCGGCCAGAACCGGCTTCAGGTAAATGATTTGTTCCGTGTCGTCAGCAAACTGCACCCGTAGCATGTAGGGCTCAACGACTTCGACGCTCCGCACTTGATGAATAGGATGGTTCATGACCGTCCTACGTCAATGGAGCAATGAGAACAGGTTTGCGACCTGTTTGCAGCCGATCCCAATCGGCCATCAGTTCCTGCTGATGCAATTCCGCCCATGCCTCGACTAGCCGCTGCTGGCGTTTGGGCAGCCCTCCGGCCAGCATTTCCACCGGCTCAATCCCATACACCGCCACATGCTCTGATAATAAGCATGGAAATGGGGTGTATGATGTGAAGCCTGAACCTCGACAAACATTCGGATGATAATCCCGAAGAATCGACACAGCTCAGGCATCGACTCATTCTACTCACTTGCCTTATGGTCCACAATCAGAGTCAAGTATCGCAGGACGCCTGATGGCGCAAGGCCAGCCATTTCGGCAGCCTACAAACTCCTCATGCCAAGCCTAGCAGGAGCCCCGCATCCGTGAGAGGTAGCTCACAATCGCCCCAACTCGACCCATCGCTATCCTTTTAACGAGCAGGACTCTCTGGGGTAGGTCGCGGAACGGGCAGGAAGATAGTTTCAGCGGTGCCTAAATGATTATTCGCCGACTGGCTGCCCCAGTGGTGTCATGAGAAAGTCCTCCGTAAGTGGGGAAAACGCTCGCAGCCCACGATCGTCGATCGAGCCTTGCACTCGAAGGATATCATTAGGTTTTGCATCCCAGAATGCCTGAATTTACAGATGATAGAGAACTCCAGATGGCCTTTTTACTTCGCTGCAGTCCTGACATTCCAGGAGATAAAGCAAGTCAGGATAGTTCTTTGCTTGATACTTAAAAAGTCCGCATGCAGTATTGAACGCGCCTGGGCTTTATTCATGCTCCCTTAGGCGATCCAGTGGAAGGATGCGCATCAAAACAATCGTTGATTTGCACGGTGAGAGAATGAATCACCCTTAATTCCGTGGGGCAGAGTTCGAATTAACTATCAGTCATGACAGCAGATCCCAACCCCATTGATACTTTTCAGTCACTGATGTGCGGCGACAGATTGTCCTTCATCGTATCGATCTTCGCTTCCTGATTCACCAGCACCCTGAAGGCTTGCTGATCAGAACGGCTACCAGTGACTCAGCCTGAATATGGGATAGTCGACGTCGTTCGAGTCCAACAATAGCCACCCTCCTTCATGTCATGCACTCGGCGAGAGCAGAAAATCGAAATCGGCTTTCGTCAGCACGCCTTGCCCAGAACCTCGCACCACGCCGGCCATGACCGCGTCGTACAACTCGAGTTTGCGCTGCTTGAGCACCATCATTTTCTCCTCGATGCTGTGACGCATGAGAATCCGCACGATCGAGACAGTCTGCTGTTGCCCGATGCGATGAGCGCGATCCGACGCCTGGCGCTCCACCGCCGGATTCCACCAGGGGTCCAGATGAAAGACATAGCTCGCTCGGGTGAGATTCAGCCCTTGTCCTCCTGCTTTGAGACTCAAGAGAAACACGGCCGGCTGTTCACCGGTCTGAAACGCCCTCACGCGGGCCTTGCGCGCGGCCGGCACCGTCGACCCATCCAGCCGCTGATAGGACAACCCGTGCCGGGTACACGCTTCCTGCACCAGGTCCAGAAAGCTGGTGAACTGCGAGAACACCAGGGCGCTGTGCCCCTCGTCGCATAAGACCTGCAGCCGTTCCACCAGGAAGCCGAGCTTGGGCGAGGTCTCGTCTGCTTGGTTCGTGAGCAGCCGTGGCGAGAGACAGACTTGCCGAAGCTTGAGAATGGCGGTGAGCGCGATGAACTGCGCCTGCCCGGAGGTCTTGGTGCGATAGGCATCCTCGATCGTTGACCGAACCTGGTCGACGGTCTGTTGGTAGAGGGCCTTTTGGCGATCGGTCAACTCGAGGAACACCTCGTGCTCGATTTTCGGCGGCAGGTCCTGGAGGATCTCGGCCTTGGTCCGCCGCAGAATAAAGGGTCGTGTCCGGCGCAACACTCGATCGAGCGCGTGACCCGCGACACGTTTCAGATCCGTCTTGAACCGATCGTACTCGCCCAGGAGTCCCGGCACGCACAGGTCGATCACGGAGAAATACTCGCCCAGATGATTTTCGAGCGGGGTGCCGGTCAACGCGATCTTGAAGCGCCCCTTGAGCCGGCGGACCGCGCCCGTCGTGTCCGCTTGAATATTCTTCACCGCCTGGGCTTCGTCAAATACGATCACGTGGAACGCTATCCGCTCCAAGGTGTCGATATCCCGGCGAGCCAGCCCATAGGTTGTGAGCACCACCTCTCCGTCCTCGGCCTCGAATGTCCTTTCACTCCCGCTATACACATGGATCTTCAAGCCGGGCGCGAATCGCCCCAGTTCCTGTTCCCAGTTGAAGAGCAGACTCGTCGGCACGACGACCAGATGAGGCCCCTTCACCCCGCGAGCCGTCTTGATGCGTCCCTCCTCCATGGCGGCCAGCAGGCAGATGGTTTGGAGGGTCTTGCCCAGTCCCATGTCGTCCGCCAAACAGGCGCCGAACCGGTGCTCGTAGAGAAACGCCAACCAGGCATAGCCGTCACGCTGGTAAGGACGCAACATCGCATGCAGGCCCTTCGGCAACGGCGGCTTCTCGATCCGCTCAAATCCCAGCAAACGCGCCAGCACCGCCTCGTCCTCGGTAGGCAGCGACACGCGGATGCCCTGCTCACGGAGCGCCAGCCAATCGAGGATCTGTAACCGAGGCACACGCACGACCTGCGCTGTTTTCCGGTCCTCCGGCGCATCCCCCGTGAGGCCGATGATCGCGCGCAGCCGCTCCAGAGTCTGACCGTCCAAGACCCGCAGGCCGTGCGTCGTCCGGATCAGGCCGCCCTGCTGGATAGCCTGCCGACATTCCGCCTCATTGATCACCACCCCGTCGCAACGGATCTCCGGCCGAATCTCGAACCAATCGATTCCGATTCCCGCTCGGTCCTGACGCCCGACTTCCACGGAGCAGTCCCACCGAGTGGGTCGGAGCGGCTGATCTTCATAGAGCAATGTAATCCCGGCTGCCGTCAGCTTTTCCAAGAGATCCGGCAATCGCCGAAACAGCGCCCGCAGATCAATCGTCATGGCGTCATACAGCTGCATGCCGCGAAAGGCTTCCAGACCAAAGACCTCAAATGGAATCCGGTACAGCGAGACTTCACGCCCCTTGTCGATCGCCCGCAGTGCCCACCGCCCTCCCTCGATCTGCAGCCGCACATCTCGTCTCGCATACACCGACAGATGGTGTCTCAGCCATCGAGCGGCCTCGAGACGGATGCTCCGCGTCCAATCGGTCTGGTCCAGCGCCGTCTTGATGCGACGGTCTCGTTCCTTGGCCTCGCTGACAGTAAGCAGTGTGAAGAAGAGTTTGTAGAGCACGGCCTTGCGTTTCTGTGCCCGCAACGGAGCGGACACGGCGCGGCCTTGTTCCAACGCTGAGATGAAGGACACGATTGATGCACTCGGCGCAAACCGGTCGTCACCGCGCCGGCATTGCGCTTGTAACGTCCATGTGGCGGCCGACGCGCCGTCGCCGTCGAAGGAAGGGGCTAGGATCAAGGCGTGCGACACCTCCTCGCTTATCGACAAAGAGGCAGAAGAGTCAACCGGTGCGTCTTTCCCATCCACACGCAACAAAAGATCGCGCAAGGTCTTATCGGCGTGCTTGTGGATCAGATCGATCTGCGCAGATTGGAACTCGTTTCGTGTGACGGTGCAGTCCGTCACGTCATGAATGCCCTGCCATCGCCCGTAGCCACGGCCATCCGGTAAGGTGACCGCGCACAGCCTCCCATCCAGTCCTCCATCATGATCAGAGGTGTTGAGACCTTTGAACCCATCGCGCAACGCACGAAACGAGGCCCATCCGCTTTCGTCATCCAGGAACAGCAATCGGTTGCCATTTACGTCGGCCACAAAGCTACGAAAACGGACGATCCGTTCAAGCGGTGTCCCGTCGGCCACACAGACCGCTCGGACTCTCACGTCATCACCGGCAAGAGCGATCTCCGTCTTGCTCCGACATGTGACCGACGGGGTCCATTCAAGGACGATAGATTCACGGCCGGCCTTCAGCACGATCGGGGATCGACGCTTCGAGACGCGGAGATAGTGCAGTAAAGGCTCGTCTCCATACCCTGACGAAAACCAGGACGGATTCAAGAGTGGACGCAACTCGGAGGGCAACGTGGGGCCCCATCCTCCGGGAAGCGGCACGCCGTTCCAGTGGATCACAAGTTGCGGGTACGGCCCGCCGGCGTCGATCACGATTTCATAACCCGACGCAGGGGAACTGTCCCTATTGCGCTTGGGGGCCGCCCCCTTGACCGAACCTGTTTCGGCGAGGTCGCCGAGCAGTTCGGCTCGGAGCGTGACCAGGTAGGCTTTTTGCCGATCGGACAATCGGAACGTCTCAGGCGAAAGCAAGTGCTTGGTAGCGAAACAGACGCAGAGGACATGTTTACAGAGCCACTCGGGGTCCCAGGCCGGGCAATCACAGAAGGCGCACAGAAACCCGTCATCGAGAGAAACGATGACCTCGTACAGCCTGGTTCCCTGCACCTGCGCTGTGAGCGTAGCGCCATTCTTGCCCCAGACATAGTGCTGAAGCCGCTGCAGCCGGTAATAGTCATATCCCCTGAGCACCGACACTTTGGGAGCCATCGTATACAGATCGTTGACGGTGAGGGCACGAAATGCGGCAAGAAGGGCTGCCGAGGCGGGAGCAGGAGCGAGGGGATTAGCCTTCGCGTCCGAATGGGAACCACCTCCCCCTCTGCGACGGGATACAGACTTCTTGCGCATGGCGGGACACTATAAAGGGAGGGAGAGGACCTCCTCAAGCAGGGGTGAAGGATGACTACTCGTACAGCTACTGGTGATCACAGCATGAACCTTGTCTATCGCGGAGATCACGCGAGAAACCGTCCATGAGCAGAATCCGTCTTGAGTTTCTCTTTCACGAATTCCAGGACTTTCCCCGCTCCGTCTTTCGCGGAGAGCTTCGTCGTGTCTATGGCCACTTCGGGATGGACCGGCGCTTCGTAGGGATCTTGCAACCCTGGCACGGTCGAAGATTCTCCCTGTCGGCCTCGGAGATAGGTTCCTTTGTAGTCTCGCTGCATCGCCAATTCCAACGGACATTCCACCGCCACCTCGATGAATTTCGGTATGAGACTTCTGGCAAAATCGCGATAGGCCCGTCGATTAGCTGTCGCATCGAAAATGACGGTGATGCCATGGGCGACTAACCTCGCCCCCATGAATGCCAGTGCACGGTAGAAAAGATCCCTTTCTTCCCGGCTATAGGTCGGATGAGGCGTCAGTACTTGGCGTACCGCATCTGACTCCAACACTTCTACTGTATATCCCAATGTTCCGAGTTGGGTGGTGAGTTCACGGGCGATGGTGCTTTTCCCAGACGCAGGCAAGCCGGTGAGCCAGACGGCAAAGGCTTTTGATGTGACGTTGGTCGTCATCGGTCATCCACTAAGGCATCACCACGCGCTCGCTCTATCAGGAGACGCTGGCAGGATCCCCACGGAATGACGACTAACGTCCACAATACTCATTGACTCGGGTCGGTTCAAATCGTGGCGAATCAAGCACGTTTTCGATGAAGCGAAAAAGACTGCGCCGGATATCCATCGATAGCTTGGGGTACCAGAGCGGGCTGGCCACCACCAACCCGCGAAACGCGAAGAAGGGCGCTGCCGTCTCCGTGACTTCTTTGTCACCGCTGGCCTCTACATAGGTGTCCCAGAACAATCGGAAGAGCACCTCAAATGGACCTTTGAGCTTCCCCCAGCTGATGAGAGAGCTGAGCAAGTAATTGATCGTCATTGCGGTGACATCGTCAGCCGGTTCGCCCCATTCTCCTCGGGATCGATCCAGGACCGCAAAATCTGCCCCAGTACGAAACAGCACATTGTACGGATGAAAATCCCCATGAACTTGGGATAACCGGTTCGTCTTATCACGGAGTCGCCATCGCCATCGATTGCAGGCATCTTCTACGGTCCGCAAGAGATCATGCGTGATAAAGCCACAGCGTTCAGGATAGCTGTCGGTCAGCCCCATAATACATTCGCCATGACCGATCAATTCACGCAACCGACGCTTGTACAGGTCCGCGTCACGCCGCTTTTTCGCATGAATGCGCGCGAGGTAGCGTGCCAGAGTGACTGCACGTTGTCGATCCAACGCTTGCAGACTCCCGCCTTTTCCGAGTCGATCGAGATCAGTATGATAGCTCGTTCCCTCTGTCCATTGATTCAACACGAAGAATTCACGAGCTTCCGCGAGTGAAAAGAGCCTCTGCTTGGCGTCAAATGCTCCGACATCAAGAGCCTTCACATGGCGCGGCAGGCGGCCATAAGAATCATAATCCCACAGCATCGCTTGGGCGCGATCCGCCATGTGTTCATGACCAAATGGACCGGGCTTCATCGTTTCCAGCACGGCAGACTGAATCCGCGTTCCGACTTTGAACGTCAATTTGACCGGCGTACCGTACCCATAGCGTTTCTGCTCTCCTTTGGAACTCTCTTTCCCGATGACTCCATAGGACAGCAGCTTTGCCATCGAGCCAAAGCGAGCCTGTAAGTAACGTTCCAAGGCAGGTTTACTTAGCGGCATACAGACAGCCCTCGCAATTCACGTTCCCGGAATCTTCCCTCCAAAAGCGTGGAAAGGCTGCCGAAGAGAAAAACACTGTCGCATTGAGCTCCATCCGTCCTAGTTGTACTGGGGAAAAATGCATCACCTCAAACCGGATGGGGCTACCGGGATTATGAAATATCAACCTTTTCCCTACCGTGGAGAACCCTCGGTCCTTCCCCGCACGGCATATCGTTTGCTGATCCAACAATCATATGCGGATGCCTGAAGCGTCCTAGAAGGTTGGAGGCACAATGGAACTTGAGATTGAAAGCCGCAATGTAGCCATGACCCCCCGGTGGAAGACAGAGATTGAATCCCGTATGGACGACTTGCAACGGGGACATGAGGATTTGATTCACAGCCGCGTCACGTTGACCAAGAATCGGCATCACAAGAAACTGGCGGATGTGGCGGAAGCACTGGTCGTGATCACCTTACCAGGACGGCATACCATGACCGCCCGCAAAGAAGACAAGACCTTCGAAGAAGCTATTCGAGCTGCGTTTCATGCCATCAGCATCGAACTCCGCAAGTATCGAGAAAAGCGTGCAAAGACCGAGGTGCGCCTCCCACCCATCCCACCGCATCGCGGCGTAATCTGCAAGCTCTTCCCGCAGGAGCAATACGGTTTTATCCTCAAGGAAGGTGGCGGCGAAGTCTATTTTCATGCGAATGCGTTGCAGGGGCTAGAGTTTGAGCGTCTCGACGACGGCACTGAAGTCGCCTTCAACCTGGAAGAGGGAAAGAAGGGCCCGCAGGCGACAGTGGTTACGCTTCCGCCACCCATGGCGAGGAAGATGACGTAGATGACGATGGAGAAGTTCAAGGTCCCCGTTTCAATGCTCACCCCTCTGATCGACTCGGGACAACTCGGGTTCGAGGATACGGGGGAGCTGGAACCCCTCTCTGAAATCATCGGGCAGGAACGGGCGGTCGAGGCCCTCGAATTCGGGCTGCACATGAAGAGCCCCGGATTCAACCTCTACGTATCAGGTCCTGTCGGCACAGGGAAAGGCACGGTCGTTCGGCAGATGGTCAAACGCCTGGCCCAGGCGGCGCCTGCTCCGTCCGACTGGTGCTATGTCAATAATTTCCAGGACCCCTCTCGTCCGACCTGTCTCGCCCTTCCAGCTGGACAGGGAGCCGCGTTCAAGCGTGAGATGGCGGCGTTCATCGATGGATTACGCCGCGATATTCCATTGGCATTCGAGAGTAAGAAATATCTCGATGCCAAAGCCAAGTTACGCGACGAGATTGATTCCAAGAAGAAAGCGCTCTTCCATGACTTGACGGAACTCAGCCGAACACGTGGGTTCGGCTTTGAAGAAACCTCGGTGGGCTTTGGGATTGTCCCGCTCAAGGCCGGTAAGTCCATGACGGACGCCGACATTGAAGCGATGACAGACGACGAACAGCGGGACTTGAATGAGCGGCGCAAGGCCCTGGAAGGCGAGATCCGCGAGTTCCATGTCCGTATCCATAGCCTGGAGAAAGAAGCTGAACATCAGCTGCGTCACCTGGACCGTCAACTGGTCACCAATGTCTTGGAAGACCGCTACGAAACCATGTGGCGGACCTACCAGGACATGGAGGCGACCTCCTCTTTCTTGGGGCGGGTTCGGGACGACATCGTGCACCACTATAAGGATTTTCTTCCGCGTGAAGGCCCCGCCATTGCCATCCCAGGCTTGGAATTCAAACGACCGGACCTGTCGCGCTTTCTCGTCAACCTGATCGTGCAGCACGCTCCGACGGCAGGCGCACCCGTGGTCGACGAATCGCATCCAACCTATACAAACCTCATCGGCAAGATCGAACGGCGGGCTCACATGGGTGTGATGTATACAGACTTTACGGAGATCCGCGCAGGCGCCGTGCTGATGGCGAACGGCGGGTACTTGATCGTGAACGCATTGGATATGCTTCGCCAACCGTTCTCTTGGGACGCATTGAAGCGCGTGATAAAGACCGGGGAGGTGAAAATCGAAGACCCGGGAGAATTCTACGGATTTGCAACTGCAGGGCTGAGGCCGGAACCGATCCCGGTGAATGTAAAAGTGATCATGGTCGGGCCGCCTATCCTCTACCACCTTCTGCAAGCCTACGAAGAAGACTTCGGCAAGCTCTTCAAGGTGAAAGCGGACTTCGACACCGAAGTGGTCCGAAGCGAGCGGCAAGACCGCCAGTATGGCAGATTCATCGCCAAGCTCTGTCGCGAAGAAGCACTGCCGCATTTCTGTGCCGATGCGGTCGCGGAAATCATCCGGCAAGGACTCCGTTTTGCCGATCGTCACGATCGATTGTCGTTGCGGTTCAGTCAGGTGAGCGATCTCATCCGAGAAGCGGGGTACTGGGCAAGGAAAGAAGGCCACTCCTTTGTCACCCGGGCGGACGTCGATGCGGCCGTCACCCATAAGCGCTACCGCTCAAATCTGGCGGAACAATGGATCCAGGATGAAATCAAAGAAGGCACACTCATGGTCGATCTCGACGGGGACGTTGTCGGTCAGATCAATGGCCTCTCGGTCCATCAGCTCGGCGACTATGCATTCGGACGGCCCACCCGCATTACGGCTCGGACCTATGTCGGCACCAAGGGCGTCATCGATATTCAGCGAGAAGCGGAACTGGCCGGGACGATCCACAGCAAAGGCGTGATGACGCTGGCCGGATATCTTGCCGGAAAATTTGCCGGGTCCCACCCCTTCGCCATGAGCGCCTCGTTGACGTTTGAACAGACCTATTCCGAAGTGGAAGGCGATAGCGCCTCGGTGGCCGAGCTCGCCGCCATTCTCTCCAGCCTCGCCGATCTGCCGATCCATCAATGGCTGGCCGTTACCGGCTCCGTCAATCAGTTGGGCGAGATCCAGCCGATCGGGGGCGTGAACGAAAAGATCGAAGGCTTCCTCGAGTCTTGTTCTCGCAAGGGCTTGACCGGCAAACAAGGCGTGATCATTCCCGCTCGCAACACCAAGCACCTGGCCCTTCGTCGAGAGGTCGTCGAGGCCGTCGAATCAGGACACTTTTCTGTATATGCGGTGAACACAATTGAAGAAACCTTGGAGCTGCTCACCGGTGTGGCTGCCGGCGAACGAGGCCTTGATGGATCTTACCAATCCGACACCGTCTTTGGCCGGGCCGCCCAACGATTGGAAGAGATGGCGGCGACGGTGGCGGAATGGGCGGAAGGTGAAGAAAGACCACGCGGGCGTATCATCACTGAGCCCTAGATGGTCAAATTGTTCTGGGTTTCTCCAAAGGATGGAGGTCACAGTGGAACACTTGAAAGTAGCAATCGGTGCTTTAGCGATTGTGATTGGGCTCTCTCTAATCGCGGGCGAGGCTCCTGCACAATCGGCCCCCGACTGGGGAAAGGCCGAATACGAGTCGAACTGCGCCAGTTGCCACGGCCTTGGTGGGAAAGGTGACGGTCCGCTCTCGGAGAGCTTTCGTCCGAAGGCGGCGGACTTGACCACTCTTGCCACGAGAAATGACGGCGTCTTTCCGGCCCAGCGGGTTTACGAAATCATCGACGGACGTCAGGAGGTCGCAGCCCATGGCCCGCGTGCGATGCCAGTGTGGGGCCGGGACTATCGGAGTCACGTGCCAGACATGACGCTCGGGGACATACAAATCTACGGACTGAAGGACGCGGTCGCGCACAACAAGCTGGTCGCGCTTGTGGACTACTTGCACCGGCTACAAGTGAAGTAGCCATCAAAAAAGTTGGAACGTCTCGCTTCATCTCTCAGCGATGCGTCAACTGATCGCGCTGACAGCTTTCTTCCGCCAGCATCCGCTGCCCCACGGTCGCATCGGTCGGGATACGCGCCATGCAGGCCTCAAGTGAATCACCTTGCGTGCCGGCTGATGCACGACCGCCGCTCTTTGCTATTGCGGTTCCGACCACACTTTGGTGAAGCTCCTCATTGTCCCTGCAACTTTGCTCGGCGATCATCCTCGTCCCATCACTGGAATCACCAGAGATCCTTGCCAGGCATGCCTTCAAGGAATCCGACGGACCAAGAGAGACGGCCGCAGGGGTGGCCGATGACGACAAAGGATCTGCTGTCGTGGCTGGAGACACCACCGCGTCTGGTGATGTCGACTGCATCGCGGCCTGTTTCGGGGCGCAGCCGGCTGCTCCTACCATGCAAGCGAAGCCAATAAATGCTATTCTAACCGGCATTCCGTTCATAGTGAGTATTCCTCCCTTGCGCTGCACAGAGTGAGCTCGGTACTGCCAATCCGTTCCTATATAACGGAGTCTCACTAATGGCGCAAGCGACATTGTGTGGGTCTCGGGAAAAGTCTCGCCCTCTGCGCGCATACCCAGGGGCAATCCTTCGTTGGGCGGTCTCCTAATTCGAACGATCGCTCCGTTGTTCCTTCTGCCACTCCTATGGCGACACCGAGGCTAGATCAACCCGAATCCCCTGATTGGCCTCTCGCGCTATGGCCTCTAGCACTTCTAGCGCGGCATCTTCATGCGCACACTTCCAATCCCAACGACACCAACCATCCTTCGCCAGTGCGAGAGTGACACAGATCTCATCCTCGATGAGCACCTCAGCAAGAGTGTGCTTGTGCCTGTCCTTGCCGTGGATCTGAAGTGTGACCGCCATGGAGAAGATCATGGTTGGGGTGGCTTGCCTCGTCATGTTACCGAAGACGCCACAGTCATCTCCTCGGCAAAGTCATTTTGGATAGCAGTGGGTCCGCCCCTTTTACGTATACTTCCACCCTTCTAAAATCCCCCCATTACACTTACTTGGATGACGTTAAGCGGTCCTAAGAGGCCTCCGACCCCGGGTGCGAAGTGATCAAGACTCCCGTAATTCACCAGGTGAATATCGTCCTCAAGCCGAAGTCGCCATTGCCACCCTGATTGCGCAGCCAAGTCCAGCCCTAAGGAAACATGCCCTCCAATGGCCGACTTTGTGAGGGAACGCTTGGTAATGAAACAGGGACCGAAGTTCGTACAGAGTGGTTTCGGGACTTCGTCCGACTCCGTTAGTTTGAGAGAGTAGTAACCGACTCCTCCCATGAAAACCTCACGCGCTCCTCCCCGATCATCAATTTGATGCTGGGGCCCGCATACCACGCGAAAGAGTCGAGGGCGCCTTTCACGGGATTTCCCGTGGCCGGTTGTATACTCTCGGCCTTTTGCTCGTTGTCTAACCGGAACCCCCCAAATTCTGCCCCGAGATAGAGATCACCACGTTGCCAATGGACGATATGCCGTTCATACGCCACCTGAAATGCTATGCCGAACGAATTCAGACTACCGGGAAGGCTTGTGGCCGATGTCGCGCCAAACTCTTTATCGCCGAGGCTGGGCCAAATGGCGCCTCCCAAAGAAAGCACCGGCAACGTTCCGCTCCCGGAGCGGGGCTCCATTTTTCTGGCACGAACTTGTGTTGAAGTATTGGAACAGCTTGTCCACCTGCGTTGCTTCGATGTCCGAGGTTCGTCGACGCTAGGGGTTGTCCAATCGCTCGAATCTCTTCCCCTCTGAAGTGTCTGCCCTCTACCCTCGGTCTTGGAACTCTAGAACCCTCTATGGCGGTGGGAAACCTCGAGTGAAGAGGGCTTCGCGTTTAGCTCCATCGGCCAATTGCCAAGACGTGTGCTGGCGGTTCTTCGTGTGAGCGCTGGTATTTACAGCTGCCTACTGGTGGAAAGCGGATGTATATATGGAATGGATAGGGGATGCCTATGTAGTATGAAGCACGTTACAAATGAACGATTACACTGTGGCATCCTCTGTGAGGTTGATCGGGGCGTTTTTCTTCGCCTGGTCCGGATTGATCCAACCCTGTTGGGCACAATCAGATGACATATCACCGAACGCACGCGCCATTCTGAAGCGCGGAGCGATCGAAGCAGGTGGGTCAGTAGGGTACTGGGACGAGTTCCTCTTCCCGACCGAGGCACACGCCTCAGATCGACGAGCTATCTTTATCATGCCCAGGATAGGGGTGGTACTGACTGATGAAATGGGTACGGGCGTGCTTTCTGGAAACCTCGAAGTCCTTGTGGAACCATTCTATGGTCGGTTCCAGAATAGATTTTCTGCTGATACGGTCGGGGCTTCGCTGGTTAGTAAATACAACCTCCTCTCATTCGGACGCTGGATGCCCTTCTGGGATGTCGGAGTTGGATTGCTGTGGACCGATCTCGCTCCTCGCATCGCTGAAGACAGTAGTCAGGTGAACTTTGTCCTTCAGACTGGACCGGGCGTTCAGTACTTTGCGACGACACGCATGTCTCTGACATTTGGAGTGCGATACCATCACATCTCAAACGCCGGGATTGGAGAACGGAATTTGGGGTTGGACGCCCTGCTCCCCTATGCCGGAGTGTCGTGGATTTTGTCGCACTGGGACTTCTGACATCACGTGACAGGCGGCTGTCGGCTAGGCTAGCCATGCACAGGGACAGCAAAGGCCCAAATTGGAGACCAGGGGCCGGAAAGCATTCGGCAGCTTGAGCGGACCTCACGCTTCACCGTGATCTCAAGTTTCAGCTGGTTCACCACTTTGTACAAGAAAGAGAACTTTAAGCTCCTTCAGGCCCAGTCGCCTTCAGATTCGATCTTGGCAAAGGATTCACAACTCTCGCTCACACCCGGTAAGAGATGCGTCGATTGTTCCAGGGCTTGCTGGGAAGTCCCACCAGGCGCTAGAGAGCATCCGCTTTTCTAACCGGGGAGGTCTGAAACCGAATGAGCACAGCTGAAGTGTTGCCTAATACCCCTCCGTATAGGCTGTATACCTGTAGCTAATTTCCACAATCTTCACAATAGTTCTACTGCCTACATGTCCTCACACTTGCAAATAAGCTCCATATACTGGCATTTGTGCAGCATTCTGCAACTAGGCAAGGGTCTTGCGTTTTCCTTATTCCAGTCAGGTCTTGAGTGGTGGGTGGTATCATCCCGGTGGAGAGACCGGAGAAAGGTGTGGCGCAGTATGAGATACGCAAAGTCGTTTGCTCGATGGAGCGCTGTGGCCATGGGATTGCTTGGCCTAGTGCTCTTCAGTCGCCCAGCACAAGCTGAATGGTATGTGGCGGGTCAAGTGGGTGCGAACCTTCCCGCGGACCTCAGCAACGTGCAGTGGAGTTCAGGAGGAGCGAGCGTGTCTGGAAATGATCTCGAATTACAAACTTCCCTCGTATATGGAGGAAAGATCGGCTACTATTTTGAGCCCGTGAAATGGCTCGGCATCGAAACCGAAGTATTCAATGCCACACCTCACGTCAAGCAACAAGATTGGATAATCGGGGGCATTCCTCTGGCTCCAGCACTGGGACTACCTACAATTCCTGGAATCTACAATCGCGTCCTAACGTGGGCACCAATAAACCTCGTAGTTCGGTATCAGGCTGGTGCGTTCGAGCCTTACGCTGGAGTAGGACTGGGGGTATTCTTTTCCCACCTCTCGGCCTCTGACTTTTCCAGCTCGAGCACTGATGTCGGGCTGAACACGCAAGTCGGGCTTCGGTACCGGATCACGAGTGCGATTGCCATGTTCGGGGAATGGAAGTACAACTGGGCCAATATCGGTCACGACAATCTATCAGGCACTGGACTAAACGTTGAGGCGGACTACCGTGCACATAACTTTGTCGTTGGCGTCGGCTATCATTTTGGTAATTAGGGCGAAACGTAACCAAAGAAGCACCGCAAGAAGAGCTTGAAGAGGTTTTCCTTGCGGTGGTTGAAGCGGTACTCAATTTCCTTGAGATACATCGAGAAGTGATATTTGGACACACCTCGGTAATTGTTGGTAAACGACCAGAACCCTTCCATCCCGTTGATGTGGTTCTCGGTCCGGCGATCGACGAGACTCTTGCTGTGATTGACGGTGTGATGTTTGCCATAGCGTCGCAACGATTGATAACCTCGAAAGGCATCCGTGTGGTAGACGGAGCCTTTACGGGGGGTTGTCTCCATGTGGGTCATGAGGGTGTCCGCCGACACATGCTCCACCACCTTCGTATACACCCGCCCATCCCGCTCCAAGAGCCCGAACACGACGCTTTTGCCAGCGGCACCCCGGCCACGGCGGCCATTGCGTCGTCCGCCGAAGTAGGCTTCGCCCAGCTCGATCTCCCACGAGAGTGTACTGGCCATGCCTTCCAATCTGGCAACGTGAAACACGGCCGCTCGCAATTTCTGATAGCCCCGACTGCTGACCGTGAGATCAACTCCCAGGTCATGGGCCAACCGATAGGCCAGCACCGGCTGATAGACTCCCTGCAGGATCGCAATCCCTCACCGAAGTTTTGCGAGGCTCTTCTGCCGTCGACAGGTCCGGCATGTGACATACCCGCGTCGAGTCCGATTCACCTGAAACGACCCGCAGACCACGCAATTGCGGCCACGCAGAAAGTTGGCTGCACACCCGAAAATCCGATGAGGTCCTGTAACCATGCGGTCTCCAGCCTACCAGATGGTTACGAAACGCCCTAATTACCCCTTGTTATGCAACCCTTTTTGACAGTTTCTTGCCGAGATGTGGTCTCAGGGTAAGAAAGGAAAAGGTATCCGACCCCAAGAGCGACTCACAATCTGTTCGACATCGGACTAGGATTTGCATATTCCGCTGAATCCGGCCGCCGATTCCGAGTGAATCCGGCCACCCATCGGAGCCCCGCGACGCAGGGCCTCAGTGGTCTGTCCGAAGTGGCCGACTTCCGTCCGATTTGGCTAACCGTTTGCGCATCGATTCTCCTTTCAAGGTGATCTTATAGGCATTGTGCACGAGCCGGTCAAGAATGGCGTCCGCCAGTGTCGGCTCACCGATCGCCGCGTGCCAGTGATCGATCGGGAGTTGACTGGCTACGAGGGTGGCCCGATGCCCGTGCCGATCATCCAGCAGTTCCAACAAATCGCGGCGATGTTCGTCGGTCAACGGGGCCAACCCCCAATCATCCAGCACCACGAGGTCCGTTTTGGCGAGACTTCGGAGCAGACGCCCATAGCGGCCATCGCCTTTGGCCACGGCCAGGTCTCGGAAGAACCGTGGGAGTCGCAGATAGAGCGCGGAGCAGCCCAGCCGGCAGGCCATCTGGGCCAGTGCACAGGCCAGATAGGTTTTACCGACGCCGGTCGGACCCACGATCAACACATTGTCATGACTGCGAATCCACTGACCGGTCGCGAGTGACGCGATCACGCCTTTGTCGAGCCCCCGCGGATGGCGATAATCCAGATCCTCCAACGTGGCGCTGCCGGGGAATCGGGCCTGGGCAAGCCGGCGGGTCAGACGGCGATTCTCCTGGGTGAGGCGTTCCCGATCGACTAACAGCCCCAACCGTTCCTCGAAGCTCAGCCGCTGCACGTCGGGCATCTCCAGTTGTTCCGCCAAGGCGGTAGCCATGCCGGTGAGTTTCAGGGTCTCCAGGGCCGCGAGTGTGGGATGGCGTAACATCAGCAATCTCCTTCCTGTTGGTAATACGTCGTGCCGCGTAGATGGTCGTGCTCGATCGGCAGCGGGACCGTCGAAACCGGCTCGGGAAGCGGCTGGTGGTCCAGTCCGGTTTTGAGGATCGACTGGACACTCTTGTAGGCGACCGCGTCGATCGCCTGGGCACGACGACACGCCGCCTCCAGCCGCGCGGGGCCGTAGTAGCGTTCCAGCCGCAACACCCCGAGGCACGAGCGATAGCCTTGTTCGGGATGCCGGCGGCGGGTCATGAGCGTATTGATCACCGCTGCCGTGGCGGGCCCGACGGTCTCCGCCCATTGGATCAATCGTGAGGGGGACCACGCCAGATAGCGCTGATGCGACGAGGGGAGATGCGCGGCGACCGTGGTGTGTCGGCCACGCTCGGCACTCCGCACATGGCTGGCCACGCGCTGATTCTTGTGGAAGCACTCGACGGTCGTGCTCGTGAGCCGAATGTCCAGAGCCCGGTGCACCAAGGCAGACGGGACGCTGTAGTAGTGGCCCTCGACCTCGACATGCGCATCGATATTCACCCGCGCCATCCGCCACTCAGCATAGACATACGGCTCGGTCGGTAACGGCTGGAGCGCGGGCCGGTCTACCGCGTCGAACTGGGACTGCCGACAGCCAGGGAGTTTTTTGAAGGGACGGCGATTCAGCCGGTCCAAGCACACCGCGATGGCGGCGTTGAGCTCCGCCAGACTGAAGAAGGGCTGATGCCGGAGACAGGCGAGGATCCATCGTTCGACGAGTAAGACGCCGGCTTCGACCTTCGCCTTGTCACGCGGTTTACGGACACGGGCCGGAATGACGGCCACCCCGTAGTGCTGCGCCAGATCTGCGTAGGTGGGGTTCAAGTCCGGTTCATACCGACAGGCCTTGGTCACGCCGCTCCGCAAATTATCGGGCACGACAATCTGCGGCACACCACCAAAAGAGGCGAAGGCCCGGACATGGGACACGATCCAATCGGACAAGGTTTGGGTCCAGGTCGCCTCGGCGTAGGTGTAGTTCGACGCCCCCAGGACGGCGACGAAGATCTGAGCCTCTCGAATCGTGCCGGTCTGCCGGTCCTGGACCGGCACGGTCTGGCCCGCATAATCGACGAAGAGTTTCTCCCCGGCGCGATGCTCCTGCCGCAGGCAGCGATCGAGGGTGGCCCGCCAGGCCCCATAGAGATCGCAAAAACGGCTGTACTGATAGCCGTCGTGATGCTGGGCTTTGTACTCCTGCCAGAGCAGCGCGAGCGTTACGCCCTTCCGTGAGAGCTCCTGATGGACGACCGCCCAATCCGGCATGGCTCGCGGTGGGCTGGTCGGCGACGGCGCGGCAGGATACAGCCGAGTCTCCAGCTGCGTGTCATCCAGGTCCTCCGGCAACGGCCACGACAGCCCGGCCGCCGTGGCCCGATACAGGGTCTCGGCCACTGTGCTCCGTGCCACCCCACAACTGGCCGCGACTTGTCGGTTACTCAGCCCACAGCCCCATTTGAGTCGCAGTAGGTCTTTAATCTTTCGCATGGTCACTCGCTCCGCTGGCATCGGTTCCTCCTCCACAAACAAAATGGAGGCGGTACCATACCGAAGGTGAACGAGGACCTGTATCGCGGACGGCTTCGAAAGGAGCCCGTGCGGATCGCCGGCTTATTCCGAGGGATGTCGGCCACCGATTCCGAGAGGACTCGGAAAAGTGGCTGCATTCATCTCGGAATCAGTGGCCGCGTTCCGTCGGAACGGGTGGCCGACTTGCGTCGGAATCAGTGGCCGGCTTGGGTCGGAATACGCAGGATTAATTGATGCGGAACCCCGTTCTCATACTCTGTGTCACGGTGGTCCTTGTTATTCATCAAGGGTGTGCGCACGCCACTGGCCCCATCCTGTCTGAATCGCTGCAGAAGAATATGCAGCATATCGGCGTCGTAGTAGAGGAGGGGCAAAAGCAATCCATGGAGGATTCCCGAAGGGGATGGCTCGGCAGCATAGGGAAAGGGGCTGCACGTGGCTCCGTTCTCGGTGGTGCGGGAGTCATTTGTTACATTGGAGCCATTCTCTGTATCCCTGTTTTGGCAGCGGCTGGAGCCGTGGGAGGCTCCATCTATGGGGCGTTTCAGGCCGGTTTAGAGACGCTGCCCAACTTGCTGGCAAGTACTCTCGCGGCCAATGCCAAGACGTGGGGCTATCCAATGGATGTCATCGCGCGCACTCCCATCGCCACCGAGCAAACTCAGCCGGAGACGGGTGCGCTTCAAGAGCCATTCGATACCCTTTTGATACTTGAACGGCCGGTGGTCAATCTGCTTCCCGCCAGCTATGAATTCGATCCGCCCCGGCGGGTGTGGTTGTCCGTTCGTCTCCCCCTTATGCGGACCTCCGACCAAGCCGTTCTTGATAATCGGGTCGTACTCGAAGATTTGGGTGAGGTTCATTCCGTAGAGGAGTGGACACAGGACCAGGCACGGCGCTTCCGTGATGAACTTCCCCGACCCTCTCGCCGGCTAAGCGAAAAAATTCTCATAGACTACTTTGCCAAATACGAGTTCGATGAGCGGGAGGAGTTGTTTCCCTTATTTGGACTCGGGCATAGCCATGGCTTCTACCTCAGAGGACTCACCTCACCTTTCCAGATTCAACCAGGCCCCTATCCTATTTCCATTCTGGTGGACTCCCTGCGTCCGACTCTCCAGTGGGAATACTTCTTGGGCAATGACGTGACGTATGATTTAAGACTGTGGGAATCTAGAGAGTCCACGAGTAGCAGGAGCGGCAGGCCACAGCTTGGAGAGGTCGCTTACGAACGAGAGGGGTTTACGGAAAATAGCCATACCCTGGAAACCTCTCTGAAGCCCGACACCGTTTATTATTGGTCGGTCCGGGTTCGATTTGTAAAGGAAGGAATAATCCGAGTCAGCGAGTGGACTACCTATAAGATAGGCGTTTCAACAGCAATGAAGGTCCTTACATTCGGAGCTCTCGCCCTTGCCGAAAGTCTATCTGAAGTTTTTGATTGGACGCATTATCAAATTAGAACTCCACCAGAGTTCCCGCCCTTGTCGAAAGTCCGACTCCTTACCTGTCTTCCCGAACGTATTCTCGTGACGCTATGCTAGGTATAAAGAGTGAAAGAGGATATACGGTATGAAACTATGTAATCTATTACTCACAATCGCATTTGTTCTTGCCAATCTCATATCTATGACAGACGCAGTCGCTGGTCCCGAAATTAGCGGCATTCCAAGGGAACCGGTGGACAAGAGCAAGATGGAAAAGGCGAGATTATCTGCGCAATTATGTGGGCCAGGTTGGACACTATCGGACGACCGTGAACACACCCCAGCAAGTTTTGTGTGCGTCCCTGTAAAGCCAAATGTATATTGCCCGCCGAATACGCAGTTGCTTGAGACAGACTGTTCAATTGGCTGTATCTCCAGGCCGAAGTAGACAAGCAGCTGGTGTCCCGGTCTGATGCTGTCCAATTATCTCATTCCCAGCGAGCTATCTCACACAAGAGTTGCCTAACCTTCTAAAGTGATTCAGGTTTCGAGCAGGCGGTGCCTTCCCTTCCTGAGGTTGGAAGCTTCCGGGCACGGCGTGAACGAGCAAACCGTGATCCTCGTCTTGTTCAAGAGAGCGAGAACCCACGACCTGAGACACTTGACCAATGGCTAGGCTCACCTACACCCTCCTTCGTTCCTCAAGCAGTGGTGAGATCCGCCAGGCCCTAGTCCACATAAATGAACCCGCTGACTCGGATATCCTTGTGCTTAGGGCAAAAGAACTTATACCGAGCCCCCAGGTTTTTCTCACCCACTAACCCACGCGGCGAAATCTGAATTTTCTTCGTCTCTCCCGCCTTCACCGTCAGGTGAACCGGCGCTGGGACGTTTCTGGGGAGCAGCCCGGCGGAGCCGGGATCCAATTTTGTCTCGGGGATCACCTCTTCTTCAGGCAGAAGCATGAATAACCCTCCCACCGCAAATTCATGGTCGATACCGGTTGGATTCTTGATGACAAACCATACGGGTTCATTGAGATCTTCTTTCTGGTCAATGACCACGGCAGTAGGGAGCCAGATTTCCGTTTCTCCCATTTCGAAGGGCCCCTTCCCTTTACCAAGTTCCTGGGCTTCAAACCAGAACTCCTTAGCCCCAGCCCCTTCGGGAAGGCCCAACAGACCAACACACAGTACCATCACACCGATCAGAAACATCCGGGAGACGAATCGAACTAGTCCCTTGCTTGTCATAACACCCACCTCCCTTCACTGATGGGCCCTGCACCCTACGAGTTGTGTGGTCCATCCGTTCAATTCAGACTGAGTTCCTCCCTTCCCTGTTCCGCTCGAGTGAAAATCTTGCTGACGATGCGTCCTCGACGAGGCTGTATACCGGTGAGGGGTTGAGGAGACCGGGCCATTGGGAGGCGAGGTGACATCGCCTAGCAGGTTCCTCCGTGCATCCCCCTTTAGCGGCATACCCGGAAGTGACAGGAACTAATCAGAAGACTGAGCAAGAATCGCACCGGGCAGAGGTGACCAGTTTTCTCCTTCAATTCAGGTAATTTTTGGAGAAGCCTGGCTTTTAAATCCTCTTCTGGAATGCCCTAATCCATCCCATACGCATGGTCACTGGCCCACATTGCCAAAGAAAGAGTCACTTACACTGTCTAGATTGTTGGACAGAAGAGGGGCTGATTCGTTTCTAGAGGTCGTTTCTTGTCTCGCCGAACCTGAGGGTGACGAATCTTCCTGGGTCCACCTCGGCTTTGACGAGTGCCTCCGCAAGGTCCTTGAGTGGTTGCTCAATTCCTTCATCAGTCAGGTTCGCAAAGGTGCCGAAATGGATGCCGATACTCACCTTGGCGTTGAGGAGCTGATGCGCTTCCACCGCTTCTGCCGGGTTCATGTGGGCACTCTTCATGAACCATCGTGGTTCATACGCTCCAATGGGCAAGAAGGCGACCCGAAATTCTTTGAAGCGTTCTCGCAGTTGGGCATGATGGGGGCCGACTCCCGTATCACCTGAAAAATAGACATGGCCCGCAGGCGATGCCATGACGAATCCGCCCCAGAGGCTCTTTTGCCTGTCGAACAGTCCACGACCTGAAAAATGTTGCGTGGGTGTAAACACAATGTCGAGAGCCCGATGCCGAAACGACTCCCACCAATCTAACTCTTGAATCGTTCCCAACCCTGCCTGCTGTAACACAGGGGTATTCCCTCGCCCCGTCACAACGATCGGGGAACATCTTTCAGCCAGCGACTTGAGGGTCTCGATATCCAAGTGATCATAGTGGTTGTGACTGATCAAGACGAGGTCAATGGGCGGAAGATCGTCCAATGTGACACCAGGACGCCGTACCCGTTTAGGACCAAGGATGGTCAGGGGGCTCGCTCGGTGATTCCAGATGGGGTCGGTCAGGATGTTGATACCCTGATACTGGATCAACATCGTACTGTGGTTAATAAAGGTAACGGACAATCGGTTTCCCGTCACCCGTTGCTCGGGCACCAGTTGTGGCTCGCTCTCGATCCAAGCAGGCCATTGTGTCCCGCCAAAGAAGAGCTTCCATTTTAAGAAGTCCAAGAATCCGTGTCCCCTGAACAGTGCCTGATTGTGAAATCGTTCCCCATCGAAGTTCCCATGTTGAACATCTGTGGGTCTGGACAAAGAGGTCATGCTGCTTACATTGCCGCTATAGGAAGTCGTCGTGGACAAGCGAATGAGACCTCACTCCATCGTCAGCACCACGCGACAACGGGCCTTCCCACTCAACATCCTGTCGTAGGCGGCGGCTGCCTGCTCCAGCGGGAACGTCTCGACCATCGGACGGATGCCGGTCAGGGCGCAAAAATTGAGAGCATCCTCTGAATCGCGAGCAGTGCCCGAAGGCCATCCCTGAATCGTTCGGCGCGCACTGATCAGTTGAATCGGGGTCATGGTGATGGTATCAGCCGCCGCTCCAAGGACAATGAGCTTCCCGCCGACGCCCAAACCGTCGATCAAGCCCGACATGGCTTTCCCGCTCGGAGCCGTCGCCAAAATCACTGCCGCACCGCCAAGTCTTGCCAATTCTTTTGCTGGATCAGTCGCTTCGGCATCCATATAGCGCTCGGCTCCCAGTTTCAAGGCGAGAGCCGCCCTGTCCGGGCCTCGCCCAATGGCCACCGTATGAAAGCCCATCCTATTGGCAAACTGTACACCAAGATGGCCGAGACCACCCAGCCCCTGAACGGCCACCAGATCCCCGGCCTTGGCCCCGCTGTGACGCAAACTATTAAACGTGGTGATCCCGGCGCACAAAATCGGGGCGGCTTCCACAGCAGTCAGCACATCAGGGATTGCTGCCAACGCCTCAGTGCGCGCAATCAGATATTCCGCATAGCCCCCATCCTCATGGAAGCCGGTCACGATGAACTTCTGGCAGCTAAAAAAATCGCCGCGATGGCAAGGGGCACAGTGGCCACAATGCCCGCCGTGCCACCCGACGCCGACACGCTGGCCTTTTTCCCACGCAACGACTCCGGTACCCACCGCGTCGATCACTCCCGCCACCTCATGGCCCGTGACGCGCGGATAGTGAAGCCCTGGCCAATGGCCTTCCTTGACAAACATGTCACTATGGCAAATCCCACAGGCCTGGACTTTCACGCGGACAGTGTTGGGCATGGGTTCCTGTACCGGACCGTGGACGATCTTGAACGGACCTTTTGGTGCAGTGATCTGCACCGCCGTCATCTGTGTCATTAACGCCTCCTCAGGGTAATGCGCTTTGCTCACTCTCCCAGCGACCGCTTGGTCGGAGTGAGAGCAACATGGTTTCTTTTTGGATCCCTTCTAGGATATTTCAATCCGGTCGTCAAATGGTCATATGGATCCTAGCCGGGTTTATTCATGATGGGCGGAACAACGCTGGTTGAACGGCCGATCGGGGGTGTCCGAACCTGTGAGTGGGAGGCGCAGGCCTGATGGTCGCGGGTTTTTCGCTCCGGCACGATATCACG
>Ga0224495_10000309_pt1 | contig 39296 bp, 55 predicted proteins | sample SF_Jul11_sed_USG_FD_168128 | JGI IMG/M metagenome (GOLD analysis project Ga0224495, IMG submission 168128) | Sediment microbial communities from San Francisco Bay, California, United States - SF_Jul11_sed_USGS_4_1 | ecosystem: Environmental > Aquatic > Marine > Sediment | place: USA: California... | reverse complement strand
AGTTCCGCGAGAAGTACGAACTCGACGCCGTACCAGAGGGCGAGAAGATCGAGGAACCCCCGCCGCCTCCGCAAGACAAATCATTGATGATGCCGGCGAAGCCCGAGTTGATCGGTCTCGACGGTCGTCCGCTGAAAGATCAGGAGAACTGATGCGCGGCTGGGGCGGTATAAAGCGCGAAGACCATCCCGCTTGGAAAGGCGGTCGACGAGTCGATCGCGACGGGTACGTTCACGTCTACGCGCCGGACCACAAGTGGCCGCGACGGGGAGGATACGTTCGCGAGCATATCCTAGTGATGGAACGCCGTCTCGATCGGCGTATGCTCCCCGGCGAATGCGTTCACCATAAGAATCACGTCCGGTCAGATAACCGCTTCGAGAATCTAGAAATCAAAATGCGCGGAGACCACATCCGGGAGCATCGCCGCCTCGACGCCCATAAGTTCAAGCGCGATACACAAGGGAGATACACGTGTGGATCTATCTAGCCGAGGACGAATCAACGGACTCGATCTCTTCTCCGGCATCGGCGGACTCGCCGAAGCTCTGGAACCCTACGTCGTTCCGCGCGCCTACTGTGAAAATGAACCCCATGCTCAGGCTGTTCTCCTATCGCGAATGTTCAAAGGGGAAGTGCCCGCAGCTCCTATCTGGGACGACGTGCGAACACTCCGAGGCGAAGACTTTCTGGGAAGCATTGACGTCCTCTATGGTGGGTTCCCCTGCCAGGATATTTCAACTGCGGGTCGCGGCGGAGGTCTGGACGGTAAGCGAAGCGGACTTTATTGGGAGATCCACCGACTCGCGAAAGAAATCGAGCCGCCGTTCATCTTCCTCGAGAACGTCCCGGCGATACGAACCCGTGGACTTGACGTTGTGGTTCGATCACTTACCGATCTCGGGTACGACTGTCGATGGGACGTTGTATCCGCTGCCGAAGTCGGAGCCCACCATCTGCGAAAGCGATGGTTCCTTCTTGCCTACGCCGACGGCAAACTCCTACGGCACGAATCAGGGCGGGAGTGCCGGGCGTTCGGGCAAGGTCCGGATGTCGCTCGATACGATGGCGCGGAAGGGTTTATGGGCGACGCCAACGGCGCGCGATTGGCGATCAGGAAAGAGCAATCTTCACGGCAAGAATTCTCGCCCTCTCAACGAGCAAGTGCTTCTCTGGCCGACGCCTCGAGCCGCCGACGGGACGAAGGGGATTCGGACGCCGGAGGGGGCAGCGGCGATGAAAGCGAGAGGCCGGAAGAATGGCGTCGATCTCCCGACCGCTATCGGTGGTGGGACGTTGAACCCGATGTGGGTCGAGTGGCTCATGGGGTACCCTTGCGGGGCAACCGTCTTAGAGGACTGGGCAATGCAGTGGTTCCGCTCCAGGCCCAAATCGCCTTCGAAAGGTTGTTAGGCTATGCCACGCGAAGGTAAGGGCTCTGCCAAAGACGGCAAACACTACTGGTTGACTCCGCCGGAGCTTCTCGAGGCGCTCACCAAAGAATTCGATTTCACGTTCGACGCTTGCCCCTATCCCCGCCCCGAGGACTTCGACGGGCTGACCGCCGTGTGGGGCGAGAGCACGTACGTCAATCCGCCCTTCTCGGGACCGACGGCGTGGGTCCGAAAAGCGATGGCCGAGAGCGAAAAAGGAAAGCGCGTCGTGCTCGTCTTTCCGATTTACAAATGGATTCTCATGCTGCTCACTCATCCCAACTTCAAAGAGGTCAGGAATCTGAAAGACGTCAAGTGGTGCGCGATCGAGGACGGAACTCCCGGGCGCGGTATCGGCCAGCATATCGCGATGTTCGTCCTCGATGGCGAGCAGGAGGATTTCTTCTGATAAAGCGAGTGACGAAGGATTTCGAGACACGCTCGATGGTGGACCTGAAGAAAGCGGGCGCCTACAAGTATTCACTCGACCCTACGACGAAGCCGACCTGCCTCGCGTTCAAGATCGTAGGCGAGCCGACGGTCTACTTCCTCGATTACCACGCGATCAATCGCCCCTGGAAGCAGCAGCCGAAGGAGCTGCAAGATCTCTGGATCGGGCTCATCCTCGAGGGCTACCAATTCAGCGCGCACAACTCGTTCTTCGAGCGCTGCATATACGACAATATCCTAGTTCGCCGTTACGGATGGCCGGCGATTCCCCCACGGCAGCGGCGATGCACGGCTGCGAAAGCCGCCGCTGCCTCCCTCCCGCGAAAGCTTGAGGACCTCGGCGCCGTCTTGAAGCTCACGACCCAGAAGGATAAAGCCGGGTACGTCGCGATGATGGCGACCTGTAAGCCCACCAAACAATACAACGCCTGGGCGAAGGCGCGGGCCGAGGTCGCAGCCGGTAAGCGCGTAGGTGCCAAGAAGCAGCTGATCGCGAGTGCGGACGCGCCGCCGGTATTCATCGAGCCCTGGACGCATCCGGAAGTGTTCGAGACGCTTTATCGGTACTGCAAGATCGACGTACGCACCGAAGAACTCGCCGACCTCGCCCTGCCCGATCTCATCCCGAGCGAACAGGAAATCTGGTTTCAGAATCAGATGCTGAATTGGCGGGGCCTCCGCATCGACGTACCGACGGTACGGAAGATCACGGACATCATGGAGATCGAGTCGAAGGCGCGGCTTAAAGATCTCGACACGCTCACCATGGGATTGATTACGAAGCCCGGCGCCGTGAAGTCCATACTCGAGTTCTTGGCGCTCGAGGGCGTCGAGCTTCCGAACCTCCGTAAACAAACCGTCGAGGACGCGCTGAACGGGTTCGGCTTGACCGACGATATGCGGGAGCTCCTCGAGATCCGCAAAGCCCTCTCGATGGCGTCGACGAAGAAGTACAAGTCCTTCCTCGATCGGGCGAACGCCGACGATCGCGTGCGTGATATATTATTATACCACGGGGCCTCGACGGGCCGGGATACCGGCACCGGGGTTCAGCCCCATAACTTCCCGCGCGGGCTGATCAAGATGTCGAAGGACCGTCCGTACGCCGCGGTCGAAAACGTCATCGAGCTCGACAAAGATATGCTGCATCTTCTCTACGGCGAGTCGCTCGGCGTTCTCTTCTCGGCGCTGCTCCGGAACATGATCATACCGAGCGAGGGCTGCGAACTCTTCGTGGCCGACTTCTCGAAGGTCGAAGTCGCCGTCCTCTGGTGGTTGGCGGAGAACGAGCCCGGCCTCAAGGTCTTACGGAGTGACCTCGACCCGTATAGATACCAAGCCGCCGCGAACACCGGGAAGCCCTACATCGCGATCTCCGAGGAAGGCGACGAGCGCCAACTCGGCAAGGCCCAGATCTTAGGCTGCGGCTTCGGAATGGGCGGCCCGAAGTTTCAGAAGACCGCGTGGGATATGTACCGGCTGAAGCTCTCGTTGAAACAGTCCAGAGAGGCCGTAAAGAGCTACCGCGAGGCGAATCCGGCGGTGCCGGATCTCTGGAAAGCGTACGAGGCCGCCGCGATCGAGGTCGTCCGCCGCGGAGGAATCCGCACGGCCGGCCGGTGCAAGTTCATCTACGACCCCCGCCGGTACTATGGGGGTGTGCGCTTCCTCTGGGTCGAGTTGCCGAGCGGACGCCGGCTCGCCTACGCCGACCCGCACCTCGCGTGGCGAGTGCGTACATACGAAGTCATCGAGACCGACAAGAAAACCGGCGAGGATATACTCGTCACGAAGACGTCGAACCCCATGGAGACACTGGAGTTTTGGGGCGTGAATTCCAAGACGAAGAAGTGGGCGCTCGAGCGGACATGGGGCGGCACGCTCGCCGAAAATATTACCCAAGCGACCGCGCGCGATCTTATGATGCCAGGCATGGTGAGGCTCGAGAAGCGCGGGTATCGCGGTCTCTTGATGGTGCATGACGAGGGGATTACCGAAAAACAAATCGGCACGGGTTCGACGGAAGAGTTCGTCGACATCCTCTGCGACCCCCCGCCGTGGGCGACGGACATGCCTATCTCCGCAAAGGGTTGGTCAGGTCCTCGGTACCGCAAAGGCTAACCTCACCATTCTCGAGAGCGAATCCCGTGACCGACACTGAGAAGAAACCAGATCATTATTGCCAGTGTCACGTCTGTGGGGTCGAGGGCGATCTGCTCGAGATCGAGGTGCGAGCCGCGCAGTTCGGAGAACCCCGCTGGACCGTGCACCGGATCGAGCGCAAGGGCGGAATCATCCAGGTGCTGACTTGCGACGACTGCGCGTCGCTGACCCAGGACCTTATTCTTCAGAGCTACATGGAGCGAATCCGTCACGGTCTCGTGCCGGGGTACCACTAACCTCTAGTAAAAATTTATATGTGATCGACTGTAGTTTCGGTGGTTTGGATCGCTTTTATATGCGAACGACTGCAGTATCTTCTAGTAAACGGGAGCAGCAACTTCTAATGAAATTCGACCGACGCCGGAGCGGCACTATCTACTGGAAGCACGAGAATTGTATCGACGTCTTTTTCTGCGTCTCGAAGGTATCGTTCGACGATGACGGGCGGAAGGCGGTATTGAAGGGAACTTGGTGTACTCAGGCGGTCGGCTGTTGGTTTTTTACGGTGCCGGCGCGGCTCGTGATCAGGCAGGAGTATGATCGGTGGAAGCCGTACACGCCTTTCGGGCAACCACGGCTTTGACTCTCTAAAAGAAAACGCCCCACTTTCATCGCTTTTTATGGCTCGGCGGAGCGCCCCCACATCCGAATCGTCGCAGGAGTTGCTTTTAAAAAGCAACCGGGAACGTCCGGAATATATTATGCAGGAGCGCCGCATAAATGCATACCGTATGCAGCGGGGTCTAGGGCTTCGGGATGCCTAAGAAATCAGCAAAGAGGTCGGCGGTCGGAAACTCGCCTGTGGCTTCATTAGAGGCCCGCCAGCGCGCGATCATCTCGGGGTAATCGTTGATAGCTTGGATGAACGGCGTGAGCAGGGAGGGCTGTCTCCGTCGCATGACGAAGGATACCAGCATATGGTTGCGGCAGATCTGGTTCGTCTTCGGCTGGAACCACCGCCAGGTGATCGCGCCGACGAGCGTCTCGACGTCCAGGAAGGTCAGAACGAACCAGCCCCACCAAGGCTTATAGAAACGAATCCAGAGCGCCCAGACCTCGGGGCCGCAAATGTCCGGGAACTTCCAGGGGGTCTCGACGACGCCGTTCTTACGGGTGTTCCAGGCCGTCACGAACCAGCGCTCCCGGTGCGCGCGGAAGACGTTATCGAGGGCGACCCCGGCCATCATCGCGCCGCAAAGCATCGCGATCAGCTGGTCGCGCGAGTACCGATGTGGGAGACCGTACCATTTCTTGCGGTCGGGATGGCGAAGCGGCTGATGGTATACGACGTCGTAGGGGCAGGCTTCCGGCAGCGGCTTCACGATCAGTTCCGTGAGCGCCGGCGAAAGCGCCATGATCGTGCCGAGGATGGCCGCAGTGTCGCCGCCGTCCCACGAGCCGTCGTCTTGCCGGCATCCGGGGTACCCCTTCTCGTCGAGCCACTTCGAGTAATCCATTTTTAGGTGTTCTCGAAAACGGAGAGCGCGCCGTAGAAGCGAACCGTGAAAGGGTTCCCACCAATGGTGAACGTCACGTCGATGTCTTGGAGTTCGCCGATGTTCAGCGCCGCCGAGACGAGGGCCGTGATCGGCGCCGTGATCTGGCCGAGGGTTCCCGGCGAGACGATGGCGACTTTCGACTCGGTAAGCTTCAGCAGCGTGAACGAGCCGTCGGCGTTCGGGAGCTTGACGACGATCTCGGAAGCCGAGGTGATGTCGACCGGAAGCCCGCTCGCGTAGGCGATCCGAAGGGGCAGCGTCTTGGCGTCGCCGGTGAAGATGGTGAAGGGGCCGGCGGGTTGCGGGCAAGTCATAGGGTTACTCCTCTTCGCAGTTGACGAGGCCTACGATCTTCGTGGCCTCCGTTTGGTTTACAAAGCCGATGATTATTAACGCAGGGTTTTGGTTTACAAAGCCGAGGTAGATGCAGTTCATGGACGTGGGCTCCCGCATTGGCGTAAGAGTTTTAAAAGCTTGCCGGTGTCCGGCTCGTCGAGGCACATGAGCGGCTTTTGCGGAACGATCTCGCAGGCCTGCCACTTGCCGTCGAATCTGGTATCGACGCTCTCCGATCTGAAGAGCGTCGAGCAGCCGCTAAGGCTGTTTGCGAGGAATATCGTCAGGAGGAGCTTCGCCCATGAACAGAGCGGTGACTTTGGCTCCGTCCTTATCGGCAAACGCTTGATGTAGCACTTTGAGGTCATCCTTCACCTTCCTATCAGTTTCGCCCTTCTGAATCGTCTTGTCGATGATCTGCAGGAGCTTGATGAGATCCGGCAGCGACGTGAGAAACAGCAAGATCAGCTTCATGCGACGTTTTTCTTCTTGGCGTTGAAGTTCGAGAAGTACGTCAGCCAATAGACGATTTTGCCGTTACGGAAAGCTTCGATGGCCGCCGACGCTTTGTCGAGGCCGGCCCAGTTGAATCCGGTCTTCAGCGTCGCGAGGATGCTCAAGGCCGCGCCCACCAGAGTGGTAAGAAGAGCCGCGAGGATGCCGAGATAGAGCAGCGCCTTGGAAACGTACGGGCCGATCACGGGCAGCTTCGAGACGGAGAGGAGGACTTCGGTCGCCCACTCGGGCGGTGCGGCCGGCTCCGGAACTACGACAGCTGCCGGCGCATCGGCGACTGCGGGTTGAACGGTGACGGGTACTTGCGAGCTCGCGACTTGCGCTTGGACTGCGGAAGCTGCGTCTTGTCCGTGCGCGACCTTAGCGCACGCGAAAGTCAGCGCGAAAGCGAGACCGGCGTAGATCATACATTTCTTCATGACAACTCCTGGGTAACTTGGTTTTTGAGTTTATTGACGTACTCTTCGTCGAGTAGGTTCAAAAGGCGATCGGCCCGATTCGTCCAGCCCCGGCGATATTTTTCGCTTGTCGGCTTGGCGACGATGACCGCATCGATGCGATCCATGATCTGGCCTTGGAAGGCTTTCATAAGTTGTAGCTGTGCGGACGGCGAGCCACCTCCTGCGAGATTTATGAATCCCAAGGATTTATCGCCAATAATGCCGTCTAACTTTAGCGTGGCGCCGCCCCGGCTGAGTGCCCGCTGGATCATAAGCCCAGTGGTTCTAACCCCATAGAGCACGCACGTATCAAAAAATGCGACTGCAAAACCCAGGTTCTGAACGCATCCGAGAGCGAGCGGAGCCCAGTACTCCGCAGCGTATATCTGCTTCGCGATCGCCGGCGACATGAGTTCGATCTCGCGATCAGGAACGCAGACGCCGAAGAAGTTCTCGTAGGTTTTCTTTGTGATTCCAAACTTGGTGGGTCCGCCGGGGTCGTCGGGATCGTTGACGTATTCCCAGCCTTCGCTAAATTCGATGAGGTAATGGAAGGCGACGTCGAGATTGGTCACGCACTCGGCCCGTCGGTCTCGCCCGAGTCTTCGCGCTCGAGCGTATCGATTCGTTTATGAGCTCTGACTGCCGTCGCGCGGGCCTCGTCGACTTTCGAGTCGAGCTTCGACGCCCACCAGACGGCTTTGAAGGCCGCGAACATGATCGACACGATCGTGCCGAGGTTTGCGAGAAGCAAAACCCCGGCGACGTAATAGACCTCTTTCGGTATGTCGAGCGCGGCCTTCGTAGGTTCCACTATTGATAGCTCTCGTAAACGATGATACGGCCCGCAGCTCCCTGACCTCCGTTAGCTCCGCCCCCTGTTCCCGATCCGACCGACGTCTGCGCGGCCCCCACAGCATATGCATACTGTGAAGACGGGTTGGAAATATCGGCTTCGATGTAACCGCCGGCTCCGCCGGCTCCACCGCTCTTTACTGGAGTACCGCCGCTTGAATAAGCGCCGCCTCCGCCGCCTCCAGCGCCTGAGTTGGCGCGTCCATTCTGGCCAGCGCTTGAAACCGAGCCCCCAGGGCCTCCGCCGCCTCCGAAGCTATCGCCGCCCCGTCCGCCGGCGCCTCCGATGTCCACCCCGGCGTTATTTATGTAGCAGCCCCCTTGTCCCGCTCCTCCCGGAGTTTCAAAACCGTTTCCAGAAAAAGTATTCGTTCCGCCTGCGCCGCCGCCAGAAACACTCCAGGTGCCCGCAGCACCGCCGCCAGCTGATAAGGACCCCCAAGTCGAAGCATTTCCCGCAGTACCGTTACCGGGAGTGGCCACACCGCCGCCCGCGCCGGATCCGCCGCCGCCCCATATTTTCACCTTCATCGTCAGAGGTCGTCTGTAAGCGTAGAAGGTCAGCGTCGCGTCTCCCGTTCCACCAGTCTTGGTGAGGGTTCCCGCCGTCACCGCCGGAGCGGTGCCTCCGGTTGCATGGAGTTCGGTGTTGTTTACGTAGGTCGTCTTCACCGTATAGGTCGTCGTGCCGTCGGAATAGGTCGCGCCAGCGGTCGGAGCAACCGAGGGATTCGTGATGAAAAACTTGTATGACAAATTGTGGTTGCCGGAGCCCGAGGTGTAATCGGTGATCACCGGAGTCAGACGTCTGAGAGCGGCCTCGAGGCCCTTCAACAGCGCCGGCGGATTCGCGTGATCGGCGGTGTTCTGGTTATCGAGCATGTCGATCGCTTGCGTGTCGCTCACGTACTGAGCGAGGACGGCTGCGATCGTCGTCCCTTGACGAAGCGCCTTGTTGTTGAACGCCGAACTCGCGATACCGGGTTGGTTCCCGATCGGCAGGTTCGGATCGGCGATGTAGGCGTTTTGCGTCGGCAGGTTGGTGCCGGTGTTTTCGTTACAGAACGGGACGAAATTATTAGTTGGCATGGGCCACTCCTTTTAAATTTTTAAGTCGGTGCGAGTTCTCTGAGCCAAGAGCCTTCGTCCCAGCCTTTTGCTAGTGTAGTTTCCACATCCCAACAGAAGGCCGGATTTGAGTCAACGGGCACAAAGTACTTATCGATGCGAACGCCCTCGGGGCGCAGATGTATATACCCACCAGTTATGAGGGCTAGCGTCAAAGAGTCGACGATGCCGCCGACGATGCCGAGGTTGTAGGTCATATTGCAATTGTCTTGGATAAGAATTCGGAACGCCGGGAAGACCTGAGCCCAGATCGCGTACGCGCCTGTCGTCGTGCCGTCCCAGTTGTTCGCAGCGATCGTCGCCAAGATCAGATTCAGGTAAACGTCATCCGGAAGCGAAGTGATCGTCGACGGAGCGTCCGCCGGCTGCCACTGACCGTAGTCCCATCCCTTCTCGTAAGTGCTGTCCCAGGTGAAGTAGACGTCCGAGACCGGGATATGCACGGTGCGCGAGACTCCGACCCACTGGCCGATGATGTCGAGTTGGTTTCCTATCGGCGGAGTCGAGAGATCGAAAAGCGAAGGAAGCGCCTCGCCGCTCATCTGGTTCATCAGCTTCTGCACCTGAACCTGCACCGAGACCATGAACGACAGCATGGCATTGAACTTCGGCTGGTTCTTGTACTCCGACGTGACGAGATTTAGGTAATCCTGAATTTCCACGGCTCTCCCTTTAAACGATCACGAATACGATGTCGGCGTTCGGATCGCACTCCGGTATCTCGTTGAAGTCCAAAATAATATTCGCGGCAGCGAATCCGCCGCCGTTCTTCTGAATCTGAACGCCCTGCACATAATAGGTGCCAGGGATAGGTGCTGCGTTGTAAGCCGACACGAAGATCTGCGTATAGACCACGGTTCCGCCGATGCCGAAGCTCGCGACGAGTTCCGCAACCGCCGCTGCGATCGGCGTCTCGAACGACGAGTCCCAGCCCGTCAACGCCTTGATGGTGAGTTGCACGCCGATGGTTGCGGCGATACCGGGGCTGTAGAAGTTGATCGGGACTGGCAAGCCCGCCGGGTCGATATAAGTTTCGGCGTGCGAGTTCGGGCCGGTCGCGAAAGTGTTCGTGCCGGGAGTTTTATATAGACCGATCGTGTTCGTGATGTCGGTGACGTCGCCGCCCTGAACGATGAAGCAGACCGAGTGCGGGGGCAGACCGTTTCCGTCGGTGATGTCGGTGACGTTCTCGTACGCGCGGACTTCGGTAACGCCCGAGAGATTCGCGAGTGCCGCACGAGTCGCCTGGATCACGGTCTGAGCCGGGATAGCCTGCGATACCGATTGACGCAAACGAAGTTCGCCGTCTTGTTCGACCGGAGCTCCGGGAGTCGCAGCACTCGAGTTGGTCACCGACTGCCAGCCAAGTGTCGGCGTCGAGATGACGGTGATCGTCGAGGCTTCGGCCTGAACCGCGCCGTCGACCGTCGAGGTCGCGGTCACATCGATGTCGCCTCCGGGCGGAATCGTGACCGACGCCGGCAGCGCCCATTGCTGCCCTAAGCTATCCGCCACGATACCGTTCAGAATGACGGTGCCGGCGGTACCCGTGATCGTCACGATCGCAGTCGATCTGGTGGGTACGTTCCGTCTGAGGCCGTTGATCTTCACCACTCGGGAGAGACCTACGCCCTGAGCCGTCGTCGGCGAGAATGAGTTATAGGTTTTAGATCCGGTCAGGGCCGTGTCGTATAGTGCCTGAGCGAGAATCGCGGTCCATTGTCCGTCCATCGAATCGGGGCCGAGGTAGACGTCGGCTCCGTAGATGCCGCGGTACTGGTCCTGCACGAACTGAAGGAACGTCGGATAGTCCGCGTAGTGGTAGCCGGTCGAATCGATATATACCAAATCAGCAACGGTCATCTTCGCTCCCTAGAGGTCTCGCTGGTTCGTGACGTCGAGATCCGTCGGCCCGTAGAGGGTGTCGATTCTCGAAGTCGCCAGGTATTTACGTTGTTCAGTCTGAGCTATGCTCGTGTAAGTTTCAATTGCGGTCACGCCCTGAACGCCTAAAATGTAATCCTGCACCGTGACGTCGGCGGTTGCCTGGTTGTGCTTTCCGAGTACGCCCTGGACCCACGGCATGCCGACGGTCAGATCGAGGTACCATTCACCAAGCCAAAGAAGCAGCGACGTATAGACGACCTGGGCCACGCACTCTGGCGAGTTCGCGAGGAAATTGAGTTGCGAGTTGCCGAACGTATAGTCACCCGTAGGCGATAGTTGTTTAACCCTCATTTGAGAAGCGCTCCTATGTTGGTCAGAATCGGCACCAGCGCCGCTTGCAAGGCCGCACCGGGGGCTTGCAGTTGCGCTTGGGTCGCCGGCGCTCCGCCCCCGCCGTATCCCGCGAGCGTCGTCGCAAACGTATTCAACGCGCTTTCGAGATCGGTCATTATGGTCTTGAGATCGGTCGTCGGATTTTTCATGCCGAATTTCTTCGTGGCCTTCACGATCGAGAGATACGTGTCACCTGAGTCGTTTCGGATCTGGATCTCAGTCGTCGAGATGGCCGCGATCTTCTTCGGCTGCGAACTCGGCCCCGGAATCGCGAAGCCGTCCGAGAGGTCGTGCATTCGGAATTCCATCGGCTTGTTCTCGTACCCGCCGTTCTGCCACCAAGCATCGATGCAGCGAGAAGCGAAGACGACGAGCACTTCGTCGCCCGCCGCGAGCGGGAAGGTAATCGTAAACCCTCCCGCTCGCGGGAATACAATCGGCACATCTTGGAGGAGTGCAATGTTTTTGTATACAAGGGTTCCGTCGGACTGCTCGGCGCGACCTTGGATCGCGAGTTGAACTACGCAGGTCATCTTCGTGAGGTCGACCGACTGAACGATGCCAGGCATCGCCGTCCAGATACGCGCCTGATGGCCGTCTTGCGCAAGCCGCGTGCCTTCTTCGTTATCGTTGAGGTACTGCCGTGGATCTTCGCTCATGGTCCGTAACTCACTGGTACGCTGTTGATGGGGTTCGTCGACGGATTCACCGTACAGCAGATGACTTTCGAATACCAATCGAGGCCGCGGTTATCGCCCTGCTGCTCGATCACGAGAGCGTAGTACACGCCGTCGGCGGTCAGCGGAGGGGCCAGGTTCACCGGGTCTTTCGGATTCCCGAGGTCGATTTTCAGCTGCGCGACCGAGGCATTGTCGATCTTGATTCGCCGGCCGGGATTGATGAGCGGGTTCATAAGGCAGACCACGTTGACGCCGATATTGGTCTGTTGCGGCGTCCCGATCATGCCCGTCTTGCTGGTGAGCACGACTGCCTCGCCGGGCGCGTACCCTTGCTGCCGGATGAACTCGACTTGCTCGTTCTGGATCGACCACGTGAGATCGTTCTGCTGCGCGAATGTACGGAGATAGTCGCGCGATGTGCCCCAGAGCGTCTTCCCTCTAGGTAAAATCGTCGGCTGGAACTCCGGCTGAGTCCCACCAAGGGCGGTCTGGAGAGAGGTCATCGGGGCCGTGATCTGTTTCAGTTGGTCCGCCATCGAGCTTCCGCTGGCGATCGAGGTGTTGACGACCGCGTAGTTGTAAGCGAGATCGCCGTCGCCGCAGTTGAGGTCGATGAACGTATCGGTCGCCGACTCCCGGCCTATGATGACCTGCTTGATGTTGCCCTTGAAGATGACGCCGAAGTTCGAGTTGTATCCGCCCTGGATGATGACCTGGGTGTACTGCTTTTTGATTTTCAGCGCCGTGTTCTGATCGAGGTTATAGACGCGGATGTCGGCGCAGTTCGGAGTCATATTGCTCGAGCGCTTCACCGAGAATTTACAGTGGAGAGCCGAGAGATCGAGACCGTTCGGCCCGTCGATGTTCGTGCCCGTCACGATCAAAGAGAAATGCCTCCGGTACTGGAGGTTGTTCTCGGGCTGGGCTGATGCGCCTTCGGGCACTACGACTTGGTTAGCCATCTACCGCGTCCGTTTGGAAATAGAGGTTTGAATCGACGCCGAGGTTGTTCAGCGTCGGGACCGCCCACTGATCGCCGTTCGTGTAGACGATAAGCTCGCCATTGATGCCGAGGTACTCGAGGCCGGCGAGGAGATCGGTGCCGGTCACGAAGGGAATGCCGCATACGATGGGGTTCTGAGAGCCGTCGAGGATGTCGAGAATCCAGCCTTGCGAGATGTCGTTCCACTTGTTTACAAGTGTATACGTGACGCCGGCGAGGTCGATCGTGAACTGCTGCGGAATATTCACCAGAGGAATAAGGAAGCTCGTCATCTATCCGCCTCCGAAGAGAGTGAAGAGGGCCGACTTCGAGCCGCCGTTTTGCGTGGCTCCGTTCGAGCCCGGATTCTTTTGATTTATGCGAGGGACCGTCGTCGCGAGCACCGGCACGAAGATGACTTGTTGGTACGTCGCGTGGATCGCGAGGCAGTTCTCGGTGAGCTTGTCGGTCGTCTGCGTGAGCGACGCCATCAACATGCTTTTGTAAATGCGCTTCGGCGTGACAATATCGAAGGGAATCGCCGACGACTGCAGCGTCCGGAGTTCCTGATAGATCTGGTCGAGCGACTTGGCGCCGAAGAAGCCGAGGGTCGTCGAGCCGGACGAGAAATATATCGTGTGAGAGAAGGTCGTCGGTTCCATGTAGGCGTGGTCGGTGACGCTCGCGCCCTGCTGGACCGGCTGCTTCGTGATGGTCAGCGTATCGGTCGCCTGCTCATTGACGACGACCTGTACGGCGATGTTGCCGAGCTTACGCGAGGGCTTGAGAAGAATATCCTGAAGCGGCTGGCTTAGAAAACTCAACGAGTCGCCCCTTTCAAGTTGCGAACGAAGTCACGGTTCACGTTCTGCTGTTGCTGGGCCGTCAGGCGCGCGGTCGCGTCGGCGTTCGGCGAGCCCGTGATATTGATCGATGTCTGCATGTTGGCGTTCGTCGTCTGTCGGCCCGGAGGCGGTGTCGACCCGAGAGGCGCGGTCTGCTGCGGATTGAACGCCTGCGGCGTCTGCCCGTTGCCGAAGAACTTCTCGTAGAGGCCCCCGCCCCAGGTTCCGAGAGCGCCGATCGAGGAGGCGAGCCCCTTGATCGTATCCCATACGCCGTTGACGATGGTGCCGAGTCCCTGGAAAGCGTTTTTCAGATGCTCGATGGCGGCGAAGCTGTTGCCCGAGAAGTATTCGTAGATCGCGCCGCCGACTTCGAAGATGACCGTGAACACGCCGTCGAGGACCTTCTTCATGCCCAGCAGGGCCGAGGTCACGGCGTTGATTACCGGCACGAACGAAGACCAGTCGAAGAGCGACTTACCGCCCTCCTGCCAAGTCTTGAAGTCATCGAACAACGCGAGAAGCGCGACGAATCCGGTCAGGAGGGCTCCGAGCGGGGTCGCGATGAAAGCTAAATTGAGCAGCCTCCATGCTGCGGCCAACCCGATGACGATGGTTGACCAACCGTCCGTGGCTTTATGCAGCGTAACGAAGAAATCGTACACACGCGAGAGAATTGACCAAACTCGACCACCGAGGATGGTTACGGCTTTGAAGGCCTTGAAGGTAACCTTCACGAGCTTCTCGAGCGCGTTAATAATGTACGGCATATTCTCGTAGAGGCGTTTCCGAAAGGCGTCTGACTGCCTGGTGAGTTCTCCAAAAAACCTTGACGCCACGGACTTATAGATCGCCTCGAAAGCGAACTTCGTCTTGGTGAGCGACATGTTCAGCTTTATCGAGTCGACGATCGTCTTTCGTATGTTTATCCCGGCGGCTCCGTACGCCTTCATCAGTTCCCGCCGGAGAACTATGGCTTTGTTTATTGCGGGCGCGACGATGTGGTACTGGTACCCCATCTCCTCGAACCCTTCAGAGATTTTTGAAAAAGCGAATACGATTGCGCCGGCGAAAGCGTTGACGGCGGTGTAGAGGGCGGTGATGCGGGTTGCGGACTTTGCGATCTCGGAGTTGAAGATACGCAGCGACTTCTCGTCGACCTGGAAGCCGAGGCCCACCAAGAAAGATTTTATGATGTCGCCGTCGGTCTGAGCCATTACTTATTCTCCTGCGCCTTCCTCCAGCGCTTCTCGTTCTCGGCCTTTACGTCGAGCGCGGCATTCATGCGCGCGACGTCTTCGAGATCGAGGGTTGCGTCCTTCAAGCTCTCATACTTGCAAATCCCTTCGATCGCCGGGCGGAGCAGCCAGTCTTCATCATCGACCAGTCTAACCCACTCGACCCCATCTGTGTCTCCTCCCCCGAGGGTTACTTTTGGGGGAGTAAAGCGAAAAAACCGGACAGGTTGAACATCAACGCCCGGCCGGCCGCTTGCAGCAGCACCGGGAGTTCGAGGTCCTGCATCACCAAGCCGGTGTCGGTCGCAATCTTCGCCCAGGTACGGAACTGCGGTTGCTCGACCTCCACCACACTGAGAAGTCGGTAGAGCACGTAGTCCGCGTCCGCGTCGGAGAGCTTCGAGAGGCCCGCCAGAATCGGTTGCGCGATCTTGGCGAACTCGTCGAGCTTCTCGTCTTCCGTCAGATTGTCCGCGTTCTTCGCAGCCTTGCTCATGCTCGCGATAGACGGCATGACCTCGGCGAGAAGCGGAGAGATCCGGCGTACGATATGGAACTGCCGGAAAGCATCGAGCTTTCCGATCTTGAAATTCTTATCACCGATTTTGAACTCGTTCGTCATCTCGAGCCCCTAATCTACTTGATACCGAGAACCGAGTTGATCGCGAGGGAGTCGAAAGTCCACTCGATCATCGGGCCGGCCTTGTCATAGACAAGTTCGGGTTTCTTCTTGAACGCGCAAGACTGGCAGGTCGTCAGTTCCAAGCGCGCGGTGTCGGCGATCGTGATGAGGTTTTGGCCCCAGAGCGCCGAGCTCGCGGCTTGGAAGTCGTACGCCAGCTGCAGGAACCCGTTCGTCGGCGACGTCTTCAGGAAGCGCATCGTGAGCAAGCCTCCGTTTGACGCGATCAACGTATGCTGGCCGGCGCCGTCGGCACCGATCACCATCGAGTTCTTGTCTTCGCTGGGCGCGATCGAGATACCTTCTTCCGCAACCGCGGCACCAGCACCGAGGTTGAGGGCGATGCCGGGACCGGCGATCGCTGCGACAATATTGAGAAAACTATATGCGGTCATCGGTCACTCCTTAACGGTTTACGGTTACGATCACGTCCGCTTCTTGGAACGCGCCGGCCAATTTCAATGCGATCTGTGTGGGCGGGGCCTTACGAGCCGCGCGGTCAGCTTCGCTCTGCAGGTCAACCGACGGCGCGAAGATGTAGTACCCCAGAGGCAGGTACTGACCCGTGGTGAGGCTTCCGAACACCGTCGAGGAGTTCCAGACGCCGGGGCCGGCGAGGCCGTTCCACACCGCGCCTCCGGGCTGATTTCCACAGACTTTTCCACATGCGTTCGAGATCTGATTCTGACCGGCATCGGTCTGCGGAATCTTCGTCGTCGCGGTGTAGAAGAGATTGTAGACGGCGGTCTGCACGGCATTTTGGAACCAATCGAGACCCCACACTTCATCGATGAAGTTGCCGGAGCCCATCGTGCCGTACTGAATGATCGACGTGTCGTTATCGTACCCGACGAAGACGTTGATGTTCTTCGCCTGCAGGGCGTTGGCCTGATCTTCGGAAAGATTCTCGGCCTGCACTCCCGGCATCTGCTTGTACATCAACTCGATCGTCGAATTCTGCGCGTCGAAGTCGACGGAGAACATACGACCGAACATCGACGCTGCGACGTAGGGTTCAAAGGACGAGTAGTCAACGAATGTCTGGTTATAGCCCGCTGCTTCAACCAGCGACCCGATGTCGTTCGTGACCAGGGAAGAGAGGCAGCCCGTATCGCTCGTCGAGATACCGAGCATGCGGGTCACCGAAAGGGCCTCGATGAAGTCCGCGACCGAGAGGTACTGAGCCGACGTGATCGCGGTGGTCGCCGCGAAGGTCAGGCCGTACCAGATGGTGGACTTCGCGGCCAGCGCTGCCGCCGCTTGCACCGGGGTCTCCGCTGCGTATCCGCTCACCAGGGCTTGGCTTTCGTCGGCGGTCAGGCCGAGTTGCGTGGAGATGTCCGCGCCCGAGGCCGGCGATACTACGTATCCTACCGACGAAGGCTGGACGCCGCCCGAGAGGGTCGCTCCCGATACTGCGAGGTTCGAACCGGATTTGACCAGCGAGAACGAGTTGCCGGCGGTACCGGGCAGCTTGTCGATCACGTCGATCTTCAGGTTGCTGGAGGCGTTCAACGCGTAGGTCGCGTCGTCGATATTGGCGTTTAACGATTGCTGCAGGAAGGTCAGCAAGTTCTGGATCGTGGCCGCAGCGTCGGCGCCGATGACGACTTGGTTTCCGACGGGGCTCGAGGCCACGAAGGTAACGGCGGTGCCGTTGACGGTGAAGGAATCGCCCGCCGTCGGTTGACCCGAGATCGACATGAAGCCCGAGGCGTACGCGCCGGCTCCGGTTGCGTCCGAGATGATCTTGAAGGCCGAGCCGGTCCATACGCAGGTCGCAGCGAGCAATGCCGCCGTCAAGCGCGCGGAGATCACGGATGCGACGCCGTTCAGGTTCGTGACGGCTGAGAAATCACACGTCGTAACCGCCGTGAGAACTCCGCCGTCGATCGAGACCTTGAAGGCTCCCGTCGTGATGCTGGTCCAGTTGGACAGTAGCTGTTGGTTCGCGGTCAAGATCGCGCCGAGGTTAAACCCGTGCGAAGCAGACGCGATCCATCGACCGACCATCAATGACGTCGGTTGAGGGACCTGGCCGAAGTAGAGAGCAGCGGCTTCGCTCTCGGGAGCGGCCACGCCGAAGTCGTTCGCGACGGCTTCATAAGACGAATACGAACGGAGGCGTTCGAGGCCGGAGATCACATCGGAATCGCCGGCGATACAGAGAGTGTTGAAATCGCGTCCGACTGCGGGAGCCGCGCCGACACTGACCGTAACTCTGATAAGTCTATTGACTGATAGCATGGTTAAAATCCTTTCAGTGAAACGGTAAGAGTGCGCGCGGCAGTCTCATCCGAACCAGTTTTGATTTGAAGGTACTTGACGCCGTAAAACGGAGCCGGATCTATCGCGATGTAGCGACCTTGCGCGACCGTATAGGAGAGAGCCGTACCCGAAGTCGTCGAGTACACCTGCTGCCACGTAGATCCGTCGATCGAGGCATTGAACGTAAGAGTCGTGCTGGTGAACGCTGCCGGTAGTTGAATTCCCACCAAGGTGAGGCCGTTCGTATTTATCGTACTTACGGTCTGCGTGGCGGTGCCGCCGGCGAGGGCCGCTCCGGAGAGCGTGATGTGCGTGCTCGATTTCGCGAGCGTGAAGGAGTTGCCCGCGACGCCGAGGGTCTTATACGTCGCTCTCAGCTGATTCGTGGCGATCGTCGCGTAGGTACACTTTACGATCTGCGTGTCCGCCGAAGCTTGTAAGAACGCTAGGAGGCTTGCGTAAGTCGTCGCGACGTCTACGCCAATTTGCACTTCGTTAGCGCCGGGCACCACGGCCACGAAGGTGACCGTGGTGCCGTTCAGAGTGATCGTGTCGGTGTCGCCGGGATTGGTGTCGAGCTTTATCGTGCCCGAGGCTGCGGTCCCGGTGATGGTAGCCGTCGAAAGCACCAGGACTTTCTCGACCGGCATCGCCTTCGTAGGCGCGAGCGACGCCGAGAAGGCGGGCGCGCATAATACAAAAGATAATATAAACAAGAGTAGTTTCATGCTTCTTCCTCCGCCGCAAAGGGCAGTTCGTAGTTTTGATCTGCTGCTGTCTGGGTGTAGATCGTGCCCTGTGCCGAAACAAACGAGAGGAGCGGGTATACCCGTTTGACGACGCGGGAGAGTTGGATCTCCATGCGCCAGCGGTCGTACCATCGCTCGTTGAAAAAGTCCGGGACGTGAATCGCCGGCGCGTCGCCGATGAAGCCGATGTTGGCTTGACGAAGCGACGCCAGATTCTGTGTAAGTTGGAAACCGTCGCGGATCAGTCCGATATTGTCGTAGGCGTTGGGGCCGTAGACCGAGATGCTGACCGGGACGAGTTCTTTTCGCTGGAGGCTCGGAGCCGGCAGATCTTCCGCCGTCTCGATCGCGATATAAGAGTTGAAGTCGGCCTGCGCCTGTCCAAGCCCGAACGCGAGCCAGTCGGTGTTGATGTCGGGCTGCTTCGCGGGCTCGCGCTGCCACTCGGGGCGCACGAGGTTGCCGGGAAACGTCGAGAGGCCGACGAGCAGCTGCTGTACGAATTGAACGAAGGTCAACCCGGCCGGCGTCGTATTGAGTTCGGGCGTCTTCGGTGCTGGGATTAAAATCCCACCTGTCGCCGTCGTATGCTGACTCACGCCGGCACCTCCGCGATACAGGTACCTTCACTCCAGCCGGCGCCCCAGTTCGACCAGTCGAAGACCGTCTGCACTTGGTAGCGGAGACCTTTGAAAACGATGATACTCGAATATTTGCCGGGCTCGGATGCGATGATCTTGCCCTTGAACCAGAAGCTCGAGATGTTGGCGACTCGCATGGCTTCCGGGAGTTTCTGGATCGTACGTCCGCTCGCGGGTTGCACGCTGCCTACGGTTTCGAGAGGTACGTCGGTGATGACGTTCTCGCCTTTGGAGTTCACGACGGGCGTACGCGTGACGACCGTCATGCGGTCCACGAAGTCCGGATCGAGGAGCAGTTCGGAGACGTCGATCTTCGCCATCTACCGCCCCCTCACAACGTACGTTATCGCATTCCTCATCTGCCCAGTGACGAGCCAGTACTTGTCGCCCTTGAAGCCGATGGCCTTCCGCGAGCGCATCGTCGCATCGGACGGCTTATTAGGCGGCACGTCCTCCTGCGAGTTGATGACTTTCTTCACGGAAGTAGAGGCGATTAAACCAGCGCGGTTGTAATAGGTGTCCATGGCGTCTAAGCCACTGGAACCACCCACCAGAGAAGAGAGAACTTTCTGAGCGCAGACTTTGAATTGCTCCGCGATCGAGTCTTGGGCGTTTCGAATCCCGATCGCCATGATCGGCCACGGCGGGATGTTGTTCATCGGCGAACCGAAGTTCGCGATGGCGAGGAGCGCGGCGTTTCCGATCATCTGATCTTCGCCGGTCTCTTTGCGTGCATCGGTGTCCTCAGGAATTCCCACGAGTACCTTATCGTACTGGAATTTCTTGACGGCATCGTTGAACTGTTTGGTGAAGTCCTTCGTGACTTTCAGAGTGGGCTTGCTCATAGCTGGACACACCCGGCGCCGAAGATCCGGACGAGCCGGATGAACTGCTTCCCATACGTGGTGAGGTTCCAGTAGCCGGCGTCCTTTTCGGACATCGACTGAGCGTCGTATTGAACGGCGACCGATCCGACGGTCTTCGAGGTTGCGACTCCGCCTTGCTGTCCGGGAGTTCCGCCGATCGCGGCGGCTGCGGCGTTCTGGCGCGCGAGCGTTAGTTCATGGGCGAGATACAAACTCACGCCCATGTTCCAACTTCTCTTCCAGACGCACTCGACGACTTGCTGCGAGATAAAGTCGACCCAGAAGTCAACCATAGGAGTCGGATACAACTCCGTATCGTTAAATTCCGGGAACGCCTTTCTGAACGCAGCAACATCGAAGGTCAATGACTACTTCTTCCTTCCCTTGCGGGCGTGAGGTTTGTCTTCCGACTCGCCTTCGCTTTCGGACTCGCCGCCGATTTCGGCGTCGGGCTCGAGTTGCGACTTAGCGACTTCGGCGGACTGTTTTGCAGCATCGCTCGACGCCGGCGCCAACTCGCCTTGCTCTTTCTGTTCGAAAGGCACGATGAGTTTAGCCTTCGCGTAGAACGCGAAGCTCGGGTCTTTCTGATGCTCCTCGGAAACGGCGTGAACTCCGACGTGGTAGATCTTACCGACGGAGTTCAAGCCGGCCTTGCCCTTTCCGAGCAAGACCGATTGTTTGAATACGAATTGTTTCACCGGGCACCTACCTTAGATGCCGTCGGCGTACTGAACCGTCTCGGGATAGACGAATTCAATTTCACCGAGCGCCCACAGGTACGGGGCGATGAAACGGATGCCCATGTAGTACGCCGTCTCGCGACGGATCGGCACCATGGGGTAACGAACGCGGCTCTCGTCGTTGGTGTAAGCCACCATACGATCCGTGCTGTTCGCGCCGCGACCGGGCAACCACTTCACCGGCTGAATATCGAGCTCGCGACCGTTGATGGTCAGCGCGATCGAGTTCTGCTTCAAGAAGGTGAGGATCGACACGTTGCCGGCCGACGATACCTTCTGGCTGGAGATGTAGCTGAACTGAAGAGGCGGAAGGAGCAGCTTCGAGGGGCAAACCGCGTAAGCGGCAGCGGCCCAGGTAGCTTCCAACAGCGCGTTCACGTCGGCGAGGATTTCATCAGCGGTCTTGTTGACCCACTGAGTGGAACCGCTCACGCCGGCAGCGACGTTGCTGGCGGTGATCGAGGCGTTGTTCACGAGGCCCGTCGCACCGACGCCGGAAGCGCCGATGTACACCAACTGGTCGATGTTGCCTTGATACAGCAGGTTGAGTGCTGCGATCTTTTGCACATCGATCGGCTGGCCCGTTTGCTGCGAGCGATCGAGCTCCACCGAGGTGTAGCTGACTTCGCGAGCGAGCAAGCGGAGCGGTAACACGATCTTCTGACCGTTTACCGACACGCCGGGAATGGCCGTGGTCTCTGCCGAGATCCAGGGCAAGTTGCCGCCATCGCTGGCGGTCGCCGGGTTATCCAGCGATCCGGGACCGGCGTACGCCGAGCGGATGAAAGACGTGCTTTCATCGCTCATCGTGATGCCGGAGCGGAGTTTCACGTCGCGACCCCAGCTAACGGAGGTCAGCGGTTCGTAGAGACGCTTGTCCAGATTTTCGAGCTGGTTCACGTAGTACGCGAGGGTACTATCCTTTGTTCTGTGACGTCCTAAACGGCGCATAGTCTGCCTTCCTTTCCGTTAGCGCGCGATGCGCAGTTCGGCGTTGTTGTTGGCGTCTTTGCCACTGCTGGCCCAAGAAGCCTGGGTTAAACTTAAAGCCACGTTGTCGGTCGAATCCGAGGTCGCATCGAACGTACCCACTTGGGTGTTGTTCACGGACGAGTTCACCCGGAGGTAAACGACGCCGCCGCGGGCCGGAGTTCCGTACACGCAGAGGACGTTCACGTAACCGCGAACGCACAAGCCTTGTACCTGAACCGGATTCGGGATGTTGCCGGTGAGGGCGTCCGAGTTGCTCGAGATGCCGGGAGCTTGGCGAACCAAGACGCCGGCGAATTGAGCAGCCGTGGTGCCAAAACCGACTTGGCTGATTCCCGCGCCGTTGTAAACCATGCCGATACCGAAGCTCTGCGCGAAGACGTCGGCGACGGCCACGAGCATTGCGGGTTCGACGTTGGATTCGTCAACGCGAGTGATGTCGCCGGGTACGCCGGCGGGAGCTTGGTACGTGTAGGCTTGAGGACTGGGAATCGCATCGCAGGTGCGGAAGCGACCGAGGCTCACCAATTGGCGAGTCTCTTGAATGCCGGAACGGCCTAAACCGAGGCCGACGACTCGAAAGAACGAGCCGAACTTACTGCGGGCGGTTTTCGCGATCTTGAACGGAGCGGTCATCACGGAGACGAAGCTCAACACCAAGCTCCAGATGAAGAGTAGAAACGTGTTCATATTAATGTACCCCTTTCTGGGCATAATGTTTTTCGTTGATTTCATTGATCTTCTCCGGAGTCATCTCGCCGCCGCCGGCGATCATTTCCTGAGAATCGCGGACCTGTTTCAAACCGGCGAAGCTCTTCGTCCGGTACACTTTCACGACTTCGCTCGCGCCGACGAAGAGGTGGTCGATCGTTTTCACGCTCGCCTTCTTCAGATCGACGGCTTTGCCGCCGTTCAAGCGTTCGATGATCGCCTTGGTGTCTTTCGACTCGTAGGCTTTCATCAGCGTTTGTCGTTTGGCGTCTTTGCCTTTGGCTTTGAAGCCGGGAGCGAGAATCTCGATGCGCGACGCCTCGTCGGTCGTGGCGGCAGCGGGGCTCTCTTCGAAGTCGTCGTCTTCGGCTTCCTCTTCTTCGCCTTCGTCTTCGACGATCATCTCTTCGTCCTGGGCTTCTTCACCCATCATCGCGAGGAGCTTGTCGACTTTGGCTTCGAGCTTGCTCAGACGATCTTCTTCAGCGCCGCCTTCGTCTTTGGCGTCGTCTTTTTTGTCGTCCTTCTTCTCTTCGGACTCGTCGGCGTCTTTGGCCTTATCGTCCTTCTTGTCGTCGTCCTTCTTCTCGTCGGCTACCGCCGGCTGAGACATGGACGGATTCGAGAGCGCATCGGCTACGCGAGCCATCGTCTTCTCGAGTTTCACTGCCCAGGCGGGGGCTTTCTCGTCGGCGGTTTCTTTGGTGTCGCCTTCACCACCGGCTTCACCACCGGCTTCATCGACGACCTTCGCCGCCTCATCCGCCGCCTTGGACCAGATCGATTTGATCTTGTCTCCTAGCTTTTTCATTTTCGCTCCTTTTTGGTCGTTGATGGCATATTTGTCTCCCGCGCGACCCTGAGGAACCAGAGCCAAGTGGTTGCCAATTATGTTCGTTTGCATGCCGCGTCCGATGCCGAGCTCGATGTACTCGCACTCGTACCCGCACGACACTTCCCGGATACCGCCTTCGACCATCAAGATGGCTTCGTGATCGGTGACGAGAATGTCGGCTATGAGGTCGTTTTCAAATTCACCGCTGCCCTTGCGGACGTTCTGGATATGGCCCTTCGCGAGCATCTTCCAGTTTTGCGGGTTCACGAAATCTTCGGGGTGCTTGATGGTGAAGGGCTTGCCTTCGAAGGACGCGATCGTCTCGGCGCGAAAGACTTCCTTCGGCTCTCGCGATACGATCGCTCTTCCGTCGGGGCCGACCGTAATCGGCGACTCGTCTTTGCCGTAGATCATCTCACCGGAACGCGCGATCGGCACGTTATAACAAATCAAAAACCCTTCCGGGGTCTTATGAATATTGTCGGTGAGCTTTGTCGCAAAATGCTTTTTCAATCGGATCTCTCTACTATAACACGTTGATCAGGTTGTAGTAGACGATGACCTTCACGGTCGATCCGGTTCCGCCGGAGACGGGCGTCGTATCGTCGGACGTGATCTGTACGGCTTGCCCGCCGATACCGACTCCGGCGACTGAGCCGGCGTATGTGAAAGCGGTCTTACTCGTGGACTGGTCGATGAACCCGGTCGTCGGCATCAGCTGGATATTTACGCCGCTGGTATTGTACTCGACGATGAGATTCTTACTCGCGCCGATCGTGAACGCTGCCGCGCCCTTCGTATATATGTATTCGACGGCGACGACTTGAATCAGTTTACCTGACTGAGCGGCCACCAATTGGATGGGAGTTCCTGGGAGGGCGATGACTTGGGCGGCGGTTAGGGTAACGGTTGCGGCTCTGAAGGAGGCGGGGAAGACGGATCCGGCTTTGATCGCGTTCACCGAGGTCTCGCCTTGCTGGTTCTCAAGCACGATCTGAGGGTTGAAAGTAGGCAGCGCGAACGCGGTCGACGTAAACAGGCACAGCGCGATAAGCGCATACAGACATTTCATGGTTTATTCCCCCTAGAAAAAGATGTCGCTTGACCAATCGGTTGTTTTTGGTTTCGTCTTTACGGTCTTTTAGATTTCGGGGTTTGTCACGCGAAATTATTCAGTATCAAAGACCGGCTCCGCAAAGCACCTGCAGTTCGGGAAGGTTCCCGGATGGCCGGTCATCCCGTCATCCAATGTGGGCGGGTCGTCCCAGCTGAAGATCATCCCTTGCAAACGCTTGCCACGTAAGAATTTGTGGCTATGGCGGACGGCGGCGTCGCCTGAATTATGCCAGCGATATTGATTACTTCCGACCGACATCGCACGTGCCTGGTTGATCGCGGCGTTGGCGCGCGCGGTCTCCGTTCGCGCGATCAGCTTCGCGCGGTTTACCGCGACCTCCTCGGTCATGCCCATCTGCTTCTGGAGCTCCGCGATAGTGTCCTCGTCCGGGGTCGCGCGCGTGCCGGCTAGAACTGACTTCAGGGCTATATCTTGCGCCCTTCGTCCAGCTTCGATGGGTATAGACTTGATGAGCGCGACCTGCTCTTCCATCAACGCGCGAGCGACTATACCGATATGAGAATCGTTCGCCTCGAGCGTGATCGCCACACCAATCGCTTTTGATTTATTATTGTAGGCGCGCTTGTTCGATCGCTGTACCTGCTCGAGCAGCTTCGCCGATTGCGTGCGCGCCCACGGCCCAAGCTTCTTCGAGTACGCCTCAAGTTCCCGCTGCACCGACGGATCGAGTTGAAAGCCTACGCCGTTGTTGTGACCGTATGTACCCTGCTCGATAATATGCGCCGACGCTCTAGCGATCTTCTTTAGCGACTTGGCGAATTGTCTCTCGGCTGCCGCGGACGGTTTGAACTTACCCTTGAGGGTCTTCTTCGACTTCGTATTCGCGTCGCGCGTGAGAGATCTTATGCCCACGGCTTCCACCACTTACGTGGTTGGTGATCGAGAGCCTTCACCGGCTCTTTCGGTTCTGCCGGCTCGGTCTCCTGTCCCGGTGCGCCCTCGCCAGGTTTCGCTGCTGCTTGCGGATCATCCGGTCCCACGTCTGGCATAGGTGGTTCATCCGAATCGGCTTCCTCGATCTCTTCGTCGGTAATGTTGGTGAAGATTCCGGTGTCAGTCGATGCGTCCCGGAGCTCTGTAAGTGTCGTCTTACGGCTGGTGACTCCGGAGTCATACGCGCCGAGTATGGTTTCGGTTGTCGTCTTCGCATTGTTCGCCTTGTCCGTGGCGCTCATCTGCCAGAGCGGTTTGAAACTGAAGCTCATATCTTCAGGCGGGGCTTTCCCGAGTTCAGAATACCAGAGGACTTTGAGAAGCGTCTCCCAAGGGCTGCGAAGCTTGGCCTCTTGTCGAGCGTTGATATTGTCATAGTACATACGCATGTCCGCCTCGCCCGTCGACGAGAGTCCTGCCGGCGACTGCCCGAAGAGGCGCACCAGTGGGATCTCGGAGGCCCCGGCGAGTTGCTGCCCGAACTGCAGGAGCATGTCGGATAGCCCGGAGAACGTATATGCGGTCGACGAGAAGACGTCGTTCTTATCGAGGAGCGTGAGCCCTTCGTTGACCTGGAGTTCGCGCATCATATCGAACTGCGCGTATAGACCTTGCGTGGCCTCGGCGCCTGCGGCGAGGACTTCCCGGAGGTTTTCGATCTGGACCGTACGCAGGTTCGCGCGGTCGATCAGGGAGCCGGCCGACATCGTAGCGTTGTCGAAGCAGATCAATCGGTCCCAGAGACGCTCGAGCACCGACTCGTCCCACATCTGTTCCGTAATCGCCTGGAAGTACGGGAGTTTGATTCCGCCGAAGCGGATACAACGCGTGTAATGAACCGTCGAGCCGTCGATCGACGTCGGGCGATACGCCGGCGACATCTCGTCCGGCGAGTTGACGATCTGATAGAACGAGGGGAGACCCATGTCGGGGCCGGAGTCGATCGGGTTCTGCACGACGGGGTTCACCATCCAGCGGTCGAACACGACGATGCCGCGGAACTGGCCCTTTGCGATCGTCGTCACGTCGAGCGGAGTCGAGAGATCTTGTCCCTCGATCTGGATCACGCCGATGCCGCCGCCGTAGAGCCGTCCCCACTTGGTGCCGTCGCAAATCGATTGCCAGAGTTGCAGACGCGAGATTCCGTTTTGAATCTTGCGAACGTCGCCGTCGTCCTTTGCCGACATGATGTCGAGGCCCGCGCGAGTCATATCCTCCGCGATAGAATCAACCACAGCGCCAACAACCCAAGAACCACGATATGCGGCTTCGAGTTTAATTCGGTTGCGAGTGATGAGGTCGAAAGTGTAAGTGCCAGCTGAGAGTGTATTGTCATTACGAAGACCAATGCGAGATACAAAGTTATCAAAGCCGTCCGCCGTTTTGAAGAGTTCTTGGACCTTCGAGGTCTGTCCCTTCGCCTCCGCGCGGAAGACCGCCATCGCGTCAAGCTTGATTGGGCTCGGCTTCGCCGCCGTCCGCGCGCGGCCAGGGTTCGGGCGTTTGGAATCTCTCGTCTTCGCTTTCACACGCACCGATTTCTTAGCCGCCATCGCCTAGCTCCCCTTCTTACCTAACGCAGTCCATTGTTTGATCTTGTTGCCAGAAGACAGCATATCCATTACGGCGTCAACCATCGGGTCGATCTGGTCATCAAAGTCGTGACTATCGTCCGCTGTGAACGCCTCGCACTCGGCCACGAAATCCTTCGTGAACGGCGCTTCCTCCGGGATGCAAACCGCGCCGACTTCGATATAAGGCAGCGCATCCATGACCCGCGTATATCTGTCCTTATCCCGCTCGATGCCCTCGATCGGAATATTATACGGCGGCATCTTCAGCGTTTGAATCAACCCGGTACCCGACGACTTATCCTCCGGTTTCAGTTTACGGAGCGACCCGTACTTCTCGGAGTCGCGCGCCTTCGCCGTCGCCCAGAAAGCAACCGCCCGCTTCTGTAGCTCCGGCGCTTCCCACTTACCCCGTATCAAGTCGATGAGGTATATACGACCGTCGTCGCCGAAGCCCCACTCTTCGAACACCGAGTAATCGTTATGCTCTTTTGTTTTCTGCGCGGTATCCGCATACACGATCCGGTACTTGATCTTCGGCAGCACGCGATAGCGCGTGAAGAACTGGCCGTGGATGACGTTACCGCCGAGGGCGACCGGCGCTTGGTTGTACTGCGCCGAGAAGACGTGCCGTGAGATCCGGGCGCCTGTCGCATCGGTGCCCTCGCCTCTCTCCATGGCGAGCAAATCCCTGATCGGCTCTTTGTAAGGCCAATACGAGAAACGCCCATCGATCGCGTCGCGCGCCGCCGGCTCCGGCACGAGCAGTTGGTACTTCGGCTTTAGCGCGTTCACGTATTCCTGCGAGATCACCGCCGGTATCTTTACGATCCGCCACTTGCCAGGAAGGTTGCCCTTCTCGATAAACGCGCACGGGTCGGACTCCGAGATGCGCTGCATCACTATGACGATAGGCGTCTTAGGATTCGCCTTCCGCGACTTCACCGTGGTGAGGAGCTTTCGATTCGCCTGGTTCAGCTTCGCCGGCGAGAACGCATCCTCCGGCTTGATCGGGTCATCGATGAGTATAGCCCCTTGAAATCCCGGCGCCATGTGGCCTGCGCGAAAGCCCGTGATCTGTCCACCAAGGGAGGTCGCATATACGCCGCCGGCCGGCTGTCCGTCGATCTCGACGTTCCACCGCTTCTTCGCTTTCGCATCGTCGGCGATCTTCATCGGCCAGAACGATTGGAACTCGTCGCTCGATACGAGGTCACGAGCTTGCGCGGAGTTGAGGCCGGCGAGTTCGCTCGAGCCCGAGAGGTGTAGGAAGCGTGCGCGCGGGTTCTTCGCAAGGCCGCGGGCGATGAGATTGATGACGACGATCTCCGTCTTCGATGCGCCGGGGGCGACGTTGATGATCAGGTTCTCGCAGCGCCCTTCGATCACGTCGTCGATCGCGTCGCAGATCATTCGGTGATGCCAGTTGACGATGAACTTTAGGGATTGGCGGAGCTTGAAGAAATAGCGCGTGAAGAAGAGATGATCGTTCTCGCAGAGTTGCCGAGCCGCTGCGCGCTTGAGGTCGTACTCGATCTCCTTGGCCACATCAGACTTCCTCTTCGAGTTCGAGCAGCGCCTTTGCGAGCGCCGTCTTGTCGATGACCGTGACTTTCTGATTCACCGTCATCGGCTGGATCTTGATCTCGTCCGGGATCTTGCCGACTATACGCTCGGCTATACGCTCGATCACGGTGTAATCGCCGTTCTTAATAGCTTTCATAAACGCCACGGCTATACCGACCTGAAGCCCCGTCGACTTCGGGTCCTCCGCGATCGCTTTGATCTTGCGGACGTCGGAGGTCAGCACGAGTTCGATGATCTCGCGGTAGGATTCTATCGTGATCTTACGCAGAGCTTTGATCGCCGGGTTGTGCGCGCGACCGCCCTCGGGGTTGCCCGATTGCCCTTTCTTGAAGCGACTATGCTTCGGGGGCGGCTTGGGATTTGGGTTTGCCATTTGCCTGTACCTTTGCCTGCGTCGATGGCTTTCGTTTCGTTTCGGCCCGGATCAGCTGGGCCTTGAGTCCAGTGTACTTCTCCCAGCGCGCGACGATGACGTCGCAGTAGCCGGGGTCGAGTTCCACAGTATAGCACGAGCGCGCCGTCTTTTCGCACGCGATCAGCGTCGTTCCGGACCCGCCGAATATATCGAGCACGAAGCCGGCCGGCGAACAGGAGTTATCGAGGCAGTACTGCACGAGCTCGACGGGCTTCATCGTCGGATGCTCGGCATTGCGGGAGGGCTTCTGGAACTCAAGAACAGTCGTTTGTTTACGGTCGCCGTACCACGTATGGGCCGCACCGGGTTTCCAGCCGTAGAGAATCGGCTCGTGAATCCATTGGTAATCCTGGCGACCCATCACGAGCGAAGACTTCTTCCAGATCAGGCATTGCTTTACGAGCCAGCCGGCGTCTCTCATCGCGCCGCGGAAGTTGTATCCCTCGGAGTCTGCGTGGCTCACGTAAACGGCTGCCCCTGGCTTCGCCGCGCTCACCATATTCTTGAAGACCGAGGTCAGGAACTCGCGGAATTTCTCGTCGCTCATCTTGTCGTTGGCGACGGTCAGCCCGTCGGTGCGGCGGTTACGCGCCTTCGCTTCCGCCGGCGTCTCGTCGTATCCGAGCGCCACGTTATACGGCGGATCCGTCCATACGCAGTCGACCTGCTCGCCGTCCATAAGCTTCTCGATGACCGAGGCCGAGGTCGAGTCGCCGCAAACGAGGCGATGGCGTCCGAGTATATACACGTCGCCGAGCTTGGTCCGCGCGGGAGCTTTCTCGGGCACGTCGTCTTCGTCGACGCCCGTGTCCGTATTGGTCCGCGTATAGCCTTTGACCTCGATACCTACGATGTCTTTGATCTCGTCGGGGTCGAACATCGTAAGCTCTAAATCGAAATTCACGTCAAAGCTCGAGAGGTCCTGCATCCACTCTTTGAGACGCGCAGGGTCCCACTCGCCGGCTCCCTTGTTCGCCGCGATGTTTGCGGCCTTCTCCGTATGCTCGTCCCAGTAGACTTCTCGGTAGGGAATCCGCTCGCCCTTCGACTCGACATAGCCGAGCGCGACCGTGCCGACTCTCGAGGGAGTGCTGTACTTCTTGTTTATGACGATAGGAGAGTCGGGAGAGAATACGTCTTGCCGGCGATGTCCGCCGACGAGCCGCTGAGTCTTGCGGTTGTATACAATCCCGGATAGATCGCCGAAGCGCTTATAGGACTTGAGCAGCATCCGCTGCTTCTCGGCGGTGATCTTACGGGGGTTCTCTGGATTCTTCGTGAGGTCTGATAATTTCATGCGAGCTTAGAGGGTCGCATGCGGAGGGCCTAGACTGTCAACGCTTTTTCTTGGCTCTCGCCTTGCCGCTGGGCATCGTCGAGAGGTCGACGACCTCTCCGCGCTTCGGCTTGTAGTGTATAGACGCGTGTCTCATCCAAGCGGAGAAGTTGCCGGCTGCGTACTTCTTCGCGTTGGCTTTGATCTCGCGGATCGCGCGCTCGTGGATCTTGATCGGTACGAGCGTCGCCTCATTATTCTTTTTCGCCGGAGCTTTTTTCTTTGCCACGTTGTCTATCCTTAGAGAGGAGCCTGGGCGGTGTCAATCTGAAAGTCTACGCAGTCGATGATCGAACCCGTGAGCGTGCAGGTGACCTACGTCGCAATTCCTTGCGCGTATACATTTGATGGAGTGAAGGGAGGGGTGACGAGCTTCGCCGCCATCTCCGTCCAAGGTGTCGGAACTCCGTCGACCGGATCGGTGCCGCTCGAGCATTGACCTACGACTCCGCCGACCGTTCTACAGATCTGCCAGAAGCTCGTCTTGTATCCGATCGCGGGCACGGTCTGAAAGCCGTCGTCCCAGCAATAGTCTACCGAGTCGAGTACGGCGCAGTGACCCGTCATCGTGATCTGATACGAGTTACCGCCCGAGGAGACGGTCGCGTTCTTCACCAGGGTGTAGTAGGTCCCTGATACCGTAGGATTCGAAGGCGTCGGCGCGACGATGCTCGGCGGATTCGGCGACGCGGGGTCGGTCTTCGACGAGTCGGCGGCGCCTCCGCCGCTCGAGCCGCAAGCGGTCAGATATAAGTTTAAAGTTATAAAACCAATTACGTTTACAATCGAGCGTTTCATCTAAGACCTCCTAGTTATATCGTCAAATAGCTTCTTTAAAATCTCTTCGGCCTCGGGGTGCTGGAGCATCGCGGTGCCGAATTTCTGCGCTAAATAATCTTTGAAGACTCGGTACGACCTCTCGCGGATCTCGCTCAAGGGGCCGACGCAGAGAGCGCGGAAGAGCGCCTCGTCGAAAGTCTTCGGCGTTCCGAGTTCCTTATCGTTGCTCATAATCCGTACCTTGGTAGTCGGCCTCGAGTTCGTCCGCCGATACTCCGGCGTCGATGAGGAGGCCGTCGAGGGCTTCGCAAACCGTCTCCGGCATCGCGCCGTCCATCCAGAGGACGTCGACTACGGCGTCGCTTTTGAGGATGGCCTTTTTGATCTTGCGTAGGGTCTCGATCTGATTTTGCGTCATCGTCTATCTCCTAGTTCGTTACAATACTAGGATAGCGTGGCGCGTCGGTAATTGGAAGCGTATATACGCAAGGGACCCAACTATTTTACTAGTCGCGTATATACGCACACATCCCGTATATACGGGTATCTAAAAGAAATCGTCCTCCGCCTTGCCCGGTTTCGAGACGTTCACGAGACCCCGGCGTATACCGTATCCAGCGATCAACAAGGCGTCGATAGGACCGTCCTGAAGCGTACCCTTGGTATTCGTCGGTAGGACTTTGACCAATTTCGGGTATAGACGCTTCACCGCGATCATCGACTTGGCCTTGGGCCGCAAGTCCGTCGAGAGGCCCTCGTGCATATACTTGGCCCACTTCGCGGGCTCGACGTACGTGACGGGCATCCCGATCAACGCGATCGCGATCTCGATCGCAGCGAAACCGCGGCCATAGTTGAACGCGCCCTTGGAACCCATCGCCATCGGTATCGCGCGCTCGAGGAAGACGTGCGGGCGATGACCCTCGAAGATCTCCGTGAGCAATTCGTGTACGCCGTCGAAGTCGATCATCCGGTCGCCGCCGGTGACCACCAAAGGCATGGGCCAGGCCTTCAGAAAATCGGAGCCGTCGGTGAGCACGAAAGCGCCGGCGAAGCCGGGATCGATACCTAACGCCAGGCCGGCTCGTGGGGCAGAGGGGGCATACCCTTTTCCCTTATAGTCTGCCTGTGTGTTTTTATTCTTACTACTATGTCTACTCATATACTATTCCCCCTAATTACGCTTAAAAACTACTTACCCTACCTACCAATATAAAAGGTCTGCCCCGTCTGCCCCAAATACGACTTAACCGTTTGAAATTGCACCGCTCTATGGTGGGGCAGACCCCCCTCAAAGGGTATGCCCCAGGTATGCCCCGTCTGCCCCATCAGAGGAAGTCCGCTTCGGCGTCGTGGGGCAGAGGGGTCTGCCCCAAATGGGGGGTCTGCCCCAGGGGTCTGCCCCACGGTTTTTCGCCCTCCACGAACGACTTTCTCCAGAGCCGTTGACCCCCGATTTTATGGCGCTCGAACCCGAGCCCCGTCAGCACCAGAGTGCCCGTCTGAAGCGTATACGATTTGTCTGCAAATCGACCCCAGGGAGCGCCGACACCTTCGAAGAGTTCGCGCACGCGGAAGCGTTCGAAATTGAATTCTTTGCCGGCATCCGATTCGATGAAGTCCTTCAGCGCGTCTCGCATCTCCGACTCGTCGTCCTCGACGCGGCGATCTTCCTGGGCCTCCGCCGCTTGCTCGTTCGCGACCTCATCGAGCATCAAGATCTCTCCGGTCTCCCTGTATATATGCATCGCTTCGGCGAAGAGTTGGTCTCGTACCGCCGAGAGCCCTTTGACGTCGCAGGTGCCGACCTTCACCGGCCAGTACCGGCGGTTGCCCGTCGGGTCCTTCAGGTATTGCCCCTCGTTCACGGTACCGATGAACACCGACTGCCGCGGAACATCGGCCTGGATACGCCCGTAGTGCGGGCGAACCGTATCGGTGCGACGGACGAGATAGGCTTTGACCAGGTTGTAATCGCTCCTCTTCACCGACGTGAGCTCTCCGAGTTCGATCAGCCACTTGCCCTGCAGGTTCAGCATCGCGTCTTTGTCTTTGAGGTCGGGCAGGTTATCCATGAACCACCGATCCGACGCGAGCGCGCGGGCGATCGAGGACTTATACCGGCCCTGTTTACCTTCGAGGACGAGTACGTAATCCCATTGGCATCCGGGCTCGAAAACCCGTTTGACCATCGCTAGTAAAAATTTACGACTGACCTGCGAGAGGTACGGCTCCTCCGCTATGCCCTCGCAGTAATCCTTCAGCCAGGTATCGACGCGCGGGGTTCCGTCCCACTCGAGCGTCTCGAGCCAATCCCTGACCGGATGAATCCGCTGCTTGTGGCCGACGAGCGACGTCGCCTCGAGAACGGCGTTGGTAGCCGGCTCGATACCGTATGCATCCGCGAGCCATCGTTTGACCAAGATCAGATCGATGTCCTCGAGCGGCGCCTGAGCCTTACCGCCCCAGGGCGCGTTGGCTCCGTAGATCACGCGATTGGCGAAGAGGTCTTTCACGAAGACGTTTCCTTCGACGGCGTGCGAGAAGATCAGATCGAGATTCTTCAGACTGGTGGTCAGCTTCCCCTGCTTGGTGCGGTCGAGATTCTGCCTCCAGTTGATCTCGGAGAGTAACTCCTCGGTCTGTTTCTCGGCGTCTTCGGGCGAAAGCTTCTCGTCGCCGGCTTCAGAGTCTACCTTCGAAAATACAGAAGTCGCCGAGCGTTCGGCGAAGATTTTGCGGATGGTGTACTTCCATAGCCAGTGCGCGGCTCGCGCGCGATCTTTCGTTTGTGCGTGGTCGTAAGCGCAAGCGCTAAGGAAATTGCGAGGGTCAGTAAGGACAGACAGAATCTCGTTCCGGTCCAGCCCCGCAGTGTGAAGAGCAGTAGCTGCAGGTAACAAGAAGCTAGAGCGATCGACGATATTAGTTCCATGCTTGATTCCTCCCAAAACTTTGGCAGAGATCGGGAGCCAGTCAAGGTCGACGTCGCTCACATGAAATTCAAAATCCGCTTCGGTCGCTTCGCGACCTAGCTGGGCACCGCCGCCATCCGCCTCGCTCGCTTGCCCTCCGGCCTTGCCGGCCTTGCCGGCCTTTTTGTTAACACTTGCTGACACCGATTTCACGTTCGCGAAGTCGAACTCCGGAAGCTCCGATTCCATCGGATACTCCCATCTATACGCCTTGCCCGTGTCCGGATGTATAGACGGAGGCAGCGCCATCTGCCGCCCGTCGGAGTAGATGCACACTTCGAACTTGTGCTTCGTCTTCCCCTTGACCTCGACGGTCTCCGTCGATTTCGCGACCGTGATCATCTTGAAGGGCTCCGGCGTCACGCAATATAGATGGCGCGAGCCGTTGCCGGATCCGGAGCGGACCTCGGGCATCGGCGTATGGCCGACGAGGCCCTCGACCACTTTCATAGCGGCTTCCTCGAACGCTGGGTCTTGGATGTCGACGTCGATACAGGCGAGGTAGCCCGCCTTCAGCTTCGACGGCGTACCCGTCCGGACGCCTACGTTGTAACCTTCCTTATACGTCGACTCGAGGTACGCCCAGATCTTGCGCTCGCCGGTCGTCCACTTCGACTCGACGGGACGCTTCGATTTCGGGTGAAGCCAGATGATCGCGAACCCCGCCTTGTATAGACGGCGTGCTTCTTTGAGAACGTCGCTCATCGCGGAACCCCCTCGATGATCTCCTGATAGGTGAGCTTCCCCTTCGAGAGCTCGACGATCTTCTTCATGTGGCGTACTTGCGGATGGCAGTGACCCCGGCGCCAATGGGACACCGCCGACGGGTCGATGCCTAATTTTTCGGCAAGTGGTTCGATGCCTATATCGTCGATCCAGGCAATGAATTTTGAAACGGATTTCGTGGATTTGTTCGACTTATCCACATTGGATTTAGCCAAGCGATGCCCCCTCTCCCTCGGTGCTATGCGTGATGAAGTGCTGAAGTCTTTTCAGATTCTCCGGTTGACAAAGCCTACGGGAAACTTTTAGATTGAGCAATACCGAAACTGAGAATTTTTAGGGGGCGTCGCGCTGTATATACTGAGCGATGAAAAAACAGGGGATGGGACAAACCGAGAGCGCCGTCTTGCGCTTCGACAACACCGACAAGCATTTCTATCTCGAGCTTTTGGGGCCGTCGCCCCATTCGCATCTCTGTCCCGATGACGAGCGCGATCTCTGGCAGATCGTCGACTCCTCCGTACTACGATCTTCGTCTTTGAAAGCGGCGGCACGGTTCAGACCTTATGCCGATGACACCTGCGAGAGAGTCTTCAACCGTGCGTTCAATCGAGAGCTTGCGGTCCCTCCGATGTCGTCGCTTTCTTTTCTCGATGCTCACCAGATAGACGGCGTGCGCTGGGTACTCGGGCGCACGCGTTCTTATCTGGCCCACGCGCCCGGCGCCGGAAAGACGGCCCAGGCGATAGTCGCCGGCATGCTGATCAGAGAGCCCGGCCAGGTCGTCGTCATCGTACCGCCCGACCTTACATATAACTGGGAGCGCGAGATCGAGCGCTTCACGAAGCACTTCCGGGCGTTCGTGACCGTAGGCCGCGTCGGCACGTCGCTGACCAAGAAGGCCGTCCACTGGAAGGCCGACTTCCTGATCGTCCCGGATTCGATGTTAGCTAAGGAATGGGTCTATACGGCCTTAAAGAAAATCCGAATCAAACTGCTCGCGGTCGACGAGGCCTCGAGGTTCAAAGATCCGCTGGCCTCCCGTACGAAGGCGCTCTTCGGAGGCGCATCGAAGTACCGCACGTACGGGGGGCTCTTTCAATCGGCCGGCCGCACCGTCTTACTCGACGGCTCGCCGATGCCGAACAGGCCGATGGAACTCTGGGCGCCGGTCTACGCTCTCGACCCCGAGGCGATCGACTGCATGGGAATGCGCGATTACGGTTTCAAGTTCTGCGGCGCCAAGATGAACGAGCGAGGTCAATGGGAGTTCAAGCACTCGTCGAACGAGCGGGAGCTTCGCGATCGCCTCCGGAAGCGCTTCATGCATGTGGTGACCGAAGATCAACTCGATCACCCGGAGCGACGCCGCTCGATGCTGTTTATGAACCAGGATACTCGGAAGCCCGAGATGCGCGAGTGGGAGCGCAAGAATCTGAAGCTCCTCAAAGGCGAGATCTCCGAAGATCTCAGCCAGGGCGAGATCGCTCACCATAGGAAAGAGCTCGGGGTATCCAAGATCGCCTGGGTCGTAAAATATATTTTAAATCGGCTGGAGGACAAGAATGAGAGAATCCTACTCTTCGCGTGGCACCGGGAAGTCTGCCTCGGGCTCGCACGAGGTCTATCGAAGGGCCGCGGAGGCAGCGATGCCGTCGCGCTGGTCATGGGCGGCACTCCGCAGGAGGCTCGGGAGAAAGCGTTCCATAGCTTCCAGTCCGGCGCTCGGGGCTCCGTACGGGTCATCGTCGGAAACATCGCGGCGATGGGGCGGGGGCACAACCTCCAAGCCGCCGATCGCGTCGTGTTTTGCGAACCGAGTTGGTCGGATGAACTTAATAAACAGTGTGAGAAGCGTACAAGTCGACGCGGGCGCGATGCCGCCGCGTTCGTTCGCTGCGAGTATGTGGTCGTTCCTGGTTCGCTGGACGAGCGGGTCATGACGGCGCTCTTCGCGAAGGCTCAGAGAGTAAAGAGGGTGATCGGGTGAGCAACAGTATTGTCACAAAGAGCAGCGAAGAGATCCGGGTCGAAGCTGAAAAGCTGACCGACGAGATCTGCGACTTACTTCCGAACCGCACGAAGCTCGCGGTCGCATTGGTATGGCAGTCGCTTGGAAAGCAGATTAGAGAATTATCACCGAAGGACTGGGCTACTGCCGAAAAAATATTGAGCGAGGAGTTCGACGCATGAACGACACGAGTATAGACGCCTATCCCTTGCAATGGCCGGCGGGCTGGAAGCGGACGACGAGTTACCAGAGGCGTACGTCGAAGTTCGCCGATAAGAGTTTCGCCGTCGCCAGGGACTATCTGATGGCGGAACTCAAACGCTTCGGCGCGACGAACATCATCCTCTCCACCAACGACGGGCTCCCGTACTCCGGCTACAGGCAGCCCGACGATACGGGCGTCGCCGTCTACTTCCAGAAATCCCAGGGCTGGGACAAGCCGAAGAAGTCGATGGTCTTCGCCTGCGATCAGTGGCGAAAGATCGAGGAGAACATCTACGCGATCTTCAAGACGATCGAGGCCCTGCGCGGCATCGAGCGCTGGGGTTCGTCGGATCTGATGGAACGATCGTTTACGGGATTCACGGCGCTGCCGCCGGCTCCTCCCGCGAAGCGCGACTGGTGGGACGTACTCGGAGTTCCCCGTCACTCGTCGAAAGAACATATCAAAGCCCGGTACCGCGAACTGGCCGCAGTAAACCATCCCGACTTCGGTGGGAGCCACGAGGCGATGACTCTGCTCAACCGTGCTTACGAGGAGGCCATGCGATGACTTATAAAGATCCAGCGACCCACCAGATCGTCCTCTGGTGGGAGGGCGAAGCTTACGTCGCTAAACTCAATCAGAAAATGGAGACCGACTTCGTTTCATTTCTAAATGATATAGGCGAAGCCGGGCGTCGCGATCTCTGGTCGGTATTACGAATCAATCACGGGTCTGAGTTACTACTTACAAAGGAGAAGACGGTGAATCCTTATCAGGAAATCTTCGAGGAGATCGAGGCCGAAGCGGTCACGGGCCGCGAGAAGTACGGCGCGTTCAACTCGGCACACGAGGGCTTCGCGGTCCTCCAGGAAGAGGTCGACGAGTTGAAGCAGCATGTCTGGACGAACCAGTCGAAGCGTGATCTCGGCGGCATGAAGAAGGAAGCGATGCAGGTCGCGGCGATGGCGGTACGTTTCGCCGCCGAGTGCTGCAGCGAAGAGCGAGGTCGCCGATGAACGTCCTCAACTATCTGATGAGCATCAAGGCCGACATCGGCGAGTTCTCCGTCGAGGAGAACCACGCCAAGAAGACGATGACGGTGCGCTCGACCAGAGCCCTCACCAATGAACAGAAGCAGGAGCTCTGGAAGCACGTCGTCGGCCTCGACATCCAATATATCGTGACGGTCGGGAAGTAAGCTTTATGACCGTGGGGGAATGGTTCGAGGGCGACAAGATCATGCGCGAGGATGTGACTCTCCTCGGCGAAGAGTCCGAGTACAACGAGAAGGCAGCGCGGTTCATCCTCGAGAAGTGGGAGACCGACGCCGACGACCTCACGCCGAAACAATCGGCGTGGGCTGGCCGCATCCTCGACGATATGGTCGAGCGGCGAATCAACCATCAGAGGAGAAGGTGATGTCAACGATTCCGAACAAGCCCGCGAGCGAGATGACGCTTCGGGAACACTACGCCGTCGAGGCGATGAAATGCCGGCTCACGAACGAGGATATGTACAAGCGCCACGGCTGCCAGTACCACGCGGTCGCGGACGATTCCGTCAGATGGGCCGACGCCCTGATCGACCGGCTCAACGGGAAGATGCCGGAGGCCGAGATCACGCCGGCAGAGGAGAGAGCCAATTGAAAATCACAGTCACCACCGTCTACGAAGACGTCCCGGCCTCGCAACTTTCCTGGTGGGTCGAGCGGATCTTCAGCCACAACGCCGTCGTTCGCGAGCAGCCGCCGGGGAAGGTCATGCAGCTGAAGACCGACTTCACGGCGGGCCGCGAGGTCAAGATGTCTACGCGCGATCCGAAAGGCACCGGGCGCGCCACTACCACGATGAGGCTTGAGAAATGAAACGCGTGACCTTCCCGACGAAGCCCTACTCGTGGGTTCAATTTCCCGTCACGATGAAGGGCTTCGATAAGCCCGCGCACCTGACCCTCAAGTTCTTCGGCGGAGCCGAGATCGACCATTACGCCGTCGAGCAGCGGTGCGGTACGCACGCGCACCAGATGCTGAATATGAAACTCGCCGAGTTCGTGTGGGAGCCGAAGTTCTGGTCCTCGCCGCATGACCACGCAAACTACTACGTGCTTGCCTTCGTAAAATATCCGTCGATACTCGGGTTCATGCACAAGACATTCGATCTTATCCGTGACCCGTATATACCCTGGACACCGCATATCACGGTGACGAAGGAATACTTTCTGCTCGTCGAGGACCAGGCGTTCACTCCGCAGGAGTGCCAACTCGTCTTCGGCGAAGCCGAACTCTGTCTCGGA
>Ga0224495_10000308_pt1 | contig 39313 bp, 15 predicted proteins | sample SF_Jul11_sed_USG_FD_168128 | JGI IMG/M metagenome (GOLD analysis project Ga0224495, IMG submission 168128) | Sediment microbial communities from San Francisco Bay, California, United States - SF_Jul11_sed_USGS_4_1 | ecosystem: Environmental > Aquatic > Marine > Sediment | place: USA: California... | reverse complement strand
TCGAATTTTATAACAAAAAAAGACCTCACTGGTCTTTAAATGGTTTGACGCCCTATGAAAAATTCTACGGTGTAAGGCTCGCTAAATCAGCATGATTTCGTCACCTATCTCCCCGGACTCGACATAACTAATCTATTTTTTTCAGTTCAGGGAGATAGGTTACTATTTTATCTTTAAAACCTGCCTCGTTATGCCTTGCTGATTGCACTTCAGCGACTCGAAAGGCTGCAATCTCACTTCGGCGCTTCGACAGTCTCACCACAACTACGCTGAGCTATTCAGTAAGACAGACAAAGCTCAACAATATTTTTTTAACGTCATACCAGGCAGCAACGGACCGTTTCATAGTCATGTCGAGTAGGTGAAGCCTTATCTGCGGTGAGCCTGCCGAACCGTTGAGATGGGACTACGGGCAATTATGCCCGATAGCAATTCCGTACTTGCTGGATAGGTAGCATTCGACGATCTCGGTATCCGCATAACCTGGATACAAGATATTCGCTGCAGTTAAAGGTAGATTAAAAAACAATACTTCTGACACCTGCCCACCATAGCTCGCCACACCAGAGCTATTTACTCCTATTGCTATTCCATTTGTATTAAAATTAGCTATACCTGGTGAATTAAGCGAACCATTGGCTGATCCTGCACTACGTATATTAAAATTAGTTCCATCATAACTATCAGATACCATAAATGGAGTGGCTGTACTGAAGGTAGAAGTCGAGTTATGAGAAGTGCCTGGAAAACCATACTCATAGCTATTCAATAAATTAGTCAACCCAAATCCACCCAATATTCCACCGTTAACTGGCAAAGGATTGGCATTTTGAAATGCAAGCAAGCCACTTACACCGGTAATCGAACGTTGACCTACAACAAAATAACTATATCGACTATTTGACAAAGTGCCAAGCATAGTAGTTCTTCCAAGAAACGTTCCAAGTAGTGGATTGGCATTGGATGTAAACTGAATTGATGGTTTACTCCCAATACCTGTAGTTACATATGATGGCGAGATGGTAGTACCGAGATTGTTGGCCTGCCCACTAGTATCACTCCATCCATTCACAGCTCCGCCATTAGCACAGGCAACTCCGCCACATGTTGCTGTCTCAGCAGGGACATGTAATAGTAGACTACTGCTTGCTAGCGTCGGACTCCAGCTGCTCACCTGCATTGGATGGTATCCAGACAAGGCAAGGATTTCATTGGCAGCAAGCGCGCGGTTATACACACGAACATCATCGATGTCGCCTGCAAATGGATTGAAATTGGATGCTGCTCCCAGATTTCCTATGTACAGGAGGGAATTCGATGTGACCATGGTCTGTGCAGCACCATTAATATAAACTCCGTTATAATAAAAACTTTGAGTATTATTTCCATTATCCACCGAACAGGCAAAACTCCATATGCTGGTAACATAGAACCTGCTTAATGGTGTGTAACCCCCAGCAGAAAGATACAAACTTGCTGATGTTGCGCCGCCAACATTGATACCAAAGGTATCACCACCCGCCAGATTTGCCACGCCATTAAAAGCCCCATACGTTCCAGAGCCTTTAAACCATGCACAAACAGTTCTGGCACTGTTAGCTGTTGGAAAACCAAGATTGGTAGTTGTATTTAACCAGGCATTGTTAAAAGTGTAGGCACCATCACCGGTTCCAAATCTGCCGCCATTGGCATTATATACAGCGCCATTATTCGTCAGGTTATTCCCAAAGCCGCTGACATCATTGGAATCGCCAGTGAAATCATATCTCGCCACAAGACCTGTTGGTACCTGAACGGCAAGCTGGCGAATCTGGTCAGCGCTCAGTGCGCGGTTATATATACGTACATCGTCGATTTTGCCTTGAAAAATTACGGTATTACTCACATTACTTCCTATTCTAAAAACGCCATCAAGAGTAGTTAATGTTTTCGGAGCAGTTTGCGTGACCTTACCATTTAGATAAAGGGTGAGATTTGTTCCGTCATGAGTTACACAATGGTGTGCCCATATATTCAGTTGAATCATATTTGCAGGTGACTGGAGTATTGTAGTAAATGTTTGGTAGACAGCCTGGGTGTTTCCTAAAAATCCAAGAAAAAATCTTTTATCTGTTCCTCCTGATTCACCAAAATCGGCTATTGTCTGCCATGTACCTGCAGGGAGAGATGAAGGATTTGCCCATGCGCAGACTGTTCTTGGGTGATTACTAACAGGCAAACCTTTTGAAGTAGCTGATCCTAAATATCCAGTATTAAAGTTAAAAGCGCTTGCAGGAGACCCATCCTTATCAATGGCAGCAACAGCGCCTCCCGTAATTGCCAATGTATTCTGTAAAGGACCACTATCCAAGAGAGAAGGCACCCCACCTGATGAATCTAACGTAAAGTGGCTCAACAACCCTGTCGCGCCGGTGTTGTAGCTCTGACCCACCATTCCAGTGCCGCCAGCGTCCTGCGCCAGTTCGTTGATTTCGCCTTCGTTCATCACGCGATTGTAGATACGAACGTCGGCGATGGAGCCAATGAAAACCTTCGGAACATTGGCCATTGTCTGTCCGGTTCCAAGCAAAAGCGGATTGGTTCTGTTACGTAAACCCAGATTTGTAGCAGCAGGTTTTGTGCAGATTTCATGACCATCAATATACATTTGAAAAACCTGTGTTGTTCCGTTGTAACGAACCAGAACATGTTTCCATTTTCCGGTTGGAATAATTCCAGGATGTGAGCTGCAGCCGATTCCGTTTACATCATCTGCATCCCAATGCCAGTAGTTAAGCGATCCGTTCGGTTTTACTTCCCATTTATATTCCCATTCGCTGGCTGCCCCGGCACCTTTCCCAAGGATCATCCTTGTGTCAGCCAAATCTGAAACATTAATCCAGGCTGACATGGTGAAATTTGTAGCATAGGTATAATTATAGTCTCCAACAGTAATATATTCAGTTCCTGTAAATTTTGCACTGGTGTCTGTTGAATACCTGCCTGCAGCATAACCTGCTGTTCCCGTCCAGATTCCGTTTACCTGAACTCCGTCGCTGCTATAATCATTCGCATTGTCCGCAAGCGGCCAGTAGCCGACCAGACCATTGTCAGAAATCTTTACGATGGTATGGGCAGTATGATTGGCTACGTATAAATTTTTGCCATCGCTTACTACTCCATGCGGTATATTAAATCTGGCATTTACACCCACCACACCAGTAACATTGCCCGCAGTTCCGGCAAGTCCGGCAAGGGTAGAAACCCTATACCCGTTGCGAATATCAATACGTCTTACCAAATGGTTAGTGATTTCTGTGATGTACAAGTCATAACCATCTGTGGTCATACTTGAGATCCAGTTAAATTTTGAAAGAAGACCGGTGGAATCCCGATATCCCCCTGTACCGTCTCCGGCAACAATTGTCGCCAGACCGGTGTTTATATCGACTGTCATAATATGATTGGAAAGAGTTGATATATAAAGTGTTGTGCCAATTAGGACCAGTCCATGGGGGCCGTTGATGCTTGCGCTAACACCTGTGCCATTCGTATCGACAGCAGTACCGTTGCCGGCCAGTGTCGTTGCGGTACCCGTTGAAATATCTACTTTTCGTATGCGATGATTGCCACTGTCAGCAACATAGAGGTCGCTCCCTTTTAACACCATCTCCCGGAGATTGGCAAATTTTGCCATATTTCCCGGCCCATCTAAAAATCCGCTCACTCCAGTGGAACCTGAGAGAGTGGAAACAGTACATGTTCCATTTATATCGGATATTTTTCGAATACTCGCGTTGGTATAATTGGCGACATAGAGGTTTGTACCATCTGCCACCAATCCATTCGGCGCATTAAACTTTGCCGAAAGACAAGCCCCGTCATCAGCAGTTGTTCCAGAGCCTGCGACTCCCGTACCGGCCAGTGTGCTTACCGCATTTGTGGCAACGTTAACTTTACGGATTCGATTATTGTTGGTGTCAGCAACATATAAAAACCCGTTGGCAAAGGCCATATATTGAGGGAAATTAAACTGCGCCGCAGCTCCAACACCATCATTACAGGTGGCGCTGGCAGCAGTGCATGTGCCGCCCAATGTTGCTCCACCGGCGATTGCAGAAACCTTACCCTGGTATAGTTTATAGTTTAAAGGCGCAGCCTGGGTTGTCTGGTATACCCCTCCCACCAGATAACCGGCCGCACAATTGATATTGAGCAGTACATCGCCTCCGGCTACGTTTCCAAACTGTCGCTCTTTAAATGCGCACACTTTGTTTGTCGATGAAGAGGTAACTATTTTTGCCGTATAGGGGTTACCATCCAGTATTTTATATATATATGCGCCGGATGTGGTCGGGAAGTTTATGTTAATCAGATTGTTCGCATCCTCATTGATTTTTACCTGAATACTTTCGCCTGTAGCCATACCCGAAACAGAAACAATGACCGATCTTGGTTGAGACTCAATCAGATGTTCCGAAATATCCGAAACATTTATACCCGCCGCATCGTAAATTGCGCTAGTTGGCGCAATTTTATCTCCAGTTAAACCGGTATCCGTATTTATGGTCAAAGCTGAGGGGGTGGTTAAAAAAGCAGGTTTGGCGCAATTGTTATTAAAAAATGTCGATGCAGCCGTTAACCCACTGGCTGTTCCCGCTCCCAGATTATTGTATGCAAACAATGCATTGGAAATAGAAGCTGGGCATACGCCACCCAATGAATTATTGGTGATTGCTTCGCTAAAAGTAATTAATACGGAATCTGCCGGTAAACCGCTCGTATGCGGCTCAGCAGACAACATCAGAGGCGGTGCTTTGTCTTTTTCATCTAAATCAACAGTTCCGAGGGTGACTGCGGTTGTCACACAAGTATTCGGGGTTTTGCTGATCATACACGTTCCAGGGAACATATCCACTAGACTGGTTGCATTGGCTGTAAGATTCGGCTTGGCTCCTGTGTCTGGAAAAATTCCTTCGTCAAAACGCAGTGTTAATATATTGTCATTTGCTGTGGTGTCATAAACTGTACGGGTATCGATGACCAGACCGGTGTAACCGGCAATGTTCCATACAGTCTGCGCGTTACCTAATACATTTGGACCTGCATATCCAGGAAATGTAGAGTCATTGATAGCTTCATCAAAAACAACCCGGATATGATCAATTCTTCCAGGGTTTGTAATGTTATTTTCCCAATCCCAGTATTCCACAGCAGTAATTTCTGGACCTTTGTAGTCGGCCGAATCTGCATTGATTATCAACGTGTGAACCTGGTTTGCCGGCGTTCCGTCAAGGTTCGCTGTTCCTGTCACCGTGTTCATGGTGAATACTATAGTTTCATTATTTTCTTCGTCGATGTCATTCGCCACTGTCACGTTTGCCTGTGATGCTGTTGCAATAGTGCTGCCAATGGCAAAAGTATAGGAGCCATTCATGGCATTATGATCTGCAGGATTCGTCGCCGTGCCAGTAATAGAATAATTGACGGTAACCCCTGACTCTGTTCCGTTTGGGGTCAAATTTGGCAGAGGAGTTGCTATAGTACCTGCACTTTCTGCCACAAACGATGTCGTAATGCCTGCAAAAGTAAGAGTGGGTAGAGTTTGAAGATCTGTAATGGTGATTTGAGCCGATGATGCTGAACCAATCGATGCTGGCCCTGCTGTGATACCTGTAATCAAAACATCTACCACTTCATTGATCGGCGTATCGTACCATCCATCATTGTTTAATGTAACTGTCATGGGGGCTGACGTCGACCCTGCTGGAATCGTAATGGGACCTGCAGGCGCAATCAGATAATCTGCTGCATCCGCTGTCTGGCCCGCGCCTGCCCCATATGTAAATGTAACATCTTGAGAAACAGGATGATTTAAACTGACTGTTAATACCGGAGCTGTGCCTTCATTGAATGATCCCGTACCGGCAATAGTCAACAGCGCCGGGCCATCATTTGCCAGTTCCAGAATTTCGGATGCGCTGAGCGCACGATTGTACACACGAACATCGTCGATATTACCATTCGTAAAGCCGGTAGACAAATCATTACCAATAAGCAGATTCGGATAAGTGGCATTGTTCAGGTTTGTCGCCCATGCTTCCGTTGTTCCTGTTTTAACCAAAACTCCATTTGCATAAAGCGTGGGGGTAGAGCCATTGTAAACTCCGCATAAATGACTCCATGCACCAACTGGAGCAACCCATAAAGAGCTGGCGCCCATTCCATTTCCTCTAAGAAACTCCCCATACCCGTTTGTAATCATCAGTCCCAAAGTCGATTTTGCATTTAATACAGCTTGATCGCCGTAGGCAGCAATTCCATTTGTTTGGGCATAAGAATTTGGTTTTATCCAGGCGCATTGTGTTCTGGCATTTGCTCCATCCGGCAGATTCTTGTTTGTTAACGTAACCACATCATCCGTACCGTCAAAACTGTAAGCTCCGCTTACATCTGAGTTTCTACCCGGCGTTAACTGGGGCAGATTGTTTGTACCTGTTGTTCCAGCAAGGGTCGGTTGACGATTGTAAACCGTGTAGTCATTGGCGTTGCCATCAAGCGGCATGTAGGCCACCAGATCAGAAGGAACTTTGGTTGCCAGACGCTTGACTTCGTTAGCGCTTAAGTCACGGCGATATACTCGAACATCGGATATGGAACCTGTAAGAAAGTATAAGCCTGCATTCAAGCTACCCAAATAAAAAGGATCGGTTTCTAAAGTGGAACCCAGCGCTCCATTTGAGCCTGATGCTGATAATTTTCCGTCTATATATAGCTCCATCGTGGTTCCACGGCTCATTGCGGTAATATGATGATAGAGATTGTCATTGATCGTCACGGTTGAATAACCTGAAGATACAAAATTCGTTCCATCAAATCTGTAAAATGCAACTTTGCCGTTATATGCGCTGCCTGTGCCGCCTACCACAATCTCAAAACCTGCTGTGCTGCCTTTTCGCATAATGGTGTGTACAGTGCCAGTTTGTGTAGGAATCTTCACCCAGGCGCTCACTGTAAATTTATCTGTGGTGTTGAAACTCAAATCAGCATGATGAGGCGCGCTGATATAATCATTACCGTCAAACTGGAAGGCGTTGGTGGTTCCATGGGGATCTGCTGCGTTAGTAACTGGTGCATTTGGGGCGACCGGAATTGTCGCGTGGTTTGCGTTTGGACCTGAATCGTTTGGGCTGCCTGCAGCCAGTTTATAATGAGCGACTAGATCACTACTGATGCGGCGTAGAGAATGTGTATTCACATCCGTTGCATATAAACTCTGTTTATCAACAAGCAAACCATGCGGCAGGTAAAGCGAACCTGTTTGCTCATCACCGTCGGCATATACAGCAGCATTTCCAGAGGAAAACAAAGTTTCAACAAAGAAAGTTGCCGGATTGATTCTACGAATATGACCGAAAGGATAATCGCTCACATAAATATATGTTCCATCCGTTGCAATTCCTTGCGGAGACAGAAATTGAGCTGCTGTATTTATACCATCGCGAAATCCGGCTACACCCGTACCGTAAGTTTTTACCAGCGCACCAGCTGTTGTCAGTTCCAGAATTCTTGGATTGGGATCAGAGGTAACAAATAAACTTGTACCCAGTTTTACGATTTCAGAAAGCAAAGAAGCATCTGTATATATAACATTTACCACTCCAGATGATAAATTTAACGTGCGCACTTTTTTATTAATTGCATCTACAATATACAACAAACCACCATCCATCGCCAATCCCCAGGGGCCCGAAAATCTTGCTGCTTTCGGGTCCGCTACGCTGGCCACTGCTGCCCCACTGGTTCCGCACAAACCGGCAATAGTAGAAACCTTGGCCGTTGCAATATGGATTTTTCGAATACAATGCCCACTATAATCACTTACATATAAATTCGTACCGTCTGTGGCCAGACCCACCGGCTTATTAAACGTTGCTGCCGTACCAATACCATCGAGTGAGGTGGCAACGCCACTGCCTGCCAGGGTGCCCACCTGACCAGTAGTCACATTGTATGACCGGATAAGGTTGTTCAACGAATCAGCAATGTAAATAACATTACCCACCTTTGCCATCTGGCGTGGGGAGTTAAAACGGGCGTTTGTTCCAACCAGATCACTATACCCGGAAGTTGCTCCCGGACCGCCCGCGTTTGTTGGCGCTGCGCCGGCAATGGTTGTAACCTGAGATAGCGTTCCAAAAGAATAGGGCGCGGTAACTGTTTGATTATAATCGCTATAATTGCCTGTGTTCAGATAACCATTTACACAATTTACATTTAAATAAATATTTGAACCGCTAACTACGCCATACTGATTTTCAATGAAACCGCACACCTGCCCGGCAGGCTGACTGACTACAGAGATCGAAAATGGCTGACCATCCGCGGGCTGATTGGTAAAAGTCTGACCTGGAGCACCGGATGTAAGATTGAGGTTTGCAGAAATACCATCAGAAACTGTTAAAGTACCTACACCTATGCCGGTCGATGAAATCGTGATTGTACGCGGAATTGCCTGGATAACTACAGCCGAAAGATTTTTCAATGTTAGCGCATTTGCATCGTAAAGAGTATTTATCGCAGTAACATTTATAGAATCACTACCCAAGTCTGTTGTCAACGCTGCCGGAGTAACTGCAAAATTTATTTTATCGCAAGCTCCTGCCTCCCATATGGAAGTAGCAGCCAGCCCGGTAGTGGTTCCCGCAACTATATTATTATACGTAAACAAAGTATTTGCAGGGGCTGTCGCACATACGCCCCCTGCCGCATTCAAGGTAATTGTTTCTGAAAAAGCCAACACTACATTTGCATTTGCATTAACAGGATAAACAGCAATTAGGACAGGCTGAGCCGCATCTGTTTCGCTAACAGTGAAAGTGGTAACTGCAGCCAGCGTATTTGGAGTAACTGCCATATCTGTAAGTGCCGGACCAGCTACTGTAGTCAGATCAGGCTTGGCGCCTGAATCAAAGACAAGACCTTCGGTAAATGACAGCCATAAAATACTATTATCGGCGATATCTGCCGGCTGCCCTGGTGGAGCCAAAGTCTTCGCAATGCCAGTATAACCAGCAATGTTCCAGTTTGCCGCATTAAATGTGCTATCTTTGACAGGTTCATTGAATGTAATTTTTACATGATCGATTTTTCCGGCAACACCGCCCAGATCATAATATGCCACTGATGAAATCGTCGGCGAGCTTACATCTGTAATTGTCTCAACCTGGGAGGCATTTTTAAACATATTGTCCTGGGTAGAAATTGTTACACTGGTTGCTCCCCCGGTTTCCTTGAAGTAAAAACTTCCTGTTGTATTATTTGCCAGTATGGTCACCGAAGAAGTGGGAGTGGTACAACCTGCATTCGAGTATAACGTAGTTGTAGCTGATGATGCAGTAATGGAAATACCAAGATCCATAGGTATGCTAAAATTATTGCCAAGGGAATCCTGGGTTTTGAGGGTAACAATACCGGAGCAGGTATTTGAATTAATACTCTGGGGGGCAGTAAGAAATACCAATTGCATTACTGCGCCATTATTTTCATATGCCCCAATTGTATGACCAGCGGCATTTGCATTGGTAGCTCCATGGGTCAATGCGGCTGTACGATTTGCGCCGGTAAAATCTGTGGCAACCAGATTCAACCCACCTTCCAGAACATTCATTGGAGCCGGATTTACCAATGCCCAGTTAACGTCATTGATTACATCGCCTGTAAAATTTGGCATAAAGTTAATAACACCTGGTACGATTAGCGTCGCATTGATATTGCCGGTTGGCGCCCCAACCTGTAGTGTTAATGCAGCAGTATTCAAATCATCTGGATTGTTTCTTGGATTTGCACCTTCGTCGAAATATAATGTCGTACATCTAAATATATTGTTATTTTTAAAAATTGCAACTTCCGAGCCGTTTGTTGCTTCTGAGACACCGTATTCTGTACCGGTGCCATTGCAAAAAATAATATTGTTTCGTATATTACCAGAACTATTTGATTCAATGTATATACCTGTTCGTCTTGATGCTGAATTACCGCTATACACTGTATTATTGTCAAATGAACATGATGCGTTGGTTAACTGCAACGCTCTTGATTGTGTTGCGGATGTACCGCCATGAACAAGGTTGTTATAAATACTGCCAGAACTCAATGAATTACAGGCAATGCCATGAGATGCCGCTGCCCCCGAACCGCCAAATAAACGATTTTCATAAATCGTTCCGGTAGAACCGCTCCACATAACTATCGCTGCGCTATCCCATGTTGCAGCTTCCCCAACCACGGTATTGCTGCGTATGATTGTCGCTCCACTGCCATCCATATTGATAGCATAGGCGCTTTGATTTGCTGCAGTTGTAACACCGCTTTTAATTGATACGTTTTTCTCGATAGTCGCTGCAGCCAGAGCGGTAATCTGGATACCTCTTGAAACACCTGTTGCTGCGATACCGCCACTGATCGAAGTATTATTTGTAATCGTCGGGTTGGCCTTGGCGCCGGTTACATAAATACCATATGTTGTGCCGCCGGTTCCGCCGGTGATCGTATTGCCAAAACCAGGCTGACCGATGGTTGCGCTGGTAGGTGCTGCCGAAAGTGTGTCTGTTATGTAAACTCCATATGATGATCCTGAACCAGAACCGCCATTGATTTCAAACAATCCACTTGTATTGTTTGTAATAGTCGGGGTTGCTCCATCCAAAATATAGATACCATACGAACTTCCCGCGCTGCTTCCGCCAGAAATAGTATTACCACCGCCAGCGCCGCCAATCGTGGGGGCCGATCCTTTTTGATTGGTTTGAACACCAATGGACGTCCCGACTCCAGCGCCACCATTGATCGTATTGTTTGTAATAGTGGTTGCAGTTTCGGGCGCTCCGGTACCGTTATCTACGGCAATACCATACGACCAGGCCACCGTGGATGTGGTAGTTCCAAAAATATTGTTGGAATTGATAGTGGCTTTCGATCCAGTTCCGGATATATATACACCCATGGTATTTGTTGCTGTTCCGGTGGTTGTTCCTCCCTTGATTATGTTTCCTGTAATAGAGGCATTTGCGCCGCCGGTCACCATGACGCCGTAGGTAATACCTCCTAACGTCGATGAACTTCCGCCATCGATACCGACGATTCCAGTTTTATTATTTGAAATCGTTGGATTGGCTTTAGCGCCTGTAACATAAATGCCATAGGCTAATTTCCCGGTTCCCCCATTGATTTCAATATTACTGCTGATCGTTGATACAGATGGTGTCACCGAAACAGTGTCTCTGATGAAAACACCATACGAAGCTGTTGAACCAGAACCACCATTTATAGTATTTCCAGTCCCGTTTGAGTTGTCTACTGCTGCAACTGATCCATCATCCAGAAAAATTCCATAGGAATTTAAAGCTGATCCGCCATGTATTAAAGTATTACCTGAAATAGTGACATTTGTTGAGGAAAAGCCATTAGCAATAATGCCATACGAATTATTGACAGAATTCCCCGGATTGATCGTATTTCCGGTAATACCAAGATTAGCTCCAGCATTAGCCTGAATTGCAACATATTCTGATCCAGTTGGATTTGTAAGATTAAATGTATTACTATTTATAACTCCATTTCCATTGGCATAGACGCCTATCATTCTGGTAGCAGAGTCAGCATATGATGTGAATGTATTTCTGGATACTGTCAGACTGGTACCTGAAGTAATCCAGATACCTGCCGTCCATGCTCCACGGCCAATCTGAATGGTAAAACCATCTACTTTGGTGGCAGAAGTCAACCCTGCGCCAGATACTATAGCTGCATTGGGCAAACCTGGCGATCCCCCGCCCTGAGAGTTTAAATCTTTTATAATAGACGATCCTGTCGTTTGTGTTGCAAAAGTACCATTCCAACCACCGGTAAGATTGATACCTGCCTTTAATATAATGTGATTTGCAACTGCCGGCGCAGCAGGAGCAGAATCCACATTATAAGCAGTTACGCTCGTGGCCACTTTTACTTCAGTCATACCAGGAATGGCAACATTATTATAGCCATTTGAAACTGTTTCAACCGGCTTGGTTGGTATCAAACCAGAATTTTTTAAATCGCCATTGGCATTGACATTGTTACTGACGTAGACCAAAGAACCGAGTGTTCCGGCTAACTTGGTGGCTATAATCTCATATGCGCCGATGGTCCAGCCGAGTCCGCCATTTGTCGGAGGAATTCCCGCCAGGTCTCTGTCATCATTTCTGACAGCCCCGCCATCAAAATCCACGTCATAGGGTGCACCCAGAATCAAACCCCCGTGCGCCACATTGGCGTGGGCCGGGATGGCAACAGTAGCCGATGGCGCCCAGCTTTCTGTTGCAAAAGTACCAACTGCTCCAGTAAAGCCAACAAAATCAACCGGTTGAATGATGTTTCCCGAAGTTGATGTAGTTGCTACAGCAGTTGTATTCAATGTGGTTACAGAAGTTATGGGGTTTGACCCTTCATCGTTATACAGGGTTGAACAGGCAAAGATATCGTTGTTCTGAACTATCGCGGGGTCAGAATTTGCGTCTATTTCATTGATACCGGTTGAATTTATAACACCTGGCTTGCAAAAAATGATGTTATTTTGAATCGTTCCGGTTCCTGCGTTAAAATGAATGCCAAAACTGGAATTCGTTCCGTTTCCGCTGTAAATTGTATTATTTAACACTTGTATATCAGAAATTGCTGTAGGTGCGCCGTTGGAAATCAGAGCATAATTTATCAGAGAGTCACCGCCATGGATCAAATTATTAAAAATAACAGGATTTGCTGTTGTACCAGCGCCAGGCGCATTTTGAATTCCCCGTGAAGAAGTTTTTCCTGCTCCGGCATAAATTCTGTTGGCGCTGATTTTGGGTGTTCCTGAGTTAATTAAGATACCACGGCTATGATGTGTACCGGTAGACAGCTCGCCACCACCATTCAAAACATTATTCGTTATTGTGGGCGATCCTGATCCAATTACAATGGCATTGGATTCTCCGTTCGCAGCAGATCCGGGACCGCCTTTTATCATAAGATTGCCGCTTACTGCAGCAGTAGTTATAGAATTTATATTCAAATAAATACCTGTAGAGATATTCGAAATCCCCGCATCAATCAATAGATTGCTTGATATAGATGGATTGGCATTGGTTCCAGTTGCATAGATTCCATATGCCGCTCCGCCCGTTCCGCCGTTGATTTCGATATTTCCATTGCCGGCCGTTCCTATCAACGGATTGGCCGCAGCGCCAACGCCATCCATATAAATTGCATAGGATGAAGTACTTCCCGCCCCACCCATGAGTTTGCTATTGATTACTAAAGGAGATGATTGAAATATATGAAGACCTGCAGAATATCCGGATCCAGCCGTCAGGGAACCCTGCAATATTAATCCTTCAATAGTGGTAGCCGAAGTAATGCCAGCGCCAATATAAACAGGTGTTGCTGGAGCACCTGAAACTCCGCCAGAAGCTGACATATCCTGAATTGTTGTTACATATAATGCTGGATTCCAGGTTGCCCAGGTGTTGTCGGCAACATTATATCCGCCGCGCAAAGATACACCCTGCTTCATGACTACATGCGTGCCCGCTGAATAATCTACCTGGTACGTGCCGGAAGCAATGTGAACAGTGTTGCCCGCACAGGGCCCCGGTGTACAAACCATCATATTGACTGCTTTTTTAGGAGTTAAGAACGGTCTGTTTTTCGATCCGGTTCCCAGCGTATCGCTACCTGCCGGAGTTGCGGCCGCTGTCGTAACATAGGCATCCAGAGGAGTAAACCATCCTTCGTTGTTGCCCATATCTGCACTCAGCACCGGATCAACATACGCGATGAGACCAGCGCCAAAGATAACCTGATCCTGAAGAGTTAATGTGGATGCCCCCGCTGCAACAGAGCCAGTTGCGGATACGTTGATCATGGCCTGGGTTCCGGCAACCGAAGATTTCAGGGTCAACCCATTCACAGCAGCATTGGCAGTCAATATTCCATTGACACTGGTGGTTACACCCGCCAGGAAAGTGATTGTGCGCGCGCCGGTGTCGGCAAGAGTAAGATTATTGAATGTGACTCCATTTCCTGAAATGGTTTGTGCTGCAATGCCATTTAGTGTCACGGAAGATCCTGTGAAATCATGAATTTGTGTAGAACTGTTATCAAAGTTTCCACCAATTGCCCATGTCCCGCCGGTAGTGATTATCTGTGATGCTGTTGATGTTGACCCCGTATCAATATTCAGGTTTCCACTGAGAGTAATGCTGGAATTTCCTGCATTCAATTTTCCCGGTAAATTGACAGCTGGCTGATTGAATCTAAGGTTAACCGCACCAATAGAAAAATTATTCGTATTAAGCACGCTGAGGCAACCAGTACATGATGCAGAAATGGACAAATTATTTATTCCAGAGATATTACCTTCCAGTGTAGCGGCATGCGGATTCGACGTCTGAACAAAAACATTATTATTAAAATAGGAGCCAGCTGCAACAAGACCATTTGGTCCATTATTAAAGTAATATAAAAAGTTAACATTTGTCGCATTTGCCAGAGATAAAACAAGTGGTTTTGTTACTCCGGCTACAGTATTGGCATCCTTGAAAAGCCGAAACGGGGTTCCTGCTGCAAGTCCAGTCAGCGTACCGCCACCCATGATGGCTTGATTCTGTACTCTGGTATCACTATTCAAGGTTGTAGTATTCAATGCGCCATTTGCCATCGATACTGTATAAAAACAGTTTTGATTTACCAATCCGCCAGCCATTCCCGAGATAGAACCGGTTCCTGTAAAATTCACACTCTGTGTAGCTGGAGCTGAACCATTTAAGTAGGTAAAAAGGCCATCTACGGTTCGCCTGGTCCAGTTATTCGCAACATTGATAGTAGAATGATATGCATTCAGAGTGCCGCGCGTTGTGCCAGCAACTCCATCTGTTGTTCCTATGACAACATTATTGGCTGTTAAAGAGTAATTCGTAGTAACCCCGGCATCAGTTGATGTATCAAGGGTTCCGTTTGTAATGGTCAGGTTTCCAGTAATGTTCGCATCTGCCTGAAGTTGATACTTCTTTGCTCCAGTTGTATCTACGGCAATGTTTGTATCGAGAATAAAATTTGCCGTCATGGCAGTAGCAGGAGCCGTAAATCTGAAAGGCCCATTGGTGGTTCCGGCAAGGGTGATGGTTCCGCCGCCTGTTATGGTTCCGCCAACAAGGTCAAAGTGGTTATTGACTGTTAAACTGGCGCCTGTTGTATTTACGGTAATAGCGGTGCCACCATCGTTGACTTCAAAGTTTCCAACTGTTAACGTCGCAGGAAGGTTCACGGTATAAGCGCCGGCAACATAGGCATGATCGAGAATGATATCGTCTCCAGCGACGGGGGCTATATCATCAGCCCAGTTCAGACGGTCGGTCCAGACACCTGCAGCCCCGCCGCCGTCCCATTTTTTAGTATTGTAATCTGCATGAACTTCGTTTGCGGATCGAGCATAGTTATAGACTTTAAAATCATCCAGAGAACCATCCAGGTAAACAGTACCAAGGCCACCAGGATCATTACCAAGCATGGGAGCTGGTAATGTCAGGTTGGTGCCAGCCCAGGCAGTCGGGCCAATGACAGCTGCACCATTTTTATAAACAGTAAAATTATTGCCACTACGCACAGCCTCTATGTGTACCCACTTACCCAGGTTTGTTGTCCCAGCTTCCGTCAGGTAGACAAAATTTGCATTGGCGTCATCTCTCAAAGCAAGCTGCAGTTTACCGGTCGGTAACACAGCCAGACCAAACAAGGGGATCGAAGAGGTAGTTCTGTTCCAGATGGTTGTTTCTGTCGCTGCCAGAGTATTTATTTTAACCCAGATAGAATAGGTAAAATCGGAAGTGGGGCCCAATGCTGTACCCGGCGCCACATTCATGGAAATATCCGAAGTCGTTATATTGTCATACGCCTTACCTAATGCAGCATGACGATCCTGAGCACTGGCAATGACTGCACCGGTCACTGTACCGGGGTATGTACCTGAAGCCACATCATTGACAACTGTTGCGGAATCACCAACTCCCCCATCCATTTGCCAGTGAGCAACCGGAGGAGCGGTGATCGTCACAGTGCTGGCATCAGTAACCGCGGTGACTGCTGTTCCAATGTTTCCTGCTCCGTCAGCATATCCGGATATATTAATAGCTGCGGTTCCCGGATTCTCACCGCCGACCAGTGTATAGGTGGCAGAATATGTATTTGATGGGCCAGCTGGCGTGACTGTTGCGGCATTGCCGGCAATGGTGACTGTCGGCTGTGTTACGGACTCCCCGCCACCGGCAGTAATGCTTACCGTGATGGTATTGCCCGTAGCCGCCAGGGATGTAATTGCGTTGTTCGATGCAATGGATACCGCAGATAAAGTAGGAGCTGTTGTATCAAAAGTTACATTCGCTGAGCTTGTCACAATCGCAGCATTGCCAGCAAGGTCGGTTGCATTAAAAAAAACTGTATAAATAGCGCCATCAACCAGAACTGGATTATTGGTTAAGGTAATGCCAGTATGCGCGCCTGTGTTTAATTCTGCTCCCGTCAATGCTTGAACGTGAGGGGAAGCTCCATCGGCTGTTCCGCCAGTCTGCGTCCAGGTTACAGAACCCGATGCAATTGCTTCAGAAAGAGTATAACTGACAACTGTGGAATTTACTTTTGCGGAGGCCGCAGGAGCAATCGCAGAAATTACAGGAGCAGTGGTGTCAAAAGTTACATTCGCTGAACTTGTCACAACCGCAGCATTGCCAGCAAGGTCTGTCGCATTAAAAGAAACTGTGTAAATTGCTCCAGACACCAAAACCGGATTGTTAGTCAAGGTAATACCAGTATGCGCGCCGGTGGCAAGTTCTGCCCCCGTCAAGGCTTGTACGTGCGGGGAAGCTCCATCGGCTGTTCCCCCAGTCTGCGTCCAGGTTACTGAACCAGAGGCGATTGCCTCAGAAAGGGTATAGCTGACTATTGTGGTCTTCACATACGAAGAAGTTGCAGGAGCAATCGCAGAAATGACTGGAAGCGTAGTGTCATAGGTTACCGAGGTGGAGCTTACTGCCGTTGCAGCATTACCCGCCAGGTCGGTTGCATTAAAAGAAATCGTATAAATTGCACCATCTACAAGCACTGGATTGTTAGTTAAGGTAATGCCAGCATGAGCGCCTGTGTTTAATTCTGTTCCAGTCAATGCTTGTACGTGCGGTGAACCCACATCGGCTGTTCCCCCAGTCTGTGTCCAGGTTACTGACCCCGAGGCAATGGCTTCAGACAAAGTATAGCTGACCGCAGTGGTCTTCACATACGCACTCGTCGCAGGGGCAACGGCAGAAATCACTGGAAGAGTCGTATCAAACGTTACCGTCGTGGAACTAACCGCAGTTGCAGCATTGCCGGCCAGGTCGGTTGCATTAAAAGAAATCGTGTAAATAGCGCCATCAACCAGAACTGGATTATTGGTTAAGGTAATGCCAGTATGCGCGCCGGTGGCAAGTTCTGCCCCCGTCAAGGCTTGTACGTGCGGGGAAGCTCCATCCGCTGTTCCGCCAGTCTGCGTCCAGGTTACTGAACCCGAAGCAATTGCTTCAGACAATGTATAACTAACTACTGTAGAATTTACTATTGCAGAAGTTGCAGGGGCCACAGCAGAAATAACTGGCGCTGTTGTGTCATAAGTCACTGAGGTAGAACTAACCGCTGTTGCCGCATTTCCGGCTAAGTCAGTTGCATTAAAAGATACCGTATAAATAGCTCCAGATACCAAAACAGGATTGTTAGTCAAAGTAATGCCAGCATGAGCGCCGGTGGCAAGTTCTGCTCCTGTCAATGTCTGTACATGCGGCGAACCCACATCGGCTGTTCCACCGGTCTGCGTCCAGGTAACAGAACCAGAGGCAATGGCCTCAGACAATGTATAGCTGACTGTCGTAGTGTTTACAAATGCTGAAGTTGCAGGAGCAATCGCAGAAATTACCGGAACCGTCGTGTCATAGGTTACCGAGGTGGAACTAACCGCTGTTGCGGCATTGCCTGCAAGGTCGGTTGCATTAAATGAGATCGTATAAATAGCACCATTCACCAGAATCGGATTGTTAGTCAAAGTAATGCCAGCATGCGCGCCGGTAGCAAGTTCTGCCCCAGTCAAGGCCTGTATATGCGGTGAACCCACATCGGCTGTGCCCCCAGTCTGTGTCCAGGTTACAGAACCAGAGGCAATGGCTTCAGACAAAGTATAGCTGACCGCAGTGGTCTTCACATACGCACTCGTCGCAGGGGCAACAGCAGAAATAACTGGCGCTGTTGTGTCATAAGTCACTGAGGTAGAACTAACCGCGGTTGCTGCATTGCCAGCAAGATCCGTTGCACTAAAAGAGATCGTATAAATAGCGCCGGAGACTAGAACTGGATTATTGGTTAAGGTAATGCCAGTATGCGCGCCGGTGGCAAGTTCTGCTCCAGTTAATGCCTGTACATGCGGTGAACCCACATCGGCTGTTCCGCCAGTCTGCGTCCAGGTTACAGAACCCGATGCAATTGCCTCGGAAAGAGTATAGCTAACTGTCGTTGTGTTTACAAATGCGGAAGTCGCAGGGGCAACGGCAGAAATAACAGGAATCGTGGTATCAAAAGTTACATTCGCTGAGCTTGTCACAATCGCAGCATTGCCAGCAAGGTCGGTTGCATTAAAAGAAACTGTATAAATAGCGCCGTCAACCAGAACTGGATTATTGGTTAAGGTAATGCCAGTATGCGCGCCTGTGTTTAATTCTGCTCCCGTTAATGCTTGAACGTGAGGGGAAGCTCCATCGGCTGTTCCCCCAGTCTGTGTCCACGTTACAGAACCAGAGGTAATTGCCTCGGATAAAGTATAACTGACAATTGTGGAGTTTACTTTTGCGGAGGCCGCAGGAGCAATCGCAGAAATTACAGGAGCAGTGGTGTCAAAAGTTACATTCGCTGAACTTGTCACAACCGCAGCATTGCCAGCAAGGTCAGTCGCATTAAAAGATATCGTGTAAATAGCTCCGGAGACTAGAACCGGATTGTTAGTCAAGGTAATACCAGTATGCGCACCGGTTGCAAGTTCTGCACCCATCAGTGCTTGTACATGCGGGGAAGCTCCATCGGCTGCTCCCCCAGTCTGCGTCCAGGTTACTGAACCAGATGCGATTGCCTCGGATAAAGTATAACTGACTGTCGTTGTGTTTACAAATGCGGAAGTTGCAGGAGCAATAGCAGAAATGACTGGAAGCGTAGTGTCATAGGTTACCGAGGTGGAACTTACTGCCGTTGCAGCATTACCCGCCAGGTCGGTTGCATTAAAAGAAATCGTATAAATCGCTCCGGAGACTAGAACTGGATTGTTCGTTAGAGTAATCGCTGTATGCGCGCCGATTGCAAGTTCTGCCCCCGTCAAGGCTTGTACGTGCGGGGAAGCTCCATCGGCTGTTCCCCCAGTCTGCGTCCAGGTTACTGAACCAGATGCAATAGCCTCGGATAATGTATAGCTGACTGTCGTAGTATTTACAAATCCGGAAGTTGCAGGGGCAACAGCAGAAATTACCGGAAGCGTCGTATCAAATGTTACCGTCGTGGAACTAACCGCTATTGCTGCATTGCCAGCAAGATCTGTTGCGTTAAAAGTTACCGTATAAATAGCGCCATCAACCAGAACTGGATTATTAGTTAAGGTAATGCCCGTATGCGCGCCGGTGGCAAGTTCTGCTCCCGTCAATGCCTGTACATGCGGCGAACCCACATCGGCTGTTCCGCCGGTCTGCGTCCAGGTAACAGAACCAGAGGCAATGGCCTCAGACAATGTATAGCTGACTGTCGTAGTGTTTACAAATGCGGAAGTTGCAGGAGCAATCGCAGAAATTACCGGAACCGTCGTGCCATAGGTTACCGAGGTGGAACTAACCGCTGTTGCTGCATTGCCAGCAGAGTCGGTGGCATTAAAAGAAATTGTATAAATAGCGCCATCAACCAGAACAGGATTGTTAGTCAAAGTTATGGCTGTGTGGGCTCCGGTGGCAAGCTCTGCTCCTGTCAACACTTGTATATGTGGCGATGCTGCATCAGCTGTGCCACCTGTTCTCGTCCAGGTAACTGATCCACTTGCAATCGCTTCTGACAAAGTATAACTTATAACTGTGTTATTTACAAATGAAGATGTTGCTGGAAAAACGTTAGAGATTACAGGCAATGTTTTATCAAAAGTCACGCTTGTTGAGCTTACAGGCAATGCGCTGTTTCCGGCAAAATCTGTTGCATTGATGGTTATAGTATAAATAGCTCCATTTACAAGAACAGGACTATTGGTCAAGGTTATAGCTGTATGCACTCCGGTGGCAAGCTCTGCTCCTGTTAATGGTTGAATATGTGGTGATGCTGCATCAACCGTTCCTCCTGTTTGTGTCCAGGTAATTGTTCCGCCTACTATTGCTTCTGATAAGGTATAACTTACTACTGTATTATTTGCACTTATGGGGCCCACAGGTGCTACAGCTGAGATTACAGGTAATGTTGTATCATATGTGACTACTGTAGAACTTACCGGAAGTGCTGCGTTTCCTGCCGGGTCTATTGCATTAAAGGTTATGGTATAGATAGCTCCATCAACAAGTACCGGATTATTGGTCAAGGTTATAGCTGTGTGTACACCGGTAGTAAGCTCTCCTCCTGTTAAAGCCTGAATATGTGGCGATGCTGCATCAAGAGTACCACCTGTTTGTGTCCATGTGACCGAACCGCTCGCAACAGGCTCTGACAACGTATAGCTTAAAAGTGTATTATTTATATTTGAAAAAGTTCCAGGTGCTACAGCTGAAATAACTGGTGCTGCTGCATCATACGTAATACCCGTTAAATTTACCGGAATTGCAGCATTACCTGCAAAATCTATACTGTTAAAGATAATCGTATAGGTTGCGCCCTCTACTAATATCGGGGGATTCGTCAAAGTTGTAGCCGCATGCGCTCCGATAGCAAGTTCTGCTCCGGTTAAAACCTGCACATGAGGTGAAGCTGTGTCTAATGCTCCAGCAGTCTGTGTCCAGGTGACTGAACCACTTGCTATTGCTTCTGACAGGGTATAACTTACAATAGTATTATTTACAAATACAGGCCCCACAGGTGCTACAGCTGATATCACAGGCGATGTTGTATCATAGGTCACGCTTGTTGAGCTTACAGGCAATGCGCTGTTTCCGGCAAAATCTGTTGCATTGATGGTTATAGTATAAATAGCTCCATTTACAAGAACAGGATTATTGGTCAAGGTTATGGCTGTATGTGCACCGGTAGTAAGCTCTGCTCCTGTTAACGCTTGAACATGTGGCGATGCTGCATCAGCCGTGCCACCTGTTCTCGTCCAGGTAACCGAACCGCTTGCTATTGCTTCTGATAAAGTATAACTAACTGTTGTATTATTAACAAATGAAGATGCTACTGGAGCAACCGCTGAAATAAGTGGTAAGGTATTATCAAAAGTTACATTCGTTGAACTTACAGGCGGTGCGATATTTCCTGCCAAATCTGTTGCATTAAAAGTTATCGTGTAAATTGCACCTGATACCAATGCAGGACTATTGGTCAAGGTTATAGCTGTATGCGCTCCGGTGGCAAGTTCTGCTCCTGTTAATGGTTGAATATGTGGTGATGCTGCATCAACCGTTCCTCCTGTTTGTGTCCATGTTACGCTACCGCTCGATATTGCTTCTGACAAGGTATAACCTACATTTGTATTTTTTACAATCGCAGAGGTTGCAGGGGCTATGGCAGATATTACGGGAGCAGTAGTATCTACCGTAAGTATTGCCGTTGAGGCAACAGAATAATTTCCGGCAGCATCAACTACATAAAGAACATATGATCCTTGTACAGAAGGAGATAGTATTGATGTGGCTGTTCCACTGCCTGTAGTCATAGTTGGACCCGCTGCAAATATTGTAGTTCCAGCCGGAGCAAACCAGATTGTATTTGTTGAATCAAGGGAACTGGCAATAGCAACAGGCACACCACCCTGTGCGGTAACATTAAGTCCAAAAACAGAGTTTTGATTTGTTGGTGCGATCGTATCTTTTATAATTGTTGCAGAACCTTGTGTATCATTTAAAACCGAAAATGTCGCACATATTGTAAGCAGATTGGAGCCTTGCACGGGAAGATCCGCCTGACTGATCACGCTATTTATTGCAGTATTAGGGGTAACCGAAGTAATGCCCGAAACATTCACCGAAGGGGCTGCAACCGAAACATTTACACCCGTAGCACAATCCCCTGACTTTATAATATAACTTAAAGCGCTTCCATTGGTACTCCAGTTCAAGTTTATCAGATCGAAACCTGGAACTGCACTGACCACCGGTGTCACACTGTTTATTGTAATCGTCGGCGCATCATTGTCTAATATTGTAAATGTATACTGTGTTGTTCCTGCAAGATTTGCTCCCGTAGTAGAAACAAGTGATACTACAATCGTCTCGTTGGCTTCAAATAATGTGTCATCAATTATGGTTACAGGAATGTTTCCGGAAAAAGATCCTGCTGGAATCGTCAAGGTTGTTCCCATTGTATAATCTATATCCGGTGTAGCTGTTGAACTGGCAGCAACCACGCTGTAATTTACATTTACAGGAACAGTTGAGCCACTGGGGAAATTTATGGGAATATTAAATGTGGTACTATTTTCAAGGGCTGAACCTGCCGCAGCTGCCCCTGTAATATCAAAGGAAACATCAATATTGCTGCATTGCACATTTATATTGGTAACAGCGGAAGTTGCAACAGTACCAGAAGAGATAGCCGGCGTAGCAAAAGCACACTTTTGAATCTGCCCTGTTCCCGTTACTGAAGACAGTGTAAAACTATAAGATAATGTACTATATATATTAAAACTATAGAGTGATAAACCTGAAATTACAATACTGTTTCCACTAACCGAATCTGTAACAGTAATTTGATTCAAAGGATCAAGGCCCGAAATAGAACCACCTATCGAAAACTGAGGAGGGTATGTACATGTTACAGAAAGGTTAGTTATCGAACTGGAAAGAAATACTCCAGTACCATTGCCAAGGAGGCAAGTAGAGGGAATAGTCGATGAAGTTATAGCAACATTATAAACATCGTTATCTGCAAAAAGATGGTTAAAAGCAAATGTTAATTGAGCACCTGTTCCCGTTAAAACAAGAGTTTCTGATCCCGTTCCTGCAGTTAATTGTAAGGTAACACTGTCACCACTATTCAGCCCTATCAATTGACCGCTCAATGATAAGAAATTTTGACTTAGAACATTTCCAGGTGGAAGATTGGCGTTAAACGTTACATTAGATTCACAATTATAGATAAAATAAAAAAATGTTAAAAATATAAATGCTTTTTTAGGTATAAACAAATCACTTTCCTCCTTAATTATACATTTATATTACGATATATCTAAATTTCTTTTTATTGTCAAGTGTTATATAACGTTTTATTTATCAACAGCTGTACCATTAGTATACGGCAAAATTTAAGGTAAAGTTCATGCTCAAAAGAAATTTTTTATTTATTCTATTATCAATTTCGAAATTATTATTTAGACATTTACTTCTATGTTAACAGAAATAAAATTTCTGTTCTGCTTTTTGAATATCACTTAAAAAACTCTTTTCAAATTCAGACCATAAACAACATATGCATCAGCTTTGAAACGTGTAATTTACATTGTCGAGGATGAGCCAGACATTGCACAGCTCATTGGCATTAATCTTGAAAAATCAGGGTTTGATTCAAAAATTTTTACCGAAGGAAAGTACTTACTGCGAAATCTGGAAAAAGAAAAACCCGACCTGATTATACTGGATCTTATGCTGCCTGACATGGATGGGGTCGAAATCTGTAAAATCATAAGACTGGATCCAAAAAATAAAAATATTCCGATATTAATTGCAAGCGCTAAAGACAGCGAAATTGACAAAATTCTTGGTCTGGAGCTCGGAGCAGATGATTACCTTACCAAGCCTTTTTCTCCTCAAGAAATGATTGCCAGAATCAAGGCAATATTACGCAGAAGCGATAGAAATGAAAACAGCAGTAGTATCATTATTGGCAACATACTGCAGATTGAAACAGACAAGCATGAAGTTACTGTTGAAGGTGAAAAAATTGAACTCACTCCGGCAGAGTTCAAGTTGCTGCTTATACTTGCGGAAAAACCTGGATGGGTATTTTCCCGTGACCGTATTTTAGATTATATCTGGGGATATGAAAAGGCGGTCATCGATAGAACAATTGATGTGCATGTAAAACATTTGCGTGAAAAACTAAAAGGAGCTGGTGATTTTATACGCAATGTAAGAGGAATTGGATATAAAATAGAAGTGTAACATAAAATTGAAAAACTCAATACTTTTAAAACTTTTTATTCAAATATCGTCTGTCGTAATTATCTTTATCTGGATAATCTTTTATATTGCAGGTCAGGAGTTTGAGACTAATTTTATAAATTTTAAAAAAAAAGAGTTATTTAAAATTCTATATTCGACAGAGCCCACAATTATTCGCCTTCTTGAAAAACCCGATAAAATTGATCAATATATTCATGAAATATCCTTAAAAACCCAAACACGCTTTACAGTGATTAATCTGGATGGTATGGTTGTTATTGATTCAGATAAAGATTCTACTATAATGGAAAATCACAAGGCCAGGCCGGAGGTTGTCGATGCAATTAATAACGGTATGGGCTCGTCTATTAGATTCAGCAATAGCGTTGGGTATAACATGCTCTATACGGCCATTTTCACCCAAACCAAAAAACAGAATTACATATTACGTTGCAGCATATATCTGAATTTACTTGAAAACGCCATAACAGAATATAAAAAAAAGATTTTTATTGCTGCAATATTAATAAATATTCTGGCAATAATATTGCTCTATTTTTTTTCACGAAGAATATCCAGACCAATAATTGAACTGACATCAGCGACAAAAGTACTTGCTGAAGGAAATTTTGATGTGAAAATTAATGTAGAGGGAAATGATGAAATCGCCTCCCTTGGAAAAAATTTTTTAAAAATGGCGGAAACTATACAAAAAAACTTTGAAGAACTGAAAGATAAAAAAAAAGAGCTTATTGCCAGCGTTTCGCATGAGCTAAGAACTCCTTTAACTGCCATCAAAGGTTTTTTGGAAACAATGAGAGACGAAGTAACCCCCAAAGGAGAGGAATACCGTACTATTGCAGAAAGACAAACAGACCGTCTCTCGGAAATTGTAAAAGATCTTCTGATATTATCTGAACTCGAAAGCGGAATTGAACCCCTGCATGAAAATGTTATTCTGAACGATGTTATCAAAGAAGTGATAAATCTTTTAATCAAGAAAGCTCAGCAAAAAGGATTAAATCTTCTTTTTAAACAAAATAACAAAGTCATACTTTTAAATGGAGATAGCTTTAAATTGGAACAATTATTCATAAACCTGATTGATAATGCAATCAAATATACGGAGACCGGTGGTGTCGAGATAGTACTTAGCCAGAATGAAACCTTCGCATTTATTGAAATAAAAGATACAGGCATTGGAATTCCGGAAGCTGATCTATCTAAAATTTTTGAGCGATTTTATGTGGTTAACAAGGCTCGCTCAAGGAAAACAGGTGGCACAGGCCTGGGATTATCAATTGCCAAGCATGTTGTATTAATTCACAGAGGTAATTTAAAAGTTTCAAGCTCCTTTGGAGCAGGAACCAGTTTTTTTATAGAATTACCTTTAAAGTAATAAGAAAAATCTCTTCGGTGTTAGCAAAAAAACCTGTCAACACCGAAGAGATGGTCAATTAAATATCTTTTCCGAAATTAGTTTGCGCCTGAAAGTAAATCAGGTTGTCTTTTTTATCCGTGTTATCCAGTTTTCCAGCAGAATCTTTATGTGCTTTATCACCTTTTATCTGGTAAAATACCTGAAATTTAAATGTATGTTTTTCTACAAAAATATTGGTTCCCACCCAGATATCAGTAAACTTTTCATTAAAGTCAATTTTATTGTTTTTCTTTGTTAAATCGTCTGCTTGTAGATAGTTATAACGTAAAACAGGCATAACATACATATCCATTACCGGTATCATATAACCTGCTGTTGCCTGGTATGTTTGATAACCATAAGGAGCCGCATCACCTTTAAATATAGTATATTCTCCGTTCAGATAGGCACCCATGCTGAACAGGGTAAAGTCAACGGTATGACCTGTTAAACTCTTTGCTGGTGTAAATTTACTTGCGACTTCATTGGAGTTAGTATTTAAGCCAGCATACCCTAAAGAAAATAAAGTATCTTTTTGAAAAATTTCATCGCCATCTTTCCAACCTTTGTCTTTGCCATCTTTTACAATACCACCCAATGGATTAACTTCAATTCTCCAGTTTACCAGAGGGCCTATTGGTCCTGACTTTGTTTCTGCTTGCTTATAACCAACTCCATCATGACCAGATCCATCACCATTGGTATAAGAAAAGTCCAGAACTAACTTTTTGGCTAAAAAAGGACTTACCAGTTCAAATGGCATTATAGTTGCTCTTACTCCAATATCCATTTGACCTACTGCTCCTTCAGAAAAAGATCTTTCTGTAACAGCAAGTTTAGCTCCAGAGGTTAATTGCTCTCTTAAAAAAGGAAGCTTGAATTGACCCATCGTTATTTTTAATAAACTTGTACCTGGTTTAAACCAGATATTGGCTTCCTGAATTGAGGATTTTCCATTTTCCAGTAATTTTTCACCCTTAATATCAATTACTCCACCATAATTTTTTGAAATATCATACTTGGCAGTAATTCTGATTCTTCTGAAGTTAAAATCAATAGCATCATAATCTTTTGTAGCTGCATAAACAGATTCTTTTTGACCGGATACTGCACGAAACTGAATTCGCGTATTAATCTCAAGCGCTGACTCATCTTTTTTCTCCTGAACAGTATTGTTTACAGTATTATCCTGTGCAGATAAAGCGGTAAATGCGGTAAATGCGGTAAAAAGTACCGCTATATTAAAAATTGTTTTTTTCATTATTTTCTCCATTTTTTTATTAAGCATCATTTAATAAGACAACTTTAACATGCAATATTGACTTCTGATTTAAAAATTTGTTAAGAAATGGTTAATTCATCATATTTTTAATTTTTTTTAGTTTTTTACGGTAAATTAATAAATTTAAATTAATTACTTTAATTCTTGACCCGTTGAATAAGATCAATACTCAAATGGAACAAAATGAAATGGGTAACTTTTCTTTTATCATTTCTGACTTTATTGCAATGTAATAAAACCTCTGACTTTATTGCAATCGATTCACAGGAAAATGAACCCCCTTATACCGAGGTAGGTTTATATGAATTTACTATAACTGGCTATAAAAACATCAAGGCAGACTGGAAGCTAAGTGCCAAACGCGCATTTGTTTTAAATGGTTCCGGAGAAATACAAATTTTTAATGTAGATATTCAATTATATGAAAAAAATAACAATACAACAATTACCAGCGAAAAAGGATATTATGATAAAGAAAAAAAACTAATTAGATTACAGGATAACGTCGTAGTCAAAGCTGGAAATGGCAAGTCGCTTTACAGCAACCTGCTGAACTGGGATGAAATGTCACAACGCTTGTATACGGACTCGCCTATAACAATAAAATTTCCTGAAGGAGATATTATAAACGGGGTGGGTATGGTTGCAGACAAAAAACTGGATAAAGTGATAATTAAAAAAAGTACCGGGTACCACCCTGCGCAAAAATAAACTGCCCTTGATAATAAAAAATGGAAAAAAATAAAAGAGAAACCTATCGAAACGCCTCCATATTCTCTCTGTTTACCATATTATCCAGATTTTTCGGTTTAATTCGTGACTCATTAAAAGCATATGCCTTTGGTACAGGTATCTACTCCGTTGCATTTGATATTGCATTTCGAATTCCCAATATGCTTAGAAACCTTGTCGCAGAAGGAGCACTTTCACACTCTTTTATTCCTGTATATGAATCTTATAAAAATAGAAACCGATTAAGTGAACAGCAAGCATCAGGGGCTGTATTATCATTAATTTATATTTCATTGTCGCTATTTACCCTGATTGCAATTTTATTATTGCCTTATATTTTACCCTATATAATGCATGGAGCTCCCAGAGAAAATAACCTCGTTGAAGTAACGATTCGTTTATCTCAAATTTTATTTCCCTACATACTGCTCATGAGTGCCTCATCTATATACATGGGAATACAGTACAGCCACGGCATCTTTGGCATGGCAAGTTTTGGTCCGGCACTGTTAAACATAGTTGTTATTGTTTTTTTTGGGGGGTATTTACTTTTACATTCTACACTGGTACTTGAGGAACAACAGGAATTCCTGATTTATCTGTTTTCTTATATTACATTGATGGCGGCCCTTGCTCAATTATGGTTTCAAAAGCACACTGTAACCAAAGCCGGTTTAAAACCTCATTACTCACTAAATTTTAAACATCCAGCTATTAAAAACCTTTTTACTTTGATGTTGCCTGCTGTTTTTGGGGCAGCAGTTCAGGAACTGGGTCAACTGATTGATATATATCTGGCAACCTGGATCAGCAATGAAGTACCGGGAGCGGTTTCAGCTTTAACGTATGCACATCGATTGATTCATCTGCCAATGGGCATTTTTGGTGTTGCGATTGCTACAGCTTCCTTACCCCAACTTTCACGCATTTACAAAGAAAACAATCACAAAGAATTTCACAACACACTTTGGACAGCTCTTGGATTAAATCTTTTTTTAATCCTTCCCTCCACTATTGGGCTGATTATTTTTTCGGAACCCATAATTGGTTTGCTTTTTGAACGAGGTAACTTTGATTACAACTCTACAGTAATTACATCGCAGGCATTAAAATATTATGCTATCGGTATTTTAGGATATAGCTTGCAAAAATTATTTATGTCTTCTTTATATGCTCAAAAGAACTCTCGCATTCCGGCAATAATAACATTTATAGTACTTCTTATTAATATTTTATTAAGTATTTTATTTATGAAATACCTGTATCATGCTGGTCTTGCATTAGGTTCATCTCTGGCATCATATGCTGGTCTCTTTATCTATATGTTTTTATTGATAAAAAAAGGTTTATTTTTATTTGATAAAAACAAGTTTATGGACCAATTAAAAATTTTAATAGTAAATCTGATCCTTTTATTTATATTATACTATGTAAACAAATTACTGGTGAATTTTGATTATGGAATGAAATTACTGATTGCTGTGCCGTCAGGAATAATGGTTTACTTTCTGTTGTCTGCATTATTTAATGTTGAAGAGTTTAAATTTTATTATAATATTATAAAGCATAAAATAAAACGGGTTTAAAATTTTTTTCTTATGGAAAATAAAGTCTTTCATTCGTCAAATAGAGGGTGTATATGCAATATCGAATAAAAATTACAGAGTTACCATTATTTAATTATGTTAGTCCGAGCTTTTCCAAGGAGCTTGTTAAAACTTTTACTATAATCAAGAAAAAAAAAGATGATATTATTTTAAAATATGGTGAGGAAGTTTCAGGTTTATATCTTTTAGTCGAAGGTGAAATCGACGTCATCGCCAGAACATCAGATATTTACATTACAACTCTTGATAAAGGCTCCACTTTTGGAGAAATGTCTTTACTTGAAAATGAAACATCATCTGCAACGTTGAAAGCAAAAACAGATGTTGTAATGTTATTATGTAATAAAGATGAGTTTAACAGATTATTACAAGAGAATTTTGTCTTTGCCGCTGCCTTTTATAGAGGTGCCGCCAAAATTTTATCGAAAAGATTACGTGATACCAATCTAAAAGTTGAATCCGAAATGGATAAAGGAAGAGTCGTAATTCATGATATGGTAAAAGAAAAAGGGATTTTATATAAAATAGGACATACACAATATTCTATCAATGATACTGGTGAATCTTTAATTACGAAGTTAACCAACCTATTGCCCATCATGGATAAGCTTGCATCTGAAATTCCTGACAAAGCAGTTGAATTGAAAGAGTTAAAAGCATCTATAAAAAATGTAATTACTGTCGACAGTCAGAATTTTGACATTATTTCACAGCAAATGGATCAAATAAATCAACATCTCACAAATATACATAGATCCATCAATGGCCTTGATAACAACAGTGTAAAAGGTGATGCAAAGATTTTCGATATACAAAAAACAAGGGATGCTGAGGATGAAGATGCAATTACTTTTTTTTGACGAATATGTTAAATAATTAAATTTTTTCTATTCGTGTTCCGGGAAAGAAAAAACTTATAATAGCATTATATCGCTGAGATTTTTTTTCCACCATGATTTTTGCGCACCATTGGCACAAACCTACACCATGGCCATAACCTCTGCCTTTTATAGTAAAACCCTCTGCTGATTTTTTTATACCAAACAGTGATGACTTTACTTTATCAACTCCCAGCTGTTTTCTGAATTCCGAAACAGGAATTTTTTTTTGAGTTCCGCCGGTAGACAGCATGATATCTTTTATTCTTTTTGAAGCACTTCTTTCCCCCACTGTAATTCCGGTCAAATTCTGGTATCCAAGAAGTTTCCTCATATCATTCATATTATAAGAGACCTCCCATTTATATTCTGGAGACTCTTTAAAATCACATTTTTTACGAACCAGGTAAGGATAATCTTCCTGCCAGATCTCTGAAGCGGCTGCAGTTTCACCGCCACAATCAGAATGAAAAAATACCTCGGCAATTTTTCCCTGATACATTATTACCTGATCAACTGTTTCTCTAACAGCCCTGGTAACATTCCCATCATTTTGAATCATTCCCCCATAAACCTGATCGTATGTATCATTACCAATATCAAAATTTTTACCCACGCTATTTAACTTTTTTTTGAGAACATACGTTCTGGCAACAACGGCCTGTGCTTTCAATGCTTCTACCGGCCATGAAGGACTCATTTCATGACCTACGACCGAAACCAGATAGTGATCTATATTTACATAATTTATATAACTCAGGGTTGTTCCCTGGCTGATAATCTTCAATCTTCCACTGTATTGTTTCTTTTGCAGTCTGAATTGATTATCTGAAGAGATAAACTCCCCTGTAGAATCCGGCGTAAATTTATTGGTACCTCTTTTCTTTTGGCCTGTTGCAGTTATAAATTCATATTGTTTATTACATTCTATTTCCAGGGGCTTACCCGTGTACAATTGGACGCGTATTTCTGATTTACCACCTTTTTTAATTCCAGAGAGATCCCTGGTTATACTACCTGAAATACTATCTCCGCTTCCATACAAAGAAGATCTGCTTTTCCAGCCAGAAGGAGGTGTTGAACAGTGTACAACCATTAACATAAATATAATAATAAATACACTTTTTTTAATAATCATAATCAGTTATTCTATCGTCCCTGTTTACTTTTCGGCAGTTTCCCGTATTGTACTTGACATGGAGGAATTTGTGGATCTTTTTGCTCCATGAAATACTTTTGGAACTACTTTTTACCTGCAATTTTTCTGTTTTTATTTTTTCCTGAACAATCTATTTATTCAATTGATGAACTCAATGAAGCATCTCCCGAATACATTGAAGCTTCCTATAAAAAAGCCATTGCAGAGTTTGACATGAGAAATTACGAAGATTCCCTGAATCAAATTCGCCATGTTATCAAAGCAGATATGAACAATTATAATCTGCGATACCTTGCTGCTCATAATCACTGGAAATCAGGAAATTTTGATTCTGCAGCATTACATTTTCAGGCAGCAATCAGCGTACGACCGGAAGCATACGGTACTTATATAGATTTTGCATTAATGCGGATTCATGAAAGAAAATATAAAAGTGCTGAATTTATTGCGCAAAATGGTATTAAATACATGTCACAACATAATATACCTGTGCCTCCTAAAATATATAATATTTTATCACGAATAAAATTGCAGCAGGGTTTAAGCTCCGATGCCCTTGTTTATGCAGAGATGGCAAAAGCTGCTTTAAATACAAATACAGGAATTAAAGATAATCTGGAGTCGGTTGTACTTGAGAGCAGAGCCCAACTTTCCCTCAATAATTTTGAAAAAGCAGAACTTGCAATGCAATGGGCCATTTCTCTTAAAGAAAATAGTCCTTATCTTCAAAATCTAATGGGATACATTTACAAAAAATGGTCTGCATCTTTTGCCGACGAAGAGCTCAAAAAGAAGTATGTAGATCAGGCAAATAAATATTTTCAACTTGCCCTTGAAAATACTTTAGCAGTAGATGAATTTAAAGTAGTGGTACAAAAAAACATGGATAGTTTGCAGCAATAAAATGGCAACTATTGCAGAAAATAAAATTAAAAAAGTATATTCAATAAACTTTGGTTGCAGACTTAACCAGTATGAAAGTATCTCCATTGAAACGTCCCTTCAAAAAAGTGACTGGGAAGTCAGTGAAAATATTGATGATGCTGATTATATAATCATCAATACATGCACAGTTACCAATAGAGCAGATATAAAAAATCGTCAGGCTATACGAAAAGCTAAAAGAGAAAATCCAAATGCACAAATCATTGTGACCGGCTGCTACGCAACAACGGATGGTAAAAAACTTCAATCAATGGAAGAGGTTTCGCAAATTGTTGGTAACAACCAAAAAAGCTTTATACCATCTATTTTAAATAATAAAAATATTTCAAATTTCTCAGATAGCATTTCTGAACAGTCAATCTTTGAATATCAGTCACCCCCCATCATAAAAAATGCACGGAGTTATCTTAAAATTCAAGATGGATGCGATAAAAAATGCAGCTATTGCAAAATCCCTGTTGCAAGAGGAAAGGGAATATCCCGCAATTATCAGACAATAGAGTCTGAAGTAAAATCATTATTAGAGACAGGCTACCAGGAAATAATATTAACCGGTGTGAATATCGGCCATTATAAAAATAATAATGGGGCCAATTTCAATGATCTGCTCCAAAATCTGAATAATGTACCCGGAAATTTCTATTATCGAATCAGCTCACTAGAGCCTGACCATCTAAATGAAGATCTGATCAATATTCTAAACAACGAAAAATTTGCCCGTTTTTTACATCTTCCTATACAAAGTGGATCTGATAAAATATTAAAATTAATGAAACGCCCCTATACGGCGACATTTTTAAAAAAATCACTTGATATGATAAAAAACAAAGCACCCTTTATTCATATCGGAACCGATGTTATTGTCGGATTCCCCGGTGAAACAGAAGAGGATTTTCAGGAAACAATTAAAATGGTTGAGTATGCAGGATATGCTAATATACACATTTTTCCTTTTTCACGCCGAAGTGGCACCTCAATTGATGAGCAATTAAATGACCCATTAAGCAACATAAAACCTGTAAATGGATCCATTATAAGAGAAAGAATTAACAGGTTAACAGAAATTAAAAATAAACTTTATATAAATTATCTTAAAAACAGTGCAGGAATTACTTTTAAAGCAATAATTGAGTCTGTCGATTTTAAAAATGCTACGATTGTAACAGAAAATTTTATGAAGCTTTCACTTCCTGTTCAAAAAAACTTTAAAAAAGGAATGATGATAAATGTTCAATATGATGAAGCATTAAACTGTTCTTTCATAGATCATAGAGACTGATATTTTTTTTCAAATCATATAATTTTTTTAAATTTCTATTTTCAATTATTTTATTATCCACAATTTTGATAAATTTTTTCTCAAGATATTCGTAATACCGCCACATTGTTTTTTCGTAAATTGTATTCAGAGCATTTTCTTTTATAGAAATGCTGTATTGATATTCCCGTTTAAGTGAGTGAACGACAGACTCTAATACCTTTTCATTTTCATTTTGAAAATAAATAGATATTAGAGACAACTGTTGAATTTTGTAGTGTATTAATCTGTTTAACTTCCTGATCAATTAACCCTGGGCAACAAATCCGCCTTTGCCGGATTTTTCATTTACGCTGTTATTAATTGATGATATAGTAACCTTTGATATATCTATCTGTTGCCATGCTGTTTTCAGCTCTGTTAAAAGATTAATTACATGAGGTAAACTCGACCCATCTTTTTTCATATTGGCATCAAGAATTGTTTTTTTCATATAGGAGTATAAATTCAATAAATTATCTGCAATTTCTCCGCCCTTTTCCATATCAAGAGAGAGCATTAATTCAGTTAAAATATCCTGTGCACGCAATAAATTGCTGTTGACTTTATCATAGTGCTTGAAATTATCAATATCTGCATAGGCATTATCAATAAACTTGATTGCACCTTCATATAGCATTACAACCAGTTGCCTTGCATCTGCTGTTTCTATTTGATTGGACTTATATTCTGTATAACCGTTTTTCATTTATACCTCACTTGTAGCAATACAAATAGTATCGGAACTTTATTTTAATTTTTCAGTAAAAAATAAATATATATTCAAAATATATTTTTATATAATTTCTGATTTTCTTTTAAATTTGGATTTTAATAGATATAGCAATCCGACCAGAACGAATATTACTGCAATCAGACCACTGTATAGTCTGATATAACCCAGTAATTGCTCCCAGTTTTGCCCAAGTGTATAACCACCATAGAGAAGCAGCATATTCCAGATAGCTGTAGCAATAGAAAAGGCACTTATAAATAAAATTAAGTTCATTTTTACCATTCCTGCTACGATGGAAATAAAAAACCTTATCCCCGCAGAAAAACGTGAGAAAATTACTGCCATTATTCCATATTTGTTAAACCAGTCGTGTGTTCGGGTTAAATGTTTTAAATCAAGAATTTCCTGAATAAACTTCATTTTAATTTTTTTACGAACAAAGCTTATCAACTCTACCCCGAAATAGTACATTATAATGGCACTAATCAAATTCCCGGCCATTACGGCAGTAATCAGGGACACTAAACCAATTTTTTCAGACGCAAGCAGATACCCGCTAAAGACAATAACAGAATCTCCCGGATAGGGAGGAAAAACATTTTCCATAAAAGCACTGGCAAATATAAATATAGAATAATATTCCATTGGAACCGAATTTAAAAATTCATTCATAATATTACCAATTCATAAGGTTAATATTCCTGTAAATAGAAAATAATTTTATATTTGTAACACTGTTTGCACTTTTTACTTTACCAAAAATTTATTATACCGCAAGGTTAAAGGAATCATTTCAATGAACTTTAAAAAACAAAATACTAAAAAATTACTATATAATTATTATATCGTAGCAATTATTCTTATCTTATTGATTTTTGTATCTCATTACTATAATAAACCTCTTTTTCATATTTTAAACGGACTCGGTTCAGATTACCTGAAATATATAATGATGTTTTTAACCGCTATGGGCGATGGGTTTTTTGTATTGGCAACAGGGTCTTTATTCTTTAAAAAAAGAGAAAATTCTTATCACATATTTATCGCAGCCTTTATTTTAAGCGGCCTGATAATTCAAATCATCAAGTACTATTTTCCTCAACCCCGACCCCTTATTGAATTAGGCATTGAAAATATATTCTATATGGGCGATCCATTGACCTATGGAAGTTTTCCTTCAGGCCATTCGGCAAGTGCTATGGTTATTGCACGATATCTGATGGTAAATCATCAGTCTGATAGTAATAATTATATCTATTTAGCTTATGGAATTTTGATTTCCCTCTCAAGAGTTTATATTGGAGTACATTTTCCTGTGGATATTGTCGTAGGAGCTCTAATAGGGTATTTTTCTCTTGATATTTTATTACTGTTAAATAGTCTATATTTATCTTCACGATCCAAGCTAATCAGCGGAAAATATAACCACTTGACGATAAACTCAATTGGACTTGTTTCCATGCTGGGTTACCTGATTTTTCATTACAACTCCTACCCTCCGGTCAGCATGTTAATGAACTATATTGCTATTTTGTTTGGAGGTTATTTTATAACCATGATTTTAATGGAATTTTCAGGATATTATAAATTAAAAAATAAATCATGATTAAATTTTATTTATCTGTTTTTTTATTTTTTTTCGGAACTGTTGCTGAAATTACATATTCTGACTGGATTAAATATGTATATCATCTTTATTCTCATCAAAAAAATACTATTTTGAACCGGGTCGATATTAAAGATAAAAATATTTTTTTATCAGAAGAAGAAAATAAAAAAATAACATTGATTCATAATGTTCAGAGTTTTGGAAAAAAATTATATCAGTTAAAAACAAGTCATAGCTTTCGTTATTTTGTAAAACTAAACAGAGATGTTCTTGGTTGGAACTTGACTGCAGCCTATCCACTGAAATGGGAAGCAGTGGAATTTCACTTTCCTGTTGCCGGCACATTTTCTTATCTGGGTTTTTTTGACAACGACTTGAAAAACAAGTGGATTGAAAAATTTAATATTAAAGGTTATGATGTGTATGAAAGTGAAATCGGAGCATATTCAACATTAGGATATTTTAGTGACCCTTTGTTTTCAACTTATTTAAAATTTTCAGATTATGGCTTGATATCTACGGTTCTCCATGAAATGTCCCATGAAAAATTATATTTTAAAAATGATACCTTCTTTTCAGAATCATTATCATCCTTTATAGAAGAAGTGGCCGCTGAAAGATATCTGCAACAAAATAAAATTAAATTTAATCGGATAAGCATGAATCTTTATAATCAAGAATTTTCTGCTTTTAGAAAAGCGTTTGAACTGGTGAAAAAAAAGCTGACTCTTCTATATCAAAGTCAAATCGATGAAAAACAAAAACTGACACACAAAAACAGAATACTGATGGATTATAAAAAAACTTTAATCAATCAAAATGAAAAATTTCGGGTTTGTAAAATACCAGATCAGATTCTGAGAAGTAAAGAGATAAACAACGCTGTATTAATACAATTTGATCGTTATAATCCCCCAAAAGAAGAAGAGAGTAATTTTAGCTTACTCTTGAAAGAGTCTAACAACGATATAAACATCTGGTTTGAAAAGCTGTCTAAATTAGATACCTGCTCGAATGAGCAAAGAAAATCCTTTGTGGAAGGCTCAATAGTTTATAAAAAACTATTGAGCCTCTGTTTATAATTAATCTCAGCCTTTTTTAGCTGCAACTTTTTCAGAAATTTCTTTGGCAATATTACTTGGAACCTCTTCATAGTGACCAAAATGCATGGAGTATGCTGCACGTCCCTGGGTCAAACTTCTAAGATCGGTAGCATAACCAAACATATCAGAAAGAGGAACAAACGCATCTACTATTCGTGCATTTCCTCTTTGATCCATTGCATTTACTTTGCCACGACGTCTATTCAAGTCCCCTACCACATCACCCATATAATCTTCAGGTGTGGTAACTTCGACTTTCATAATCGGCTCAAGTAAAACAGGTTTTGCCTTGCGACATGCATCTTTAAATGCCATTGATCCAGCGATCTTAAATGCCATCTCGTTTGAGTCTACATCATGGTATGAACCATCAAAAATTGTAGCCTTTATATCCACAACCGGGTAACCAGCTAGTACACCTGTACTTAAAGCTTCTTCTACCCCTTTTTGTACAGCTGGAATATATTCTCTTGGAACAGTACCACCAACTACTTTATTTTCAAATGTAAAACCTTTTCCTGGATCCTGTGGCTCCACTTTCAACCAGACGTGTCCATATTGACCACGACCACCTGTCTGCTTGATATACTTTCCTTCCTGTTCAACAGCAAGGCGTATTGTTTCGCGATATGCAACCTGTGGTTTACCAATATTAGCCTCAACCTTAAATTCACGCTTCATTCGATCCACAATAATTTCAAGATGTAACTCACCCATTCCGGATATAATAGTTTGTCCGGTCTCCTCGTCTGTTTTCACACCAAAGGTAGGGTCTTCTTCTGCCAGTTTACCCAGCGCCGTTCCCATTTTTTCCTGGTCTGCTTTAGTTTTTGGCTCCACAGCAATGTGAATAACCGGATCAGGAAATATCATTTTTTCCAGTACTATTTGATTTTCTTCAAAAGTTAAAGTATCACCTGTTGTAGTATCTTTTAAACCAACTGCTGCTGCTATATCTCCTGCTCGAACCTCTTCTATCTCTTCACGGTGATTTGCATGCATTAAAACAATTCGGCCGATACGCTCTTTCTTGCCTTTTGTTGTGTTAACAATATAAGAACCCTTCTGTAAAATACCTGAATAAACTCTAAAAAATGTAAGTTTTCCGATATAAGGATCGGACATAATTTTAAATGCAAGACCAGAGAATGGTTCATCATCACTTGCCTTTCTCGTCAAAGTTGCTTCGGCTCCGACATCATCTTTGTGTTCAATCGAATATCCTTTAACAGGAGGGATATCTACAGGAGAAGGTAAATAATCAACAACTGCATCCAATAAAGTTTGAACACCTTTATTTTTAAAGGCTGTTCCACACAATACAGGAAAAACCTTCATTGCTAAAACTGCACTTCTAAGTCCTTTTTTCAACTCTTCATCTGTCAACGTTCCCGTTTCCAGAAATTTTTCTATTAAATTTTCATTCGCTTCTGCAACGGCCTCGATAAGTTCAGCACGATATTTTGCAGCCTGCTCTTTCATATCTCCAGGAATTTCCTGGACTTGATAGGCCGCCCCCATCTCTTCACCACTCCAGACAACCGCATTATTGGCAACCAGATCAATATGACCAACATAGCTTGCTTCTGAACCAATCGGAAGTTGAATAGGAACCGCATTGGCACCAAGACGATCTTTCATCATGGACACCGCATTGTAAAAATCTGCACCGGTTCTGTCCATTTTGTTAACAAAACACATTCTTGGCACTTTATACTTATCTGCCTGTCTCCAGACTGTTTCTGTTTGTGGCTCTACACCAGCAACACCATCATATACCGCAACAGCACCATCTAAAACCCTCAACGAACGCTCTACCTCTACAGTAAAATCAACGTGACCAGGAGTATCGATAATATTAATCTGATATTCATGCCAAAAACATGTGGTTGCAGCAGATGTAATCGTAATTCCCCGTTCTTTCTCCTGCTCCATCCAGTCCATTTCTGTAGCGCCATCATGAACTTCACCGATTTTATGAGTTTTACCGGTATAATATAAAATTCTTTCTGTTGTTGTGGTTTTGCCGGCATCAATATGTGCCATAATTCCAATATTACGATATCTATCAAGTGGTACTTTCCGCGCCATTTCCTTCCCCTAATTGTTAAATGTTTAATTAATCCGCTTAAAAAATTACCATGCGTAATGAG